>ERZ1673722.639-NODE-639-length-42898-cov-16.221810_pt1 | contig 42898 bp, 41 predicted proteins | sample MGYA00580222_ERZ1673722 | MGnify/ENA primary metagenome ERZ1673722 (study PRJEB41218, sample SAMN15661750) | gut metagenome | host: Homo sapiens | place: Canada: London | collected 2015-08-20/2019-03-30 | study: EMG produced TPA metagenomics assembly of... | reverse complement strand
CACCTGAACCCTGAACCAAATGAAAGCAAAGTAAAAAGGGGCTGTGAAGAAATGAATCCTCATTTCTTCACAGCCCCTTTTTACTTTGCCATATTTTATTGGATGCGTGCGAGGATGGCGTCGGTCATGCCGCGTCCATTGACTTTCTTCATGCCGTCTTTGTAGATGTCACCGGTGCGGTAGCCATCATCGAGGGCCTGATTGACAGCGGCTTCGATAGCGTCAGCGGCTTTGTCTTCGTCCAAGGAGTAGCGGAGGAGCATGGCAGCGGAAAGGATGGTCGCGATCGGATTCGCGATGCCTTTGCCTGCGATGTCCGGCGCCGAGCCATGGATCGGTTCATAGAGGCTGGTCTCATTGCCGATAGAGGCAGAGGGGAGCATGCCGATAGAGCCGGAGAGGACAGCAGCTTCATCAGAGAGGATGTCGCCGAAGAGATTTCCTGTGACGACGACATCGAAGAAGGACGGATGGATGGCAAACTGCTGCGCGCAGTTGTCGACATACATATGGTCGAGCTGGACATCCGGATAGTCTTCGTCATGGATCTTGATGACGGTGCGTCTCCAGAGGCGGGAGGTCGCAAGGACATTGGATTTGTCGACGCTGGTCACGTGGCCATGACGCTTGCGGGCAGCTTCCATGGCGAAGCGGGTGATGCGGTCGACTTCCGGCACGGAGTAGTTTTCCAGATCCCATGCTCTTTCTGCGCCGTTATGGATCTCGGATTCGCAGCGGTCGCCGAAGTAGATGCCGCCGACGAGCTCACGGACGATCATGATGTCAGTGCCTTTGGCAATTTCCGGTTTCAGCGGAGAATACTCGATCATGGAGTCCTGGATCTTCACGGGACGGAGGTTTACATAAAGGCCAAGCGCTTTTCTCAGGCCGAGGATGGCTTTTTCAGGGCGCAGCGACGGCTCTAAATGATCCCACTGGTCGCCGCCGACAGCGCCGAAGAGGATGGCGTCTGCCTTCTTGCAGGCATCAATGGTATCCTGCGGCAGCGGTTCGCCGAATTTGTCGTAGGCTGCGCCGCCTGCATCTTTCCATTCATAGGTAAGGCCGATCTTATAAATGTCATCGATTTTCTTCAAGACTTCGACAGCCGCATCGGTGATCTCTGTACCGATGCCGTCGCCCGGGATGACAACGATGTGTTTGGACATAATATATTTCTCCTTATCAAGCAATGAAGGTAGTGGTCAGGGATTAGAAGTGACTGGTTGCTGGTGACTAGTGACTGGTGACTTAAATGTCGCCTTCGGGCATCGCCCCATAAGTATTTGCGGCGAAGCCGCCACCTTCACTCCTCACTCCTAATTCCTCACTCCTCACTTATTACAATACAGGATTACTGCATTTTTCCCTTTACGTAGTTGATGAGCCCGCCGGCTTTGGCGATATCCTGGATGAAACCCGGAAGCGGCGGTGCCTGGAAGGTATCCCCGGTGGTGAGATTTTCGATCTTGCCGGTGGAGATATCGATGCGGAGCGTATCGCCTGCGTGGATCTTCTCCACGTCATCTCCGATCTCCAGAAGCGGCAGACCTACATTGATACCGTTTCTGTAGAAGATACGGGCGAAAGACGATGCAATGACGACGGGTACACCGCTTGCTTTGATGGCGACAGGCGCATGTTCGCGCGAGGAGCCGCAGCCGAAGTTTTTGCCGCCGACCATGATGTCGCCGGCTTTGACATTCTCCGCGAAGGTGGGGTCGATATCCACCATGCAGTGCTTGGCGAGTTCCTTCGGATCGAAGGTATTCAGGTAACGGGCCGGAATGATGACGTCAGTGTCGATGTTGTCGCCGTAGCGCCAAACCTTTCCTTCTAATACTGCCATGTTATTTGACCTCCTTCGGTACCGCAATACGTCCTAAGATAGCGCTGGCTGCTGCTACCTGAGGACCTGCCAGATAAATTTCAGAATCGGTCGGTCCCATGCGGCCGATGAAGTTTCTATTCGTGGTGGAGACGCATTTCTCTCCATTCGAGAGGATCCCCATGTACCCGCCGAGGCACGGGCCGCAGGTCGGGGTAGAGACGGCACAGCCGGCATCGATGAAAGTCTCGATGAAGCCGGCATGCATGGCCTGCAGATAAATCGTCGGTGTCGCCGGGATGACGATGCAGCGGACATTCGGATGGACTTTGTGACCTTTGAAGATGCGGGCTGCGATGGCCAGATCCTCGAGACGGCCGTTCGTGCAGGAACCGATGACGACCTGATCGATCTTGATTTCCCCGAAGGTGCCGATGACCTTCGTATTTTCCGGCAGGTGCGGGAAGGAAACGACCGGTTTCATAGAGGAGAGGTCGATCTCTACGCTACGGGCATAGTGCGCGTCTTCGTCTGCTTCGACAACTTCATAGGGCTTGTCAAAACGTCCTTCAATATAAGTGATGGTCTTTTCATCGACAGGGAAAATGCCATTCTTCGCTCCCGCTTCGATCGCCATATTCGCAATGGTGAAACGGTCGGTCATGGAAAGGGAATGGACGCCCGAGCCGGTGAATTCCAGCGACTGGTACAGCGCGCCATCGACGCCGATCATGCCGATCAGCGTCAGGATGACGTCTTTGCCGGTGATGTCTTCCGGCTTCGTGCCGGTCAGGACGACTTTGATCGCATCCGGCACTTTGAACCATGCTTCGCCAGTCGCCATGGCAACGCCGAGGTCGGTAGAACCGACGCCGGTAGAGAAGCCGCCCAGCGCGCCGTAGGTGCAGGTATGAGAGTCCGCCCCGATGGTGACCATGCCCGGCCCTACGAGACCTTTTTCCGGGAGCAGCGCATGCTCGATACCGACACGTCCCTGCTCGAAATAATTGACAATGCCGTTTTCATGCGCGAAGTCGCGGACGATCTTCGCAAGTCCGGCAGACTTGATGTCCTTCGCCGGCTGGAAATGATCCGGAACGAGAACGATCTTCTCCTTATCGAAAAGCGGAACACCGATGCGCTTGAATTCCGCAATGGATGGCGGCGCGGTGATATCATTCGCCATGACCAAGTCAAGGCGGCAGTTAATCAGATCCCCTGCTTTCACAGAATCGACACCGGCATGTTTGGCCAGGATCTTCTGTGTCATTGTCATACCCATACTATTTCCTCCTCTGCAATCTCCCACTTTTGGTGCAATAAAAAAATCTTCCGTCTCGCAAGAGACGAAAGATTCGCGGTACCACTCTTATTCATATTTCATAGAAATATGCACTCTGTCTGATAACGGTCAGGTTCCGGCGAGGCCTACTTCCTTCAGCCTGCGACTCGAGGATGAGTTCGATGAAATGCTCCTGCCATTTCCCACCTTCCAATGGCTCTCTATAAGCGAGCAGTCTCTCTACTACTTCCTGTCCCTGTCTTTCTGGGATATGGTGATACTGTAGCATAAAATGAATGAAAATGCAAATAATTTAGCTCGGGCTCCTGGCTGCCCGCAAGGCGGACGACTCATGGAAACGGTGCATAAACTCCGCAGTTTTTTCGATCACGCCCAAGCGGCATCAAAAAAGCGGCGCTTCACTCAGCGCCGCTCTTTCATTCCTGATTTCCCTTTTTCATGGCTTCGATCAGTGCATGAGCAAGCTGATCGGCACAGGAGGTCTGCTTGTCACGGCAGGTATTGCCGAGCAGGATATCCGCCGCTTCCTTTGCGCTGCGGCCTTCGAGGAGCTTTCCGATCGCTGCCAGATTGCCCGGGCAGCCGCCCTCAAAATGAAGGTGATGAATGAGACCATCTTCAAGGTCAAAGGTAATTTTTCTTGCACATACGCCCTGCGGGGTGAATTCGAAGCTCTGCATAATGATTTCTCCTTTCAAGATCACTCTCACGATTCCTCTCTATTGTACTGGAGAATGGGGATCCGTGCAAGAAAAGGAAGCCGAGTGAACATAGGAAAGACTGCCCTCAGAATGACCTTCGCAGAAAGTACCTCTTCACACAAAGATCTGACCCGTTGAGGATGATAAAGGGAACGCTTACTAAGCCCTCCTATACGTTAGCAAGACCTTGACTGTAGCGGGAAGCAATGCTATCATAAATTTTAAATTTTTAAAATGCTATCAGAAAATACCATTACATATGAATAAATGTATTTTTTAATCGTGCAATGAGACCACCTTTAGATCGTTTTTTTGGTCTAAAGGTGGCCTTTTAAGGAGGTGGTAGGTCTTTTGGCAGCAATCATGTGGCTATTGCTGTATCCGTGAAGCAAAACCCCAAATTCCATCATTCTGGTTTTGCTTTTACACCCCAACAAAAGATTATGATACATTGGCTTATATCTTGCGTGTATCCCTAGTTTTTGGTATCGAAAATAAAGGTTAAAGGTGAATTGTATGAAACAAGATAGTAACAACAAAAATGGTATACCACAAATTCACGTCCCCTGGTATGGTTATGTCGCTTTTTTGATGGCCATTTTAATGTTTTCGGGGATCTTCTCTTCTGCAGATGGACCGCTAAAGGTATTAGACTTTAATGTTTTGGCCGGAAGCTTTGGCAATATAACCGGGGAGCAGGCCACCAACTTCCGCGGAATTGGCGGTAATGGCGCAAAAGATGGATTCATGTTTGCATTGACTTTGATTCCAGCCGTTATTTTGGCACTGGGATTGGTAAATGTCATTGATGGACTCGGCGGATTGCGTGCTGCAGAAAAATTAATGACTCCTATCTTAGAGCCATTGCTGGGTGTACCAGGCGTTACAGCTCTTGCAAATATTGCTAATCTGCAGAGCACAGATGCTGCAGCAGGCATGATCAAGGAATTAGTGGATAACGGAAAACTCACCGACAAGGAAAGAAGCATCGTTATCACTTATCAAACAAGCGGCAGCGCCGGATTAACCAATTATTTCTCTTCTGGCGCAGCTACATTCGCTATTTTGGGAACGCCGATCATTGTACCTTTGCTCGTTATTTTAGTTTTTAAAATTGTTGGTGCAAATTTGATGCGTCTGTACTTAAAAATGTTCTGTAAAGATTAAAGAAGGAATATAATGGAAAATATGACCGAAGAACACAAGAAAAATGTCCTGGACCTTTTCGTAGAAGGAGCTCGCAAGGGATTCACTATTGGCACCACCAGTTTGTTACCCAATGTAATTATGGCATTTGTCATTATTCGAATTTTGGACGTAACAGGACTGCTCCATTTGATTGGCGTGGCCTTTCAGCCTATAATGGGACTGTGGGGACTTCCCGGCGAAGCAGCCACTGTTATTATAGGTTCTCTCATGAGCATGGGCGGAGCCATTGGTATCTTAATGAGCTTATTCACGCAGGGCATTATGGATCCTATCCAGGTAACTGTGATGGTTCCCGGTATTTATCTGATGGGAAACCCTGTTCAAAATGTGGGGCGCTGCCTCGGCATTTCCGGTGTGAACAGTCACCACTATTTTGCGATCATTATGATCTGCTTAATAAACACCCTGCTGTCCATTTGGGCTATGCGTTTAATCATGCTCTTCTTCTAAATGTGGTTGAGAAAAATTGTAATAGGAGGACTGATCTGCTATGGAAAATTCAAAACCATTTTTTAAACTTCTGAAAAATGTTCATGTATTTGCACCAGAGGATAAAGGCATACAAGACATTTTGATCGCTGGCGAAAAAATCGCTGCTATAGGTAAAGATTTATTTTTACCGCCTGTTTATCAGTGTCAAGTCATTGAGGGGAATGGCCTGAGCGCTGTTCCTGGATTTATGGATGCCCATGTTCACATTATCGGCGGTGGCGGAGAAGGCGGTTTTCAGACTCGTACACCAGAGATTCAATTAAGCAAGATCACAACCGCCGGTGTTACTACGGTATTTGGACTTCTTGGTACAGACGGAATCACGCGCCATGTAGAAAGCTTACTGGCAAAGGCTCGCGGTTTGGAAAATGAAGGTATCAGTACGTACATCTATTCCGGTTCTTATGAGATGCCCACTCCTACGATCACAGGGAGCGTGCGACGCGATATTGTTTTAATTGATAAAGTAATCGGTACCGGTGAGATCGCCATGAGCGATCATCGTTCTTCTCAGTCTCCCGTATCGGCATATCGTGAGATTACGGCAGAAGCGCGAGTAGGTGGTATGCTAAGCGGTAAAGCCGGTGTTGTAAATATGCACATCGGTGACGGTACAGATGGCCTCAAGTATTTGAGAGAAATCACAGCCAATGGAGAATTGCCTAAAACACAGGTGATTCCAACTCATGTAAACAGAAATAAACATCTCTTTGCGGATGCCATTGATTGGGCAAAAAGTGGCGGTCTGATGGACTTTACCAGCAGTATTGCTCCTAAAGATGACGACGATCCGGTCGTCAAAACAAGTAAGGGGATTCGCCAAGCCTTAGATGCAGGGGTACCATTGCGTCAGATTTCTGTCAGCTCTGACGGTAACGGAAGCATGCCAATTTTTGATGATAACGGCAATAACATTGGTGTTGGCGTGGCAAATGAAGATTCCCTGTTAAAAGAATTCAGAGATCTGGTGCAAGAAGAAGGATTATCTTTATCCGATGCCCTGACTGTATTTACCAGCAATGTAGCCCAAAACACGAAATTGTATCCCAAGAAAGGATGCTTAGCTGAAGGAAGTGATGCAGATATTCTACTTCTTGACGATAAATTGCAATTGAATGCTACATTTGCACGCGGGCAGCAGATGGTCAAAAATAGTAAAGCCATCGTATTTGGCACCTTTGAAGAACATTAAAATCTATATAATAAGCCAATGACTCACCTAGTGACGCATCAATGGTATACCATTGCGTGTCACTAGGTTTTTATATGGAGGAAACGCTCGCCCGCAGCCGTCTCCTCCGCCGGACCCGGTTGATGTGCCTTTCGAAATGCCCCTGACTGATGAATTCAGCGAGTACGAGCTGGTCAAAGACGGGGACGGTGCAGGAGTAGAAGCCCACGCGCAGCTGATAGAGAGGGACCATCTGCGGCGGGAGGACCAGGTAGCCTGTGCGGATGGAGGGCGCGATGGTTTTCGAGAAGCTGTTCATATAGATGACATGTCCCTCCGGCTCCATGGAGAAGAGTGTATCCTCCGGCTTGGAGAGAAGGGTAAACTCGGAATCGAAATCATCTTCGATGATCATGGCGTGACGTTCACGGGCAAAGCGCAGGTACTCGGCTCGCTTCGAGGCCGTCGCCGTGATGCCGGAGGGATAGCTGTTGAAGGGCGTCACGTGGAGTACCCTCGCACGGGTGCGGATGAGCTCGCTCGTTTCTATGCCGTTCTTTCCCATCCTGAGCTTATCGATAGAGATCCCGTTCGCCCGATATACCTGCTCGATCTTCTGGTAGGACGGGTCTTCCAGCGCATAGATCTGTCTCTGTCCAAGCACCTGTATATTCAATCCATAGAGGTACTCCGCGCCCGACCCGATCAGGATCTGCTCGGGGGAGACGCGCATATGGCGGCTTCTGGCGAGATAGGAGGCGATCGCACGCCGCAGCTCTTCGCAACCATGGTTCGGCGAAGGATCCAGTATCTTTTCTCCATACACGGAAAGCACGCTTCGCATCGTGCGCGCAAAGATGGAAAAAGGAAAAAGGTCTCTTTCTCCGTCCTCGCGCTGTTCTGTCTTTGTGCGGGCGATATCCATCGAGCGGCTCATCGGACGAGGATCCGCCGCTCCGTAGTTATCCCTCTCACGGAAGACGACGAAGTATCCGCTTCGTTCCCGCGGCTCCACATAGCCTTCTTCGACAAGAAGATCATAGGCGTGCGCCACCGTGATGAGGCTGACGCCCTGCGCCTCTGCAGTCTGCCGCTTCGAAGGAAGTCTGGCGCCGTAGCCATAGACGCCTGACGTGATGGCATCACGAATGGAAAGATAAAGGGTCATGTAGGCGGTCATGATGAGGATCCTTTCGTAAAATAGTGACTAGTGACTAGTGACTAGTGACTGGTGACTAGTAGCTAGGGATTAGGGATTAGGAGCCTCAAAGAACTGCTCTCCCCATGGGCTAACCCATTCCATCTGGTCTTACTTTTTTGTAATGTTTTGGTGATTTTTATATATCCAGTTTCATAGTATAATGCAAACATCTAGATACAGCAAGGAGAATTCTCATGACAAACGAAGAAACACTGACAACACATTCCCTTTCCGTCCACACGAAGCACAATACGCGCTGGCTCACCATCTGCGGTCTTTTGATGGCGATCAATGTCGGACTTTCGTCTTTCGGTCTTCCCGTCCCTGGCGGCCACCTGTACCTGAACGACATCGTGATCGTCGTAGCGGCACTCATGCTCGACCCGCTGGGAGCCTTCCTCGTCGGCGGCGTCGGTGCATTCCTGGGAGACTTTTTCTTCTACCCGCTCCCGATGTTTGTCTCGCTCGTCACCCACGGCCTGCAGGCTATGGCGATCTCCTACATCGCGCACCACGCTTTCCCGAAGAAGCCGAAGCTCTCGACGGTGATCGCTGTCCTCGTCGGCGCCGTCATCATGGTCGTCGGCTATTCCCTCGGCCGTGCCTACGTCTACAGTACGCCTGCCTATGCATGGATCAAGCTGCCGTATGAAATCCTGCAGGCCCTCTTCGGCGTCATCGTCGGCCCCTTCCTCGTATGGAAATGGAATCTGAACGAACATGCCAAAAAGCTGATCGACGGGAAATGGTAATGTAGTAACTGGTGACTATTTACCCCACAATTTCACATAAAAAGAAGACGTGAAATCATTCGGATTTCCTGCCTTCTTTTTAATTGACCCATTTTCAGGATGATCGCCATAAGGGAGTAGTAGCTGGGGATTAGGGATTGGGGTTAGGAGTGACTGGTGACTAGTGACTGGTGACTAAATGCAAATGGCGGGCATCGCCCTATGTATACTCTGCGGTGCTTCCATATTTTTATGCGCTGCACTTTCCCCGTCTCCCCCTTAGAACCTATAGAACCCGCTGAACCTCTTTCAAACGGAATCAAAGGGCAGCGCGCTCAACAGACTCCCCCTGAACCCTGAACCCATTATTTTTGAAAGGACTCTCTATCATGAAAAACAATGAACGCTACGAACTGAACAAAGAACTCGCACAGATGCTGAAAGGCGGCGTCATCATGGACGTCACCACACCGGAGCAGGCAAAGATCGCAGAAGCAGCCGGTGCTGCAGCCGTCATGGCACTAGAACGCATCCCTGCCGACATCCGCAAAGCGGGCGGCGTATCCCGCATGAGCGATCCGAAAATGATCAAGGGCATCCAGGAAGCCGTCTCCATCCCTGTCATGGCGAAATGCCGCATCGGTCACTTTGTCGAAGCGCAGATCCTCGAGGCCATCGAGATCGACTACATCGATGAAAGTGAAGTCCTCTCTCCGGCTGACGATATTTACCACATCGACAAGCACCAGTTCAAGGTGCCATTCGTCTGCGGCGCACGTGATCTCGGTGAAGCCCTTCGCCGTATCGCAGAGGGCGCTTCCATGATCCGTACCAAGGGTGAACCGGGTACCGGCGATATCATTCAGGCGGTACGTCACATGAGAAAGATCAATACCCAGATCGCTTCCATCGCCTCGCTGCGCACGGATGAGCTCTTCGAAGCAGCCAAGCAGCTGGGCGTCCCCTATGACCTCGTCGTCTATGTCCATGACCACCAGAAGCTCCCGGTCGTCAACTTTGCGGCCGGCGGCGTAGCTACTCCGGCGGATGCCGCACTCATGATGCAGCTCGGTGCAGAAGGTGTCTTCGTCGGCAGTGGTATCTTCAAGTCCGGCGATCCGGCGAAACGTGCTGCCGCTATCGTGAAGGCAGTCACCAACTATCAGGATCCGGAGATCCTGGCGGAGCTCTCCACTGACCTCGGCGAAGCTATGGTCGGCATCAATGAAGATGAGATCCAGCTCCTCATGGCGGAACGCGGAAAATAATTTTTTAGGGGACATGGGCTGGTGACTGGTGACTGGTGACTAGGGATTAGGGACTAGGGACTGCTGGCTTACATGCTACTTTCGGTCATCGTCCTATTTATACTCCGCAGCGCTTCTGTTTTTTATGCGCCGCACCACCACTCCTCATTTCTCACTCCTCACTTCTCTGTTAGCTACGTGTTAGGGAAACGCTGATTAAATCGCAGAGTCAGATTTTACAAGAATTTTTATACATAGCTTCGTCATAACCTTCCTTAAAGAGCTCGCTATTCGCGTCAGGTTATTCCTTGCTATGCATAAAAATTCAAGAGTAAAATCTGACAACGATTTAATCAGTGTTTCCCTAGAAAGGCCAAAGTATGAAACATATCGCTATCCTCGCCCTTCAGGGGGCATTCATCGAGCATGAACGAATGCTCACAAAGCTCGGGGCTTCCTGCTTTGAGATACGAAACCGGAAAGATCTCGAGCGCCCTATGGACGGGCTCGTCCTTCCCGGCGGGGAAAGCACCGTACAGGGCAAGCTGCTCAAGGATGAAGGACTTTTCGCGCCGCTCCAGCAAAAAATCCGAGCAGGTCTTCCCATCATGGCCACCTGCGCCGGCATGATCCTCCTCGCTGAGCATCTGGAAAATGATGCGAACACATGGTTCGCTACGCTTCCTGTGACGGTCCGCAGAAATGCCTACGGCCGCCAACTCGGAAGCTTCATCACCACGGCACCGGTCAAAGGCGTGGGCGACGTGAAGATGAATTTCATCCGCGCCCCCTACATCGCCTCTGCATCGCCTGACGTAGACATCCTCGCGACCGTGGATGACCACATCGTCGCTGTCCGCTATGGAAAGCAGCTCGCACTCTCCTTCCATCCTGAGGTCGGACATGATGACCGCATGCACCGGCTGTTTCTTGATATGATTGGAGACTAGGGATTAGGGATTGGGGATTAGGAGCGCCGAGTGACCGATGACTGGTGACTTGAATACTACTTTCGGGCATCGCCCCATATATATTCGCGGCGAAGCCGCCACCTTCATTCCTCATTCCTCACTCCTCATTCAATCGAGGCTTTCAAACGTAATCAAGGGACGGCACGCCCTACGGGCTACCCCTGAAATAAAAAAGACGTCATGATGCTTTCGCATCGTGACGTCTTTTTTAGGAAACACTGATTCAATCGTTGTCTGATTTCATTCTTGGATTTTTATACAGAGCAAGGAATCATCTGACGCGAATAGCGAGCTATGTAAGGAAGATGATGACGAAGCTATGGATAAAAATCCATATGAAATCCGACTCTGCGATTGAATCAGCGTTTCCTTTATTTCATGGATTTCAATATCTCATAGCTGGCCTCGTCGAGTGCATTCTTCTGGCTCTGGAAGCCGAGGAAGAGAAGGCTGCGATAGCCTTCGCCCGTCTTGGTCAGAAAGCCTCGCATATAGAGAGGGATCGCCCATCCGTCCGCGACCAGGTACGGCGAGAGGGCAAAGCCGTAGGTCTTTGGCTGGCTGAGTACCTTGTGCAGCTGCTCCACATGCATCATGCTGACGCCCATGAGGTCATAGGGGATGGGCTCGCCGGTCGCCTCGCGCGTCCCCTTGGCGGTCTGCAGAAAGATGTTATTCAGTATCGCTTCCGCCTCCATCAGGCCGATGTTGAAGTGGAGCATGCGCTGCCCCGCCGCCGGAGTGAAGCCTTCCGGCAGGAACATGTCGTGGAAATAGGCCTCCGCCGCTTCCCCTTTCATTTCCATCCCGAAAGCGATGACGGACGCATCCTGCTTCTTCCCGGGAAGGAAGAGCAGCCCCGCGCAGGGATGTGGATCGCTGGAGAGGTGGAAGGGCGTAAAGGTCATCCCCTTGGGAAGATTTCCATCTCCCAGAAATCCCCGGCTCTCCGGTGTGAGTGCGAGAAGCTCTTCCATCGGCAAGGGCTCCATGACCTTGGAAGCCGCGGCATTGACGCTCTCTCCCGCCGCGAGAGCAGGCACTGCGCTACTGCCGGCCATACCATCCGCCTGAGACAGACCGCCCGTCAGAAGAAGGGCGGCTCCCAGGCAGAGTGAAAGCATGCGTTTCATTTTCCGGCTCCTGCCAGCGCCTTGTCGACGATGGGTTCTAAATACGCGCCGGACGCCTGATCCGCCGCAAGCAGGGTATAGGTCGTCATGCCCTTATCCTTGTGAATGATCGCTTTCAGATAGACGGGAAGGGTAAAGCCGTCACGAATGATGGAAATCTGCGCGCTGCCTGTGCTGTAGGCAAGCCCTTTCTTCGAAGTCTTGTCCGCCCAGTCCGAGTGCGCCTTCACTGTGAGCTGTCCGTGCGCCATCGCCAGAAGAGGCGCCAGCTCTTTGGCTTCCGCCTCTGCCTGATTGTCTTTCGCCGCTTCCTTTGACTTTGTATTGAGCGCCACGCTATAGAGGGCGAGCTTCATCTCGTCAGCATCCGAGAGCGCGATCGAGACGACCATCCCCTGATAGCAGATGCCTTTGTCCTCGCTTCTCACCTGATAGAGCTTGCCGCGGCGCAGTACATCCACCGCCATCTGTGCCACGTCATGAGAGTAGGCTTCGTTCTTTGGGAAAAGATTCTCCTTCTTGATCGCCTCTTCCACGGTCGTTACCGCTTTATCTTCCATGAGCCAGTCATGCAGCTGGCTGCCAAAGAAGGAGCGTTCGCCGTCAAAGACGCTGACCTTCTCGCCAAGGTCGAGCTTTTCACCGCCGGAAAGAACCATCGAGTCTGCGTCCGCTGTCAGGACATCGCCTGCCAGCACCAGAGATGTCATGGAAATCGTCATCCATTTCGAAAGTTTCATCTATGTCACCTTTCTTTCAGGAAATATGTAGAAGTTCGTGCCTCTATTATAGCATAGTTGGGGGTTCGGGGTTCAAGGTTCGGGGTTAGCCCCGGGGGCGGAGCGTCCCTTGATTACTGTTGAAAGATGCGCTTGAATGAGAAATTAGAAATGAGAAATGATGGTGCGGCGCATAAAAATCAGAAGCGCCGCAAAGTTTAAATAACGGCGGTGCCCGAAAGTCTCTTGATGGCAGACTTCCCTCGTATCATCAGCCTTCCCCTCGAGGGGAAGGTGCCCCGAAGGGGCGGATAAGGCACTGGCGGTATGAAAGACAGCTGAAAAAAGCGGAGAGGTGCGCGGCACATGTGGGGAAAGCGTGAGTCTCAAACCGCGAATGACAAAGATTTCTCGTTCCGCACGAAATGACGATACGGGAATCTGATGTCTTCCAGTCTCTCAGTCTCTTAATCCCTAGTCACCAGTCACCAGTCACTAGCCACTCATCCCTGCTTTCAAACTTAGCCCTGAACAAAAAGCCAGCTTGCGCTGGCTTTTTCTTATTTCTTGAGATCCTTCTCAATGATTTCACTCTTCAGCTGCTGCAGAGCATCGGAGAGATTCACTTCCATGATATTTGGATTCAGAAGACGGGTGTATTCCGGCCAAAGGGTCTCCATCTGCTCATTCGCATACGCGATGGTTTCCGGAAGGGTAGGCAGCTTGGCAGCTTCCCCCTTCTGCATGACGGGCTTTAACATTTCCACGCAGGTGTACGTGCCGGCTTTCAGCTCCTTGCGGCGCCACTTGGCCGACTCGGTGACAAGCGTGTAATCGCCGCCGTCCGGCATGGGTTCGCTGGTGAGGCAGACGAGGTCGGTGATCATCTTGCCATTCGATTTCTTGTAGAAACGACGCACTTCCTTGATGCCCGGGTTCGTCATTTTGGCAACATCATTGGAAATCTTCATCACCGGCTCGAAGGTACCGTCCTTTTCTCTGGCGCTCATCTTGAAGACGCCGCCCAGAGACGGAGAGCCGTCGGCTGTGATGATCTTCGTGCCAACGCCCCAGCTGGTGACGGTGCAGCCCTGCTCCTTCAGAGACTGGATGAGGTATTCGTCCAGATCATTCGATCCGGAGATGATGGCATCCGGGAATCCGGCTTCCGTAAACATGCGCTTGGCTTCTTTGGAAAGGTAGCAGAGGTCACCGCTGTCGATGCGAATACCGTAGACCTTCGGCAGCTCGCCTTTGGCTTTCAGCTCTTTGAAAATCTGAATCGCATCCGGCACGCCCATTTCCAGCACATTGTAGGTATCGGCCAGCAGGATGAGATTGTTGTGATACTGCTTTACATATTCTTCGAAGGCTTCCAGCTCGGTATCAAAGCTCATGATCCAGCTGTGCGCCATGGTGCCGAGGACCGGGATGCCGAAGAGCTTGCCTGCTTCGACATTCGAGGTACCGTTAAATCCGCCGATCATAGCCGCTCTCGCGCCCCACAGTCCGGCAGAGTGGCCCTGCGCGCGGCGCAGACCGAATTCCATCAGCGCATCCTTGCCCGCGACGGTGCGCACACGGCGCGTCTTCGTCGCGATGAGGCTTTCATGGTTCATGATCATCAAGAGCCCTGTCTCCATCAGCATCGCCTCTGTCGTGGTGCCATGGAAACGCAGCAGGAGCTCGCCCGGGAATGCGACCGTGCCTTCCGGCATGGCATAGATGTCTCCCGTGAAGTGGAAATCGGCCAGATAGTCCAAAAATTCCGGATAGAAGATCCCGAGGCTCTTGAGGTAGGCAATATCCTCGGCATCGAAACGGAAATTTTTGGCAAATTCCTGCAGGTGCGCGAGCCCCGCGACCACGGTATAACCGCCATTGAAAGGATTCTTTCGATAGAAACGGTCAAAGACCACGCGGCGTTCATGCATGCCCTTCTTGAAGAGCGCATTCGCCATAGTCAGCTGGTATAAGTCTGTAATCAGTCCATTGGCAGCCATTATTCGTATCTCCTTTAAGTGAAAGTGGGTCATCGAAATCATTACGAAACCAGAAAAGAGAGGACGGTAAGCCTCTCTTCATTGTCAAGACAATACGTCTTTAGCAGTCAAGTATAGCACCTATTTGGAAAGTGTCAAGGGAAACAGGGTGAGCCCGTGGGATGGCTCGCCCTTTGATTCCGTTTGTAAGCATCGCTTGAATGAGAAATGAGAAATGGTGGTGCGGCGCATAAAAATAGGGAAGCTCCGCAAAATTTTGATAGCGCTTCGCGCCGTCGTCATCTCGAGCGTAGCCCTCGTTCTTCCTTTCAGAACGGTCAGCTCGCTAATTGCGCTATTTCAATCACCGTTTGCTTTTAATCCCTAGTCACCAGTCACTAGTCACCAGTCACTCATTTTACTTTTCCACAGCTTCTTCCCGGCTCCTCAGAATCTTCACATCCACATCGGTGAGATGCGTCAGGACATCGATGACGATGTCTCTCGTGTCAGCGGTCGAATTGATCTGGCAGGTGGCACGCTTCGGATCGAGCGTCGTCAAAATGCCAAGGTACTCGTAGCCCTCGATGATGCGGTTGATATAATTCACCGCTTCCGGCGGGATCTCTATATACACTCTGGTATCATCCATGTTTCGCACGTCTCCTTAAAATGGTATAGGCGGGAAAATCCATCTCCGTCTGCATCATCAAAACTTCGAGCGGATGCGGCGCACGGTCGACCGCCTCGCCCTCTCCATTGGTGAGAGACCCGACCGTGAAAAGCCCGACATCCCCTTTGGGCGTCAGATACTCCAAAGTCTCGCCCGCTTTGAAATGATTTCTCTGCTGCACCCGGGTCGCCCCTTCTTCCGATGGCAGGATGAGGCCGACGAAGTCATACGGCTGCTCCGGCTGTGACTTGACATACTCCTGCGCGGTATGGTCCGCCTCCTGAAAAGCGAACGCCGTGGTGTAGGGGCGGTGCGATACCTTTTCCAGCTCTTCGCGCCACTCCTCCCGCACGCGATAAGCCCCGCGCTCTGCGTAGTAGGTATCGATCGCCTTGCGGTAAGCAGCGACGACCGCCGCCACATAGTACACGCTCTTCATGCGGCCCTCGATCTTGAGCGAAGAGGCACCGCCCTCGATGAGCTCGGGGATGTGATCGATCATGCAGAGGTCTTTGCTGTTGAAAATGTATGTCCCGTGGTCATCCTCTTCGATGGGCCAGTACTGTCCGGGGCGGGACTCTTCCATGACCGAATACTTGAAGCGGCAGGCCTGGATACACTCGCCGCGGTTCGACTGGCGCTTGCCATGCGTGAAGAAATTCGAAAGCAGGCATCGGCCGGACCATGAAATGCACATCGCGCCGTGCCCGAAGACTTCCAGCTCGATATCCACTTTTTTGCGGATGTCCGCCATTTCCTTCACGGATACTTCACGCGCGAGCACCACGCGCTCCGCGCCCAGTTCCTTCCACATTTTGACCGTCCGCCAGTTTGCTGCGCTCGCCTGCGTCGATACATGGATCGGGAGCTTCGGCGCCACTTCGCGCGCGAGCGAGAAAACGCCGAGATCGGAGATCAGCGCGGCATCCACATGGATTTCCTCCAGATACTTCAGATAGTCGTCGAGGCCCTCCAAGTCTTCATTGCGCGGGATGATATTCACGGTCACGTAGACCTTCTTCCACATCCCGTGTGCATACCGGACGGCTTCTTTCATTTCTTCTTTCGTGAAATTGCCGCCGTATGCGCGAAGGCCGAAAACCTTCCCTGCAAGATAGACGGCGTCCGCTCCGTAGAGAAGCGCCATTTTCATTTTTTCCATCGTCCCCGCCGGTGCTAATAATTCGATTTTGTTCATTATCTAAAACCTTTCCGTTAAACGCTATTTTAAATAGTTAGAAGTGAGGAGTTAGGAGTGAGGAGTGAGGAGTGGTGGTGCGGCGCAAAAATTATAAAGCGCCGCTTCTTTTTATTTTTTCTGCCATCGTTTTGGTAATCGCAGACAGCATTTTTTCTATTTCATTACACTCCGTATATAGTCTTTGATAACCTTCTGCAGCGACATAACCACTCTCAAACAACAGTTCCAGCCAGTACAACGTTTCATTGGACTCTTTATAGGCGATGTACATTTTCTGCAAAAACTCCTTCTGTGTGATAGCATGCTCTGCTTCCATTACATTGGCACCAATGCTGGTTCCCGAACGCCCCACTTGGTCTATAATAAAGTACGGACGCTTATTTTTCCGCAAATGCTCCACCAATTTCATGACATGAATCGCAAACTGCTTGCTTTTCTTTGCTACTGTTTGATTGGTATCCATCATGCAACCTCATTATATAAACTTCGCGGCGCTTTATAAATTTGATGCGCCGCACCGCCACTCCTCACTCCTCACTTCTAACTCCTCACTTACCGCCAGTCCATCCCCTTCCGGATAAATGGTAGTCTCGTATCTCTCTTTTACATATCGTATATATTCTCTCAGGCGCATGACCAGCGTCCGATACCGATGCGGCACGGGTGCATCACTTTCTACCATACCGCGGAAAAGCACGTTATCCGCCGCAATCACCGCATGCGGCGAGAGCTTGGGCTCGATGGCCTTCAGCTGCCGGAGGTACTGTCCTTTCGGGCCATCCAGGTACAGAAAATCATAGGGCCCTTCGAGCGTTTCCAAAAGCTCTGCCGCATCCCCCAGATGGCAGTGAACGCGATGCGAGAAGCCAGCCGCTCGCATGACCTCTTCCGCGCGGGCATGGCGCACAGAATCGATCTCGAGCGTATCGATCTCTGCGAGCGGGAAACGCTCTGCCAAAAGCAGCGAGGAGTAACCGATGGCTGTCCCGATCTCAAGGATACGCTTCGGCGAAGCCTTCTCGGCGGCCGAAAGGAGGAGCGCGCGCTCCGGACCTCGGATGATGGGGACGTGGTCACAGCCGGCTTCGATCTCTAACTCTTTTTTCAGTGCTTCAAGAACTGGATCCATAAATATTCTCCGTCTCCTGCTGGTGTTCTTCGTAGGATCTCGTAAATACATGATGCCCGTCAGCCTGCGCAACGTAGTAGAGGTAGTCACCCGGCTCGGCAGCCAGCACCGCCTCTATGGCAGGAAGCCCCGGGCTTCCGATCGGTCCCGGCGGAAGGCCGGGGTGCGTATACGTATTGTACGGCGAGTCGATGCGCGTATCCGCGATGGTCAGTTCCGCCTTCTGCTCGCCCAAGGCATACTGGATCGTCGCATCGATCTGGAGCGGCATGCCGATGGAAAGTCTCTTCAGCATGACGGAGGCGATCGGCACCTGATCCTCCGGGAAACGCGCCTCGCGCTCCACCATCGAGGCGATCGTGAAAAGATCATGCAGTGTCATGTGCTTCGCCTCCGCCCTCTTTCGGATGTCCAGCGTCAGCATATCATCGGTATGACGATACATGAGATCCAAGATCTGGCGCGCCGTGTACTCCTTGGGGATGCTGTACGTATCCGCGAAGAGGAATCCTTCTGCCTTGATCGGTACCGCGAAAGGGCCATACTGGTATTTCAAGGGGCCATAGGCCGCCGCTTCTGCCTCAAAGTCTGCTGCCCCTTCGATGCCCGCCTGCGCGAGCAACTGAGCGATCTGATGCACGGTGGAGCCTTCCGGTACCGTGACCAAGTATGCCTCCGTCTTCCCATGCTTTAAGGCATCGATGGCATCCCGGATCGTCAGCCCCTTTTCGAGCACATAGTCCCCGCTTTGCAGCTGATTTCCTTCCCCCAGAAGGCGGGCATAGAGGCGGAAGCGCACCGCGCTCTCAATGACGTCCTGCTTTTCCAGAAGGGATGCGATATCTCCTCCCGTCGCATTCTTTTCGATCTTGACATGCGTCTTTCCGCTGCGCGTCCCGTGGTCTGCCGCATAGAAATACCAGCCGCCCAGGAGGGCGATGGCCAGCCCCGCCGCTATACCGAGCGCGATGCGCACACCTTTCTTCTTCGCTTCTTTTTGAGAAATCTCTGTGTCGTTGTCTTCCACACAGCACCCCTATCCGAGACAGATGTCTCTATTTTTTACTCTACCCATTATATCATATGTAAATATATAATAGTCCGTGGTAAAATGAAGTAGCTAGGGAAACGCTGATTAAATCACAGAATCAGTGTTTCCCTAACAATTCCAACAGGTCAATCAATATCTATGATAAAAAGGAGAATCCCCATGTCCATCACCATCGGAATGAAAGGCACTGCCACCAAGATCGTCACAGAAAATGATACCGCGAAAGTGGTAAAAAGTGGCTCGCTCCCTGTCCTCGCCACCCCCGTCCTCTCGGCTCTCATGGAAGAAGCCGCCTGCGATGCGGTGAAGAAAGGTCTCACCGAAGACGAAACCACCGTCGGCGGCTTCATCGGTCTTGCCCACAAGCAGCCCACCCTCGTCGGACATACCGTCCGCGCCGAAGCCACCGTCACCGTCGTCAAAGGAAAGAAAATCACCCTCCACTGCCTCGCCTATGACGAAGGTGGAGAAATCGGCGAGGCTGAACACATCCGCTTCGTCGTGGAAGCAAAGCCTTTTATGGAAAAAGCAGGAACGCGGTAGATCGTCCGAAGTCCGCAGTTCGACTTCAGACTTCGGTCATCTGACTTCTGACTTCTGACCTCTGTTCTCTGACCTCTGGCATCTCCCAGTCTCCCAGTCCCTCAGTCTCTCAGTCACCAGTCACCAGTCACTAGTCACTAAAAAAAGGAGCCTCCACATCCATGACCCACTCTCCCCTCACCATCCGCACCGCGACCCCCGATGACGCAGCGGCACTGCTTGCGATCTATGCCCCCTACGTCACAAAGACCGCCATCACCTTTGAATACGAAGTCCCCAGCGAAGAAGAATTCCGACGCCGGATCCAGACCACCCTTGAAGCCTATCCCTACCTCGTCGCAGAGCGGGGAGGAAAGATCATAGGCTACGTCTATGCCAGCGCCTTCCATACCCGCCCCGCCTATGACTGGAATGTCGAGACATCCATCTACATCGCTAAGGAGGCCCGTCACACAGGCGCGGGACGCAAGCTCTACGAAGCCCTTGAGACCTATCTTCGCGCACAGGGCATCGTCACACTTTACGCCTGCATCACCTATCCCGCCACGCCTGACCCCTATGTGGATACGAACAGCGTCGATTTCCACAGCCATATGGGCTACGACCTTGTCGCCAACTTCAAAAAGAGCGGATATAAATTCGACCGCTGGTACGACGTCGTATGGATGGAAAAAGAGATCGGTGCGCACAGAGCGCCCATGGCACCCGTAAAGTGCTTCGCGGAAATTTTAAACTTAGGGATTAGTAGCTAGTAGCTAGTGACTGGTGACTAGGTGACTGGGAGACATTAGACATCAGACTTCAGACTTCTGAAGTCTCCAAGTCTCAAACGGGCATCGCCCTATTTATACTCCGCGGCGCTTTCTAATTTTTGCACCGCACCACCACTCCTCACTCCTCACTAGAGAGCGCGAAACTTCCAAAAGTAATCAAAAGGCGCCCCGCCCCACGGGCTACCCCCGAACCTAAAAACCAGACCCCACGTATGTGAGATCTGGATTTTTACTGATTTATGATTTCAAAACGCCCGTCCCGTCAAAAGCAGGGATGAAAGCCGCTTCCGCGCTCTCCTTCTGCTGCACGTAGCCATCGATGATGCCGAGCTCCTCCATATAGGACTCGCACGCCTCGTATTCTTCATCCGTGATCCTGCGATCGATTTCGGGAAATTCCGCCGCGCGGCCGCAGGGCGTGTACTGACGCATGAGGCTGAAAAGGACGTCTCCCGGCTCGAACGTCTCCGCCACATACTCGAGGATCCGTTTCGTATCCTCCACCTGGCCGGGAAGGATCAGATGGCGGATGAGGACGCCCCTCTGCAAGATGCCATCCGCCCCGATCACATAGGGCCCTGTCTCTTTGAACATCTGCTCGATGGCTGCGCTCGCCCTTTCAAAGTAGTCCGGCGCATCACTGTATTTCCCGGAGATCTCCGCATCATAATACTTGAGATCCGGCAGCCAGCACTGTACCTTCTTGCGCAGGAAGGCCACAGTATGCACGCTCTCATAGCCGCCGCAGTTATAAACGACCGGCACCGGCAGCGGATCGCGAAGGCTCTGGAAGATCGCATGGGTGTAATGCGTCGGCGTCACAAGATCGATATTGTGCGCCCCTTTAGCAATGAGCTCGAAGTAGATCTCCCGCAGCCGCGAAACGGAGACCTCGATGCCCTTTCTTCTTTCGGAGATCTCATAGTTCTGACAGTACACGCAGGACAGATTGCACCCGGCGAAAAAGACCGTCCCCGCCCCGCGCGTCCCTGCGATGCACGGCTCCTCCCAGTGATGAAGAGCCGCGCGGGAGATCACCGGCAGCATCCCGCTCTGGCAATAGCCAAGCTGACCCTCGCCCGTGATGCTCTCCCTGCGCACCACCTTGCACGCACGCGGACACAGATTGCATACGCTCATTTCGATTGACCTTCTTTCATTTGATTGATTATGTCTATTGTAGCATATGGGGTAAGGGTTAGCCCACGGGGCGTGCGGTTCCTTGATCTGGGAGGAAATCTTTGCTCAAATGAGGAATGAGAAATGGTGGTGCGGCGCCAGATCCTTCGGCTCAGTTCTCACGGTTCCGCCTTTACATTTTCGAGCATCCGGCATTTCACTCCGCTCAGGATGACGAAATGCGCCGCAGAGTATCAATAGGGCGATGCCCGAAAGTCTCTCGATATCAGGTTTCCCGTTTTGGACTTTCCAAACATTGCTCACCTGACCGCGAATAACAAAGATTTCTCGACTTCGCTCGAAATGACGGTGCGAGAGAGCCACTAGTCATCAGTCACTTGAGACTCCTAATCCCTAGCTACTAGTCACCTGTCACTAGCCAACCCAATTCTCTATTGCCACTGATTCCCAAACATCATATAATAAGTACGAATTTCCATAATGGATTTCGAAAGGAGCATACCCATGCAGAAAGAAACGGGCCTTTTGGAGCGAGTTTTCCACCTGAGTGAAAACGGTACATCCGTCAAGACGGAGATCATGGCGGGTATCACCACCTTTATGACCATGGCTTACATCCTGGCTGTCAATCCGGCCATCATGAGCGCAGCCGGCATGGACAAGGGCGCTGTCCTGACAGCGACCGCCATCGCCGGTTTTCTAGGGACTGTCCTCATGGCTGTATTTTCGAATTACCCCTTCGCCTTGGCACCGGGCATGGGGCTGAATGCCTTCTTCGCCTTCACCGTCGTAAAGCAGATGGGCTACACCTGGGAAATGGCACTGGCTGCCGTCTTCGTCGAGGGTGTCATCTTCATCGTGCTTTCTCTCACGAATGTCCGTGAAGCGATCTTCAATGCGATCCCGCTCAATCTGAAGAAAGCCGTCTCTGCCGGTATCGGTCTCTTCATCTGCTTCATCGGTCTGACCGGTGCGCAGATCATCGTCGGCAACCCGGCCACCAAGATCTCCCTCTTTCCCTTCAAGCAGGCCATGCTGTCCGGTACCTTCCATACCACCGGCATCACCGTCGTACTCGCCATCCTTGGCGTCCTCTTCACCGCCTTCCTCATGGTGGCAAAGGTGAGAGGCAATATCCTCTGGGGCATCCTCTTCACATGGATCCTTGGCATTCTTTGCGAAGTCACCGGTCTCTATGTGCCGGATCCGGCGCACGGCGCTTTCAGCACCCTGCCCAATCTCTCCGCCGGCCTTGCCTCCTTTGCTCCGGCCAGCATCTCTCCCCTCATCGGTGAGCTCGACTTCTCGCAAGTCGCAACCTTCAACTTCGTCGTCGTCCTTCTCGCCTTCCTCTTCGTCGATATCTTCGATACCTTAGGCACACTGATCGGCGTTTCCTCCAAAGCCAATATGCTCGATGATGAGGGCCGTCTGCCGCGCATCAAGGGCGCACTCATGGCAGACGCCGTAGCCACCACCGCAGGCGCTGTCCTCGGCGTCTCCACCACCACGACCTATGTCGAAAGTGCAGCAGGTGTCTCGGAGGGTGGACGCACCGGTCTCACTGCGATGACCGTCGCCGTCCTCTTCATCCTCTCCCTCTTCCTCTCCCCCTTCTTCATGGCCATCCCCGCCTTTGCGACCGCACCGGCACTCATCACCGTCGGCTTCCTGATGTTCACCGCCGTAGCCGGCATCGACTTTACGGACATGACAGAAGCCATCCCATGCTACCTCGCCATCATCGCGATGCCATTCGCTTACTCCATCGCAGAAGGCATCTCCTTCGGCGTCATCTCTTACGTCATCATCAATACCCTCGCCGGCAAGACAGAAAAGATCAGCCCGCTCATGTACATCCTGGCCGTGCTTTTCATCCTGAAATATATCCTGCTGTAAGGGAAAAGGAACACGGGCCGATGCCCGCCTGTCAAACCATGTAAAAAACAACGCAGTGCCCCTGTCACTGCGTTGTTTTTTCTAGGGACCGCGGATCCGATCGTTGCCCGCGCAGATCCGACTCACCAGTTCTTACCGAAAGGAGCCAATATGAAACCGCTCTTCCGCCTTCTCACTCTCCTCTTTTTCACCCTCACCACACTTTCCGCGAATGCGCAAGCGCCCATCCTCACGGCCGACGCCGCGATCCTGATCGATGCCCGGACGGGACAAGTCCTCTATGAAAAAAATGCGGACAAGCGGGAATACCCTGCCAGCATGACGAAGATGATGACCTGCATCCTCGCCCTGGAAAAGGGAAATCCTCTCAAAACCATCGCTGTCAGCGCCAATGCCGCCAACATCGAGTCCACCGAGCTTTGCGGCGGCGAATGGATCCGTATCGGAGATCTCACCTATCAGATGATGCTGATCTCCGATAACGGGGCGGCCACCGCCATCGCAGAAGCCATCGGCGGAAATGTGAACCATTTCGCTTCCATGATGAATGAAAAAGCCCGCGCCATCGGAGCAGTCGGTACTCACTTCGTCAATGCAAACGGCATGCCGGATGAAGATCACTACTCGACAGCCCGCGACATGGCGAAGATCGCGCAGTATGGCCTTCGAAACAAAGAATTCAGACAGATCGTTTCTACCCGAAGCAAGCAGGTCCACTACGAACGCCCGAACAAAAATCTCCCCTGCACGAATACCAATCATCTCCTCTTCACCTATGACGGTGCCATCGGCGTCAAGACAGGCTACACCCGCGCCGCGCAAGGCTGCCTTGCCGCAGCCGCCACAAGGAATGGCAGGACCCTCATCGCCGTCATCATGCACGCCGGCTGGGACAGCCGCTTCACGGAAGCCGCTGCGCTTTTGGATCACGGATTTGAAATGAAGAAGTGACTAGTGACTGGGGACTAGTGACTGGGGACTGGGGACTTGAATACGACTTTTGAGCATCGCTCTATTTATACTTCACGGCGCTTCCATAGTATTATGCGCCGCACCAACCCCGTTGAACCTTCTGAACCCATCCCCGCCCCCCTTGCAGAAATTCTCCATATTCATTAGAATAAATGAAAGAAACATAAAACTTCCATTTACTGTTCAAAGGAGAACTCTGATGAAAAGACTCATTCTCACAAGCCTGCTCACCCTCGCTCTCGCGGCTTCCGCATCGGCTGCCGTTCCCTCCGGCGGCGTGTACCTGGATAAGGACGGCACCCCGCTCACGGAAGCGCAGCAGGTCCCGCCGTCCTTGAAATCGCCAAAGATGGCTCCGCAGACGACTGCGATTCGAGAAGCGCTGGCTTCGCTCCCAGGCAATCGACTGGTGCTCATCACGCTGACTGTCACTGAAGACGGCAACGCGACCAATATTTCTGTTATGAATAGCTCCGGCTCTGTCATTCTCGACCAGTACGCTGTGGACTCCGTGGAACACTGGCAGTTCCAACCGGCAAAGCGCGGCGAGAAGACCGTCAGCAGCAGCGCCTCTGTCCCAATCCGTTTCATCTCCACCATGGTTTCCGTCCCTGCTGCCCCCGCCTCACAAGTCCTGAAAGACATGTCCGATGAAGTCCGCGAAGCCGCTGAAAGAAATAGGCATCCCGTCCTCACGGTAAAAGTCTACATAAAGAGCGACGGCACGATGGACGGCGCGCCTGAAGTATTAAAAGATGAAACGTTCCCCACCGCAGATTTCAAAATCCTTTCAAAATATGTAGTAAGCTCCGTAAAATCCTGGACTTTTACCCCCGCGCGGAATCCCAGCGGCGATGCCATTGGATCAGCAATCCTGATCTCGGTGCAGTTGTAAATGATGGATGATTGGCAAGTAAAAAACGCAGCCATGTCAAGCTGCGTTTTTTGTTTGCCATTTTCCTAGTCACCAGTCACCAGCCACTAGTTCAGCGCCACATACTTTCCGCCTTCGACCTTGAGAAGGACGAGGTCGACATCCGGATCCCCAGAATTATTGAAGTTCATCGGACCGACAGCGGACTCGAAATTCTTCACATTCGCGAGGGCCTCTCTGACCTTCTTCGAATCCGTCGTGGTGCCTGCGTCTTCCATCGCTTTCGCTGCGAGCTTCACAGAGACATACGCACATGCTGCGAAGTTGTCCGGATCGTGATTGTACTTCGCTTTGAAGTTCTTCACGAAGTCCTTGGTCGCCTGGCTGTTGCGGTCAGCAGACCACATAGAGGAGACATACACATTGTCAGCGGCCGCTCCTGCGATCTTGAGGAGCTCGGGCGAAACGAAGCCGTTATCCCCGAGAACAGGCTGATTCATTCCCATTTCTCTCATCTTCTTCAGGATGAGTCCGCCTTCCTGATAGTAACCGGCAACGACGACCGCATCCGGATTCACATTGTGGATCTTCGTCAGCTGTGCGGAGAAGTCCGTATCCTTATCCGCGAAGGTTTCCGTCGCGACGATGTTCACGCCCTCCGCTTCGAGCGCCTTCACAAAGGTCTTGTAGGCAGATACCTGATGCTCGTTGTTGTTCGAGTAGAGGACAGCCACATTCTTATAGCCGAGGAGCTTGTGCGTTTTCTGCACGGTCTGCGGGATATTCTTCGACTCCGGCACGCAGTTTCTGAACATGTAGTCGCCGATCTCGATGAGGCCTTCTGCGGTGGTCGCTACGCCGAGGAGCGGGATCTGTGCCTTCTGGAAGAGCGGGCCGACCGCTTTGTATTCACCGGAGATCAAGGGGCCGACGACCAGCACCTTCTTGGCAGCGATCATCTTCTGCGCCGCACTCACGCACTGCTGCACATTGCCCTTCGTATCCGCCATTTCGACATCGAAGTGGATCTTGCCTTCCTTATTCACTTCCTCGACCGCTAGGTCAAAGCCTTCCTTCTCCGCAAGGCCATACGAAGCGACACCGCCCGACACGCCATTCAGGAAGCCCACCTTTGCGACCTTCGCGCCTGCTGCCGGCTTCGAAGCGCTTTCCTTATTGCCATTGCCGCCGCATCCTGCCAGGCCTGCCATCGCAGCTGCCAGCATCAGTCCAAGCCCTGCTCTTTTCATCATTTTTTTCATTTCCATTTTTAGTTCTCCTTTAGTTGTCAATAGAAAATCGTTCTTGATCGTGTTGCTTGGGAAATCCAAAGTGAAAGGCTTGAGGTTTGCGATACGAGCAAATTGACAAGACCTGCGGCGCTTTTGGGCGCCGCACGCCCATTCCTCATTCCTGATAAAAAAGCCTCCGATGAGAATACTCTCATCGGAGGCGCTTTGGCGCGGTACCACTCCGGCTTATCACTCACCATCTGCAGATGATCCAAGAAAAAAGTCCCTGCCCCGAAAGGGCAAGGACGCTTTTGCGTGGTACCACCTTGCATTTATACTCTGCCAAGGGGCGTACCGGAAATCAAAAAGCCCCTGTCCACTCTGGGACAGGGGCGAGATCGCGGTACCACCCTGCATTATACTTTAATGGCTATTCCGTAACGGGGACATCCGTCCGAGCCTACTACCTTCGGCCAGGAAGCTCACGAGTGATAGATCACGGATACGTTGCACCGGTTTTCACCATACACCGGCTCTCTGAGGCTCCGAACTTCCGATTTCCTCTCGTTCACAGCATGTACTTGTTTGAACTTGATTGCAAGTATAACGGATATACGCAGGTTTGTCAAATGGAAATTTTTGAACGAATGAGGATTTCGTATTGCGATTTGTCTATCTCTGGACTTAGTGAGAAGTGGCAGAAGGGGCGCACCATTCATATAGCACCCCAATCCCCCTCATTACATAAAACAGCCTGTTCATCATTCCTATAAAACTCAACGCCGCTTCCTAATTTATGCGCCGTACCTTCACTCCTCACTCCTCACTCCTAACTAGAGCGTAGAACTTTCATTCACAATCAAGGGACGGTACGCCCCACAGACCACCCTTCGACTCTTTTATTGTTTAGTACCTTGCATTACAAAGTACCTTGTGATATAGTATTAACAGATGAGAACCAAGGTCGCCTATGCGATCAGCATTTTCCCGGGATTTCTAGGGAAACACTGATTAAATCGTTGTCAGATTTTACTCTTGAATTTTTAGGCATAACGAGGAATAACCTGACGCGAATAGCGAGCTATTTAAGGAGAGGTATGACGAAGCTATGTATAAAAATTCTTGTAAAAGCTGACTCTGCGATTGAATCAGCGTTTCCCTAAAGAAAGGAGCGATCATGAACGTCCAACTCAAGAAGGGAGTGATGGAGATCGTCGTGCTCTCCATGCTCCGCCGGAAAGACTTCTACGGTTACGAGCTGGTGACAGAGATTTCCAAATACATTGAAATGTCAGAAGGCACCATTTACCCGCTCCTCAACCGCTTCAAGAAGGATGGGCTCGTCGATACCTATCTCGCCGAGTCACACAATGGTCCGCCCAGAAAGTACTACCGCATCACGGACAGCGGGCGCACAGAATTCAAAGAGTCTGTCAAAGAATGGCAGGAATTTAACAAAGCAGTACAGAAGCTCATGCAAGAAGGAGGCGAGCCTCAATGAATAAAACAGAATTTTTAGACCTTCTCCGCTACTATTTCAGAAATGCAAAGAAGAGCGAGGTGGAAGAGATCCTCGCTGATTACGAAGCCCACTTTGAAGAAGGCAAAAAGCGCGGACTCACCGAAGAGGCCATCGCAAAGGAGCTCGGAAGTCCGAAGGACATCTATGAGTCCTACGCTTCTGAGGGTGTCGTCGATGAAAAATCCAAAAGCGTGCGCTTCACCGATGACGCGAAGGAAGCGGCGAAGGAAGCCGCGACCGCAGCGGCCCGCAAAGCGGGAAAAGCCTGGGACGAGGTCAGTCCGAAGCTGCCTGCGGCTGCCGAAAGGGCGGCGCATCTCACCTCGCGCCTGCTCTACGGCGCCAGCCTTCTCCTCGCTATCATTCTTATCTGCGCAACCCTGCTGGTCCTCGCTCTCATCTCCATCGAGTTTGCTCCACTGCCCGGCGTCATGCCTCTGCCCGGCCTTCACCTCATGACGAAGCTCTCCATCGGCGTCGCAGGAGTCTCCTCCGCGCTCGCCGTCTTCCTCATCGGCCGCGAAGGCAGCAGGGCCCTGCAGAGCTCCTTTTCCAAGGAAGAGAAGGGCGGTGAAGAAAAATGAAAAAGATCGTCGTCTGCATCGCACTCGCGATCATCTCCATGATGAGCGCCGCTGCCTCCTTCCTCGTCAATGACGCCCCGGCGTACAGAAACTGGGCACAGGTGAACCGCCCGAAGATCATGGAGACCTTTGGCCGGGATAAAAAAGAAAAGCTGGGCAAAATACCCCCGCCCGCTACCCGTCCCAGAAAAGAAGAACAGCGCGCGCCCATGATGAATCCGTCCCATCCAAAAATGGAAGACAAAGACCATCACCAGAGTGCGCACGGCAAAGCAGACCCGCCGGCTGAGGAAAATCAGTGACTAGTGACTAAATACCACGTTCGGGCATCGCCATTATTTACACTCCGCGGCGCTTCCATATTTTGATGCGCCGCACCACCACTCCTCATTCCTCATTTTTCTCCCCTTCCCTTTCCCTGCGTTTTTATATATACTGAGTACAACAGATTTTTTATGCGACCCTCGCCGCCATAAAAGAAAGGATGAATCATCATGAAAAAGCTGAATGTACTCCTCACCGCTTCCCTCTTAGGTCTTGCCCTCGCAGGCACTGCCCTCCTCGCTGACACGGCAAGCGCCAAGGATCCTGCGCCGCAGAATGCCGAGCAGACAGAGGCTAAGAAGCCCGCACAGCGCGAGCTGAAAGACTGGGAGAGGAAGTATTACGAACTTCATCCTGACCAGCTGAAGCAGGATCAGGAAAAAGCCCATCCCGAAAAGAGACGTCATACCGATGAGGATGACGTAGAGTGGCATCGGCTCTGAGGCGATGTCAAGAAAGCATAGGAGAGCCCATGCGCAATGGGTCAAGACGGAGCGGAGATCCCACCACAAGCCCCCGATCTGCGTCACTCGATGACACCTATCTCTCAAGCCCCATGAAAAGAGGCCCAGGAAAAACGCACAGCCGTATGGCTGTGCGTTTTAGCGTGACCGGCAGGCAGAGCAGGGCTTCGAAAGAACGGATCCGATCGTTATCCGCTCTCACTCTTGCATCCATCTCTGCGCCTACGCAGTATTTCCCGCCACCCCTGCAAAGTTTCTTTTACAGGGGAACAAATATATAGTACAATGAAAGATAATAAACTAGCGCGAAAAGCAGTACGGAAAACACAGAAGAGGAGTACGACATGAGTTCCAAAGAAGAATCATCGACCATGGAAAGCGTGCAGAAGGACATACAGTGTCTGCGGAAGTTTTTTTCCATAGTACGTCTTGTCAAGGCTTCGCATCCCGAAGACCGGGATACAGCGGATGGTTCCGGACTTTCCGCAAGTGATGATGACAGCCGCCGAAGCGCTTGTGAATTCTGCGCCCCGCAGACCCATCAGAGCACCTTTACCGATAAGGGCATGCATCTCCACTTCAAGGTCATCGACGGCAAAATGTACCAGATCTTTGCGAGACCGCTCACGATCGAAGGAGTGCCCTACGTTTTGGAAATGCTGAAACACATCGATAATACGGACCTCTTCCTTCCGGAAGGCTATGACCAGCTGATGTCCTTCAGCCAGCAGCTCTACATCGATGCCCTGACCGGCGCGTACAACCGCCGTTTCTAGGAAGACAAAATAAAGAGCTTCTCCGGCGTTGCCGGTATCGCTCTGATCGACCTCGATGACCTGAAGCTCTACAACGACACCTTCGGCCACAGCGCAGGCGATGCCGCCCTGAATGCGCTGGTACAGATCACGAAGAAAGGCATCCGCCACACAGACAAGCTGATCCGCTATGGCGGAGATGAATTTCTCCTCCTCCATCTTCGCAGAGAAGCTCCGTACCATCCAAGAGCACATCCATGAGGCAGACTTCCCCGAATTCCCCGGACTTAAGATCTCTGCCAGCATCGGCGGCGCTATGCTCTACAATGGCAGCATCGAAGATGTCGTCTCCCGTGCGGACAAACTCATGTACTATGCTAAGTCCTATAAAAATACCGTGGCCATGGACGAAGAGGTGGAATATGAAAAGGCGCTGCTCGATGCCCCCACCGCGAAGCCGAAGGTACTGATCGTCGATGATTCGGAGCTGAACCGGGATCTCCTGAAAGAAATGCTGCGCGATCGTTATGAGGTCCTCGAAGCCGCAGACGGTGAAAAGGGGCTCGCTCTCCTCTATGAGCTCGGAACGAAGATCTCCCTCGTACTTCTCGACGTCGTCATGCCGAAGCTCGGTGGCTTCGATGTACTCGCCGTCATGCAGAAGGAACGCTGGCTCGATGACATCCCCGTCATGATGATCTCCGCCGAAGACTCCCCTGCCTTCATTCAAAAAGCCTATGACATGGGGCGTCCGATTATATCACCCGCCTCTTTAATATGAACGTCGTCCGCCAGCGCTCGGACAATATCACAAAGCTGTATGCCAAGCAGCGCCGTCTTTTGAGCCTGGTATCAAGCCAGATCCAGGAAAAAGGACGAAATAACCACATCATCAGCATCCTTTCTGAAGTCGTCGGTCTCAAAAACGGGGAAAGCCGCAAGCACATCCTGAATGTCAGCCGCATCACCGAGCTTCTCTTATCGCGTGTCATGCAGCGGACCAGCCGCTACCATCTCACCTGGCAGGATGAAGCCCTCATCACGAATGCCGCCGCTCTCCATGACATCGGCAAGATCGGCATCGATGAGAAGATCCTGAACAAGCCCGGCAAGCTGACCAAGGAAGAATTCGAGATCATGAAAACGCACACCCTGATCGGTGCGAAAATGGTCGAACATCTGGAAGCCTTTCGGGAAGAGCCCCTTGTCAAGGTGACTTACGCCATCTGCCGCTGGCATCACGAGCGCTGGGACGGTCGCGGATACCCCGACGGCCTCAAGGGCGATGCCATCCCGATCTCTGCGCAGATCGTATCCCTCGCTGACGTCTACGATGCCTTGACAAGCAAGCGCGTCTACAAGGACGCTTTCGCTCACGAAAAAGCCATCCGGATGATCCTCGACGGGGAATGCGGCCTCTTCAACCCGCTCCTCCTGGACTGTCTGCGGGACATCAAAGACAGCCTGAAGGAAGAACTGCAGAAAAACAGCACCGGCCTTGCCATCCATCAGAAGATCACCGACGGGATCATCCGGAATCTGTGACCGGTGATCTGCTCCTCCCCTCTCATCCTTTCCGTGGCGCGCCACGCCACAAATCCATTGAATGCTAAACCATGTAAGGAGTTTCCTATGAATATCGAAGCATGCTACAACAAAATGGGCGCTGACTACGCCGAAGTAAAGAGCCGTTTCCCAAGCGACGCCTTTATCAAGCGTTTTGCACTGAAATTCTTAGACGACCCCACCTTCGCGCTGCTCGAAAAGAACCTCGCTGAGGAAAACGTGGATAAAGCCTTCCGCGCCGCACACACGCTGAAGGGCATCACGCAGAACCTCGGCTTCAGTCAGCTCTCGCCGCTGGCGATCGAGATCACGGAGATCCTCCGCGCCGGTACCATGGACGGCGTAGACAACCTCTTCCCGCAGCTGAAAGAAAAATATGATATGACCGTCGCCTGCATCAAAGAAGTGGACGAATAGGACGTGATAAAAGCGTTTTGGATCGTGAATGATTCAAAGCGTTTTTTATTTGCGACTTTCGTGACTGGTGACTGGTGGCTGGGAAACAGCAGACTCTCACATCGTCATTTCGAGCGCATGCGAGAAATCTTTGTCATTCACGGGGAAACGGGTCATGAGAGAAACGCGCAAACGGGAAACCTGTTATCCCAAAGCCTTCGGGCATTGCCATGATTTATACTCCGCGGCGCTTCTAATTTTTATGCACCGCACCACCATTTCGCATTTCTCATTTCTAATTTCTCATTCAATCGAGGCTTTCATTCGTAATCATGGAACAGCACGCCCCACGGGCTAACCCTGAACCCTCATCGATTTTATGATTTCTTTAACTCCCGGCAATCCGCCATACACACACTATATTTATACTACTTATATATGTCTCATTTATATGTCTCATTATATATACCTGAGTGTGCTATAATATAGCGTAGGCTTATGTGCCTTAACGGAGGAATCATGATATCGATCGTAACACCTGTATATAACGAAAATGGCAATGTCGTCTATTTCCATGACGAAGTGACGAAAGTCATGCAGACGCTGGATATGGACTACGAGATCATCTACGTCAATGATGGCTCGAAGGATCGCACCGACGAGCTGATCCACCAGCTGGCAGCCGGCGACCCGCATGTGCGGGCGCTGACCTTTGCACGCAATTTCGGCCACCAGATCGCCATCACCTGCGGCATGGACTTTGCCGTCGGAGACGCCGTCATCACGATGGATGGCGACATGCAGCACCCACCGGCGCTCATCCCGAAGCTCATCCAAAAGTGGCAGGAAGGCTATGACATCGTACAGACCATCCGCACCGCGACAGAAGATGCCGGCCCCATCAAGAAGCTGACCTCGGCAGGCTACTACGCAGTGATCAATTTCATTTCAAACTCACCCGTCGTCCCGGGCGGCTCCGACTTCCGCCTGATGGATCGCAAAGCGCTCGATGCCTTTCTGCGTTTCCGTGAGCATTCCCGCTTCATCCGCGGCATCGTAGGCGGCCTTGGCTTCAAGCAGTGTACCATCGAATTTGAAGCACCTGCCCGCCACGCCGGTGTCTCGAAATTCTCCATGAAAAAAATGCTGCACTTTGCGATGGACGGCATCATCACGAATTCCACCCTGCCGCTGCGTATGGCATTCTATCTGGGTGTCTTCGCGGCCGTCGCAGGCATCCTTCTCATCCTTCATGTCCTCTACTGCGTCATGATGGACAAAGCCGTCCCCGGCTGGGCGACCATGACCATCCTCATCGCCATCTTCGGCAGTTTGAATCTCATGGGCCTCGGCATCATCGGCGAATACCTCGGACGTATGTTTGAAGAGACCAGAAACCGCCCCCTCTACTGGCTCTCCGATGACACCGCCGCCCATCTCGATAATCCCTATCGCATGAGTCATAAAAAAGAGTGACTGGGGACTAGTAGCTAGGGATTAGACGTTAGACGTCAGACATCAGACGTCTGCCCTTCGGGTATCGCCACTATTTATACTCTGCGACGCTTAGATCCTTCGACTCAGTTCTCATACTTCAGATAAGCCATTTTCTAGGGAAACACTGATTCAATCGTTGTCCGACTTGGCTCTGCGATTTAATCAGCGTTTCCCTAACATACGACGTTTTTCTCCGCTCAGGATGACGAAATGCGCCGCACCAACCCCTTTGAACCTCTTGAACCTATAGAACCCGCCCCCCCTCTTTCATACGAGATCAAGGGCAGCACGCCCCACGGGCTACCCCTTCACATTCCATTTTTCCGAAAGGAGACCTCCTCTTGTCCAATACATCCTTTTTTGAAAGTGAATTATTTTCCGAACTGACAGAAGACCTGCACCAGTCTTCGCGTTTTACTGCGACGTACCGCATCGCAGCCCCCACCTATGAAGAGGCGAAGAAGATCGCCTTCGCTATCGCCGTCGAGCAGACAATCGAGTGTCCTTACGAGCTGGTAGACGGTACTCCGATCGCTGACACCATCGTCGGCCAGATCGAAGATCTGAAAAAGGCGGAAGCCGGCGCATACTATGCGACGATCTCCTATGAGCCGGAGGCTGTCGGTGATGAGATGGCCGAGCTCCTCAATATGCTTTTCGGAAATACGAGCCTGCAGCCCGGCGTCCGCCTCATGTCCTTCGAACTGCCAGAGACCATGTACAACAATTACCCGGGCCCGCGTTTCGGCAGAAGCGGTCTTCGTGAGCTCTGCGGTGTGCCTCGCGGTCCGATCTTCATGTCAGCCATCAAGCCGCTCGGCAGATCTCCGAAGGAGCTCGCGCAAATGGTCTATGACCTCGCACTCGGCGGCTGCCCCATCATCAAGGATGACCACAGCCTCATGGACCAGCACTATGCGCCTTTCAAGGAACGTGTCCTCCAGTGCGTCATGGCACTTGCGGATGCCAAAGAGAAAACAGGCAGGAAAAGCATGTACATCGCCAACTGTACCACAGATGGTCTGGACTTCTTGGAGCGTGCCTATCAGGCCAAGGAGATCGGGGCTGACGGCATCATGGCCGCCCCTGCCATCACCGGCTTCACCATGATCCGTGATCTCGCACGGGATCCGGACTTCGGCCTGCCGATCTTCCTGCACCCCTGCTTCTCCGGTCCGCATGTCCTCTCGCAGGATGCGGGCATTTCCCCCTTCTGCTACTATGGCCAGCTCTCCCGACTCGCAGGCGCAGATGCGGTCATCTTCACCAGCTTCGGCGGCCGCTTCTCCTTCTCGCAGGATACCTGCCAGAAGATCGCGGAAGGCACCGAGTCGAAGATGGCAGACCTTCGGGCAAGCTTCCCTGTCCCCTCCGGCGGTATGCGCTGGCAGCTCTTCAAGGAAATGGTTCGCATCTACGGTCCCGATACCATCTTCCTCGTGGGCGGCGCTCTTCAGACAGAAGGCCCCGACCTCACCGCGAATACGCAGTTTTTCCTCGAAAAGCTCGCGGAAGCGGCGGGGCAAAAGTGACCGGAGATCTGCCCATTCCCCGGCGGAAAAGCCATCACGCCTCATAAAAAAAGGGGGATGTGAAGAAATGAATCCCCATTTCTTCACATCCCCCTTTTTACTTTGTTTTCATTTGGTTCAGGGTTCAAGGCTCTCGTGGCGGTTTCGCCGCCTTTTTTAGAGGATGGTATTCTCGTATCGCAGCCTTCCCCTCTAGGGGAAGGTGCCCCGCAGGGGCGGATAGGGTGACTATGGCATGAAAGACAGCTGGGATAAGGTTTCCCGGTCACTCCTATGAGAGCTGCAAGTCCCCCGCGGCAGATTGAACGCGAAAATGAGATGATCGTTATTTCACAGCCCTTTTTTTATTTCCGTCCCTTCCACGCAAGGACCCAGGATAAGGCAAAAGCCACAGCGAGCATAGCAGAAAAGAGATGAAGCGTCGCTGCATAGCCCCCCGTCGTTTCCTTCATGAAAGAAAGGAGAAGCGGGCCGGCGACACCTGCCATGCCCCAGGCGGTCAGGATGGATCCGTGAATAGAGGCGAGCTGCTTCACGCCGAAGAGATCGGAGAGGAAGGCAGGCATGCAGGAGAAGCCGCCGCCGTAGCAGGAGATCACGGCGAGTACCAGTATCTCGAAGAGAAGCGCATCACTGACACGGGCAAGTGCATAAAAAGCGAAGACCTCGAACGCAAAGAAGATCATGTAGGTCACGCCGCGGCCGATCCAGTCGGAGACGGATGCCCAAAGAATACGGCCGGCGCCATTCACGATACCGATGATACCGACAAGGGAGGCTGCCTCGGCCGCACTCATGCCGATGATCTCCTGCGCCATGGGCGAAGCCACGGCCAGAAGGCCGATGCCGCAGGTGATATTCGTGAAGAAGATCCACCACAGCACATACCACTTCCACGTGTGCATGGCCTCTTTGCGTGTGAGACCTTTGGCCTGAGCTGTCTTTTCCCCATCCTTTCGGATCTCTTCCTCAAGCACCTCTTCCAAAAGCATCGGGATCTCACCCTTCCTCGGTGCGCGGATGTAGGAGGCGGAAAGGATCATGACCATCGCATAGGCAGCGGCAAGGATGAGGAAATTCTCCGTGAGCCCGAAGCGATCGACAAGATAGCGCATGGCCGGGCCTGCGATGAGCGATGCGAAGCCGAACCCCATGATGGCCAGCCCCGTCGCAAAGCCGCGATGCCGGGGAAACCATTTCACAAGCGTAGAGACAGGCGTGATATAGCCCGTGCCAAGACCAATGCCCCCGATGGCTCCGTAGAAGAGATAGAGCAGGAAAGCGGACTGATAGTGAACCGCCGCCGCTGTCCCAAGGAGACCCGTACTGAAAAAGACGGCAGAGACCATCCCGCTCTTGGACGGCCCCAGCCGCTCGACCAGAGGGCCTAAGAAGCCTGCCGAAAGCCCCAAAAACAGGATCGCGATCGAGAAGGCCCAGGTAGCCAAAGAGAGCGAGAGCCCCATCGTCTCCATCACAGGGCGCGTCAGGACGCTCCATGCATACACACTTCCGATAGACATGTGGATCCCCACGGCCGCCATGGCAGTGAGCCAACGATTTCTTTTCATCAAAAAATCCCTCCATTTTTAAAATGAAGGGAAATCTGCACGCTCCCGTTCCTGCGATGCCATTTAGCAGGCATCGCAGGGAAACGAAAACCGCCTGAGCAGATTTCCCTGCCCAGACGGTCGGCTTTTTCATGAGGCCCGCAGTCCACGTGGTTCATTCCACCTATTTCCGTCAGTTCCGCAGCTCATCTATATTGTATATCTAGCCTAGCATGGATACGAGAGATTGTCAATGGGAAGCGTCCCTCAAAAAAACATCTTCTCCCTCCGATCAAAAGGCGCGCACGGGACATCCCTTGCCAATGTCATTTTCCAGTTTCTTATTTTTTAATGAAAACCGCCCTCCAGATCTTCATCATCCTCCATGCATCATATGCATAGGATACCTGCTTTTCACTCATTTCATTTGCTAATTACGCAATACAGATCGTACGGTATGGTATTATTTATATGTCATGATGCCTAATTTTATCGGAAAATTCGCAGATTCTCCGTATCCCCATACCCCCTATAGGTATCTTCACATGTTTCACTTAATATTTATTGTCATGTATAAACATTAGTGCTAATTATTTGTTTACGTATTATAATTTATATGATATAATCTGTAAGAAGTTGTAAGGAACTGCTAAACAACAAGAATACGACCTCATGTTCTGCCGCTTCTGCCTTATTCTTTTTAAAGAGTAACCTGGGAAACCACTCTTCATCTGTTATCATTAAGCCAACAAGGTCTCCTTCCCGACCTTGTTTTTTGATGCTTTTTTCAAGAGTCATCGAAAGTGACGGGTTTGTAAGAACCGGCGAAGAGCTCTCTCCTCGCCGCCGTGCCAGACAGCGAAAAACGGCTCTTCCGTCGCATCGGCAGGGGAAAGACACAGATGATAAAATCCCAGTCTTTATACCATTTTATATTATCAAGAAATTGGAGATGATGAGTTTGTCAATGAAGCAGCTTGGGATGCGATTGGGCGAGATGGTTCTCGTCTTGATCGGCATCAGCTTCATTACCTTCTGTCTGATCATGCTCGCTCCGGGTGACCCCGTCAGGCAGATGATCGCCGGTAATGAAGATATTATTGTTAGTCAGGTAGAGATCGACGCACTCCGCCATGAACTGGGTCTGGATAAGCCGTTCCTTCTGCAGTACCTGGACTGGCTCGGCAGAGTCGTACAGGGTAATTTTGGTTTCTCCTTCATGATGAAGAAGCCGGTCATTGATGCAGTCCTGGAAGCCCTCCCGGCATCCGTCATTCTGGCGCTGGCCTCCTCCCTCTTCATGCTTGTCTTCTCCATTCCACTCGGCATTTATACCGCGGTCAAGCAGAATACCTGGTTTGACTACCTCGTCCGCGGCTGCACCTTTGCCGGTGTCTCCGTCCCGAACTTCTGGATGGGCCTCATGCTCCTTTGGGTCTTCGCACTGAAGCTTTCCCTCTTCCCGATCGTCGGCGGTTCGATTTCCCTCGAAAATCTGATCCTGCCGATGTGCACCCTGGGCATCGTCATGGCATCGAAATACACCCGTCAGGTCCGTGCCACGGTGCTCGAAGAACTGCATCAGGACTACGTCATGGGCGCACGTGCCCGCGGCCTCTCGGAAAGCCACATCCTCTGGCGTGAAGTCCTGCCGAATGCCCTCCTCCCGCTGGTCACCCTCTTCGGTCTGGCCTTCGGCTCTCTTCTGGGCGGTGCCGCTGTCGTAGAAATCGTATTTTCCTGGCCGGGTCTGGGCTACATGGTCGTACAGGCCATCACCTACCGTGATTTCCAGACCGTACAGGCCATCGTTCTCTGGATCGCTTTCATGTACATGATGATCAACCTCATCGTCGACCTGTCCTACAACCGTCTCGACCCAAGACTTAGAAAGGGAGGTCACTGATATGGAAAGCTTAGTCAAAGGCTTCAAAGAAAATAAAGCCTTCCGCTTCACCTCTCTTCTGGTCGTCCTTCTTCTGGCGATCACACTCCTTGCTCCTGTCATCGCTCCTTATGACCCGCTCTCCTCTGTCATGAAGGATGCGAACCAGGCACCCTCTGCGGCGCATCTCTTCGGTACGGACAAGCTCGGACGTGACGTACTCTCCCGTATCCTCTACGGCGCGAGCTACTCCCTGACCTCCGTCATCGCCCTCGTAGCCTGCATCTTCGTCGTAGGCACCACGATGGGCATCATCTCCGGATACTTCGGCGGCATCGTCGATATCGTCATCATGCGTATTGCTGATATGATGATCTCCTTCCCGGGCGTCATCCTTGCGATCGCCATCGCCGGTATCATGGGCGGCTCGCTCATCAATGCGATGATCGCACTGACTGCGGTCACATGGACCAAGTATGCCCGCCTCTCCCGTTCCATGGTCCTCAAGATCAAGCGCCGTGAATTCGTCGATGCGGCTGTCGTATCCGGCGGTTCCTCAGCGCATATCCTCTGGGTCCACATCCTTCCAAACATTCTCCCGCTCATGGTCATCACCGCGGCTGCTGATATCGGCGCCATGATGATGGAGCTTGCCGGACTCTCCTTTCTCGGCTTCGGCAGCCAGCCGCCGGCTCCGGAATGGGGCCTCATGCTGAATGAAGGCCGTCAGCAGCTCCAGACAGCTCCATGGCTGATGTTCTTCCCGGGTCTCTCCATCTTCATCACCGTCGTCGTCTTCAACCTTTGGGGCGACTCCCTCCGTGATGTCCTTGACCCGAGAAATAAAGGCTAAGGTTCAGGGTTCAAGGTTAGCCCACGGGCGGCTCCGTCCACTGATTATGAATGAAAGCTTTGCTCGAATGAGGAATTAGGAATGAGGAATTAGGATGGTGGTGCGGCGCATAAAATATGGAAGCGCCGCGGAGTATAAATAGAGCAATGCCCGAAGATGGCATTTCAGTGACTAGTCACAAGTCACTAGTCACTCGAGGCTCCTAATCCCTAGCCACTCATCCCTCATCCCTGCTTTCAAACTTCAAGTTGAAGTCTGATGTCTGATGTCTCCTAGTCTAATCCCTAATCCCTAATCCCTAGCCACAAGACACTTGTCACTAAGCACTAACTCATGTTTATTCCCATTATTTTTTATATCATTTACCCGAAAGGAAGCGTACACGATGAAATCTATTTACAAAAAAGGTGCCCTCTTTGCAGCAGCTGCTCTCATGGCTTTTGGTCTTTCCGGCTGCGGCGGTGACTCCGGCAATGCCTCCAAAGGTCCGAAGGACACCCTGACTGTCGGCGTTACGAACTTCGCAGACAGCCTCGAACCGACCGACAACTACTTCGGCTGGCAGGTCATGCGTTACGGCATCGGTGAATGTCTCGTTCACTTCGATGACAAGATGAATGCAGAACCATGGATCGCTGAAAGCTGGAAAGTCTCTGACGACAAGATGTCCTGGACCTTCAAGATCAAAGACATTAAATTCTCCAACGGCACCCCGGTCACTGGCGAAGCTGTCAAGAAATCCATTGAACGTACCTTCGCAAAAGCACCGCGTGCGAAAGCGATGTTCGAACTCGACCACATCACCGCTGACGGCCAGAATGTAACCATTTATACGAAAAAACCGATGGCTACCCTGCCGGGCATACTGGGGGATCCCCTCTTCATCATCGTTGATGTCGCTTCCGACGGCAAAGTAGACTTTGCAAAACAGGGTCCGGTCTGCACCGGTCCATACATGGTCAAGACCTTCTCCAAAGCAAAGACCGAACTCGATGCAAACCCGAACTATTACGCAGCTGTTCCATTCAAGCACACTGTCGTCAACACCATCGACGACCCGAATACCCGTGCCATGGCTCTCCAGAAGGGTGAAATCGATGTGGCTGTCAACATTGGCGCCGGCGATATGCAGCTCTTCCAGGATAAGAATAAATTCACCATCAGCTCCATTGCCTCCCTCCGCGACTGTCTGGCCCGCCTGAACATTTCCAACGGAAAGCCTCTCGCTGACAAGAAAGTCCGTCAGGCACTGATCCAGTCCCTCGACCGCGACACCTACTGCAAAGTCCTCCTGAAAGACACCTTTATCCCCGGCGGTCCCATCCTTCCGCCGTCTCTGGATTTTGACTTCGACAAACTGAAAGCCGAATATCCGGACAACTATAATGTGGAAAATGCGAAGAAACTGCTGGCAGAAGCAGGCTGGAAGGATACCGACGGCGACGGCTATGTGGATAAGGACGGCAAGAACCTGGAAGTGGATTTCGTCTATTACAGCGGCCGTGCGGAACTGCCTCTCTTTGCGGAAGCTACCCAGTCTGATGCCAAGAAAGTAGGTATCAAGGTGAACATGAAGAATGTGGACTACAACGTTCTTTACGGCATCGGCACCCGCGGCGAATATGATCTCCTGATCTCCAACATCCTCACTGAACCGGCAGGGGATCCGGAAGTCTTCCTCAACATGTACTGGAAGACCAATGTGAACGGCAGCAACCCCGAGAACGCCGCCGGCTACTCCAACCCTGAATACGATGCCCTCTCCGATCAGCTGGCTTCCGAATTCGATCCGGCTAAGCGTAGAGACATCATCATCAAGATGGAAAAAATCCTTCAGGATGATGCAGCCACCATCGTCTTCGGCTACCCGCAGACCAATATGATCTCCAACAAAGCCGTAGAACATGCGGACATCAAACCGTGCGACTACTACTGGATCACCAAGGATATCACTCCGGCAAAATAATTTGTGTAGCCAGCAGTTTGCTCTAAGCAGTAGGCGGCCAGCCATTTGCGGTTTGCTGCCTACTGCTTACTGCTTACTATTTTTACAAGGAGACTTTCATGCTATTAGAAGTCAAAAACCTGGGAATTGCCTACGGCGACAAGCCCCCCATCGTTCAGGGCGTCACATTCAACCTGGATGAGGGCGAGATCCTCGCCATCGTCGGCGAATCCGGCTCAGGGAAAACCACCGTCATCCGTGCTATCCAGCACGTCCTGCCCGGCGGCGGTCATATAGCGGAAGGTCAGGTCATTTTTGAAGGCGAAGATACCCAGAAGCAGACTCCTGAAATGCATCGCGCACTCTGTGGCACAGACGTCTCCATGATTTTCCAGGACAGTGGCGCTATGATGAATCCGATCCGCACCATTGGCACCGAATTCCGCGAATTCCTCGCCGTCCATGGCATCAAGGACGACAAGGAAGCCCATGACCTGATGATTTCCATGATCGAAATGGTGCGCCTTCCCAACCCGGAGCACATTCTGAAATGCTATCCCTACGAGCTTTCCGGCGGTATGCGCCAGCGTGTCGGCATCGCTATGGCGATGGCCATGAAGCCTAAGCTCCTCTTGGCCGATGAACCGACCTCCGCTTTGGACGTCACAAACCAGGCCATCATCGTCAAAGAAATGATGAATGTCCGTGACAAAATGAATACCGCCATCATCATCGTCACCCACAACATGGGCGTATCCTGCTACATGGCGGACTACATCATGGTCATGAAGAAAGGCCGCGTCGTCGAATACGGCAAAGCAGAAGATGTCATTTATCACCCGAAGGAAGAATACACCCGTATGCTCCTTGCGGCGGTTCCGAAGATGGGAGGCGAAGACGCATGAAAAACTACGGAGAAGAAATCCTCCAGATGGTCGACATCTGCAAGGTCTTCGACCTCGGTGACGGCAAGAAGCTCCATGCAGCCGAAAATGTCAATGTCACCATCCACAAAGGTGAGACCGTCGGTATCGTCGGGGAATCCGGCTCCGGCAAGTCCACCCTTGCCAAGATGCTGACCCGTCTTTACCCCATGACCAGTGGGAAAATCATTTTCCACGGCAAAGACATCACAGATCTCAAAGGCGAAGCTCTCCGCCAGCACCGCAAATCCATCCAGATGGTCTTTCAGGACCCCTCCACCGCTTTCAATCCGAAGCAGCGCGTCAAGGAGATCATCTGCGAACCACTTGAAAACTTCGGCATGATCGATAAGAAGGATGTCGAAGCCAAGGCGAAGGAAATGCTCCGTCTGGTCGATCTTCCCGAAGATTTCGCCGATCGCTATCCGAACAACATGTCCGGCGGCCAGCGCCAGCGTATCGCGATCGCACGCGCTCTGGTCCTCGAGCCGGAGATCATCGTCTGCGACGAAGCCACCTCTGCTCTTGACGTATCCGTTCAAAAGACCGTCCTCGATCTGCTTGATCGTCTGCAGAAAGAGACCCACGTGGCCTACATGTTCATCTGCCATGACCTTGCTCTCGCAAACAGCTTCTGCGACAACATCGTCATCATGCAGCATGGCAAGGTCGTAGAAAAGATCCATGACCTCAGAGAAGCGAAGGATCCATACTCCAAGAAGCTCCTTGCTTCCGTCTTCACCATCGAAGAAGGAAAGAACAAGGTCCTTCCAGACGAGCTCTTCAACTGATCTCTGCATCATAAAACCGCCAGCCTCTCGGCTGGCGGTTTTTGATTGATGGGTGCTGGTGACTAGTAGCGACGTTACATCAAAAGGAGCTGTGAAGAAATGAGGATTCATTTCTTCACAGCTCCTTTTTAGGTGT
>ERZ1673722.625-NODE-625-length-43614-cov-5.789182_pt1 | contig 43614 bp, 42 predicted proteins | sample MGYA00580222_ERZ1673722 | MGnify/ENA primary metagenome ERZ1673722 (study PRJEB41218, sample SAMN15661750) | gut metagenome | host: Homo sapiens | place: Canada: London | collected 2015-08-20/2019-03-30 | study: EMG produced TPA metagenomics assembly of... | reverse complement strand
TGTTTATTTTATTTTAGGCGAGGGAATGAAATTAAAATATATTGCTATAATAATGCCGATATTGCTTGTGGCTTTTTCACAAAGCCGTACAGCATTTATTGAATTAATTATCGGGATACTGTTGGTTGTCTTCTTTCGTTATAGAGAAAAAAAACAATTTCTTAAAGGCGTTTTTCATATAGTATTTGCAATACTAATTATAGTAGCAGTCATTTTTTTTGTTAGTCGTTTTCAAGTGTTTTCAGGCCTTAATGAAAGAATACAGTCTTTGGTTGATTACTCGCAAGGGAAATCAGTTCGAGAAGCATCGGTAATACAAAGAGAATTATATATTCAGGCAGGGTGGAAACAATTTTTGAAAACGCCTATATTGGGAGTTGGAATAGGAAATACGGACCAAATAACAATGATAGTAACAGGGCGTAGTACATATTTACATAATAATTTCATTGAATTATTAGCAAGTGGAGGAATAATAGGATTTGGCATTTATTATGGAATAATTTTGTATTTAATAATTAAATTGATACCATTTGCATTAAAAAAAGAATCGTTTTCCGATGCTTGTTTAATAGTATTAATAGTTCATACTATTGCTGATTATGGAACGGTATCTTACTATACTAAAGGAACTTATTTTATATTAGTATTGTGTTTTTTACAGGTTTATATTAATTATAAAGGAATAAAAAAAGATATATTAGAATTGAAGGATAATTAATTCATAAAATGTTAAATGAAGCTTTTTATTCATTGATATAAAAAATAATTTTCTGAAAATTGTAAATGTATGCGAGGTATGAAAATGAACAATTTTAAAGAGATGTATTCTGCTGATTTGGATAGATATGAAGGAAAGCCAGATGCATATTTAAAAAAATTTTACTTTTATTTTAGAAAATGCCAATCGACAGAGAATCCCTTTCTTCTTGCAATATACCGTTTTTTGTTTAAAAAGATTAAGGAAAAACATGGGATTGAATTATATTATAAAACGCAAATAGGAAAAGGTTTTCATTTAGGACATCCATTTAATATTACTATAAATGAAAATGTTGTTATTGGAAACAATTGTAATATCCATAAGGGTGTTTGCATTGGACAAGAAAACAGAGGAAGCCGAAAAGGTGTGCCTCAGATAGGCAATTGTTGTTGGATTGGAATTAATGCTGTAATTGTCGGTAATATACATATTGGAGACGATGTACTCATTGCACCTAACGCTTATGTTAATTGCGATATTCCGAGCCATTCTATAGTGTTTGGAAACCCATGTATAATAAAACAACACGAAAAAGCTACAGAAGGTTATATTAATCATAGAGTATGAGGTGGAAAATATGAAGAAGGTACTTATTGTTATGTATAATACTTTTAATGCTGGTGGAATCCAAAAAGTTGTAATGAATATAGTGGAATCTTTATCCAGCGATTATACATTTGATATCCTATGCTTCCAAAAAGAACAGGGCAGTTTGGAAGAGGAATTTTTGGCTCATGGAGGAAAAATTATAAAAGTACCTGTGTATTACCAAGGAACTAGTAAAATCCGAAGACGTATGGATTTTTATATGCGAGGATTTAAAATATATAGAGCAGTTTTAAATACAATAAAAAAGCAAGGTCCGTATGATATTATTCATTGTCATAATTCATATGAAAGTGGGATTTGTTTGAAAGCAGCTAAGAAAATGAGCGTACCGATTAGAATAGCCCATTCGCATACAAATTTCTCTTATAAGGAAAATGTCATTAGAAAGCTATACGAAAAAGTATATCGATACTTGATATACAGATGTGCAACTCATATGGTTGGCTGTTCAGTTAAGGCTGTTGAAAGTTTATTTGGCAAGTATAGGGATAAAGTAATAGTAATTAATAATGGTGTTGATATGAGCAAGTTTAATCCAGATTTATATCTAGAAAAAACGAATATAGATGATGCAATACAATTAATACAAATCGCAACCTTTTCAGAAAACAAGAATCAAATCTTTACAATAAATGTTTTGGATGAACTGATAAAACGCAATGTGCAGGCAAGGTTAAGATTTGTTGGTCGCTATTCAGATCAAAAATCTGAACAGTACTATCACGAAATGAAAAATTTGATTTATGAAAAACATTTAGATAAGTATATACAATTTTTGCCATCAAATACAGATGTTGCACAGGCTTTGTCAGAAAGTGATATTTTAATTTTTCCTTCTTATACGGAAGGATTTCCGCTTGTTCCACTGGAAGCTCAGGCAATGCAGAAAAAATGTTATATTTCAGATAGCGTGACAAATGAAATAGATTGTGGAGGTTGTACATTTTTTAGTATTGATAAAGGTTCATCTGTTTGTGCTGAAATGATAATTAATGATATTAAAATAGGAAAAATAAAGGGCAGAAAATATGATATGCGTAGATTTGAAAGTGAAGTAATTATTAATCAATATAAATCTCTTTATAGGGGTGAACTAATATGAGGTATATAAAAGCCATATTTAGAAAATTAAAATTTTATTTGTTTTTTACTATTGCTATTATAGCAAAAAAAAGACGAAATGATGTGTGGATTATATCTGAAAGAGGAACGGATGCAAGAGATAATGCTTATTTTTTTAGCAAGTGGCTTTCAAAGAACCATCCGGAAATTAAAGTTTGGTATGTGATTGATAATAAATCAGCAGATTATAATAAACTGGGAAAGAATATTAGAACAGTGCAAACAAATTCTTTTAAACACTACTTGATATATTGTGAAGCAGCAATCAGAATTTCTACACATGCATGGGGAGGCGATATTCCTATACCAGATTATTATAAAAATAGTCTCTTTAGAAGATTCGATAAACACAAATTTGTTTTTTTGCAACATGGAATAACAAAGGATTATCAACCAGGATTAAAATATCCTGTAATAAAGCCGGATATTTTCGTTTGCTCTGCTAAACCAGAATACGACTATGTAAAAGCATCTTTTGGACATCCAGCAGGGGTAGTTAAATATACGGGATTTGCACGTTTTGATAATTTACATAAGCATACTGAGAAAAATCAGATTTTAATTATGCCAACATTTCGAAAGTGGCTGCAGGGAATCAGTTTGGAAGATTTTTTGAATTCAGAGTACTTTGTGAAATGGAATGATGTACTTAATAATCCAGAATTGTGTTCTTTGTTAAAAGCAAATGATTTGGAACTAATCTTTTATCCGCATTATGAAATGCAGAAATATGTAAGTTGCTTTAAAAGTCAGAGTCAATATATTAAAATTGCAGATTTTACCCATTATGATGTTCAGCAATTGTTAATGGAGTCAAAAATTTTGATTACAGATTTTTCGAGTGTGTTTTTTGATTTTGCATATATGAGGAAACCGGTTATATATTACCAGTTTGATCGAGAGCATTATATCAAAGATCATTATGACTTTACGAAAGGGTATTTTGATTATGATACAATGGGATTTGGGGAAATTGCTTCTTCTTTGAATGAACTGATAAATGAAATCGAAACATGTATCGATCATGATTGTAAATTGGAAGAAAAGTATAACAAACAAGTTGATTGGTTTTTTGAATTACATGATCAGAATAATTGTGAAAGAATCTATCAGGAAATTCAGAAAATTTTATAGTAGAGGAGTGAGAAAAAATGAGTGAAATTGGTGTTAGTATTTTATGTTTAGCGTTTAATCATGAAAAATATATCAGAGATACTATTGAAGGTTTTTTACTGCAAAAGACTACATTTCCTATTGAAATTATAATTAATGAGGATTGCTCGACAGATGATACTGCGGTAATTATTCACGAATATGAAAAAAAGTACCCTGAAATTATCAAACCAATTTATCATAAAAAGAATGTATATTCGCAAGGAATTAACATTAATGCGGAGTACATGCTTCCATTAGCAACAGGAAAATATGTGGCATTATGTGATGGAGATGATTATTGGACAGATCCATATAAATTGCAGAAACAATATGATGCAATGGAAGCGAACCCAACTTGCCAGATGTGTCTTCATAGAGTTAAAGAAATTAATGATAAAGAACAACTAGATAAAGAACTTACAATTCCAACAACTGAATTGAAAACAGGAATGTACAAATCAGTTGATTTTATGAAGTTTTTAGGAGAAGGGAACTTTTTTAATGAAGTATGTTACTTTTTTAGAAGAGAGGAATATACTTATTATCAAAAGAATTATCCTAAATTTGCTCAAGCATTTATGAAAAACAGAAGTGATGATGTACCGATGCTATTATACTTTGGGCAATTGGGGGATATTTATTATATTAATGAATCATTGGCTGTTTACAGACGTTTTACATCAGGAAGTTGGAGTGAGGATAATAAAAATACGAGTAGAGAAAAATATATTCGTTTTTGCGAGAACTCAATTAATGCGTATAAAGAATATAATGTATTTACGAATGACAAGTATGCAGTAGAACTTGAAAGATGGCAACGTTTTTTTGCTTTTAAAAAAGCAGAAACGGAAAAAAATTATAAAGAGATGATTTTAGAAAAGTATTCAGATATTTTTTCAAGACAGAGTAATAATTATCAAAAGCGAATAAGATTACAAGCGAAATTTGGTAAGCCTTGTATTTGGTTGTTTCAAATAAAAGACTTGCTACAGCATTAATAAATTTAGTAATAGAAAAGAGGACAAGTTGTTGAATTCTGATAAAAAAAATATCTCATCTAATATTATGTGGCGATTTATGGAAAAATTTAGTGCAAAATTCGTTACGTTTTTTGTTTCAATAATACTTGCAAGATTATTAGAGCCTTCGGCTTATGGAACAGTTGCTCTGATAACAGTATTTACAACAATATTAGAAGTTTTTGTAGATAGTGGTCTGGGCAACGCATTGATTCAAAAAAAAGATGCGGATGATTTAGATTTTTCAAGCGTTTTTTTCTTTAATATAGCAATGTGCACAGTGTTGTATTTACTTATGTTTTTTGCGGCTCCTTTAATTGCAGAATTTTATGATATTCCAGAACTTGTACCGATTGTAAGGGTACAAAGTATAACTATCCTTATATCAGGGGTTAAAAATATTCAATATGCGTATGTATCTAGAGAAATGATATTTCGAAAATTTTTCTTTGCAACATTATTCGGAACTATTGTATCCGCAATAGTAGGACTTGCAATGGCTGCTGCAGGATTTGGCGTGTGGGCCTTGGTTGCACAACCATTGGTTAATTATACAATAGATACAATTGTGCTTTGGATTACGGTTCAATGGAGACCGAAATTAATTTTTTCATGGACCCGTTTGAAAGGATTGCTTTCTTATGGATGGAAACTTTTAATTGCAAAGTTGGTAAATACGACTTATATGAAGATGAGAGATCTTTTGATTGGAAAAATATACTCTACTTCAGATTTAGCCTTTTTTAATAAAGGAGATACATTTCCAGCTGTGATTGTTCCGAACATTACGGCTTCGGTTGATGCTGTGATGTTTCCTGCAATGGCAAAGGAACAGGATAATAAAACTCGAGTGAGGGAACTTGTAAAAAAATCTATTCACACTAGTTCTTATCTTGTAATTCCGATGATGACAGGATTGATTGCCTGTGCGAATCCCCTTATAAGGGTTCTTCTTACAGAAAAGTGGTTACCATGTGTTCCGTTTCTATATATGTTTTGTGTGGTATATGCATTTTGGCCTTTTTCAATTGCTAATTTAAATGCAATTAAAGCACTTGGGCACAGTGAAAAAGTATTGAAATTGGAAGTTATAGAGAAAGTTTTTAGCATTGGATTATTGATAATTACATTGAAAATGGGAGTGATTTGGATTGGAATAAGTTATATGGTCGGTGAACTGTTCAGCACGATTCTTTGTGCAATACCAAATCGTAAGCTTATAGGCTATGGATTTATACAGCAATTTATCGATTTAATTCCATTACTATTTGCTTCTATCGTAATGGGGGGAATTGCGTATTCAATTCAATTTTTAGGACTTTCGGATATTCTTACTTTGGTTATTCAAGTTATAGTAGGTATATTAGTCTATTTAATTCTGTCATGGCTGTTAAAATTGCAAGGTTTTATATATTTTTATAGTATTTTTAAAACAAAAATTTTGAAAAGATAAGAAATACATAACTATGGGAAGAAAGATAATATTGTGTCGAATGATTAAGAAAAAACTAGATATTTCGAAAGGCAAAAATACAAGTATAAGTAATACTATTCTGGAAGGAAATAGACAACTTATAGTGGGGAATAATTGTACTATCAAGAATTCAAAAATTATTTGTTATGCACCTTGTTCAGTGAAGTTTGGTAATAATGTTTCATTGACTCACAATGTTGTAATAGATTGTTATTATGAAGGTAGAATTGAACTTGGTAATGATGTAATTATGGGGCCCAATGTTTATATTACAAATCATAATCATGGGATCCAAAAAGGAGAATTAATAAGAAAGCAAACGTATATAGGGAAAAATACGATAATAGGTAAAGATGTTTGGATTGGAGCAAACGTTTCGATTATGGCAGGAGTAAAGATTGGAGATGGCGGGGTTATTGGAGCTGGTGCAGTAGTAACAAAAGATATTCCTGCTAATGCAATAGTTGCCGGGGTTCCTGCGAAAGTGATAAAAAATAGAGAATAATAGAGATTTCTCTTTAACTAAAAAACTACAAGAGGAGGACAAATAAAGATGATAATGCCAAATAATTTGGGAAGACAGTATTCACTTAATGCGAAAGAATATGAAAACAAAGCAATAGAAGTACTACGTTCGGGATGGTACATTCTTGGGAAAGAAGTAAATGCCTTTGAAGAGGAATGGGCTAAATACATCGGGACTAAGTATTGTGTTGGATTGGCAAGTGGCCTGGATGCTTTATGGATTAGCTTTAGACTACTTGATATACATGAGGGCGATGAGGTGATTGTATCGGCAAATGCATACATTGCCTGTGTGATGGGAATTACAATGAACGGTGCAACGCCTGTTTTTGTTGAGCCGGATCAATTTGATAATATCGATGCAGAGAGAATTGAAGAGGCAATTACGCCTAAGACAAAGGCTATTCTTGCAGTTCATCTTTTTGGTCAGTCTTGCGATATGACAAAAATTATGGATATTGCCCATAAATATAATCTTAAAGTTATTGAAGATTGTGCTCAGAGTCATGGAAATAAATGGCAGGATAAAGTTGTAGGATCAATTGGTGACGTAGGATGTTTTAGTTTTTATCCGAGTAAAGGGTGTGGAGCATTTGGTGATGCAGGTTGTATTACAACCAATGACAAAGAATTAGCAGAGAAGTTTAAAGTATTTAGAAATTATGGAAGCCGAATTCGATATCAGAATGAAGTAGTAGGTGCAAATAGTAGATTAGATGAACTTCAGGCTGGGTTATTAAGAGTAAAATTGACTCATCTGGAAGAATTTAATTTGGAAAGAAATAAGATTGCCCAAAGATATCTAAGTGAATTAAAAAATGATTTATTGAGATTGCCGGAAATACGACCAGGTGCTGATTCAAGTTGGCATCAATTTGTTGTTCATGTTAAAGATGGCAAACGTGATGCATTAATGGAATACTTAAAGGATAAAGATATCGGAACAATCATTCATTATCCGATTCCACCACATCTGTCGCAAGCCTATGAGTACCTTGGAAAGAAAGTTGGTGATTATCCGTTGGCAGAACAGTATGCAAACGAAGTACTGAGTCTTCCAATGTATAATGGAATGACAAGTGAAGAACAGACGATAGTAATTGAAGCAATAAATACTTTTGGAGGAGAATAATATGTCATTGAGAGAGTTATGCCCAGTACTTCAATTTGGTGATTTGGGTGATGAAAGAGGTAAGCTTGTTGTTATTGAAGGCGGTCAATCGATTCCGTTTGATATCAAAAGAATTTTTTATATATACGAATCAGATGCGACAGTTGTTCGAGGGCAACATGCGAATAGAAATTCAGAATTTGTTTTGGTAAATGTTGCTGGTCAGAGCAAGGTTAGGATTACAGATGGTACAGAGGAATTTGTAGTTGAATTAAATAAACCAATGATGGGAGTTTATATTCCGCAAATGATATGGAAGGATATGTATGATTTTTCGCCAGATTCAGTGTTGCTGGTTTTGGCAAGTACTCATTATGATGCAAAAGAATACATAAGAGATTACAATGACTACATTGAGATAATCAAAAACGAAACGAAAAGATAAGGAAAACTCAGATAAATATATTTTTTAAAATAGTTGGGACTATTCATTGCAGAAAAATTAATATGTCATGGTATCTAAAACCAGTGGTGTCAGGCACCATTAAATTTCCATAAACATACAAATTCGTTTTAACGTATTTGTGAGATGGATAAAATTTAGAACTGGCAAAATATCCAGTTTTAAATTACAACAAGCACTTTGCTGCGGTGAATCATAAAAGCGCAGGAAATTCTTAATGACTTGATAATTTGGTAGATCCGTGGTAGCATAAGAAAAACCCGTCTTTTGAGGTGACCCCAAAAAGTTAGACTTTTATTGCGTAACAGATTTTGTCTGTTACGCATTTTTTATGCAGCCAAGAGGCTAAGCCTGTATTGAACAGGACTCATCCATCCTAGCTTCTCTTTAATTCTTTGCTCATTATAATATTTTATATATCGTTCTATTTCAGATTTAAATTCTTCAAAACTATAATATACAACACCATAGTAGATTTCTTGCTTGAGTAACCCAAAGAAATTCTCCATGACCGAATTATCATGGCAATTCCCTTTTCTCGACATACTTTGAAAGATACGTTCCTCTTTTAATCGTCGTGAATAGGCTTTCATTTGATAAGCCCATCCTTGATCTGAATATGTTCCACTAGGATTTGAGGATCGCTTCTTACTGATGCGGAATGGGATAGACGCTAGGCTAACAAACTGGTCAGATACATCAAAAATGCAACTTTTTCTACACCAAGTGCAAGTATCGAAGGCATTGAATACCATGATAATTAGCATCAAATAGCACTGGCTCAGTCTCCGTGAGAGTAGCTCTGATCCTCCGTGGGACTGGATCAGTTTGACCGTGCAAGTGGTTCCCTCGGAACGGAATATACACGGAGTTGCTACAAAACTGCATATACTACTGCATGCTGTCAGGCATCATGTCAAACAGCCCGCTGTTGAACAGTGATTTCTAGGGATATGGATATTATTCAAACTCCAGACAGACAGTACGGAGTATTAGCAAAAATCGTTGATTTTAAACCATTTTAAGGCAATATATAAAACTATAAAACAATATAAAAACATGAAAAAATGCAATTATAATGCAATGAAGTACATTCAAGTTTTCTTAATTAAGGCCTCAATATCTTTATAATTTATCTTTATAATGAATTCTATTTGATGTAAAATAAATAGTATATCATAGAAAGGAGATATTGTATGCCATATTTAAAAAATTATCGCTTATTGATTAGCCACTCTTGGCATTACGAGAGCCAATATTCTACTATTGTAACATGGCTAAATAACACATCATATTTCAAATGGTCTAACCACTCTGTTTCTGCAGATAGACCATTGAACACAAAAACAAATCAACAACTTAGAGAAGAATTATCTCAACAAATTCGAGGATGTAATGCAGTAATTGTAGTTGCAGGAATGTATACACTCTACAGTGAATGGATTAACTATGAAATCGACGAAGCATTAAGAATGAAGAAGCCTATCATTGGCATTAAACCTTGGGGAAATCAACGAATACCAGAAAAAATTCAACAAAATGCCACCGTTCTAGTTGGTTGGAATTCATCTAGTTTGGTTTCAGCTGTTCGAAACTATGCTTTATAGGGAGATGATTTTATGAAAAAAACGTGCTTTGTTGTAATGGGATTTGGGAAAAAAATGGATTATCGTAATTCTAAAGAAATTGACTTAGACTTAATCTATAAACAAGTAATCAAACGATTATTTGATAGTGATTTTAAAGATTACCAATTAATTAGAGCTGATGAAATTAGTGGTTCTGAAATCATAGATATTAGTATGTATTCTTTGCTAATTAAATCAGATTTGGTTATTGCTGACATTACTACATCAAATGAAAATGCTCTTTATGAATTAGGAATTCGTCATGCATTAAAGCCTTTTTCTACTATTATAATGATGCAAAAAAGTGATAAAGGTTCTATTCCTTTTGATTTAAGTCATAATCGAATTCTAACATATGATGATTATGGGGAATATTTAGATGAAGATGAAGCTGCTAATATTAGAAAGTTATTAAAAGAATTTGTTCGTGCTTCACAAGAAAATAAAACTGACAGCCCTCTTTATACCTACTTACCCAACGTAACCCCGCCATCTTTAGATGATAGTGATTACAAAAAAATATTAGAAAAAGCTCTCCATAAGGAACAAACGATATTTAATTATATCGAGCAAGCTAACTCACTAAAAAAACAAAACAATTTTGAAGATTCTGTAGAAATATGGAACAAATTGCACGATGCAATTCCAAATAATGACTATGTAACTCAACAACTGGCTTTTGCTATTTACAAAGCAAAAAAACCTAATGAAACAATAGCTTTGCAAAAAGCTCTTGAAGTAATTATGACATTAGCACCTAATACTTCATTAGATTTGGAAACATTAGGAATAACAGGGGCTATTTACAAAAGATTATATAAAGTAAATAATAATTTTGATTACTTAGAAGAAGCAATAAAAATGTATCAACGTGGATATACAATCCGTAATGATTACTATACTGGTGAAAACTATGCCAATTGTCTTCTCTTTAAAACAAAAAAAGAAGGCATTTCAGCAGAAGAAACCATTTATTTACAATTTAGTAGCAAGAAAATTTATTCTGAAATTATTGACTTACTTTTAACCGAAATTAAAAAGAGCGAAATTGACTACTGGATGTATGCCACACTATCTACCAGCTACTATGTTATTGGGGATAATGAAAATCATAAAAAATACGAAAAACTTTTTTTGACTCACTTATCTGCTAATTGGGAAAAAGAAACATATTTTGAAAATTTAGATCTAATTAAATCTTGTTTACCAAGTGAATAAAAATAGGAGAAATTTAATATGTCACATAAATGCTTCATTTCATTTAAAACTGAAGATAAAAAGTATAAAAGATATATACAAGAAGATTTAAAAATAGATATGATTGATAAATCTTTAAACACCCCTATTAACTCTACTGATGAAGATTATATAATGAGGAAAATTAGAGAAGATTATTTGTCAGATTCAACGGTTACTATTCATTTAATCGGAGAATATAGTGCTGAAAATTTATTATATGAAAATCAAGCCTATATCAAACGAGAACTTCAAGCTTCTTTATATAATGGTGAAAACAACACAAAAAACGGTATATTGGGTATAGTTTTACCCAACATGTATGATAAAATTTTTAAAGGTTCTGAAGTTTGCTCTGTCTGCGGAAAAAGTCATAACATTGTATGTATCAATGACTCAACAGTTGTAAAAGAATTCAGCTATAATTACTATATACCTAAAGATGGTTGCTCATGGAGTGAAGAAGATAGATTTTGCGTATTGGTAAAATGGAATGATTTTGTAGAAAATCCTGAATTGTATATAAATAAAGCATTTGACAAACGCTCTAGTCTTATATCTGCAAAAACCAAAGTTAGACCCTAGTTTATCTAAATGCATTTATTATTGGGTTACTATTTATATATCTAAAATTATTCATTTCGCATATAATAGTTTTAATTACAATACTGTCAGTAAACGCATCATAGTCGGTACTGCTTTGAGACGCTGTCCGGTGTCAAGGGGTTATACCCAGCGAGCCGAGCCACCCCTTGAAGGGGGGGGCAGCGACTATCCATGTCTAAAATTTAAGTGCTTACTTTTTTTGGAGCGTTATATATGGGGAGAAGATTGAGGCAGGATATAAAAATTTTCTGCCTTATTTTGTAACAGAGCTTAAAAATTGATTTATCGAATACGGCTGTATTGTGGGGAAACAGGGAATAGATTAATACTATTTCAACAATCATTGTGTGAGAGCTTTTTTTCAAAAGATAAAAGATTATCTAAATGTATAAGGGGGGAATTGGAAGTGATTCAAGAACTTTCGAATTTTAGACAAATTTGGGATGCTTTTTTAATGCCAGTGATTAGTAGTATTGTGATTTTTGTGTTTATAACTATTCTTTATGGTAAAAATTTTCTTTATGAGCTATATAGAAAATATGGATTTGTTAAAATTTCGAATAAATATTATAAACATAAATACATAAGAGTAAATAAAGAGAAGAAGGTAATTTTATTACCTATATCGAAAGAAATGGAAAATATAATAGTCAAATTACAAAAGCCAGTTATAATTATTCCATTAGTATTAGTGATAAGTTACATATTATATCAATTAATTGGCATAATAGATACATTATATCCGGTAAGCTATTTTTATACGTCACCAAATAACCTATTGTATTCGGTACCCAAGTATACAATAGCAGAAATATGGACATATTTTCCAGAATACAACATAGAGAATTTAAATACAAAAATAAATATTTGGGGTGAAGAATGCTCGTATGCAAAATATTATGATTATAGCGGAATACTTTTAATTGGGAGCGTATGCAAATTTTGCTCATTATTATGTATTATAAAGTTTTTTATTTGTAGAACACATATTAAAGAATATTTAAGAACAAGTATACTATTAGCTATGTGTTTGTTAGGGATACTATTATCATACTATTTACAATTTCAAAAACAGAGTGAAGTTTTAGAACAAAGAGCGTATTATGTAAGAAGTAAATTAGTGATGGGCAATCCTGCGGTAGAAACAGATTATGATAATTTTCAAATATCATATGAAAAAGTTGAGAATGAATTGCGATATATTGATGATAAAATATTTTATGGAGCGTTTGGAATAGAAATATCTGCAGGAAAAGTAGCAAGAAAATCAATAACATTGTAAGGGTGACTGACGGGGTCAGACCCCATTAAATTTATATTAAGGTACATATTGCATGGTGTAAACTCTACACCATGCAAAGATTTGATGAATTAAAGGTAGGATAAAGTTATGAAGTTGAAGTGTGTAGAAGTATATGAGGCATTATACCATCAGGAGCCGTTTGATGTGGCATTTTGCCCTTATCGAATAAGCCCATTAGGAGCGCATATCGATCACCAGTACGGTAAGATCAATGGTCTTGCGATTGATAAAGGAATACATATGGCTTACCATCCGAAGCAGAATGGTATCATTGAATTACAGTCTTTGAATTTTCCGAAGCGTGCGCAGTTTTTTGTAAATGCAGTGCCGGAGGAGAAGCAGGGAGATTGGGCGGATCATCTTCGTGGTGCAGCTAAGATGTTAGGAGAAAAGTATCGGTTGAAGATAGGATTGTCTGGTGTGATTGAAGGGAGTCTTCCGATTGGTGGACTGTCTTCCTCAGCGTCAGTTATTATCTGCTTTTTGTCAGCATTATGTAAGGTGAATGATATTCATCTGGAGCCGATGGAACTTATATTAACTGCAAAGGCAGCGGAGAATCAGTATGTAGGAGTGTCTTGCGGTAAGCTGGACCAGAGCTGTGAAGTGCTTTCTAAAAAGAATCATCTTCTGTATCTGGATACGAAGGATGACAGCTATGAGTTGATCCCGACCAGTCAGAGTATGAAGCCGTATAAGATTGCGATTTTCTTTTCTGGTCTGGAGCGTTCGCTGAAGAATTCAAAATATAACCTGCGTCAGGATGAATGTAAGGCGGCAGCGTATGCGTTGATGGGATATGCTGGCATGGATTATGGAACATTTGCAGATACAAGATTGCGTGATGTGCCATATGAAGTATTCGAGGCTTATAAGGATCATTTGCCAGAGCTATGGCGCAGACGTGCGGAACATTACTACAGCGAATTTGCACGGGCAGAAAAAGGAGCTGAGTTGTGGCGAGAAGGTGATTTGGAAGGTTATGGACAGCTTGTATTTGAAAGTGGAAAGTCTTCTATATACAGTTATGAATGTGGCTGTGATGAACTGAAAAAATTATATGAAATCATGTGGAATACAGATGGCATTTACGGTGGACGTTTCTCAGGGGCAGGATTCAAAGGGTGTTGTATGGCTCTTGTTGATCCGGAAAAGGTAGAAGATATTAAAGCGAAAGTCACAGAAGAATATTTGAAAGCATTTCCAGAGTTAGAAGAAAGATATTCTGCATATGTATGTGAGAGTGCAGATGGAGTGAGATTTTAGTAGATATATATACGTAATTAAAGAAACAAAGGTTAGAATATTGAGCGAGGCAGGAAGTTGTATTACCTGCTTTATTATATGTGACAGAATCTGTCAAACAGTTAAGAAAAAGAGAAAAGAAACTTCTTGATATAGAAAAGATATCATATATGTACTATAATGGAACAGTGACAAAAAATGCACATAATGTGTGGGAAAGGTAATATCATGAAAGTTAAAAATGTGTCATTAGAGAATAAAGTGATTTTAGTAACCGGTGCTGCTGGATTTATTGGATCGAATCTTGTTATGGAGCTTTTGCGGGAGGCACATCCAGTACATATTGTAGGAATCGACAATATGAATGAATACTACGATGTGTCTATTAAAGAGTATCGTCTGAACCAGATAGAAGAATTGGTAGGAAAGCAGGAAGGTTCTACTTGGAAATTTATCAAAGGATCTATTGCAGACAAAGCGCTGATCAATCGGATATTTGCAGAGGATAAGCCGGCAGTTGTTGTAAATCTTGCAGCTCAGGCAGGGGTACGCTACTCAATTACAAATCCAGATGTATATATTGAGTCCAATCTGATAGGATTTTATAACATTTTGGAGGCTTGCCGTCATTCTTATGATGACGGAGCTAATGGAGTGGAGCATTTGGTTTATGCTTCATCCTCCTCTGTATATGGAAGCAACAAAAAGGTGCCATATGCGACAGAAGACAAAGTAGACAACCCGGTTTCTTTATATGCAGCTACAAAGAAATCCAATGAGTTGATGGCACATGCATATAGCAAGCTATATAACATCCCGTCGACAGGGCTTCGGTTCTTTACAGTTTACGGACCGGCGGGAAGACCGGATATGGCATATTTCGGATTTACAAATAAACTTCGCGCCGGAGATACGATTCAGATTTTTAATTATGGAAATTGCAAGCGGGATTTTACATATGTAGATGATATTGTAGAGGGAGTAAAGCGCGTAATGCAGGCAGCTCCGGAGAAGAAAAATGGCGAGGACGGGTTACCGATTCCACCTTATGCAGTTTACAATATCGGAAACAGTCATCCGGAAAATTTACTGGAATTCGTAGACATTTTACAACAGGAACTGATCAGCGCAGGCGTACTTCCGGAAGATTATGATTTTGACGCGCACAAAAAATTAGTACCAATGCAGCCGGGAGATGTGCCGGTAACATACGCAGATACCACAGCATTAGAAGAAGACTTTGGATTTAAACCACAGACAAGCCTGCGAGAAGGCTTAAGAAAATTTGCACAGTGGTATGCGGAATTTTATAAATAGGGGGTCAGACCCTCTTAAGATTTTCTTAAAAAGAGGTTGAGTATTATTATGATAGCAATTGTTTTAGCAGCTGGGTATGCTACGAGATTGTACCCGTTGACAAAGAATTTTCCGAAGCCGCTGCTTCCGGTGAATGAGAAGCCGATTTTGAACTGGCTTTTAGATGACTTGGAAGAGCAGGAAGAGATTACGGGATATGTGATCGTAAGTAATCACAAATTTATTGGATATTTTGAAGGTTGGAAAGAGACTTTAAATTATAAAAAGCCGGTAATTCTTGTGGATGATGGTTCTACGGATAATGAGCACAGACTTGGGGCAGTGAAGGATATCCAGGTTGCGCTGGAGGCTGTAAAAGGGAGAAGTGGAGAGAGTTTTCTTGTAATTGCAGGAGATAATCTTTTGGATTTCTCATTCCGTGAGTTCATTCAGTTTAGCCAGAAAAGGCAGGCACCGTGTGTGATGTGTCATGAGGAAAATGATTTGAAACGGCAGCAGAAGACGGCAATTATTGTAAAAGATGCAGATGACAAAATCATTTCTTATGAAGAAAAACCAGAGGTGCCGAAGGGGAATTTGGCAGTGCCGCCATTTTATTGTTATCGAGAAGAAGATGTGGCACGGATCGACGAGGCAGTTAAAGCTGGTTGCAGTACAGATGCACCGGGAAGTTTCGCAGCATGGCTCAGCCATCAGACAGATGTCTATGCATGGACGATGAGTGGAAAAAGACATGATATTGGAGACCGTGCCAGCTATGATGCGGTGCAGGAGATTATGAAGAACCAGGCATAGGTACATATTACCTGAGAAAAATATGAAAGGTATGTAAAAGGAGAAATAAAAGTCATGAAGATTGCAGTAGCAGGAACAGGATATGTAGGATTATCAATTGCGACATTATTGGCACAGCACAATGAGGTATGGGCAGTAGATATTATCCCGGAAAAGGTGGAATTGATCAATCAGAAGAAGTCACCAATTCAAGATGATTATATTGAAAAATATCTGGCAGAGAAAGATTTAAATCTGACAGCAACATTAGATGCGAAATCAGCATATAAAGATGCAGAATTTGTTGTAATCGCAGCACCGACAAATTACGATTCTAAAAAGAATTTCTTTGATACATCAGCGGTAGAAGCTGTTATTAAATTAGTTATTGAGTATAATCCGGATGCGATTATGGTGATCAAATCTACAATCCCGGTAGGCTATACGGCAAGCATTCGAGAAAAATTTCATTGCGATAATATCATTTTCAGCCCAGAGTTCTTAAGAGAGTCTAAGGCGCTCTATGATAATCTGTATCCATCACGTATCATTGTTGGAACAGATGTGGAGAATGCAAGACTTGTCAAAGCAGCGAATACATTTGCCGGATTATTACAGGAAGGTGCAATAAAAGAAGACATTGATACTCTGATTATGGGATTTACTGAGGCAGAGGCCGTGAAGTTGTTTGCCAATACATATCTGGCACTGCGTGTATCTTACTTTAATGAGCTGGATACTTATGCAGAGATGAAAGGGCTGGATACGAAGCAGATTATTGATGGTGTATGTCTGGATCCACGAATCGGAAGTCATTATAACAACCCGTCTTTCGGCTATGGTGGTTACTGTCTGCCGAAAGATACAAAGCAGCTTTTGGCAAATTATGAGGATGTCCCACAGAACATGATGACTGCAATCGTAGAATCTAACCGAACAAGAAAAGATTACATTGCAGAACATGTGTTAGAGATGACAGGTGCTTATGAGGCTAATGATGATTACGATGCAAGTAAAGAAAAAGAAGTAGTCGTAGGCGTTTACCGTCTTACAATGAAATCTAATTCCGATAACTTCCGTCAGTCATCTATTCAGGGAGTTATGAAGCGTATCAAAGCAAAAGGAGCAACGGTAATTATCTACGAGCCAACACTGGAAAATGGTACAACATTCTTCGGAAGCAAAGTAGTCAATGATCTGGAAGAATTTAAGAAACAAAGCCAGGCAATTGTCGCCAACAGATATGATAGTAGTCTGGACGATGTAAAAGAAAAAGTATACACACGAGATATCTTTAAGAGAGATTAGAGATTGAGTGCAGGGATAAAATAAGAGTAGAGCAAGAGAAAAGAGGCAGAAATTGAAAAGATTCGGTCTCTTTTTGTATATTGAAAAGACAATAGAAATAGAAGAAGCGGTTGGTAGCCAGAAATGCAAAATGAAATAAATCTCATTCAGCAAGTAGTTATGGAATCGCATGTTATAAAAAGAAATGTAAGGTTATGATGAAAAGCGAAGAATAAAATATGGAATATAATGAAAAGAATCTGCCGTTGGCAAAATGGTTGATTGATAAGACAAATACAAAGGACTATCGCATAGGAAATCTCTTAGGAATGAAGCACCCAAAGGTGGATGGGGATCTTTTGAAAATAGTGGGTGGCAGAGATGAACTGGTCAGACAGGCAAAAGTTTTAGAAAGAATTCCGGCATTAGGCGGAGAAGAATATCTGCATTTTGACTGGAGAGAAATGAATACAGATATCACGAAGATTGATTATCGGGTAGAAATAATTCCTGGATTATGTGACTTAATTGGGGTCATTGATCCTAGAGAACGCCAGTTACAGGCAATAACAAGAGTGTGCAAACTGCAGGAGGATGTATCCGGAAGCTGTCTGTTCGCTTATTGTAATCATGTGCTGGAACAGTTGAATAAAGGGAATACGAAAGAGTTATCCAAAGCGGAGGACGAAGAATTCCTTAAGTGTCTGAAAGCGTTAGCTGATCTGAAAGAACCGGAATGGAAGCGTGTGTTCAGCTCCAAAGTATTTGAAAAGAAAAATGATATCACGCCATCTAAAGTTTTCGAACGCATTTATCAAGGTGCAGTTATCGAAGCTTTGAAATACTCTCCGCAATATGAAGAAGGCATGTCAGATGATGAGATACTGGCAGCACATGGAATATTAAGTTATTCCCAGACATTAGAATGGAAAGGTGCTGTGGAGTATTGCATGACAGATCGAAATGGCACAGCGATAGAGAAGAAAATCGACACTTCCTTGAATTATTATGGAACGGTACTTAATGCACAGACATTAGAGCATGCCGTACCAAACTTACGAAATAGTGTTGAAAAAATCATTGTGATTGAGAATAAAGCGAATTATGAAAGCATGGAATATGATCCCAAAGTTTTATATATCTTTTGTCATGGCTACTTTTCGCCAAAGGAAGTTCGCTTTTTGCAAATGTTAATGAAGACAGCACCGGAAGAAATCCAGTGTTATCATTGGGGAGATATGGATTACGGTGGAATACAGATTTTTTTGTATAATGAAAAGAATATTTTCCCAAATCTGATTCCATGGAAGATGGACGTTCCCTCTTATAAGGCAGCGTTGGAAAAGGAAAAAGGAATTAAGCTATGCAGCAAAAAGCAGAAAAAGTTAGAAGCATTGAATGCCGGTAAATTAGAAGTACTGAAACAGTGTATATTGGAAAATAAGATGGAAATCGAGCAGGAGATGTTAATATAAAAATGTCTCGATCTCATCGACAGTCATCATATTATATACACTCTGGCAAAGCAAATTCAATTACAAAGATAGATTTGAATCAGCTTCATCTCTTGCACCAGCGCAGCTTCTATGGTATACTTACACGGATTGTAGAATTGACTATATAATGACAAATAAGAGGAATCTGGTCGCAAAAAAGCTTTTCAAGATACCGGATTTCGTATCGGGGCTCACGAGGGAGTCTTGAAGTGTACATATACAAGAGACGCAGTGAAAGGAGTTATAGTATGTGTGGGATTGTAGGATTTACAGGTGATATGCAGGCAGCACCAATTCTGTTGGATGGTCTTTCTAAGCTGGAGTACCGAGGATATGATTCGGCAGGAATCGCAGTAAGAGATGGAGAGAAAGAGACAGAAGTAATTAAAGCAAAAGGCCGTCTGAAAGTTCTGTCTGAGAAGACGAATGGCGGAGAATCCGTACCTGGAACATGTGGTATCGGACATACAAGATGGGCGACTCATGGAGAGCCATCTGAGACAAATGCACATCCGCACATCAGTGATGATGGCAATGTTGTAGCAGTTCACAATGGTATTATAGAGAACTATCAGGAACTGAAAGATAAGCTGATCCGTAAAGGTTATTCTTTTTACTCAGCAACAGATACAGAAGTTGCTGTAAAATTAGTAGACTATTATTATAAGAAATATCTTGGTACACCGGTTGATGCAATCAATCATGCATTGATCCGTATTCGTGGTTCTTATGCGCTGGCAATGATGTTCAAGGATTATCCGGGAGAGATTTATGTGGCAAGAAAAGACAGCCCGATGATACTTGGTGTAGATGGTGAGAATTCTTACATCGCATCTGATGTTCCGGCTATTCTGAAATATACAAGAAATGTGTATTACATCGGAAATCTTGAGATGGCCCGCGTAAGAAAAGGAGAGATTACATTTTATAATCTGGACGGAGACGAGATTCAGAAAGAGTTGAAGACGGTCGAGTGGGATGCAGAAGCAGCTGAAAAGGCTGGATTTGAGCATTTCATGATGAAAGAGATCCATGAGCAGCCAAAAGCAGTTTCTGACACTTTGAATTCTGTCCTGAAAAATGGAGCGATTGATTTATCGGAAGTAGGATTATCCGAAGAGGAGATGAAAGAGATCAGCCAGATTTATATCGTAGCATGCGGATCTGCTTATCATGTAGGTATGGCAGCACAGTATGTCATCGAAGACCTGGCAAGAATTCCGGTACGTGTGGAACTGGCAAGCGAATTCCGTTATCGTAATCCAATCTTAGATCCCAAAGGTCTGGTCATTATCATCAGCCAGTCCGGAGAGACTGCAGACAGCCTTGCAGCACTCCGCGAATCTAAGGAGATGGGAATTAAGACACTTGGTATTGTAAATGTGATCGGATCTTCTATCGCAAGAGAAGCAGACAACGTATTCTATACACTGGCAGGACCGGAGATTTCTGTAGCTACAACAAAAGCTTACAGCACACAGCTGATCGCAACTTATGCACTTGCAATTCAGTTTGCAAAGGTTCGTGGACAGATTACGGAAGAACAGTATACAGGATATATTGAAGAGCTACAGACAATTCCGGATAAGATCAGTAAGATTATTGCAGATAAAGAGAGAATTCAGTGGTTCGCAGCAAAGCAGGCTAATGCAAAAGACGCATTTTTCGTAGGAAGAGGAATTGATTATGCAATCAGTCTGGAAGGCAGCCTGAAGATGAAAGAAATCAGTTATATCCATTCTGAGGCATATGCAGCAGGAGAGTTGAAACACGGAACCATTTCTCTGATTGAAGATGGAACACTGGTAATCGGAGTGCTGACACAGCCAGATCTCTATGAGAAGACAGTCAGCAATATGGTAGAATGTAAGAGCCGTGGAGCGTACCTTATGGGATTGACTACATTTGGTCATTACAATATTGAGGATACAGCAGATTTCACTGTTTATATTCCAAAGACAGATCCACATTTTGCAACATCACTTGCAGTTATTCCATTACAGTTGATGGGATATTATGTGAGCGTGGCAAAGGGATTAGACGTAGATAAGCCGAGAAACCTTGCAAAGAGTGTAACAGTGGAATAAGAATAATAGAATAAGAATGTTAATTGAGGACATAGTGTTTATTTAAAATGCTATGTCCTCTTTATAAAAAATGAAGCCTCCCACTTAAGGAGCCTTCATTTTTTATGAGTGTCTGACAAATTTCAATTATGATATCTGTTCAGATACAAAATGTTCAATTTGAAAATGATCCAATACTGGGATTACTCAGTCTCTTCACTGTCTTCGTCATCAGCAATTGCAATATGTGATTCAGTTACAGTAACAACAGTTGTCTCAGGATCTGTAACCAAGTGGACATCTTTATCCTGTGCAAGTGACAGATCTTTTACTTTAATCGTATCGCCGATACGGAGTTCTGCTACATCAATTTCAACTTTGTCAACAAGTGCAGATGGAAGTGCTTTATAAGAAACTTCCTCTAACTGTTGCTGCAATACACCAGATGCAAGTTTGTCATGGTTTACAAGAACAATCTCTGCAACAGAGTGTACAACTTCATCTTTGACAAGAGCCTGGAAATCCATCTCATCTACTCTGCCTTTTAATGGGTTATAATCAACCTCTTTGATCAATACATTGTGGGATTCGCCGTCAATATCCAACATGATCTGGCTTCCTTTATTGCTCGTCTTAAGCAGGCGGTCAACTGCGGCAGCATCCATTTTTACTGGAATGGACTCTTTCATCTCTTTGCCGAATACGTTACCGGTAACATAGCCCTCTCTTCTTAATTTTTTTGCCTTTACGGCAAGTGTTCTTTTTTCAGCTTTTAAAGTATTCATTTATCTTTTCCTCCAAGTCTGAATAATTTTATGAGTTCTATTTGTTACAACTGTAGTATAGCACCTGCACAATATTATGATTAACCAAAAAATATAAAAAACAGAGAAAAAGATTATGCAAAATAGACAAAGTGCTAAGACCTGATGTTTCATGTATAACGGATGAAACAGATGAATAATGTTACCAGGTCGTTACCAGGTGACGTTAACGGGCAAGAAAGCATATATTGACAAATATTCATTTTTTAGTATAATTAATACAATGCTCTCGAAAGTGAGAGCGTTCTTTGATTATAGAAAAGGAGAGAGAACATGACAACAACAGTATCTATATTAATTGCATTTGGCGTCTATCTTTTGGGAATGATCGGAATTGGAATCTGGAGCATGAGACAGACGAAGGGGGCAGACGATTTCTTCCTCGGAGGACGAGGACTTTCCGCTCCGGTAGCTGCGATGTCTGCACAGGCATCTGACATGAGCGGCTGGTTGCTGATGGGACTTCCGGGCTCTGTATATGCACTTGGAACCGGGCAGGCATGGATCGCCGTAGGACTTGGACTTGGAACGATTGCTAACTGGCTTATTATCGCAAGACCACTTCGTGCATATACAATTGTAGCGGGAAATTCTATGACGCTTCCGGAATTTTTCGGAAACCGTTATCACGATGAAAAGAAGATTTTACTTGGTATTTCTTCAGTTATTATCGTCATTTTCTTTCTGGTATATACAGCTTCCGCGCTGGCAAGCGGAGGTAAGCTTTTTAACACTGTATTTGGATTGGATTACCATATAGCTTTATTTCTGGGTGCAGCAGTTATTCTGATCTACACATTTATGGGAGGATTTCTTGCAGTGTGTTCTACAGATTTCTTCCAGGGATTACTGATGTTGATTGCAATTCTTGCAGTACCGGTGCTGGCATGGGGATTTGTAGGTGGTGATTTTCATAACATGCTTGCAAATACAGGAGTGAATCCGGACAATTACTTAAGCTTTACATATAATGGAGATCATCCGATCACAGCGGTAGAGATTATTTCTAATATGGCATGGGGACTTGGATATTGTGGTATGCCACATATCCTGATTCGTTTTATGGCAATCCGCAGTGAGAAAGAACTGAAGAAATCTTCGGCAATTGCAATTGTGTGGGTTGTACTTTCCCTTGGATTTACGATTGCGATCGGACTGCTCGGACGTGCTTTTCTCTATCCGGAGATTCTCGGAGTAACAGAGGGGGCACCATCAGCAGAGTCAGTATTTATTGAGATGATCCAGAAGGTTTTCATTGAAAAGATTCCGATTCCATTTATTGCAGGATTGTTTATCTGTGGAATCCTGGCAGCTGTAATGTCAACTGCAGATTCACAGCTTCTGGTATGTTCTTCTTCCGTATCTAAAGACATTTACCAGAACATTCTGAATCCGGAAGCTTCTGATAAGAAGGTATTAAATGTAGCACGTCTGACAACATTTGGCGTAGCTGTATTAGCATTTTTCATCGCATGGGATCCGAACAGTTCTATCATGGACCTGGTATCTGATGCATGGGCAGGACTTGGAGCAGCATTTGGTCCGCTTGTCGTTATGAGCCTCTTCTGGCGCAGAACGAATCTTCCGGGAGCTGTGGCAGGACTGGTGTCCGGAGCAGCGACTGTGCTGATCTGGGATTATCTTCCAATTGTAAATGGACAGACAATCGGAAATGCAACAGGAATTTATTCTTTGTTAGTCGGATTTGTTATCAGCCTGTGCTTTATCGTAATCGTCAGTATGGTTACAAAAGCACCGGACGAGACAATTCTTGCGCAGTTTGATGAATATAAAAAATACGAAGAAAAAGATATGTAAGAATAGAAGTGTAAATAATAAGAAATGTAAGTATAAGGTCGCTATATGGCTAATGTTAACTTCATGACATTGGCTGTATGGCGCCTTTTTCGTTGCCAAGCATACGACAAAAAGGTCCGGTGGACCTTTTTTAGTTACATAGCAGGAAATGTTAAATTATCTATATTTGATATAATATTAACTCAATTTGATAAAAATAGTTTGTTTTTTAACTATCAATCGTATTATTTATAGAAAATTGCGAAAAATAGTAAAGTAATATTGAATTGAGTGTAAAAATGTGGTATGGTACGTTATACAAGAAAAGGCTTACTGAAAGGAGAAGGAAATATGGGATTTTTAACAGGTAAGACAGCGATCATCACAGGAGCGGGACGCGCGGTATTAAGTGATGGCAGATGTGGATCTATCGGATATGGAATCGCAACTGCATATGCAAAAGAGGGGGCAAATCTTGTTATTACAGGACGTAATGTGCAGAAACTGACAGATGCAAAAGAAGAATTAGAGAGACTGTACGGAATAAAAGTACTTCCGGTACAGGCAGACGTATCTGCAGGCGCAGATAATAAAGCAGTTGTTGACAATGTTGTGAAACAGGCAATCGATACATTTGGGCGAATCGATGTGCTGATCAACAATGCACAGGCTTCTGCATCCGGAGTTACACTGGCAGATCATACGCAGGAACAGTTCGATCTGGCAATGTATTCAGGATTGTATGCAGTATTTTATTATATGCAGGCATGCTACCCATACTTGAAAGAGACAAAAGGAAGCGTTATCAACTTTGCTTCCGGTGCGGGACTTTTCGGTAATTATGGTCAGTGTGCATATGCGGCAGCAAAAGAAGGAATCCGTGGACTTACAAGAGTTGCAGCAACTGAGTGGGGACCGGACGGAATCAATGTCAACATCGTATGCCCACTTGCATGGACTGCACAGCTTGAGAAATTCGAGCAGGCTTATCCGGACGCATTTAAGGCAAATGTAAAGATGCCGCCGGCAGGTCACTATGCAGACGCAGAGAAAGAGATCGGAAGAGTGTGTGTACAGCTTGCATCTCCTGACTTCAAATATATGAGTGGTGAGACACTGACACTGGAAGGTGGAATGGGTCAGAGACCATAAATAAGAATTTATCAATAAAAAGATGCATGATCGCAGAAAAAGATTCTGCAGTCGTGCATCTTTTTTTCTTTATAAGTATCCACCGTCAAATGTGATGATTTGTCCGGTGAGATATTCTGGCGCGCAGATCAGTTTCCACACCATTTCAGCAACTTCTTCAGGGGTGGCGAAGCGTCCGGCAGGGATATCTTCCGCAAGTTCTGCCCGCTCTGCTTCGTCTAATTGTTTATTCATTTCGGTATCGATGACACCACATGCAAGAGCATTGACTGGGATTTTACTTCTTGCCAGTTCTTTGGCAAGTGCCTGGGTGAGCCCGCCGACACCGGCTTTGGAAGCAGAGTAAGCCGCTTCACAGGATGCACCGTTTACGCCCCACATGGAGGAAATGTTGATGATCCTTCCGCTTCCGTGTGACAGCATAGGAGGAATGGCAGCGCGGCAGCAGTAGAAGACGGAGGAGAGATTACTGGAAAGCACCTTGTTCCAGTCTTCATCAGTCATATCCATGAGAAGCCCGATGTGGGAAATCCCGGCATTGTTTACCAGTACATCCAGATGGTCACAGGTCTTGGCAATCGTATGGAAGATTTTCCGAACAGTATCAGGATTTCCAATGTCACCTGGCACCAGTGTACATGTGCCAATCTTTTCAATTTCTTGTCTGGCTTCTTCCAGTGCGTCTAAAGAGCGGGAACAGTTCAGAAAGATATGATAGCCCTCGGCTGCGAGTCGAAGGGCGATCGCACGTCCGATGCCACGGGAAGAGCCGGTAACAAATGCATATTTTTGTGTATATTCAGACATAATGACCTCCAGGAAAAATGTTTTTATGCATTACAGTTGAGGCAAAAATCCACAACATCATCTTATAAATACATATTTATATTTATTATATACTGGAATGATTGATATTTGAAGAACGAGATGCTATTATTTAAATAATAGTTGATAAGCACGCTTGTAATATAGGACTTATCAATAAGACAGTTGACTGGCAGCGAATATGGGGATAAAATTTTGAACGAATTAGAAAAGAAAGGGCAGATGGTCGCTCGTGCGATTGCATTTGCTACAAAGGCACATGAGGGGCAGTTCCGAAAAGGGACGAAAAGACCGTATATTGTTCATCCATTGGAGGTGGGTGAGATTGTCGCAACACTGACTTTTGATGAGGAGATTATCAGTGCAGCGCTTTTGCATGATACAATCGAGGATTGCCAGGGAATTACACGGGAAGTACTGGCGCAGGAGTTTTCTGAGCGTGTGGCAGCGCTGGTGGCTCAGGAGAGCGAAGACAAGTCAAAAACATGGCTTGAGCGCAAGAGTCATACGATTGAGCATTTAAAATATGCACCGTATGAGGTGCGTATGATTGGTCTGGCAGACAAGCTTTCTAATATCCGTGATATCGACAGGGATTATCCGGTCATGGGAGAAGAGTTGTGGAATCGTTTCCGAATGAAAGAAAAGAACACGATTGGCTGGTATTACAAAGGATTGCGGGAATCTCTGCGCGAAGGATTTGAGCAGGAAGAAGCATTTCGCGAGTACAGTTATCTGGTAGATAAGAATTTTGGGATAGATGAGTCATTTCACATCTGATATAGCTGTGTAAAAAGGAGACGCTTCAGATTTATAATAGAATCTGAAGCGTCTCCTTTTTGTTGTTGCCAAGTTAATTGAGGAACCGGGCGACCACAATGTTTGATTAAGTGCTGTTCGCACTTAAAATTTGGGTTGGGTAAAATTAATAATACAATAAAAATTTGATTAAATTATATTGCAAAATTATGATAATATCAAGACATTTTTGCAAAATAAAAAATTTTTTACATGCTCTTGGAAATTTCTTCACAAGTTTTCATGGCTTCGATTACGGAGCTGCGGAAGCCTTTTTCTTCCAGGACACGGACAGCTTCAATAGTTGTTCCTGCCGGGGAACATACCATATCTTTTAACTCACCTGGATGCTTTCCGGTTTCCAGAACCATTTTCGCACTTCCAAGAACTGCCTGGGCAGCGAACTGGTAAGCCTGAGCTCTTGGCATACCACCGGAAACGGCTGCATCAGCCATAGCTTCGATAAACATAAATACATAAGCCGGGGAGCTTCCGCTAACAGAAACGACAGTGTCCATCAGGCGCTCTGGAATGATCTCAACGCGTCCGAAACTCTCCAGAAGTGTGAGGACATAAGCAATCTCTTCTTTTGTCATATATTCATTCGGGCATGCGGCAGTCATACCTGCTCCCACAAGCGCCGGAGTATTTGGCATTGTACGGACAATTTTTACATTTTTACCAAACTGTTCCTTTAACCACGCCAAAGTTTTGCCTGGTGCGATTGTGATAATGATCTGATCTTCACGAACATCATCTTTGATTTCGGCAATTACCTCTGCATAGAACTGCGGTTTTACAGATAAAATGACAATATCAGAACTATTGATAACTTCATGGTTGTCAGCAGTTACCTGAATTTTGAACTGCTCTTTTACACGTTCGCGTCCAGCTTCCATGACATCTGCTCCGATAATATCATTTGCAGGGATGATCTGATTCTTTATAATACCGCCCATAATAGCAGACGCCATATTTCCAGTGCCGATAAAACCTAATTTCATAGTGATTCCTTCTTTCTTATTATTTGCCTTGCCCATGTTCGTTCATTTCCGGGTGGAAAATGTGTAGTTTAGCCGTATTGCTAAGATTCGTTTGGTAATCATTTTCCAGGCATCTTAGGAAAATAATAGCATTCTGGAAAAATGAAGTCAATCCGAAGTTAAAGGAATCGCTCTTGCGCGTTTTGGCAGGGATGACATTGTGAGACTCGCTCTTGTAGGAAGTGACAGAGTTGGATATAATATACAAGAAATAATTTTTGCATTTGCATTTTTGAAATTAAGTGAAAATATATAGAAATTTGGTTAGGAAGTGACTGAATATGAAAAAAGAACTGGATTATTTTACAATAGAAGGGTGCTACGGAGGCAATCAGGACTGGTTCACGAATCTGGTTATGCATATGGGTGGCTGTGCTGCAGCGACCGCATGCGACAGTTGCATTTATTTCGGACTTCAGAATGAAAAGATGAAGCCGCTTTATCCATTCAATATAGAATGCCTTACAAAAGAAGATTATAAGGCATTCAGCCAGATCATGAAACCTTACCTCAAACCACGTGCTGGCGGTGTACGGAAGCTTAGCTGGTTCGTGGAAGGTCTTGGACGATATATTCAAGATGTAAATGAAGCGAAACACACTGATATTTACATCAGGATGGAAGAATTCTGTGGTGATCATACATGGCAGGAAGCAGCTATATTTATTAAAGAACAACTAGATCAGGACATTCCTGTACCGTACCTGCTTTTGCGCCATCAGAACGAAGCCTACAAAGACTATATCTGGCATTGGTTCCTGCTTACCGGATACGAAGAAAAAGATGGAAAAATGTACATCAAAACAGCAACTTATGGGGAAAGCGACACCTTCGAACTTGAAGACTTCTGGAACACCGGCTGCGAAGAAAAAGGAGGCCTCATACGCCTCACACCACACTACAATTAATTAGGCAACGTGTTTGACCATCCAGCTTTCAGATATAGAATAAAAAGTAACAATAGAATATATCAGTACCAGGAAATATTGACGATACACCTAACCTACGCTACAATATTACTCAGGATTTTCGAAAATTACCGGGAACAGAATGACTGCAAATTTAGATTCGCTTTTCGGGTAATTTCCAACAATCTGAGAAAAATTAAAATAAAAATATAGAAGAAAGAGGTATACAACATGGCAAACCCAATCGTAACATTTGAAATGGAAAACGGTGACATTATGAAAGCAGAATTATATCCGGAAATTGCTCCGAACACAGTGAACAACTTTATTTCACTGGTTCAGAACGGATTCTATGACGGACTCATCTTCCACAGAGTGATTCGTGGATTCATGATCCAGGGTGGATGCCCGGATGGAACAGGCATGGGCGGTCCGGGATACACAATCAAAGGCGAGTTCTCACAGAATGGTTTTGCAAATGATTTAAGACACACAGAGGGTGTTCTTTCTATGGCAAGAGCAATGCATCCGGATTCAGCAGGTTCCCAGTTCTTCATTATGCACAAGAATTCCCCGCATCTGGACGGAGCTTACGCTGCATTTGGTAAGATTACAGAAGGAATGGATATTGTAAATAAAATTGCTGAGACAGCAACCGATTACAGTGACAGACCACTGGAAGAGCAGAAGATGAAAAAAGTTACGGTAGACACAATGGGAGTAGAATACCCGGCTCCGGAGAGAGTTTAAGATAAAAAGTAAACAGTTAAATTAGAGGAGGCACAAAAAGCCCATGGATATGATACAGACAGACAAGCTGGTATTTGAATATGACAAACGGGATGAAGATGGCAATATTATCGGCAAGTCCCGGGCAATCGATGAGGTGGATATCGATGTGAAAGAAGGGCAGTTTATTGCAATTCTTGGTCATAACGGTTCAGGAAAGTCCACATTTGCAAAACATATAAATGCGCTTCTTGTGCCAACTGATGGAACGATGTGGGTAGACGGACGTGACACAAAAGATCCGAACGAGCTGTGGAATGTAAGACAGAGTGCGGGCATGGTTTTTCAGAATCCAGACAATCAGATTATCGGAACGGTCGTGGAGGAAGATGTTGGATTTGGTCCGGAGAATCTGGGCGTACCAACCGACGAAATCTGGAAACGTGTAGAAGACAGTTTGAAATCTGTTGGAATGATTTCTTACCGGCATCATTCACCAAATAAGCTTTCCGGTGGACAGAAGCAGCGTGTAGCAATTGCCGGGGTCATCGCTATGGAGCCGAAATGTATCGTTCTTGATGAGCCGACAGCTATGCTGGACCCAATGGGGAGAAAAGAAGTTTTAAAAACAGTGCAGAAGTTAAGAGAGCAGAAGAAAGTTACGGTTATACTGATCACACATTATATGGAAGAAGTGGTCGATGCAGACAAGATTTATGTTATGGATCACGGGCATGTAGTGATGGAAGGAACGCCGAAAGAAATTTTCTCTCAGGTCGATACATTGAAGCACTACAGATTAGATGTTCCGCAGGTGACGATTCTTGCGGACGAGCTTAAGAAACGAGGACTTGACATTCCGGATGGAATTTTGACGAAGGAAGAACTGGTGGAGGCATTATGTCAATTAAAATAGAACATTTGAATTATGTATACAGTGAAGGCACAGCCTACGAAAAACATGCGTTAAAAGACATTTGCCTGGAGATTCCACATGGAGAATTTGTGGGGATCATCGGACATACAGGTTCCGGAAAGTCTACGCTGATCCAGCATCTGAATGGACTGATCAAAGGAACAAGCGGAGCCATCTATTATAATGGAGAGAACATTTACCAGGATGGGTATGATATGCGGGCACTCAGAAGCCAGGTGGGACTTGTGTTTCAATATCCGGAGCATCAGTTATTTGAAATAGATGTGCTGACGGATGTATGTTTTGGACCGAAGAATCAGGGATTGTCACAGCAAGAGTGTGAGGCACGGGCGCTGGAGGCATTGAAGCTTGTAGGATTAAAAGAAAAATATTATAAATCATCACCATTTGAACTCTCAGGAGGGCAGAAGCGAAGAGTTGCAATTGCCGGGGTACTGGCAATGCGTCCGAAGGTGCTTGTACTGGACGAGCCGACTGCGGGATTAGATCCGAAGGGGCGCGACGAGATTCTGGATCAGATTGCATATCTGCACAAGGAATCGGATCTGACGGTTATTCTGGTTTCCCATAGTATGGAGGATATCGCCAGATATGCGGATCGGTTGATTGTGATGAACAGTGGTGAAGTGATGTATAACGATACCCCGAAAAATGTGTTCGCACATTATCAGGAACTGGAGAAGGTCGGACTTGCAGCACCGCAGGTGACATACATTATGCATGATCTGAAGATGAAAGGATTCCCGGTAGGTGTGACTGCTACAACTGTAGAAGAGGCAGCAGATGAGATTATGCACGCCTTAGGAAGACAATAGCAAAAAAAGATAAAAGGCTTGTAAATAGATATTGGAGATATAAAAAATGATTCGAGACATTACAATAGGACAATATTATCCGGCAAAAAGTATATTGCACAGACTGGATCCAAGAGTGAAGGTTGTATCCACACTTTTATTCTTGATTTCATTATTCCTGTTTCGGAGTATTCCAGGATATATCATTGCGACCGCATTTCTTGTGATGGTAGTACGTTTGTCAAAAGTACCGTTTGGTTATATTGTGAAAGGTCTGAAGCCGATTATCATGATTTTGATGTTGACGGTATTATTTCAGTTGTTCCTGACAAGAGGCGGTGACACATTAGTTCACTGGTGGATCTTTACAATCACAGAAGAAGGACTGGTAAATGCGGTGTATATGGCGATCCGATTAATTTATCTGATTATTGGATCATCATTAATGACATTTACAACGACGCCGAATGAGCTGACAGATGCTATTGAGAAGCTGCTTGGACCGTTGAACAAAATTCATATTCCGGTTCACGAGATCGCTATGACAATGTCTATAGCACTTCGCTTTATCCCGATTCTTCTGGAGGAGACGGACAAGATTATGAAGGCACAGATTGCCAGAGGTGCAGATTTTGAAAGTGGAAATATGCTTCAAAGAGCAAAAGCTATGATTCCAATCCTTGTACCGCTTTTTGTATCTGCGTTCCGCCATGCAAATGACCTTGCCATGGCGATGGAGGCAAGATGCTACCACGGAGGAGAAGGACGTACGAAGATGAAACCACTTCGTTATGTGAGCCGTGACCGTGTGGCCTATGCAATTGTGATTCTTTATGTGGCAGCAGTATTCGTGATTGGAAGATATGTACCGTTTCATATCTGGATTTTTTAACAGGAGGTTTTGAAGAGTGAGAAGAATTCGGATAGTAGTTGCCTATGACGGTACCAATTACTGTGGCTGGCAGATTCAGCCGAACGGTATTACAATAGAAGAAATCCTAAATAGACAGATCAGTAAACTGACCGGAGAAGATATCCGGATCATAGGTGCAAGCCGGACAGATTCCGGAGTACATGCACTTGGAAATGTAGCCGTTTTTGATACAGAATCCCGGATTCCGGGAGACCGGTTCGCATATGCACTGAATCAGAAGATGCCGGAAGATATTGTGATCGTAAGATCTGACGAAGTGCAGATAGATTGGCATCCGAGATATCAGAACGAGATATCCAAAACATATGAATATCACATTTATAACGCGAAGGTGAGAAATCCGCTGAAAAACCGGTACAGCACCTTCGTTTCTTTCGATTTAGATGTGGAAAAGATGAGACAAGGTGCGAAATACATTTTAGGGGAGCATGATTTTGCAAGCTTCTGCAATGTGCGGACTAATGCGAAAGATACTGTGCGTACAGTGCATGAAATAACAATTAAAGAGATTCCAATGGATAAGTTCCAGGCTTCGAATTGGGGACAGGAAAATTCAAATCTAGAAAATGAAAAAGAAATCGTTATTCGTGTAACGGGAAACGGCTTTCTATATAATATGGTTCGTATCATTGCCGGAACGTTGATCCGTGTGGGGCGTGGATTCTATGAACCAGAGAAAATCAGAGATATTCTGGAGGCGAAGGAACATACTTCCGAGGGAATAACAGCACCGCCGAATGGACTGGTGCTTGTATCAATAGATTATCCACTGTAAACGCTTTCAATAGAAGAATATAAGAAAAATGTAAGAAAAAAATAAGAAATTTGTATTTTTTCTTTGAATTATTAAGAACTCTGTGATAAACTATCTAGGATATATAATTCTATGGAGGGATTGGACAATGGACAATTACATGTATCTGGTTCCGGTTGCGGCTGTAGTAGCTTTGTTATTTGCTGCATACCTTGCAAATAAAGTAAGCAAAATGGACGCTGGAACTGACAGAATGAAAGAGATTGCAGATGCAATCGCTGAAGGTGCTCGTGCATTCTTAGGTGCAGAGTACAAGATTCTTGTTATCTTCGTTGCAGTACTTTTCGTACTGATTGGAGTAGGAATCCAAAACTGGATTGAAGCTATTTGTTTCGTAGTTGGAGCGCTGTTCTCAACAATCGCAGGATACTGCGGAATGACAGTTGCTACAAAAGCTAACGTTAGAACAGCTAACGCTGCAAAAGAGCACGGAATGAACAAAGCTCTTTCAATTGCATTCTCAGGCGGAGCAGTTATGGGAATGTGTGTAGCAGGACTTGGTGCACTTGGTGTCAGCCTTGTTTACATTTTTACTAAGAACACAGACGTATTATTTGGATTCAGTCTTGGTGCTTCATCTATCGCGCTTTTCGCACGTGTAGGTGGAGGAATCTATACAAAGGCAGCTGACGTTGGAGCTGACCTTGTAGGTAAAGTTGAGGCTGGTATTCCAGAAGATGACCCGCGTAACCCGGCAGTTATCGCTGACAACGTTGGAGATAACGTAGGTGACGTAGCAGGAATGGGTGCTGACCTGTTCGAGTCATATGTTGGATCATTAGTATCCGCTCTGACACTTGGTGTTGGTGTGGCAGCTGTAGAAGGAGTATTATTCCCACTGGCTATTTCCGGATGCGGACTGATCGCTTCTATCATTGCTACATTCTTTGTAAAAGGTGATGAGAACTCTAACCCGCAGAAAGCTCTTACAAGAGGAAGCTATGTATCTGCAGCATTAGTTATCATCGTATCTCTGGCACTTAGCTGGACATTATTTGGAAACATGAACGCAGCAATCGCAGTCATCGCTGGTCTGATTGTCGGCGTTATCATTGGTAATATTACAGAGTACTACACATCTGCAGATTACAAACCGGTTCAGGGAATCGGAGAGCAGTCTGAGACAGGTGCAGCTACAACAATCATCAGTGGACTTGCAGTTGGTATGAAATCAACAGCTATCCCGCTTCTTCTGATCTGTGTAGCTATCTTTATTTCATATCAGACATTTGGACTTTACGGAATTGCTCTTGCAGCCGTAGGTATGCTTTCAACAACAGGTATCACTGTTGCAGTTGATGCTTATGGACCGATCGCTGACAATGCCGGTGGTATTGCAGAGATGTCTGGTCTTGAGGAGTCAGTTCGTGACATTACAGACAAACTTGACTCTGTTGGTAACACAACAGCAGCTATGGGTAAAGGATTCGCTATCGGATCTGCAGCTCTTACAGCACTTGCACTGTTCGTATCATACGCACAGGCAGTTAAACTTGATTCCATCAGTATCCTTGATTACAAAGTAATCATCGGTATCTTCATCGGTGGTATGCTTACATTCCTGTTCTCTGCATTTACAATGGAGTCAGTATCTAAAGCAGCTTACAAGATGATCGAGGAAGTTAGACGTCAGTTCCGTGAGAAACCGGGCATCATGAAAGGTGAGGAGAAACCTGACTACAAGTCATGTGTAGGAATTTCTACAACAGCAGCTCTTCACGAGATGCTTCTCCCAGGAGTTATGGCAGTAGCAGCTCCATTGGTTGTAGGTATCGTTCTTGGCGTTGAGGCTCTTGGCGGACTTCTTGCAGGAGCTCTTGTAACAGGAGTTCTTATGGCAATCTTCATGTCCAACGCAGGTGGAGCATGGGATAACGCTAAGAAGTACATCGAGACAGGACATCACGGTGGAAAAGGAAGCGAGGCTCACAAAGCAGCCGTTGTTGGTGATACAGTAGGAGATCCGTTCAAGGATACTTCAGGACCGTCAATCAACATCCTGATCAAACTTATGACAGTAGTATCTCTCGTATTCGCACCATTATTCTTATCAATTGGTGGATTACTGTAATAGATATTATGAGATTAAAAACGAGGCATTGAAAAATGTCTCGTTTTTTACGCAATTAACAATATCGGTCTCTCTTTTTATGAAGTTGGTTCTCTAATGGAACGATGCTGACATATTCTGCGTTGTTCTCTTCGATGCATGTTCTGGCAGCTTCAATATCATCAGGATGTATCAGAAGTGCCATTCCACAGGCGGCTTTGCCATCTGTCGCCCGAGGGGCCGGTGCGATACGATTTGGGATATCGTGATCGCACAGAAGCTCGTGGAGCATCATCCCCTGGGTGTGATTATCAAAGAGTATGTAATAGCGGATATGTTCGTTTTTATCTTCCATTATTTGCTTAACATCTCCACAAATGCACCGATTCTTGTACGGAGCTGTTCAGCATCTGTATCGGTGTAATCTGTTTCCAGAGAGAGAACCGGAATGTTCTTTTCTTTTAATGCTTCAGCGACTGCACGTTTCTCTGTATCATACAGGCAGCAGAACATGAGGCTGCAGTCGATGACTCCATCTACCTGGTATTCATCTACCATGCGGAGAATGTCATCGATACGTCCGGTGTTCGGTGTGAAGCAAGCACAGTTTGTTTTCATGTAACGTCTGGACAGATTCATGAACTGCTCGTCCAGTGTCTCGCCAGATTCATCAACAAGGTTTTCGAAGTATCTTGTTCCGGTACACATCTCTTCACAGACAACAGCAGCGCCGCTTGTCTCAATGATATTGTGTAATTTCCAGTTTGGAACTGCAAGAGGTGTTCCTGTGATCAGGATACGTTTTGTTCCTTCCGGAACGACAGATACACCATCTTTAATGCGTTGTTCCAGTTCGTCAGCCAGGCGGTTACACATCTGAGCACAACGTACCGGATCATCAAAGAAGGAAATCTGAGTCATAAGCAGAGCATCACGTCCGGAGATTGGCAGACATTTTGACTTTCTGCAATCATAAACTCTCTGCATTGCTTTTCGTTTTTCGTTACAGATTTTGATTGCCTCTGCAAGTTTTTCTGGTGTTACTTTGTTACCAGTGAAATCTTCTACAACTTTTGCAAAATCAGCAATTTCATCTTTCCATTTTACAATATCTTTTTCGCGTTTCATCTGAGGAACATCCATAATATGCATCGGAACGTCTTTCCCAAGAATTTCATAAGCTTTCTTTTTGCCATCGCATGTAGTTTCCCCGACATACATGTCTGCAATACGGAAGAATGGGCAGGTACGTCCAAGTCTTGCACCAACAGAAGCTTTTACAAGCGGGCACATATTTTTCGGTAGGACTTTTTCACCGTCCGGAACCCAGAACTGGGAACCACCACAGAGTCCGGTCACAATACCATTAGCAGCGATGATAACTTCATCTGGTACATATACGCAAAATGTTCCGAATACTTTGCGTCCTTTTTTCTGCTCCTCAATTAATTCAGCCGGGCGGATACCATGTACCTCAGCAATGACCATATCCCAGAAATCCATTGCTTTCGGTCGGTTCTCCTGTGTCATAAATACATCCCCAACTGCTGTTGGAAGAACCTGACAGAGATTGTCATGATTATTGATATCCATTCCAAGGTCTTCCCACATTTTTACATAATCAGCCATGTTATTATTCCTCCTCTTTGACATTGACTCTTTGATTGTTAGAATCAAACATACATTACGATTAATCCTATGTAATTATTGTAAGAAATAACGAATGGGTTAGTCAATGCATACGTAAGATTGTGCAAAATAACTATAAATAATGAACTTTTATAGAAAAAATAAATAGGTTAGCTTTGGCTTACATAGCCTTGAAACACAACATTTTTTGTGTTAATATAAAAAACGGAACATATTTTTGTATTTAATATCGAAGAGAGGTAATAAACGTGACAAAAGTAGACATTATATCTGGATTCCTTGGAGCCGGAAAGACTACATTTATTAAAGAACTGATTGAAAAAGTTTTCGCAGGCGAGAAGCTTGTGCTGATTGAAAATGAATTTGGTGAGATTGGTATTGACGGTGGATTTCTTCAGGATGCAGGAATCGAGATTACTGAAATGAACTCAGGCTGCATCTGCTGTACACTGGTCGGAGATTTTAGTGTAGCACTTAAAAAAGTACTGGATGAGTATCACCCGGATCACGTAATTATTGAGCCATCAGGAGTCGGCAAACTTTCTGATGTTGCAGCAGCGATTGAAAATGTAAAAGAAGATGCAGACATTGAAATAGAAGGAAGAATTACAGTTGTAGATGGAAAGAAAGCGAAAATGTACCTGGACAACTTTGGAGAGTTTTTCGAGAACCAGGTGGAGCATGCATCGACAATCGTAATCAGCAGAACTCAGAATATGACAGACGAGAAGATAGAGGCTTGTGTACATCTTTTAAGAGAGAAGAATGACAAGGCTACAATCATTTCCACACCGTGGGATCAGCTGAGCGGAGACGCAATCCGTCACGCTCTCGAGCACGGTGCAGAGATTGAAGGATTATTTGAGCATCATCACGATCATGACGAGGAGTGCGGATGCGGCCACCACCATGAGCATCACCATGACCATGACGAGGAGTGTGGATGCGGTCATCACCATGAGCATCATCACGACCATGATGAGGAGTGTACATGCGGCCATCACCATGAGCATCATCACGATCATGACGAGGAGTGTGGATGCGGTCATCACCATGAGCATCATCACGATCATGATGAGGAGTGTAGTTGTGGATGCGGCCACCACCATCATCACCATGCGGATGAAGTGTTCACAAGCTGGGGTAAGGAAACTGCGCACAAGTACACAGAGGAAGAGCTGGATTACTTATTAAAAGCATTGTCTGAGACAGATGCTTATGGAACAATCCTTCGTTCCAAAGGAATTATCCAGATGACAGATGGTAACTGGAAGCAGTTTGATCTTGTTCCGCAGGAGTATGAGGTCAGAGATGGAAATGCTGATTATGCAGGACGTATGGTTGTAATTGGAACAGATCTCAAAGAAGACGAACTGGCTAAATTATTCCATGTACAATAGTAAAGATATAAAGGAGCAGCAAAAACAATGATGGAACCAACACCAGTATATATATGTACCGGATTTCTGGACAGTGGAAAGACGTTGCTTGTCAAAGATACTTTGATGGAGCAGGAATGGATCGAACCGGGACTTACACTTCTGATTCTTTGTGAAGAAGGTGAGGAAGAATATTCTAAGGAATATCTGGAAGAAAATGATATGGTGCTTTTAAAGATAGATAAATTTGAGCAGTTAAATGCAGCATTTTTTACAAACTGCGAGAAGAACTATCATCCGGCGCAGGTTGTCATTGAATACAATGGAATGTGGAAGCTGGAAGATTTGTTACAGCTTAAGTACCCACGCAAATGGCAGATTCAGGGAATTTATTCTACTGTTAATGGAACGACACTGGATATGTACCTGAAAAACATGAGAAATATGTTGATGGAGCAGCTTACCGAGTCAGAGCTTATCATTATCAACCGTTGCCCGGAAGGTGTGGATCGTTCCGGATTCAGACGTGCACTTAAGGTACAGAATCCAATGGCACAGTTGATATTTGAAGGAATGGACGGCAAGATTATTCAGCCGACAGCTGAAGACCTGCCATTTGATATTAAGGAAAATCCAATTAAAGTTGAAGATGAAGACTTTGGAATCTGGTATGTAGATGCATATGATCATCCAGACCAGTATATGGACAAAGAGATTGAGTTTGTCGCACAGGCATTTCGTCCGAAAGGAATGAAGAATGATATGTTCGTTCCTGTCAGAAAAATTATGACCTGCTGTGCAGATGATGTCCGTCTGTATGGATATCCGTGTAAGATTCCAAAAGTTACAAATATCCAGATGCAGAAATGGTATCGTGTTCGTGTAAGATATTCCTTTGAGCCGACAGAGCCATTTGCACCGGAGCAGCCGGTACTGTATCTGATGCACATTGAACCGGCCGAGGCACCGGAACAGGATTATGTATATCTAGGATAAATGTATTACACAATCTGCTTGACAAAGCATGTCAAATCAGTTAGCATAACAGCAGGTAAAGAAAATATAACCAATATGCAAAGGCAATGAAGGGAAGAAGTAGTGGTGGATACACCCGTACAGAGAGCAGCCGGCAGGTGAGAGGCGCACGAAGGAAGAGACTACGAATACATCCCAAAGCTGCACACCGAAATCCAGAACCATGCAGAATGAGGAGACGTACAATCAAAAAGAACGTAAGAGAAATGTATTCTGAGGCAGGGACGAGTAGGCTGTGACGAGAAGCACCCGTTAACGTGCTTAAGCTGTGAATGCGGCTTAATGAGGCTGGCAGGCGTAAGCTGTCAGTAAAATAAGGTGGTACCACGATATATGTCGTCCTTGTCCGGTAACGGACAAGGACGTTTTTATATAATAGGAAATTGCATTTCCTATTATATAAAAAAGCCTCCGGCAGGATGCGCACTCGCGCGAATAAGAACCAACATATCGTCCTTATAAAAATATGAATGAGATAAAGGAGAGAAAATCATGGGAATTTATGAAGAGTTACAGGCAAGAGGCCTGATCGCTCAGGTAACAGATGAAGAAAGAATCAGAGATTTAGTAAACAACGGAAAAGCAACATTTTATATTGGATTTGATCCGACGGCGGACAGTCTTCACGTAGGACATTTTATGGCACTGTGTCTGATGAAGCGTCTGCAGGAAGCAGGCAATAAACCAATTGCTCTGATCGGTGGGGGAACAGGATACATCGGAGATCCATCTGGAAGAACAGATATGAGAAGTATGATGACTCCAGAGCAGATTCAGCATAACTGTGATTGCTTTAAAAAGCAGATGAGCCGTTTCATCGATTTCTCAGATGGAAAAGCACTTATGGTTAATAATGCAGACTGGCTTCTTGGGCTGAACTATATAGAAGTCCTTCGCGAAATTGGTCCGCATTTTTCTGTAAACCGTATGCTGACAGCAGAGTGTTACAAGCAGAGAATGGAAAAAGGACTTAGCTTCCTCGAGTTCAACTACATGATCATGCAGGCGTATGATTTCTATGAGTTGTTCCAAAAATACGGCTGTAATCTGGAATTTGGCGGAGATGATCAGTGGAGCAATATGCTTGCAGGTACAGAGTTGATTCGTCGTAAACTTGGAAAAGATGCTTCTGCTATGACAATTACACTGCTTCTGAACTCCGAAGGAAAGAAGATGGGCAAAACACAGAGCGGTGCGGTATGGCTTGATCCAAACAAGACTTCCCCATTTGAGTTTTACCAGTATTGGAGAAATGTAGGAGATGCTGACGTTCTCAAATGTATCCGTATGCTGACATTTCTTCCGTTAGAAGAGATTGACGCAATGGATAAATGGGAAGGAGCAGAGCTTAACAAAGCGAAAGAAATCCTTGCATTTGAGCTGACAAGTCTTGTTCATGGTGAAGAAGAGGCTAAAAAAGCACAGGAGGCTGCGAAGGCATTATTTAGTACAGGTGCTGCAGCAGATATGCCTAAGACAGAACTTACAGAGGCTGATCTTACAGATGGCAACATTGATATTATGACACTGCTTGTAAAATGCGGTCTGACAGCTTCCAAATCTGAAGCACGCCGTGCAGTACAGCAAGGTGGAGTGTCTGTAGATGGAGAAAAAATCACAGATATTGCCCACACATTTGCCGGAGAAGATTTTGGCGGAGAAGGAATCGTTCTGAAAAAAGGAAAGAAAAATTTCCGCAAGGTCATTGTAAAATAAAATATAATTATATAAAATGATGTTGGGGACTTTTGCCCCAACATTATAAAGGTAAATATTATCATAAGTAGAGGGTGGAACCTATGAAGTGTCCAAGATGTGACAAAACGATTAACGATGGAGAATCTTACTGCCCACATTGTGGGTACAAACTGGAAAAAAAGAAATCAAGGACATGGATCATGATAGGCGGCGTTGTGCTGGCTGGAGTCGTGCTTGGCTCTGTTGTCGCACAGACCGGTTACCATGCGTTCGAAAAACAGGTCAGTGAGACGCAAGGTGAGCTGACTGCAGATCCGAAAGATGCACTGCCGGATCAGAAGACAATAGAGGCAAATAAGAAGAAAAACGAGACAGAACGAAAGCAGGAAGAACAGCAGGAACAGGAAGATGAAAAAGAAGATGAGATTACAATTTCTGTAGACGAAGCAACTCCTGTGGATCTTGATTCTTATGTACAGATCCAGCCTGTATCTTCCAAGGCGAGTTCAGAACTTGATGATAACACAGCCGAGAAAGCAATTGACGGTCAGGAAGTGACGTCGTGGCAGGAAGATGTAGCAGGATACGGACATGGTGAAAATCTTACACTTAAATTTGAAAAAACATATACGGTAAAGTATCTTGCACTGAAACTTGGAAGCTGGAAAGATGATGCTGCGTATGAGCAGAATAACAGACCGAAAGAACTGGATATTCAGACCGACCATTTAATTCGGAAAGTTACATTTTCAGATGAAAAAAAAGAATACTGGGTCACATTTTCAGATACATGTAAAACCTCTGAACTTAAGCTGATTATTGAGCAGGTATACAGAGGTCTCAAGACGAGCTGGAATGACACTTGTATTGCAGAAGTGCAGGTTTATGGAACTGAAGAATAAAAGGAGTGAATGAAATATGGCATTTCATGAAGTACCAATTGAAAGTCTTGAATTTAACCCATTTAAGAAGATAAGTAAACAGTGGATGCTGATTACAGCAGGAGATGAGAAGAAGTCAAACACGATGACAGCAAGCTGGGGAGGTCTTGGTATTATGTGGGGAAAGAATGTTGCAACCGCATACATCCGCCCAAACCGTTATACAAAAGAATTTGTAGATCAGACGGATCACTTTACGTTATCATTTCTCCCGGAGGAGGAGCGTAAAGCGCTGAACTACTGTGGAACAGTCAGTGGACGTGATGTGGAGGATAAGTGGGCGGCAGCTGGACTTCATCCTTATCCGGTCGACGGAACAACAGGAGTGGAAGAAGCAGAGATGATTTTTGTATGTAAGAAGTTATATCATCAGGAAATGAAACCAGAGTGCTTTGATGCACCGGAAAACGATGAGAGATGGTATCCGGAGAAAGATTACCACATAATGTACATGGCAGAAATCGAGAAAGTACTGGTGAAATAATGAAAGTTTCAACAAAAGGAAGATATGCACTTCGGATCATGATCGATCTTGCAGAGCATAACACAGGTGGATATATTCGCTTAAAAGATATTTCAAAGCGACAGGGGATTACACTGAAATATATGGAGCAGATCATGCCGATCCTCACGAAATCAGGATATGTAAAGAGCTTTCGTGGAAATAACGGTGGTTATATGCTGGCAAAAAAACCAGAAGAATATACAGCTGGAGAGATTTTACGGGCAGCAGAAGGCAGTCTGGCTCCGGTAGGCTGCATTGAAGATGAGCCAAATGCGTGCGAACATTATGAACAGTGTAGGACAGTGAAGTTTTGGGAAGGTCTTTGGAATGTGATCATAGAGTACACGGATCGATTTACTCTTGCAGATCTGATGCAAAATGGAGACATTGAAAACCCAATATGCAAAGAAGGCTAAAACGTAAGACAGGAGTGTAAGATATGACACTGACACAGTTAAGATACGTGATTACAATTGCAGATACCGGGTCTATGAATGAGGCATCAAAAGCACTTTTTATCTCGCAGCCAAGTTTGTCGCAGGCGGTCAAAGAGCTGGAGACAGAGATTGGAGTAGAGTTATTCAAGCGGAGCAACCGAGGGGTGTCGGTTACCCAGGAAGGAATCGAATTTCTGGGATACGCAAGACAAGTTGTAGAACAATATGAACTGATTGAGTCTCATTATATCGAACGTAAAAATGTAAAGAAAAAATTCGGAGTGTCTATGCAGCATTATACATTTGCAGTTAATGCATTTGTGGAAATGGTCAGACAGTTTGGCATGGATGAGTACGAGTTTGCGGTCCGTGAGACGAAAACATATGAAGTCATTGAAGATGTAAAGGAATTTCGCAGCGAGATAGGAATTATTTATATCAATGATTTTAATCAGAAGGTATTGACGAAGATGATTAAGGAGTCTGATCTGGAATTTCATCCAATTTTGGACTGTGGTGTCTATGTTTATCTTTGGAAAGGGCATCCTCTTGCAAATAAGGAAGAGATTTCCATAGAAGAACTGGAAGAATACCCGTGTCTTGCATTTGAGCAGGGGAATTATAATTCGTTCTATTTTGCAGAGGAAGTGTTAAGTACTTACGAATACAAGCGCCTGATCCGGGCGAATGACCGGGCGACCCTTTTAAATCTCATGGTAGGGTTGAATGCATACACACTTTGCTGTGGCATTATATGTGAGGGACTCAACGGTGAAGATTACTGTGCAGTGAAGCTGAAATCCAATGAGCATATGACGATTGGTTATCTGAAGCGAAAGGGTGTGGCGCTTAGTCCTTTGGGACAGAAATATCTGGAAGAAATCCGAAAATACAAAGCTATGGGCATGGACATCCGTGGCGTGGAAGATATAAAAGCGGATCAAAAGCAGAGCTAGAAGTGAAGAAGAAAATATGAGAAATATACAGGAAGCTGGTTATAGGAATTGCTTATAGCCGGCTTTCTTTTTTACATATTAGACAGGTAGGAATTGTCATGCTATTATATACCTATCAAACAGATAGGAAATGTGTTTGATAGAAACAATGAAAATAGCAGAGCAATCTGCAAAAAACACACCCAAAAAACAAGTGAGATTGTTGGCAA
>ERZ1673722.618-NODE-618-length-43920-cov-16.412424_pt1 | contig 43920 bp, 43 predicted proteins | sample MGYA00580222_ERZ1673722 | MGnify/ENA primary metagenome ERZ1673722 (study PRJEB41218, sample SAMN15661750) | gut metagenome | host: Homo sapiens | place: Canada: London | collected 2015-08-20/2019-03-30 | study: EMG produced TPA metagenomics assembly of... | reverse complement strand
AGAGATTTGCCCGTGAGTTAGTATGTTCCTCACATCCAGCTTCCTTCAGATTCCACCTCACGATGGACACCCTTGCTGTTCAGCTATACATTTCCCACTACCTGGGCATATTCAGGACTTTCACCTGCGAGAGCGCGCCCATGGCGCGCAAACGAAACGTGCGCCGCCAGGCGCACACAACGCAAAAAGGAGCCCCCTCGTGAGGCTCCTTTCTTCTACAACACATATTTTCTTAACACCGGGATCTTGCGCAGCACCCACGCGGTAGCCGTTGCCAGTGCCAGCACTACCAGGCAGAATGCAGCCAGCAGCAAAATCAATACCGCTTGTCCCGCGGCTACAGACTGCACACCGCATTGTTCCAACACCGTAAAGGGTGTGATCTTCACGAATTTATACAACAGGTTCACATACACCGGATGTACCAGGTATACGGCGAAGCTCAAAGCTCCCGCCTCCTGCCAGGGGATCCGGTGTTTTTTAATACTCCCATTCCATCCTGCAGCGAACAGAAGCACTGCAAGCAGTACTGTAAACGGATAATTGTATGCCATCTGAATGGAGAATCCCGCAAGTGTTCTGCTCAGGATCATTCCCATTATCAGCACTGCCGCAGCGATCAGCCACACATTTCCTGTCCGTTTCCCTCTGACCGGCTCCGTATCGAGTCCGGCTTCCATGCCTTTCCCGGACGTTCCACAGCTCTCTGCCTTGTCCACACATACTTCTCTCACCGCGAAGAAATATCCACACAGATAATACAGAAAATACACACCGCCATCCGGCAATACCGGAATACTGTTGACATCCAGTACCTTATTCAGGAACGGTGCCACACTGCTTCCTAAGAAGATCACTGCCATCACTGTCCCAACACCCCACACCGGCAGCACCCGCAGCATTTTTTTCAAAAGCGGTGTGATCAGATACAAAAACAAGATCAGATACAGATACCACATATGGGACCAGGTATGTCCCGTCAGGGTCATCTTCAGTGCCTCCGGGATCATCCTGATCCGGAAGGTCCGCTCCGCCACTACCAGCTCGGAAGCTGCATACGGAACGCCGAATAGGAGGATCGCCAGCGCAATCCTCCTGCAATATTTTTTAATCATGACCGGATAAGTCAATGTACGTTCCGGATTCAGGAACAAATATCCCGAGATCAATAAAAATATAGGAACACACCAGGTCACCAGATCCATAACTGACAGCAATAATGACCGGTATTCCGGCACTATCGACGCATCTGTCACATCTGTCGCACCTGTCAGTACATGCATCAGCACCACTGCACAGGTTGCCAGTACCCGGAGCACGTCCAGGAACTGCTTCCTGGGTCCGGATAAGCCGTTTGTCATGTCTCTCCCATCTCCTCCATCAGGCGCATGCCTGCAGTATCTGTCACAGGAAGGGAGAATACTATGCTTTGTGCTTTACTCTCCAGTCCTGCTTTTTCCATTATAGCACGCATGATGGAATTTTTCTGCTCACTTTTTACCACAATGAACAACATTTCTTTTTCCGGCACCAGTGTCACGCCCAGAAACTGCTGTGCATTCTCTGTTCCGGTGCCCTTGGCATGGATGACGGTACCGCCCGCCGCATGTACTTCTCTCGCTGCATCCATGACCAGTTCCGTATATCCATGATTGGCTATCACTACCAGAAGCTCATTCTTCGTCTCTTTCAATGTGGACTCCTCTCCTTTTACGAATTTCTGCCCGCAGGTCAGGTAATTCAATGCTTTCTTGCCACCGACACTGCTCACGGGAATGATAAATGCGATTCCCATTCCCGGGAGATCGATCTGCATTTTCTTACGCAGGGCAGCCTTGATCTGCCGCCAGGCAGCATCTGTGACGAGATGGAACAATACGCTCTTCTCCATGCCGTCCAGTCCAAAATAATCTAAGATCTCATTCGCCGCGGTTCCCATGCCGACGGTAACACTGCCGACCTGTGCGCCGCTTTCTTTATAGCATTCCACGAATTTCCTCGTCAGCTGACGATTGGTGATGGTGACCATCATATATAATTCACTCATGGGCACACCTCCTACAGTTCAATGATGGCATTCTCATCCAAAGCACCAAATGCATCCGCCGCACCGGCAAATACGCCTGCACCGCTCTTCTGCTGCTTTAACTGATATACCATTCCCAATATCTGGATCGTGATCAGCGGTGTCATGGCTACCATTGCTACCACACCGAAAGCATCTGCGACTAAATTGCCGCCCACCGCCACACAGGCGCCCTGCGCTAACGGCAGTAAAAAGGTAGCTGTCATGGGACCGCTCGCCACACCGCCGGAGTCGAAGGCGATCGCTGTGAATATCTTCGGTACAAAAAAGGATAGTCCGATCGCCACACCGTAGCCCGGGATCAAAAACCATAGAATCGGGATCCCCGTCAGCACGCGTATCATCGCCAGTGCTACGGATAAGGATACGCCCACGGACAGAGAAATCCCCATGGATCTGGCAGAGATGGCACCGTCCGTCAGTTCCTCTACCTGATGATTCAATACATAGACCGCGGGCTCCGCTTTTACGATAAAGTAACCGATCAGTGCTCCCACCGGCACCAGTACCCACCTGTAGGATCTGGCTGCCATGACCTGACCGAGGTAATTACCGGCAGGCATAAAGCCCACATTTGCCCCTGTCAGGAACAGTACCAGACCAATATAAGTATACACCAGACCGATCAGGATCTTCGCCAGTGTCTTCCCCGACAGCCGCAGGGCAAATATCTGGAACAGACCGAAAAACAATACAATGGGAAGTAATGAGAGTGCGATCTCTTTCACATAATCCGGAATTCCATGAGCAAAAAGCTGCGCCAGTTCCACGGAATCAGCGATCTCCGGGATTGCCACCGGCTGGTAATCCGCATTGGTCGGCTTATAGATCAACCCCAGCACCATGACCGCCAGGATCGGGCCGATGGAGCACAGTGCTACCAGACCGAAGCTGTCGTCCGCCGCATGATGGTCATTACGGATGGACGCAATACCGACACCTAGAGCCATGATAAAAGGAACGGTCATGGGTCCCGTGGTCACACCTCCGGAATCAAACGCCACTGCCCGAAAGTTCTCCGGTACGAGAAATGCAAGAACGAACACTGCTATGTAGAAAAAAGTTAACAACGGCGGCAGTGCCACACCGATCAGCATACGCAGAAGGGCAATGACCAGGAAGATTCCCACGCCCACTGCCACTGCCAGGATCAGCGTCATGTTCGGAACCGAAGGCACCTGTGTCGCCAGCACCTGCAAGTCAGGCTCGGAAATGGTGATCACCACTCCCAACAGAAAAGATAACACTACGATCAGCAGAATATTTTTACTCTGGGTCATTCTGGCACCCACTTTTTCTCCCATGGGGGTCATGGACATCTCCGCACCCAGGGTGAAAAACATCATACCGGCCATGACCATCACCGCCCCCACCAGAAAGCACAGCAGGATACTGGAGGTAATGGGAGCTATGGTAAAGCTTAATACGATCACGATCCCTACTACCGGCAGGACCGCCTTCAAGGATTCTGCAAATTTTTGCCGGATCTTTGGATTTAATAACTTCAATATTGGTCTTTCCTTTCTTTATGTTTTCTTTATCTTAACATGAAGCAAAGACCCGATCCTACCGTTTTTCGTGAATTTATAAAATTTTCACGGTGTCTTAACGCAATCTTTATGCAGACAGCTCCCGGTCCTGCCCAGACTGCTTTTTCACAAATTTATAGGCCCAGACATCCACCACGATCACAAACAGGAAAAAGAAAACGAAGATCCAGTCCGCATCCAGAGACAATGCGGAATCATAGATACCGTGTTCGATCATCGGCATGAACACGCTGAGCTTCAGGTAGCGTTTCCTGCGTTTTTTATTGCCTGCAAGTTCTGCCTCCTTCGCCACACCGAAGAAATATCCCATGATCACGCCATCGATGGCATGGGAAGGCACGGACAACAGGGCTCTGGTCACTGCCGTCCCAATGTCACCGTCCAGACAATACAGAACATTTTCAATGGTTGCAAATCCTAATGCCGAAGTCACGCAGTACACAATGGCATCGAATTTATAATTAAATGCCGGATGCTTCCATGCCGCCCATTTGGTCGCCTGCATCTTGCAAAGTTCCTCGATCAGTGCCACCCCGATAAAATTATCCAGGATCACGTAGCACAGCGTATCTGCATCCATAAATACCAGAAATACTTCATCCAGAATGATTTCCAGTATCATGGCGGGGATCACAGACAATACACCAAACAGGAATATTTTCCACAATAATCCCCCCGGCTCCTTCTCCACCTTATCCTGTCTATAGATCCATACCACCAGTGCGATGGCCGGCAATAATGCCAATCCTGTCAAAAACATAACCTATTCCTCTCCTGTCCACATAGACGGTCCGCTCTTTCAGGACCGCCGCCATACTACATTTTAATCTAATGTTTTTCCTGATGTCAACCTAACGAAAGTATATGTTCCTATTTTTTGTGTCTTGGATTTTCCTGAGGATACCTGCCTTTTGCCACAGCTTTAGGGGAAAATATACCGGTTTTCATATATCCTTAACTACTTCTTTACACCTTGCATTGCAAAGTAATGGTACTATAGTTATAATAAATTTACAAAACGACTAACAATATTTCATGGAGGATCACACCGTGTTCCGATCACTTTCCGATAAAAAATCACCGCGGAAAAGCTTCCGCTTAAAACCACCCTTTACCAGACACGCCATCAGTATCCTGATCTGTGCCGCCTGCATGCTGTGCGCCACACTTGCCTCTTTTTTATATCAGCATATTGTCCCGGACAACCATGCCAATGTAGCACTGTTCTACATTCTGGCACTGGTGATCATCGCCAGATGGACGGTGGGCTACGGCTACGGCATTGCCTGCACCCTTTTTTCCGTAATAGCGATCAATTATCTGTTCACCTATCCGTATTATACGCTGAATTTCACACTGACCGGCTACCCTATCACCTTCCTGCTGATGAGTGGGATCACTCTGATCCTGTGTACCATGACCTCCCATATGACCATCCAGTCCGAGATGATCGCAGAGCGGGAAAAGCGGCTGGCAGAGGCCGAAATGGAAAAGATGCGTGCAAATCTACTGCGCGCCATCTCCCACGATCTGCGCACGCCGCTCACCGGCATCATCGGCAACAGCTCCCTGTTTCTGGAAAGTCAGAACGATCTAAGCTCCACCGAACAGCGTACGATCATGACCAATATCTATGAGGATTCCAACTGGCTGTTGAATATGGTGGAAAATCTGCTGTCCGTCACTCGTATCCAGGGAGACAGCTTAAGCATCAATACCACAGAGGAACCGGTGGAGGAAGTGGTGGGAGAAGCTTTGGAGAAACTGAAAAAGCGCTATCCCGATGCCGCCATCCGGGTCAAGATCCCCGAGGAATTTCTGATGATCCCCATGGATGCGGTGCTGATCGAGCAGGTCACCATCAATCTGCTGGAAAACGCCATCGTTCATTCCGGAAGTATCCTGCCCATTGATTTCATCGTGGAGGATCATCCGGAGCATGTATCTTTTATTGTGAGAGACTACGGAAAAGGATTGTCGGAAGAAAAATTACAGAATCTGTTCGAGACGGGTACCTACAACAATTCCCAGAGCTCGGATTCCCGCAAGGGCATGGGTATCGGTCTGTCCATCTGCAAGACCATCATCACCGCCCATCACGGAACGCTGAGTGGCCGGAATCATGCGGATGGCGCGGAATTCTGTTTCACACTGCCCAAGGTGGGAGCTGTCGCTTCAGAAAAATAAGTGTACTATCAGCCACATAAGACAGAACTCTTGAAAATACCGGAAAGGATATGGATCACAGATATGAATAAGATCAAAGTTCTCTTAATCGAAGACGATAGAAGTATCAGTAATTTCATCACCGCTACCATGGACCGGGAAGGCTACAAGATCATGCATGCCTTAAACGGCAGAGAGGGACTGAGTCTCAGCACTTCTTTCTGCCCCAATGTGATCCTGTTAGATTTAGGGCTGCCGGACATGGACGGGCTGGAGGTATTGCAAAAGCTGCGTTCCTGGAGCGATGTTCCGGTGATCATCATATCTGCCCGCACCAAGGAGCAGGAGAAGGTCTCCGCTCTGGATCTGGGCGCGGACGATTATATCACGAAGCCATTCGGCACCGGCGAGCTCATGGCAAGGATCCGCACTTCTCTGCGGCACAGCCATGCCCAGACTCCCGGTCATGTGTATAAGGCACTGGATCTGGAGATTGATTTCGAAAAACGTCTGATCCGCCTGCGGGGCGAAGAGGTGCATCTGACCCAGATTGAATACCAGCTGCTTACACTTTTAGCGGAAAATTCCGGCAGAGTCCTGACCTACAGCTATATCATGAATGCCATCTGGGGACCCTACATGGACAATAATAACCAGATCCTGCGAGTCAACATGGCGAACATCCGCAGAAAGCTGGAACAGAATCCTGCCCAGCCCCAGTATGTCTTTACTGAGATTGGTGTGGGCTATCGGATGCGTGAGAACGAGAACGGTGGGACTGTATAAACAGAAATACAATTCCCGACACTGCCTCCAGCAAAATGAGTACCGTCCCTCTGTCCAGTGCCTTCCAGACGCTGTCCAGGGTATCCATCCGGCCCAGAATGTCTATGTAAAAGAAATCCAGATAGATGACCGCCGGTGAGATCACACATCCCGGATGCAGTACCGTCCGCTCCATGAGCAGACGGTACATTTCCACTGCCAGAAATATTACATTCAGGGCATAGCCCGCACAAAGCTGATTGTTCAAAAACGGTCCCAGGGAGCTGAGTTCCATACCAAGGGGAACACTTCCTGCCCGGACCATTCCGAAGCTTAAATACATGATTCCAACACTCCACAATAGCATCGCAAGGGATGCTATTCCAAGTCCTCTGCTTAATTGACTGGAGGGAATCATTTTCACATCCTCTTCCTTTCCGAAATACCGGTATACAAGCCCCAGCATCGTCAGCGTCCCCGCCATGGAGATTCCGGCCACCTGGCAGGCAATATCTCTTCCCCCAAACAACCCTCTTCCGGAAAATAAACAGATCCCGATGACACAGTGATAGATCAAAAGCCCCAGCACGATCAGATACAGGAGCCTCTTTTCACGTTTCCGCTGCTCCTGGAGCTTTGCCAGTCTCACGACTTCCGTCACAGCCTCCTCCCGGTCTCCCGCCCGCTCTCCGGTCACAATGTCCTGAATCGGCAGTTCCAACAGATGGGACAGGGACTCCAATACGCCGATATCCGGAAAACTTTCTCCATTCTCCCACCGGGATACCGCTTTGTTGGTCACCCCTAACATCTTTCCCAGTTCACTCTGGGTATAATTTTTGCATTGTCTGGCTTCCCGGATCAGATTGCCCGTTTTCTTTTTATCCATACTAATCCCTATACCTTTCTGTACTCTGCAAACTCTCAGGTGCTTTAGCACCTTTGCTTTAGCACCTTTGCTTTAGCACCTTTGCTTTAGCACCTTTGCTTTAGCACCTTTGCTTTAGCACCGTATGCCGGTCGATCTGTACCCTTATGGTAACAATCCTTTGGAAAATGCGCAATCCATTGTAACGAGACTGCCTGTTTTCCATGATTTTTGCGCAAAAAATTCCCCTCGGCGAGGGGGGGAGTATACCGAGGGGGATAGAGAGAAAAGTATTTTTGAAAGAGGCGGGTTCCTTTTTCAATTATTATAATAGCGTAATTTTTTAATATTTACTGCTGTTTTTATAGCTTGTTTATGTTGAAAGCACTGTTTTTTTGTGGTATTCTGACTGTATCAATGTCAGTAGATTTAAAACGTGAAGGAGCAGCTATGGATATCACAACGAAAAAAGGTAAACAGGGTAGAAAAAATATTGACCGGATCACCGTGGAAAAAGGCCGCAGAGGTGATTTTTCTCCCCTGCAGCCCGATCATTATCACAGCTTTTATGAAATTTTTTATCTCTGGTCGGGAAGCTGCCGTTTCCTGTTAAAAGATACGGTCTATCAGATGGAAGCCGGAGATCTGGTCTTCATCGCTCCGGGAGAACTGCATCACTCTCTGTATTCTGCCGGAGAGGTCTGCGAGATCGTGATGATCTATTTCAAGGAAGAATATCTGCATCTGTCAGATCTGTCCGCCGAGGATACCGACCGGCCGACCCTGCATTCCTTCATGGGCAGTGTTCCCGCGGTATACCAGGAGGCGCTGCACTCCCTGCTGACCCGGATGCTCACCGAGAATTCCCGGTTCGACCGCTACTCCGAGCATTTTGAGCGTTGCTATCTGGAAGAACTTCTGCTCATGCTGATGCGCCATTCCGTCATGAATGAGAAGGAACCGGATCTGATGAACTCCCGGGATGCGGACATCCTGCTTGCCACAAGATACATTTACAACAACTTCCGCAAGCCCCTGACACTGGAGGAAGTCTCCTCCGTGGCTTCCTTAAGCCCCACTTACTTCAGCAAGAAATTCAAATTGATCACCGGCATGGGCTTCAAGGAATATTTAAACTATGTACGGCTCAAACACGCCCAGACGGCGCTTCTTACCACCAACAGTTCCATCACGGATATTGCTCTGGAATACGGCTTCAACGACAGCAACTATTTTAAGGACCTGTTCAAAAAAGTTTACGGAAAGTCTCCTCGGGAATATCGGAAAAATCCTGATTGACGCCAGATCTACCGTGCGTCTTCCTCAAGGAATCTTCTCCAGAAGTCCTCTTCCTCTGCATGCGGAACTTCTTCCCCCTCTGCGAAGCTCTGTAAATAATTTAACACCTTCTGGTACTGGGAAGGATCCGTAAATTCCATACGCCACAGATCCTCTCCTTCCTGTCCTTCGGTGAATTTCTTACACCAGATGCCATCTTCGCTAAAGCAGGTGATATACCAGGTCTTAGGGTCACTGCCCTCTTCCGTGGTTTTCACACTCTGGGCCAGGATACTATCCACCTCATCCGGCTCTTCTGCTGTCTCCGACATACCTGTCAGTTTCTCTTCCAGCCGTTCTACCTTTTCCTTTTCGATTTTTTCCTCCAGTGCCGCCCGGATGGCATCCTGCACACTGTCGAATTTCTCTAAGAAATGATCCCACTCCTTGATCGTAAATTCTTGATTGCCGATCTGGAACTTGGTATCCGTGTCTCCGTTCTGAAGCTTGTCGTAGATCTCCTGCATCTTCTCTTTGATCTGTGCCATGAGACTTAAATCCTCTTTTCCCGGCTCTCCGGCCGTCCCGGAAGGATCCGTTCCCGCTGCCTTGTCCGTGTCGGCGGTCTCCGATGCTTCCTCACTGTTATCCACATCATCGCCGTTCTCCATGTCATCCAGTTCTTTCTTCATCTGCTGGATCTTGTTATCCTTTGCCAGCGCCTCCAGGATCCGTTTCACATCCTCCGGCCTGAACATGCCGATGGCCTTGGACAGGGCATCAATGTTGTCCCGGTTCACCAGCAGGCTTCCGCCGCCAGACAGCGGGATATTGATACAGTCCTCTTTATTGGTGGTGTCTCCCAGTGTCAGACGATTATGCTCATAATCGCAGACGAAGATCACACCGTTATATTCAATGACGCCGTCCTCTGCCATTTCTCCATAGGGCACCTTGTCCTTTCCCTCGATATGGCGGGCCAGCTGTACGCCGCGGGTCACCGGAGTCTTCACGGTGTTGTCTTCTTTTGCCAATTCCTCAATGCTCTCCGCGAAACGGGATTCTGCCGTCTCCGTCGCACTTCCCTGCGCACTCTGTACATCCCCTGCATTTACTCGCTTCTGTGCCTCATACACAAATCTCCTTCCGTAGCCTATTCCTGTTATTGCCATAATATCTCCCTCTCCGACAGCGATTACTGCCGCAAAAAGCGGATGGCTGCCTCTCTCAAGGCCGCCATCCGTAGCTTTTTCTCCATCCATGGTATCTGTATTTTCCTATATGAATAATATCGACACAGCCCGGGGAAACTTTATAGTACAAAACAAGTCAGCTTTAGATAATTTTATGCAGGGAGACGAAATCCTCTCCTCGACATGAAGCTCGGATTTTTGCTTCGCAAAAATTTCCTGTTTTCGTCACGCTGACGGTTCGCCTTACAGTTTTCCGCCGTATACAGGGAAGCCGCTGTTGGCGCCGTAGCTTTCGATATGCTTGATTTTCCACGTTAGAGTCATTTCTTACGGGATGGTTTTATCATAATACCTAAAGCTAACTTTAGGTCAATAAGGGTTTTGAGAAAAATTTTCTCTTGCGGCATCTTTTCCTATATGTTATACTGGGAAAAAATCAGAAACGAAATACAGATCAGGTAACTATGTCAGCGTGGACATCTTCGGGTGTCTGCGCTTTTTCTTTTACCTGAAAACAAAGGAGGAGAATATATATGGTAGAGCTCATAGCCAATGTGAACAGTGCCGTCAATGGATTCGTATGGGGTGTCCCCATGCTGGTACTGCTGGTAGGTACCGGTATCCTGATGACGATCCTGACGAAATTTTTCCAGTTATCCCATCTGGGACACTGGTTCAAAAACACGGTGGGCGGCATCTTTCACGACAAACACGTAACAAAGCACACGGATGCTGATGATCAGTCCATCTCCCAGTTCCAGTCGCTGTGCACCGCATTGGCTGCCACCATCGGCACCGGTAATATCGTCGGGGTGGCAAGTGCTCTGGTAGCCGGCGGTCCCGGCGCCATCTTCTGGATGTGGATCGTGGCTTTCTTTGGCATGATGACGAACTACTCGGAAAATGTACTGGGTATCTACTACCGCCGCCGGAACTCCAAAGGGGAATGGAGTGGCGGTGCCATGTACTACTTAAAGGACGGTCTCGGCTCCTATAAGGGCTGCAAACAGATCGGTGCCGTACTGGCTGTGCTGTTCTCTGCTTTCTGCCTATTGGCTTCCTTCGGTATCGGCAACATGAGTCAGGTCAATTCCATCGCTGCCAACATGACCTCCGCCTTTTCCATTCCCGCTACCGTCACCGGCATTGTTCTGGTGATCATCGGTGCACTGGTCATTGTCGGTGGGTTAAAGCGCATCGCTGCCGTCACTGAGAAGCTGGTTCCTTTCATGGCAATTGCTTATGTCATCGGTGCACTGGTGATCTTTTTTGCAAATATCGGTCACGTGGGTGCCGTATTCACCGCTATTTTCAAAGGAGCATTCGGTCTGCGCGCCGTGGGCGGCGGTATCGTAGGTTCCGGTGTGAAGCTGGCTCTGACCTGGGGCATGAAGCGTGGTGTGTTCTCCAACGAAGCCGGTCTTGGTTCTTCTGTTATGGTACATTCCAGTTCCAATGTAAAAGAACCCGTGCGTCAGGGTATGTGGGGCATCTTCGAGGTATTCGCTGACACTATGGTCGTATGTACACTGACGGCTTTCGCAGTTCTGTCCTCCGGACTGATCGATCTGGATACCGGTGCCGTACTGGTGGATGTGTCCGGTTCCGCTCTGGTGGGTCAGGCTTTTGCAACCGTATTCGGCAGCTTCGGTCCCGCCTTCATCGCCATTGCGATCCTGCTGTTCGCCTTCTCTACTGTACTGGGCTGGAGTCACTACGGATCCAAGGCATGTGAATATTTATTCGGTACGAAATCCACCATTGTCTACAAGGTTGCATTCGTACTGATGATCTTCATCGGCTGCACCATGAACTTAGGTCTTGCCTGGGATCTGTCCGATACCTTTAACGGGCTGATGGCGATCCCCAACCTGATCGGTGTCATAGCCCTGTCTCCCGTAGTAATGAAGATCACGAAAAATTACGTGGCACGTATCATTAAAAAAGAAGATGTAAAGCCCATGTTATCTATTTTCCCCGAAATTCAGGAAGAGCAGGAAAAGGCCATGTAATTTAACTTAGAATCATACTTCTTCTCTGGTAATATTCTTCGCCCATTTGCCCTCGCGGTAATGCTTAATGACCCAGGGCCATTTGACGAATTCATCCGTGCATAACAGGAAATAGACCCACAGCACCGGGAGTTTCAGTACAAATGCGGCGAAGAATCCCAGAGGGATCGCATAGCACCACATATCGATCGTATCGCAGATCAGTCCGAACTTCGTATCTCCGCCGGCACGGAATACTCCGGCGATCAGCGCCGTATTCACGGCAGCGCCCATAATATAATAAGTATTGATGAGCAGCATATATTTCAGATAATGCATGGCAGTTTCATTCAATGTAGCAAATCGTAACACAAAGGGTGTAATTGCCAGTACGATCAGGCCGCCTATAGCTCCGGCGATTACCGTCATCTTCAACATCCGGGAAGCGTAACTCTTCGACTTCTCCAGATTGCCTTGTCCCATCATATTTCCCAGCAATATGCCACCTGCACTGGCAATGGCAAAACAGAACACCGTGCCGATATTGCGCACTACGACGACCAGTGAATTAGCAGCCACCGCATCTGTTCCCAGATGCCCAAGGATCACGGAATACATGGAAAACGCCACACTCCAGGATACATCGTTGCAAAGTGCGGGCAGAGACAGACGCATGAAATCTTGTGTCAGCACCTTACTGTGAACGAACAGGTACTTCGGATGCAGTTTTACATTTTTGCTCAAGGAAGATACAATGACGCATGCCACCAGTTCCACCAGTCGGGACAGGGCTGTGGCAATGGCGACACCGGTAGCTCCCAGCTTCGGCATGCCGAACAGTCCGAAGATAAATGTGGCATTCAGAATGACATTCAATACGAAAGCCAGCATATTCAACGCCATACTGACCGTCACACGGCCTACGCTTCGCAGGATGGCAAGATACACTTCCGTGATGCCCCAGCACAGGTATGTGATGCCCATGATCCGCAGATAAGAGGCACCGATGGTGATCAGCTCCTGATCAGGAGTAAAGAGAAGCATCATCTTCTGAGGGAGGAAAAATGCAATCAGCGCAACAATACCTGAGATTGCCATAGAGAAACGAAGTGTGATTCCTTCTACCGTATGAATTGCTTCCAGGTTCCCCTTTCCATAATATTGGGCGCACAAGAGAGTGGCTCCCGTCCCCAGTCCGTAATATACCATAAACAGGACATTTGAAAAATTTGACGCCAGGGATACTGCGGATATTGCGGACTGTCCCACATAGTTTAACATAATGACATCCGCGGAATTCACCGCTGCACTGAGCAGATTCTGTATAATGATCGGGATGGTCAGTTTGAACATCTGCCTGTAAAAATCGTCTTTTTTCATTGCATCTATTTTCATGGTATTCCTCGCAATTTTGTGTTTTTTATTCTCTACATGCCTAATTTCGTTTTTCGCTACCTACGCATGTGTTTTTCCTGCCGGCATACATACCTAATTTCTTTTTTTAGTTTCTACGCATGTGTTTTCCCTGCCGGCATACATACCTAATTTCTTTTTTTAGTTTCTACGCATGTGTTTTCCCTGCTGGCATACATACCTGATTTCGTTTTTCGTTTCCTGCGCATGTGTTTCTTTGACAATTATACATACTCAAATCTTTTTTTCAAGCTTTATGCATGTATTTCATAACATTATTACCTTAAATAATAAAAATCCGGGAAAGGAACTGTCCCAGATTTCAGGCTGTAGACAAAGCGCCTTCCTGCGAGGGAGCTTTTCTTGTGTCATGACTGCAAAAATTATGTACTTACAAGCATATAAGAAGTAGTGAACTTTATAAAATACAAGTTTGACATTTTATAAAAGTAATGTTATCATAATTTTAGAAAAGGTGCTACTGATGACGGTTCACCTGATTTATATGAGAAAAAATGACTGCTCAACTTGTCAGGTTAGGGGCGGTCATTTTTTTGTGGTCTTATCACTATTAGAACCAATCGAATAGCCAAGACCCAAACAGGTTAAGCAGAGACTAATCACTGCAATCAAGTCACCGATTGTTAGCATAAGCAGAGTCCTCCTTTCCAAGATTTCCCATATGGGATGATCTATGTAATCAGAGCTATCAACTCTCCGCAAAAAGTGAACCGCCATTCACGTCAACGTGAAGTAGCACCTTAAGGCTAACGCCCATATACATTATATAGAACATTTGTTCTGCTTGTCAACTTATTTATTGTTAGTATTCCTTTTCCTATTTCTGTACAGTAAATTCTATGGGAGATGCCACCTTACTGTAGATGTCCCATTCTTTTATATACTCCTCTTCGGTGCTTTCCACAGTCTGTCCCTGATCGTCCAGCCGGTAATAAGTCGCATTACCGTTCTCGTCATAGACTTCCGTATTGGAACGGGCAAGTCCCAGCTTTCCGTTGGCAGCATCGATGGTGTACACCTCAATGCTGTGCCCTGAGGTCACGTAGATTCCATCTGCACCACTGCTTAGCGGATATGCCGTTCCGCCGCTCTCTAAGCTACCCAGCTTCTCCGGCGCTGCATCCGCTCCCACACGGTAGACATCACAGGAGATTGCATAGGTATGATCTCCGTCCTGATAGGATCCATCCGATACCAGGAAAATGGATGTACCGTCCATTTCCATCTGTGCATAAGCAACATACCCTTTTGCGGCAAAGAAACCGCTGTAGGAACTGTTCTCCACATAGATCCCAGTGGTATTCTCCTGCTTTGCGGTGTCCAGTCCCGCCGCAAGCGACTCCTGTTGTGCTGCAAGTGATTCCTTCAGTTGTTCCACCTCTTCCTGTTTTGCAGCCGCCTGCTCCAGCGCCGCATTCGTTGCCGTATCAGCTTCGCTGTTCCCCGCTTCGTTGGTCAAAACAACTGTCGTTCCGTCCTTCGGATTCGTCAGAAAACATACCGCCACGATCACGCATACCACAACTGCCGCCAGCAGGATCCAAAAGGACGGTTTCTTATAATTCAATACTTCTTTCACTCTCTTTTTCACCCCTACTTCCCCAAAGGCAAGCGGACATACCGTCACCAGCCGCCTTTGCATACTACAGGAAAGCAGTGCATAGGAGTAGCTTTTACGTTCTTCCAGCGTAAGGTCTCTCACTGCGCTTTCATCACATGCCAGTTCCAGATCCCGGCAGAACAGAATATATGCCACCCAGACAAACGGATTGTACCAGTGGATCATAAGGAGTACAAAACCGAGCGGTTTCCACCACTGGTCGCCCCGGCGCAGATGTGCCTGTTCATGAGCGATGACATAGGGAAGCTGTGCTTCCTCCATGCCGGAGGACAGATAGATCTTAGGTCGGAACAGCCCCAGAATAAACGGAGACTTCACCTGATCGCAAATCCAGAGATTGTCCCGCAGCCATATCGCCTCACTTACCTGTCTTCGTACCCGCAGATAACTGTATACGGCATACCCAAGCATTACGAGCACACCGATCAACCATAAAATGCTTCCCACAGACAGAATCTGTTGGAACAGTTCGCCCCCAAAGCCTGTTGCCACTGTCCCGGCACCTGTCGGGATTCCTGTCAGCCCTGCTGCCCCGGCGCCTTCAATCACATTTTGTGTAGGATTACCCACTATGACCGGTGTCTGTGCAAGCGTCAGATCCGCCGCACTGCCGTAGCGATTCTGCATCCGGAAGACTCCCGGCATCAGGCTGAACCGGCTCTCCGGCACATAAGGACACACCAGTCGTAAGGCTGCAAATCCCCACAGCACACAGTTCACCCACTTCGGTGCCTGTCTTAACAGAAGTCTGAGAAACAATACGATCAGGATCAGCCATGCCGCGCCGATGCTCATCGTAAGTAATGTTACAAAAATACGAATCATTCTATTCTCCATTCCAACACCAATCGTCAATATAAGTACCAACGAAAAACGTGTTTTTCCGTGTGAAACTTAGAACTTCTTTACGATAGAGCCCTTGCTCTGAGTGATTAGAAGTTCTTTTCACACTGCTCCCCCTTCCGCTTCATCGATCATCTTGCGGATCTTCGCCGCCTCCTCTGCGGTAAGCGCCCGGTCTTTTGTAAAGGCCGCAAGAAACGCAGGCAGAGACCCTTCAAAGGTATCCTCCACAAACTGTCTGCTCTGCATCACATAGAACTCTTCTCTGGAGATCAGGGAAGTCACCGTCCCGTTGTCATTGCGAAACAGACCCTTGTCACACAGTCTGCGCAGTACATTATGCGCCGTGGTGCGCTTCCAGTGAAATGCTTCCTCCGTCAGCTTTACCAGTTCCGAAGAAGACACCGGTTCATGCTCCCAGATCATATCCGCATATCGTGCCTCGATCACACCCAACTGAATTTCTGCCATGTTGTTTCCTCCTATTACTGTTTTCCTGATTACATAGATTTCTTTTGATCTTCTTATTTTACTTTTGCAAAAGCAGAGAGACCACATGTTGTGGTCTAGTTATAGACTACAGCATGTGGTCTCCATTGTCAAGCATATCTTCTATCAAAAATTACCGCTGGATATCATATGTTTCCGGCCAGCCTGCCCGTTCTCCCCTCTCGATCTCCCTCTGGATCCGCTCGTAGATATACAGATTTTTGTGTTCCAGATCGATCAGCTGCAACAGTTCCTCATCCGTCAGCGACCGTTCCGGGTAGTAAAACTGTGCGTCTGCAATACAGTAAACAAGTTCCTGTCCGTCATATTCTTCCGGGAATGTGATCACTGCAATGGTTGTCTTTGTATAGGCATTTTCCTGTTCGTACTTTTCCGTCCACTCTTCATAACGGGTCTGTTCCTCCGGTGTCAGGTCACGGCTGTCCCCTCCCCAGACATCCACAGGTGCGGAAGAAAGCATTGCATACAGTTCATCAATTTCCGCATCTGACATCTGTTCGTAACGATCAAAATAGGACATCTCGGAATATTTCTGCTGCCATATTTTCTCCTGTATGCTGTAATCCAGCTTATGCACATATTCGATGACTTCCAGCCATTCCTCTTCGGTAACAGTGGTACTCGGCAGATAGATGAGACAGCCGTATTCTTCCCCGGGGGCGCTCCGAACGGCTACACCTGTGCCGGAATAGTTCTCTTCTTCGGCTAATTCATGAAGCTGTCCCGCGGGATATTTGCCATCCTCTTCATATTCCCGGGTCAGCTGCTCATATACACTCTGTTCTCTTGCCGTCAGTTCTCTGTTAAATTCCGCCTGAACACTGCCTTGTCCTGCCACCATCTCCAAGTGTCCCAATTCTTCCGTCCCGATGTCAGTCATGCGCTCTGCCAGATAGCGGCGGTATCCCATGATTCCGGCGGCGGTGGCGGATACTGCTGTGACAGAAAGTATCACCACAGCTAACAGGATGCCTGCTGCCCGGGGGAATCTCTTGCCCGTCAACTGTTTTTCCTGCGACGCCTGTTGTCTGATCTGTGCATAGGCTGCATCTGCCCGCTCCAACACGATCTGTGGAAGTTCTATTTCTATTTCCTGTATTCGTCTCATTTTCTTCCGCCTCCTTCCTCTGTCTCCGCATAATACTTTGCCAACTGCTCCCGTCCTCTGGCAAGCCTTGTGCGTACCGTACTGTCCGGCAGCTGCAACAGCTTTCCAATCTCTGCTGTCCGCAGTCCTTCTGCATAAAACAGTACCACGATCAGACGATATTTTTCGTCCAGTCCTCTTAGGGCTTCCTTCCATTCCAGATTAGCTTCTATCTCCACGGTATTCTTTGCTTCCTGTTCCGGAAATTCCTCCACACATACGACACGCCTCACGGAACGTAAAATGTCTTTACATTTGTTTATCAGGATGCGGACCATCCATGTCTTAAAATACCGGTTTTTCTGTAAAGTGTCGATTTTTTCCCAACAAGTGAGAATGGTCTCCTGTATGGCATCCGCAATATCCGCATCCTGCGCAAGGATGGCACTGGCTGTCCGGTACATGTCCTTCTCATGAAGCTGCATCAGCTCTGTAAAAGCATCCGGATCCCGTTTTTTTGCCCTGCGCACCAATTGTTCTATCTCTCCCATGTGCCTCGTCCTTTCTTCCTCATAAGTATACGTCTTATGACTATTAGACGGAAGAGCTGCCGGAAATGTCCCGATTTTTTGCGAAAAAATAAACCTACCTTGTCACTTGACCAGTACAGGTAGGTTTATTATATAAAATTTTCCAACCGCTTACGGTCTCTGTCCCATAGCACCTTCCAGTGTCAGGGTCTCACCGCTCATATACTTGAAGTCGGGAGAAGCCAGCTGTACGCAGACGCGGCCGATCTCCTTCTCCACGTCGCCGTAATGTCCCATAGGAGGCATCTTGACGTTTGCCTTGAAAGCATCGGGATATGCCTGCTCGAATTTCTCCAGCTGTGCGGTCCATGCCAGAGGACATACAACGTTGACATTGATGCCATCGGGACCCCACTCGGTAGCTGCGACTCTGGTCAGTCCGCGGATACCTTCCTTGGCCGCCGCATAAGCGCACTGTCCGAAATTACCGAAGAGACCTGCGCCGGAAGCAAAGTTAATAACAGAACCCTTCGTCTCCTTCAGGTAAGGATAGCAAGCCTTCATATAGTAGAATGCTGCATACAGACCGGAATATACCGCCAGGTCAAACTGCTCGGTGGTATGATCTGCGATGGTTACACCGGAAGCGGAAGCCTGGGCATTGTTGATCAGTACATCGATCCTTCCGAAAGTGTCAATCGCCTGCTTCACCACATTCTGTACGATCGCTTCATTGTCTGAACCGGCGCTGACATCTGCCTGTACGGGAAGTACCTTGATACCATACTTTGCCTCCAGTTCTTCCTTCGCATCCGTCAGCTTCTGTACATTGCGTCCGGTCAGCACCAGATTGGCACCTTCTTTTGCATAAGCGGTTGCGATTCCGTAACCGATGGATCCGCACTCTCCGTTACTCAATACCGCTCTTCCTCCGCCGGTGATGATCGCTGTCTTTCCTGTTAAAAATCCCATAAAATACCCTCCCTTTCTTGTTTTTATCTATTTCCTTATAAAACTGCTTATCTGCCTGAATGCAAGCATTCGCAGAACGCAGTTTTGCATGGCTCTGAATAGTTACCATTATAGCATAATTATAAGCGCTTTACCTGAGAAAAATACTCACCAATATTCCTATGATTCCGCCAATAATGAAAGTAGCAGGAATGCCGTACGCATCCTTTTTTGTCATCCGATCCCACTCAATCCGCGAAGGTGTCATCTTCGTATGGCACATGCTCTGATAGCAGAGATAAATATGTCTCCAACGACACAGATACCCCACCAGATTATAGATTCCATCCAATAATATTCCCACTGCCAGTACAAACAGCATTGTAATTCTCCCCCGGTAGAAGTCTGCCAGCGCTCCTGCTATCAGAATCAATACCGGATAGCCGTAACGATCCAAATATGCCAGAATGTACATTACTGTCGTAGAATAACTGCGCTCCGGCTTCTTCTCAACGATCACTTCCGTGCACCCCCAGTCGCTCTGCCTCTTGTAAGAACCGCCTTTCAATCTCTCCGGGCGTATGCTCCGCCAGATCCGGTACGGAAAAAAGCTGCGGCACTGCTCTGTTCTCTTCGCCATGAAGCAATGTCTTCAGTTCCAGTTCCAGGATCTCATCGTCGATCTGTTTCCAGCGGCGGTTCTCCTCTTCCGTCAGATCATCCAGTCCGAAGTGTGTAAGAATCGTTCCCATGATCTTACTTTCGATCTCCAGATAATTGGTCAGATAGATTTTCACCGGGCGAATGATATCCGAAATATATCCCTCGCTGGCATCATGGAGCAGACAGGCGAGCTGCTGCCTCTTAGACCACCCTCTGGCTTTCGCTTCCGCAGCACAGTTGAGCGAATGCTGTCCCACCGAATAAAAATAGGTCAGCTGTCCACCGCCCCGGCACAGTAAGCTCAGCGCATGGGCGATATCTTCGATATAGACATCTCCCGGTGTCATCTGCATGGGATCAAATTTTCTGCCGGAATAGGTCGTCATGGTGTTCATAGCTTTTGCTCCTTATTTCTCCGCACGGATCAGATTCTTGTAAAAACGGACTGCTCCGGGCAGACAGTTATACTCAATATTTTCGTTCAATCCATGCATTCCCTTCATCTGCTCCGGTCCATAGATCACCGGTGCAAAACGGATGCAGTTCTTGCAGATGGGCTGGTAAAACTGTGCATCGGTCGCACCCGTCATCACATAAGGGCTGGAAGGCAGTCCCGGGAAAGTATCTGCGATGGTCTGCTCCACCAGATGGAATGCTTCTCCGTGAATATCCACAGGCGGCGTATAATCATTAGCATGCAGCACTTCGGTCTCCAGACCGTATTTATCTGCTACTTTTTTGATGATCTCCAGGCTCTCCTTCTCCCCCTGATGAGGAATAAAACGCATGTTGGCGCCCACATAGGCTTCCTGGGGCAGCACATTATAGGCATCGGAGCCCTTCTGCACCGTGAAAACGATCGTCGTCTTCAGCATTGCACCTGCCTGGGCACTGATCGCAGGCATGACCGCTTTCAATACAGGTCCGAACAGCCACACATTACCGAATACCAGCTTCATTCCAAATCCGGCGTAGGGCGCCAGTTCTGTGAACATTGCCGATACCTCCGGCAGCAGCTTTTTCCGGAACGGGGAATGCGTCTCCACCTCATTGACAAAAGCGGATAATCTGGCAATGGGCGTTCCCTTCGACGGTGCGCTGGCATGGCCGCCATTGCTCCGTGCAGTGAACTTCACATCTGCCTTGCCCTTTTCAAATACGCCTACCATTGCAAAATTGCCGTGAATGCCGCCGATGGGTTCGGTGATGATCGCACCGCCCTCATCGCATACCAGGAACAGTTCGATCCCTCTGCGCTGCAGCTCCGCAACAATCTTCGGTGCACCGTCACCGCCCCACTCTTCCGTGCAGGAGCTTGCCAGATAGACATCGGTGGGCGGAACGAACCCTTCCGACAGGAGTTCCTCCACTGCCTGGAAAAATGCCATCACAGAGCATTTGGTATCGGACGCGCCTCGCCCCCATACCTTTCCTTCCGCAATATCTCCGGAAAAAGGTGCATGGATCCACTCACCCTCCGCCGGCACTACGTCCTGGTGGCTCATGAGCAGGATTGGTTTCTCAGAGCTTTTTCCTTTCCAGTAAAATAACAGATTCCCATCGATTTCTGTCTTCTCCAGCTTCTCATGTACCAGAGGGAACAGTTCCTCCAGCACCTTATGGAAGCCTAAGAATTTCTCCACCTCTGCCACGTTGGCATAGGAGGTGGTGTCATATTGGATCATTTTCGACAGTTTCTGTGCCAGTGCCAGCGCTTCCTCCTCCGGTTCGTCTGCCACATAAGTCGAAGTCTTCGACGGCATCAGCAGGGTGCGGAGCACCGCGATCAACAGCAGTAATATAATAACCGCAACCACTGCAAGAAGTATCAAACCTATGTATTTCATATCTGTCCTCTTTTCTTAATTATTCTTCTGTCGTTTTCTGTGTATTCTTTTTCCGGAACAGCAGATATGCCACACCGATGGCAATCGCGCCGGAAGGAACGATCATAAAGCTGGTAGATCCGATCAGGGACGGTACCAGGATGAACAACAGGCTCATGAGGATCAGCGGCAATGCAGCGATCTTCATATTTTTCCGGTAATATTTATACGCCATGGCACCGAACAGCGCCGGAACCACATTTTCAAAAGCCGGCTGCAATACTTCGCTCTGCAGCACGGGCTGCAGCGGCACCATCAATAACACGCCCAGTGCCAGGACGAGGATTGTCACCAGGGAAGATGTGGCGATGGAGATCGTGGAGATGATCTCATTTTCCGGCGTTCCGGTCTTCGCTCCTACCATGTCTCTCGCATTGACCGCGCAGGGAATCTTCATATTGATCAGGTTACCGGTGATAAATGCCAGATATCCGCCGCCGGCTCCCAGCATCGGTGTGTAGATCAAAAACTCCGCGATGCTGCTGACCAGCCATACGATTCCCACAGAGAGGAACCCCTTTCCGACAGCCCCCAGATCCGGATATGCACCTAAAAGCTTACCAATGAGAAACGGTGCTCCCACCAACATCACCAGCGTAATGATACTCACAGTCCGCCCGATGACATGTGTTTTCTTCGTGTAGGCCTGCCAGGTATCCGGAGTCTGCCCGGTCTGCTCCTTTGTTGCTTCTACATTATTCAGTTCCTTATTATCTATTGTCATGCTATCCGCTTTCATGTTATCTGTTCTCGTACTATCTGCTCTCATATTGATATTCCTTTCCGTTTCGGAGATACGCTCCCCGGTACTATGTAGGTTGTTCTGTCAGTCGTTACAGCAACCCCACCAGCACCGCTGCCGTCATACCGATGATCATGCTTCCGGCAATAGAAAAGCTGTCCACCCAGGCTTTTCCTTTTTTCTCAATGAGGTATACAAACCCTGCCATCACCAGTGCCGATACCGCCATTACCACTAACGGAATGTAATCTCCGTGAAACGTAAACAATCCGTTCTCCGATATAAAACCGCCAAGATATCTTCCGATGTAGGTGCTGACCAGTCCGATGAACATGGCAGTCATTGCCATATCTCCGAAGCCCGGCTTGCCGGATTTTTTATTCGAGGTCAGCTTCTGTGTATATTTTTTATTCAGGAAAATGGACAATGCCATGCCCCAGATAATGCAGATGCTCATGAGCAGTGCGATCGTGGAAAATGCCTGCGGTGTCATTTCCGCAGCAGACAATGTGCTCATTCCCACCTGCTCCGCTGCTGCCTGCGCCACCTGGGTCTCATAATGCAGTGCACCGATCACGGACAATCGAAGCCACGGCCAGGGTGTTCCCAGACTTCCCGACAGGGCGATGACACCCAGCAGGATCCCCACACTGGGCAACAGGGAAAAGGTCGCACTGGAGATGATCGTACGCTTCATTTTCGTGGTATCCATACCGAGTGCCTGCCCGGCGCGGTATGCCCTCACCAGAAAAATCACACAGACCACCGCCACAAAAGCAATGATCCCTCCACAGATCAGGTACATCGGTACACTGTTTAACTGACTTAAGATTGACATGTCTCTTCCTCCTTCAGAATCTCTCTGATTTTATCTTCCTGTAAATGCTCTCCGATGACGATCAGCACCTCCTGCCCCACTGCGACAGACTGCATCGTATGACTGTCCGGTGTAGCATTCAATTCCATCCATTGTCCTGCTCCGTTTTTCACAAAGCCCTTGATACGGAATACTTCTCCGCAGGACTTGTCGGCAAACAGTCTGGGCACCGCCCGTTCCAAAGCCTCCGGCTTAATCTTCTCTTCCATGAAAAATAAAGAGTCGAAGCTCTGTCCATTCTCTAAATCCATCTTGCGGTAACTTTCCAGACGATAACCGCATTTGGATACTTCCTCTAAATCTTCTTTTGTCAGATCCGTGAGATTTATCTGTAAAATATCCTTCTCAGGGTCGATTCTCCGGTCACAGCGGATCTGTTCCAGTGCCCGGTTGAGATGTGCCACCGTGTCCTCACACTGTTCCCTGGTGGCTGCATCCGCATGGCTCAGGATCACTTTTCCGGCATTGGCAGCCTCCGATGCCAGCAGATAGTCCGCCTGCTGTGAGAGATTATCCTCCAGTCTTGCATCCAGTATGGCGATAACATTGCCGATCTCATACCACTGGTCCAGCGGCTCCTCCCGAAGTACATCAAAAAACTCATCTACATCATAGATTCCCGACGGCTCCACCAGCACCCTGTCATAACCGCACATTCGCATGGAGATCAGCTTCGTACGGAAACGCCTCCTGTGGCTCTCCGCATCGCATCCTCCGGCGATCATCTCCAGTTCGCACTGATCTCCCCTGAGTTCGTGGAGCATCAGCATATCCACGTTGATGGCACCGAAATCATTTTCCAGAATACCGATATGCAGTCCCTGATCCATCAGGTATTCTGCATATTTTTTCAGAAAAGTAGTCTTTCCGGATCCCAGGAAGCCTGTGATCAGATCGATCGTTACCATATATCGTCTTTCCTCTCTGTTTCATTGATTTGCATAGTGATCACTTCTATAATTCTTTCTCATAACACCAGTAGGAATGCCCGAAAAGCTCACATTCCCCTGTCGTGGTAAAATGCAATTTTTCATAAGAGCGCAATGCTTTCACATTGTCCTTTGCCACTAAAATGTGTACCGCCTTATAACCCTGTGATTTCAATTCCGCCATAGCTTCCTGCAGCAGGATCCTGGCAATGCCGCGATTCTGATATTCTGCCGCCACTCCCAGTCTGGACAGCTCTGCCACCGGGGTAAGATCCTCTGACCAACAGGACAGTGCCTCCACTTCCGGGTCATCGTCTATGGAAATTGTGCCTATTAATCGTTCTCTCTCATCAGGTTCCGGCATTCTCTCATACAGACAAAACAATGCATTTCTCGACAGGTCAAATTCCACTTCCCGTTCTGTTGGATAATTTTCTGTCCAGACACAATATTCGGTTCCGATCAGAGAACGGTATAATTGTAGAATCTCTTCTGCTTCTTCTCTGCGTGCCCTGCGAAATTCCATGTTGCCGTTCATGCTGTCTTATCCTCTCTCATCTTTTTCATAATCTGCAATTTTGCATCCTTTTTTGTTTCCTGTATTTTCGTGCTTCCATATGTTGTGCAGATATCATTCTATTTACATCTTCAACGTCTTCAGATATTCCTTCTGTTCCGGTGTTATACGGTAGCTTTCCCGTGCTTTCTGAATCGTCTTATTGTGTGTCCAGGTATCCAACCGTTGATCCTCCATATAACCGATTGTGGCATCCCATTGCTTTGCCAGTGCCGTGGCATAGAACCACGCGATCATCATGTTCACATAATATTCCTCGGAATGTACCGTTGCCGGGATCTCCAGATATTCCACCCGGAAATCCTCATCCAGGAAATGCGTCATCAGCATTTCCATTCCGAAACGGCAGGTATAGGGGTGGTCCGAAGCTGTCCATTCTCTTATTTTGTCTATGAGTTTGTCTTTATTTTTGCGAAACACTTTTGGGGAAAAAATATCACACACCGCCCAGTTATCCACATAAGGCAGGAAGCGCTCCACTTCTTTTACACAGACTTCGTAATCTTTAATCTCCGCCACCAACAACGCATGCAAAATATTTTCATCATAATAAGTGTGCGGCAGCTGTTTCAGAAACTCTACGCTCTCCAGATCCTTTCCATACTCCTTCGCAAGCTTACGAATAGTGGGAATGCGGACGCCGATAATCGTCTCCACAGGAATCGTCGGGATTAATTTGCTCTGAAAATCACGGTAACCTTTATCTTGCAATTGAAATAATAATTCCTGTGCTTTCATACAATTTTCTCCTCAAAATGCCTGCTTTCTGTTTATTGTACCACAAGCATAGAAGATATGCAAAACAGTCATGGATGGAAATTGAGAGCTGGGGCGGCGAACGCCCGCCTGTGCCCTTCTTCCACCTCAGCGTGAGCACAGGAGATAGGAACAAGCTAGTCTGTACCCTTCTTCCGCCTCAACGTGAATAGTTTGTGGGTATACCCTGTCAATGTTTCCTTGGTTTTAATAACTGGTAATCCATCTTTTTCTGAACATAATTCCTTATAAGTCTCTATAGATAATAATGGAACCCTAATAATAAACGTCTTTCCTACTTCATATGGCCTCATATCAATTCCTCCTAATTTGCTTTTACTTTATTTCGTAACTCTTTTATTACTCCGACACTTGAATCAAATACTTAAAAGTTCTATTACCAAAACATAATAATCTTTTTCACATAACGTTATATATTTATTATTTTTTGTATTATATACTTTACATTTTGTTTGATATATCATATAATGCATATAGAAAGGAGGCTATATAAATGAAAAATATGCGTCTTAAATTAGCACGCGTTGAGATGAATCTTTCTCAAGAAGAACTGGCTGCCAAAGTTAATGTTACACGCCCTACTATCAACTTACTAGAAGGCGGAAAGTTTAATCCCAGTCTTCAGCTTTGTATTCGGATATGTAAAGTACTTAACAAAACATTAAACGATTTATTTTGGGAGGAGGACAACTTATGAAAACCACCATTCACTGTGATGAAAGGATCACAAATATTCGGCACACAATTTATGTTAAACTTTTTTGGGGTATAATTATAGCAAATGAACTTACTTATCTACTAGATTATTTTTTTAAAACAAGCTTAAACGGTTGGGTTATTCCATTAGCGCCTGATGTGTTAATCATTTGGATGTCAATAAAAGGAGTTCTTTTTAATGGAACCCAACATTTTCCACTCTGGTGTTGGCTATTTGCACTATGCTATTCTAGTTTAAATACTATTATCGTTTTTGTTGAGAGTTTCCAAATTGATACTGTTTTCTATCTTGAACAGATTAATCAAAGAATTATTGTCTCCTTAATATTTCTAACTGTTTATTTCCTTGTAGTATTGTTATTTTTTTACATTTCTTATCGTATTGCTATAAGAAAAATTAAAAAACTTTCTACTGACATCTAATTATGTAAAATTAAATGATTATCAATCCCACATGGGAAGCTTGTTTTGTTGCTGATACCCACGCTATGAAAAGTTCGAGGGTATGGGAAGCTTATTTTGCTGCTGATACCCAAAATGTGAAAACCGGAAGGTATAACAAGGGAACTCTATATTCTAAAATGTTCGTCGTGGGTGTCCTGTATTTTGGGTCTATACATAAAAAATGAGTTGTGAGATACTAAAATTGCTACAAATAACGCATAAAAAGATGAATATGGGTCTATAGGGAAAAAAACGGCTCTGAGGTACTCATTTTGAAGAAATTGAGTATCTGGCAGGCAAATTTTTAGCTATAGGCCCATATTGTTTAGTTTTTGTTTTTTTACCTGTCCCCAAAAGTAGCTACAGGGAAATTTATCTTCTATAGACCCATGAAGGTTTTCAAGAAATCAGTAGCCCCGGCTGGGTATAAGAATAAGCAGTGCCGCGTTTCTTATACCCTGCCAAGGGCTACGGGGATTAGATACAATTTTCTTCGCTAACTCTCAATTTACAACACCTTGGATCCGTTCACGGTCAGCTTAAAGGATGCCTCCAGCACTTCCGCTGCACGCTTACACATCATCATACGTCCAAGGAATATTTCAAAATACTCATACATGCTGCAGATCTTCGGATCAATCTTCAGATTCAGTGAAATCACTCTCTTCTCCACATTGATCTTAAGCTTTGTATCCGTAACCGCATAATTGACGCGGTCATGTTTATCGAAGGTTGCCTTATTCTTCTCCCGGACTCTGCTCCTGCGGACATCTGTCTTGTCTGCAATGATCAGCGCCGCTGAGATGGGATCTGTGGCACCTCCTGTAGATTCGTCATGCAATCCGATAGCGGACACGATCTGCACCCGGTCCCGAATGCGCCTCCGAATGATCGGTGAATCCCATGGCTCCCAGATTCGCATTTCCCTTTTTAATAAATGCCAGTACTTCTTCATTTTTTCTGATTTCACTATATGTCATTCTTCTACTTCTTTCCTTCCATCCTGTGTTAATTCCTGTGTTTTTATATACATCTTATTTCGTGTTCATTGTACTATCTGCTCACAAATTCGTGCCAGGATACGCTACATCCTGTTTCGCAGTTGCTTTTTTCTCCAAGGCGCATTATATGTTACCAAAACTGTTGCAGCGACACTATCTTGGGCAGGTAAACAACATGTAATATCTGTGTAAACAACCCGGATATAAGCTGACAGCTATTCACATTTTCTTCTTTTCAGTTTTCACCGGTAGGAGTATAATAAAACACAGAAAATATTTGGAGATTTTGTTCCAGAGAGGAGACCACAATGAAATTAAAAGAATTACAGGATGCTATGATCGCTGCCATGAAGGCAAAGGATAAATTCAGAAAGGATGCCATCTCCGCACTGGTATCCGCTGTAAAGAAAAAAGGAATCGACAACGGCTGCCGTGACAATATTCCCGATGAGATGGCCAACGAAGCTATCTTAAAAGAGATCAAATCCGTGAAGGAACAGATCGATACCTGCCCCGCAGACCGTACCGAACTGCTGGAGGAATACAAGAAGCGCTATGAGATCATGAGCGAATTTGCTCCCAAGATGCTCTCCGCTGAGGAAGTCAAGGCAATTCTGGAAGAGAAATTCGCAGAGGTTCTGGCTACGAAAAATAAGGGGCAGATCATGAAGGCTGTTATGGGCGAACTGAAGGGCAAGGCTGACGGCAAGGTCATCAATCAGGTCGTTGCTGAACTGACCAAATAATATGTGCGGTGCATATCAGCGATTTTGAAATCCATCAACATGCGGCTTCCGGGGAACCTCCGAAAGCCGCTTTTGTTCCTACTTCGCCTGTAGCTTCACTATTTCCTGTTTTCCATGAACCGCAGCTATGCTAACTACGCCTTCAGCTGTCATTGCAGCTGCCACAGCAGATATACTACGATTTGTCTGTTTCTATCGAAATCTTTTTTTCATAAAGAGCATTTTTCTCAAGTATTTCCCGGAATGCTGTCGAATTTTCTCCCAGTGCCAGCCCCTTGATTTCCATGTATTCGTCATAATCATAGAGGTACACTGTGATCTCGGATATATCGTATCCGCTGACCGCCAGCTCGTTGGTATTGTTTCCTGCGTATGTCAGTTTTCTTCCATCTTTATCCAACACTACGGTCATAACAAGATGATCTTCCGGGAAAATGTCATATACCGTAAGCTCCACCGGAGAGACTTCGATTCTGTCCAGCCCGAAGCCCGCTGCATTCGTTTCGCCTATCTCTATGACCTGCATTTCCTTATCGCTCTGCGCAATGGAAAACTCCGGGAATTTCCAACTTCCGTGTACTGTCTCCTCGGAAGCCCCCTTCGGATATAGGAAAAAATACGGGATTTCCAGTTGCAGCGTCATGTCTTCCGGAATCTGTTCATAGTATCCCTGATTCCCTGTCTGGATCGATTTGTAATCGATACGGATCAGTCCCAGAAAAGTATGTTTATCCACAAGCTGCCCCACAAGCGCCCTGCCCCCGTGTACCGGATCGCCGCTTCGGAAAGAATACTCCTCCAGCGTTGCGATCATGATCTGGCTTTTTCCGTCACTATTCGCTGACATCTCAGGAAATCCTTCCTCGCTCTCCATTTTTACCCCCAGGAAAATTGCCTGGTTTGTGGCATAATAATCCGTCAAGGTAATGGTGTAGCCCTGATCCGATACCTGATACTGCGCCGGTTCTACAACTTCCATACTGCTTTCCGTACTCTGGATCCCAGTGGCTCCGGTATTGTTGTCCCCAGCCTCTTCTCTCTCCCCGGCATTGTATTTTCCTTGTCCTGTCGGATCCAGCGCTACAATTTCTTCTGTCGGAATCTCCTGGAACCCCAGCAGCTCCTGTACCCGTTCTATCACGCTGCCGATCAGAGGCAGTTCTTTTGCCAAGACCGGATTTGCCGCACAGAATCCAATAGCTACAACAATCGCTGCCGCAGCAGCCCCCGTCTGCACGAACTTTCTTTTTCGCCTCTGTCTTTTTTTCTTTTCTGATGTTTCTCTGATAATTCCGTATGCTTCCTCTATTTTTCTGTCAATCAACGGACTGTTTGCCATGGCTATTCTCCTTTCCTACACCCATCTGCGATCTCAGATGTTCTCTGCCCCGGTGAATTTTACTCTTCACCGTATTTTCTTTCATTTGGAGCAGCTGTGCGATCTCTCCTATGGAAAACTGTTCCCCATAATACATCTGGAAGATCAGCCGGCTGTCCTCCGGCAGAGTTTTCAACAGATCATTGAATTCCAGATCCGTACTGAAATCATAGAACTGTGAAGCTTCCTCCGCCTCGTTCATGGGAACCGTCCGACTCCTGTGCCGTCTCATTGCAATACATTGGTTGATCAGAATACGAATCAGCCAGGTTCTGAAATATTCTGCTCTTCGTAAGGTATCCAGCTTTTCAAAAGCTGAAAGTATGCTCTCCTGCATGGCATCGGCAACATCCTCTTCGTTCCCCAGATAAGCGAACGCGATCCGTATCATGCTCTGCCTGTTCTGTTCCATCAGAGCGATGAAGGCTTCCGCGTCTCCTTTTTTCGCTTTTTTCACTAGTTTCTCCATGGTTCCTCCCGTTCTTCATCCGGCCGGATGCCTTGCAAGGTATTTTGTGTTCACATACATTAGATAAGCATATCGTATTTTCGGTTGCAGAAAAATAAATTTTTTCCATAAAAAGTTTTTCCATAAAATAGTAAACAGCTTCCGAAGTTTCCTTCGAAAGCTGTTCTTAAAGCTATTTGAACTATTCCACTACTACCGTACCGTCTTCTTTTACGGTAATATTCATGTCATCCTTCACATATTCCAGGAACTCTTCCCCCAGGCTGTCAATAACAGGCATCTGCACATTGTCAAGCCACACATCTGCCAGAATAGCTCCGGCTGCTGCCAGGGAATCAATAGGTTCGGAAAACAGCATACATGCCGGCTGCCTGTTCATGGAGCAGGCACAGTAAAGTACCAGTCCGCCGGTGGTAGATCCTATGGTCGTCGGCAGGCACAGGGCTTTGCCCGCCATCTGTTTACCATAGAGGTCGGGATTATTCTGATCTCCGCAGGTTGCTTTTTTATCGCCGAACTGTAATGCCTTCTGGAAAGATGCCAGTGTGTTCAGACCCCCGTGAGATACCAGTGCCTTGGCTGTTACGGTTCCGGAGGCTACGATTCTTCCTTTAAATTCTTTCATTTGTCCGCTCCTCCCTTCGTGATCTGCTCTAAGATCTCAGCATCGGTATAATATCTTGCACTGGTGTAGGTCCGCAGCTTGTTGCTGGACGTGATGACCGGCATCTTCTCGCTGAGAGGATTATTCATATACATTAACGGGCAGATATAGGAAGTAATGACTCCCGTTGCCTTTAACGTCTCCGCATAAGGGGTCTCTGCAAATTTTTTCAGTACCGCAGGTGCCGCTGTGAATACGGTAGGAATACACACTCTGGTTCTGCCGGCTTCTTTCAGGCTCTGAGAGACTTTTTCCGTCCAGTCGATGAGCTGCTGTAAACTCATATGGGGACATCCCATGAAACACAGCTTCGGCTTGGCATCCTTCTTTTTCCAGATCACCGGATAGCTCTCATAGACCCTCTGAAGTTCCGCATCATCTACCACATAGACCTTTGCATCCTCCGCGATCAGATCTTTTCCGTATTTTACAGCCTCCGGAGTGATATTTTCCACATGGTACAGACCTACCGCACCGTTGGAAGCAGTCGCTGCGCCGAAATCCTTCAGATAGGTTTTCGCTGCATCATCCAGCTCACCGCCCAGCCATTTGTCCAGTCCTACGATATAGGGAACATCCGCCATGACTTTCATACCAATGGCAGATCCAAGCAGCTGTGCTTCCGGCTTCTTCGTGGTCTCTATCTTCACGATCCAGGTGGCTTTTCTGCCCTCATCCGTTAACAGACCGAAACGGGGCACATAGCCCACTACCGAACCCATGAGGTCAATGATACCGGAATTACGATTGCATCTTGCTCCCAATACGGAGTTGGCATAGACCACCGCAGAAGACTCAGACCAGGACAGCACCTCTCCCATGGCCGGGGTATTTCCCACTTCATCCATGTAACAGGTGCAGGTATATGCATCTTTTTCCATGATGCCCAGCTGGGTCAGCTGTTTCTCGTAGTCATCCTGCTTGGAGTACATGAAATTCTTGAACACAAAATCCTGTAAGAAAGAACTTGGCACATTGGGATCCAGTGGTCTCGGATCGGCGGAAAATTTCTGTTTGGATACATTGCCGGATTCGATCAGCTGATTCATCAGTTCATACACCGGCGCCAGTGCTTTCAATCCGAAAGAGGTTACCAGATGGTTGTATTTACTGGTCACAGGCACCATACCGTCCGCACCGAACAGCTCGCCGTAGCGCACCAGCGTCTGCATGACCTTCGCCAGGGTCGCTCCCTGTTTTCCATCATATATTTCCTGTTGTTCTTTTGTTAAGTTCATTGATTTCCCTCCCTTTAAATCTTCATGGCAACTTCATAAGCGCGCCATACGACACTTCGCAGATTGCCTACACCGTCACAGTCACCTACCAGGCTGACATTGCTGCCCTTCGGTGCCAGTGGATTGGGAATGTATCCTGCGGAGCTGATCACACTGTCACAGGGAATTGTGATCTCTTTTCCGGAAGCATCCTTGCATACGATGCTGTCATCCTTTACTTCCTGCAGCGTAGTTTCCAGATATACGGGCACTTTCTTCCAGGCGAACCACTCTCTCAGATAGGAACTGTTGGCCAGGCATACTCCGGTCTGGGCGATGAGATCATTTTTCATCTCTACGATTACAGGCTGTTTGCCCTGCAGCGCCAGTTCGTAAGCAATCTCACAGCCGGTGAGTCCGCCGCCGATGACGGCAACCTTTTCTCCTACGGGAGTACCGGTAAGGTATTCGCATGCCTCAACCATCTTCTCATGACCGGGCACTTTTTTCAGTACTCTGGGCACTGCACCGGTAGCGATGATCACGGGAGCACCGGCAAACGGGGCGATGCTCTCCACTTTTTCATTGTAATGAATCTCGATTTCCAGATCTGCCATCTGCTTCCGATACCAGGTCAGAAGATCCCGCAGTTTTCCCTTGTAGCTTTCCGCGCTGGCAGCAATAAAGGTTCCGCCCAGATGGTCTGTCTGCTCGTGAATCACCGGCTCATGTCCCCGCAGCTTCAGTACTCTGGCAGCCTCCATGCCGCCGATACCGCCACCGATAATATGTACTTTCTTCGGGCTGGTGGTCGGGACGATCTTGTGCTTCTCCCACTGCATGGTCTCGGCATTTACCGCACAGCGTGCCAGATGCAGGGAATCAGATAATGCCTGATCATTGGGAACTCCCTTATAGTGACACATGTTGAAGCAGCCGTTGTGGCACAGAATACAGGGACGGATGTCGTCCTCCTTATCATTCATCAGCTTGGTCACCCATTCCTGGTCTGCCAGGAACTGTCTGGCGAATCCGACACCATCGATTCTTCCGTCTGCAATAGCAGCCGCAGCCGTCTCCGGATCCATACGTCCGGCGCATACCACAGGGATATCCACGAATTTACGGATATGCGCCACATCCTCCAGATTGCAGTTCTCCGGCATATAGATAGGGGGATGTGCCCAGTACCAGGCATCGTAAGTACCGTTATCGCAGTTTAACATATCGTAACCGGCATCCTGCAGATACTTCGCTGCTTTTTCGGATTCTGCCATATCACGGCCTGCTTCTGTGAAGCTTTCTCCGGGAAGTGCTCCCTCACGGAAGCCCTTGGTCTTGGATTCCACACTGTACCTAAGAGACACAGGGAAATCCTGCCCGCAGACTTTCTTGATCTCTTTTACGATCTCTACAGCAAAACGATATCTGTTTTCAAAAGATCCACCATACTCATCGGTTCGATGATTCACATATTTTAAAGTAAACTGATCCAGTAGATAGCCTTCATGTACCGCATGGATCTCCACACCGTCCACACCGGCATCCTTTAATAATTTTGCAGTCTTACCGAATGCGGTGATGAACTCCTGAATCTCCTCCACAGTCATCTCCCGGGAAGGAACTTTATCTGACCAGCGGTTCGGAGACGGGCTGGGTGCGGCTGTAATCTTGTCGAGATCCATAAAAGGTTTCGCCAGTACCCGCAATGCCTTATTGGTGTACAGGGTCTCCATCATTTCACTGATGGTGAACGATCTGCCGAAACCTGCCGTCAGCTGGACGAACAGCTTTGCTCCTGTCTTGTGGAACTCCGGCATCCACTTTGCCAGATCCTCATACATTTTTTTCTTCTTATATAGCCACTGTCCGTACATGGGATTGTATACCGGCTGGCATCCCGGAAGCACCAGACCGCAATTATTTTTCGCTACCTCCAGAATAAATTTCGCACCATCCTTGTCAAAATGGTTTACTTCCATCCATCCCAACAGGTTTGTGCCACCCATGGATGTCAGAACAATGCGGTTCTTAATCTCGCAGTTTCCGATCTTCCACGGCGTAAACAACGGTTCCAACTGTTGTTTCATTGTAACTCCTCCTTTGCCTTCTCTCTTGCTTACCCCATTACACAATCTTATAATAACACATTTTAATAGTATTCCCCTGATAACTCATTCCCAGGAATAAAATTCTTCACCGGTTTCCAGACAAATGCCCTGCATGAACCAGAATGTACTGCTATCCATTTAACGACCGTTCTGCATACGCTCCAAAATTTCAGAATATCATTTCGTTCTTCTCCTGTAAACTTCCCTCATGTTTTGTTGCGTTGTCAACAACTTCTTTATTGTAACAAACATGTTACAGTTTGTCTATTCTGCCTTCCATAGGTCTCCCCATACGGAATCACACAAATTGACACAGTATTCTCTGGAAAAATCCGGATCCTGCGAAACGATCTCATTTTCCTCTGCAAACACCTCGTCATAATCCTCCAGAAAATAAGTTGTCACGCCTTCGGGACCGGAAGTCACATGACTGATCATAGGTTTCACCCCATAGTCTGCAATCTCCACCTCTCCATGATCATTTTTCGTAATCGTTACCTCTGCCATGCCGCCTACCATACGGTTAGCGACACCCTCGCCCGTCCCGGAGGTCCAGTTCACGAAATTTCCCAGCGAATAATACACTAGCATTTCATGGTCACTCTCTTCCTCTGTCACCCATTCGATGGGTTCGATCACATGAGGATGTGTCCCTAGGATCAAATCCGCACCATTTTCCGCGAATATCTTGGTCCATTTCTCCTGCAAAGCATCGGATGTCAGCCTGTACTCCGTTCCCCAGTGCGGACATACGATGGTGAAATCCGCCAGTTCCTCTGCCCTCTGAATATCTGCCGCCACCTGTTCCTCATTCAAAAGATCCACCGCATAGGGCATATCCGCCGGCAGAGAAATGCCGTTGGTTCCGTAAGTGTAGTTCAGGACTGCAATCCGCATGTCTCCCAGCTCAATGATCGATGGGTCTGCGCCACAGGAAGTGGAGGTATCCGCAGTATCATGAATGCCAAGGACAGTGATCTGTGGGTATTCGTCCCTCCAGTACTCTGCACAATTTACCAGCCCCGCACGTCCCTTGTCCATAGCATGGTTCGTGGCATGACAGATGACATCGAAGCCTGCTCCCACCAATGAATCGCAGAGACTGTAATCCGCATTGAAACAGGGATACCCGGAGATTCCAAGATCCGCACCGCCTATGATCACCTCCTGGTTCACCAGGGCAAGATCTGCCGCAGCAATCTCCTCTTTTGTGTGGGAAAACAGCGAATCATAATCGTAACTTCCATCCGGCTGCAGGCAGCTTTCCTCCACCGGGGTGTGAAGCAGTACATCCCCTACCATGATGATCTTGTACTCCGGGGTGAAAGCCGACGATTGGGGGGCCAATTCCGTCTGTGTTTCCTCTATCGGTGTTTCTTGTATTTTGACAGACACCTCTTCGTCATATTGAACTATACTATTTCTCAGCAAATCAGCATCAGCCGTTAGCGGCTGACCCGTCTGCTCCTTTCCCCATCTTTCACAGCCTGTAAACAGTACAATACTCAGTATACTGGCATAAAAAAATCTCCTCTTTTGTATAAAAAATCTTTTATCTTTCATACGTCCAAATTCTCATTTAATTTTTTGTTCTAACTCAGTAGCTAAATATCATTATGAACAAATCTATTATTGAAATTGCAACAAAGTCACATTCATAGCAGATTTTCTTATAATTAATGATAATTAATCTAGTAAAAAATGGAGTTCTAAAGTAATTTGACCACGCAAACTAAGGTCAACCATTCCAAAAGCTCCCGCCCATCACAGCTAACCCACAATTAATTTGATAATCCTTTAAAAATCTTGACTATCCAATTTTATCATTGAATACGTAGTTACTAATACTTATTTCCTAAAAACTTTCATAAATCTGGTGCCTATTTAGGTTTATGAAAACTTTGCAAAAAACGCAGGCATCTCAGGTGCTGAAACTGGCTCTGGATCATTATTTGCTCCAACTCTAGTATAATATCCATTGTCAAACATGACAGCTCCATTATCGTTCACTATTTTCATAATAATAATGGACTTATCGTAATAGCTTACCATTCTCATTTTACTTCCAATTTGTCTTCTATAATGTTCATCTAATGGCATTGTTTGTAATGCATTTTTAAATTGAGCAAAGTACGCATCATAATCACCTTTGTAAAATTTCTTAACTTCTCCGTCAATACCAGTAATATAAAAATTACCAACTTTCATATTTTCTGTATTATATTTTCTTGAAATTTTTCTGCATCTTCAAAATTATCTGCAACACCTATGAGAACATATCCAACCGCATTCTTTTCTGAATTTCCCATCGCTGTTAAAGTTTTATATATTTTTTTCACAAGTTTATCATTTTTTTCTTCACTTAAAATATCATATATACCTTGTTTAAAATCGTATTGTGAATTTTCCGTCTTTGATTGCTTTAATAAAGTTTCTATTTCTGTAGCATATGAATAGTGCATCGGATCTCCATCCGCTCTCTCGACAAAAGTAGGTTGTAAAATAGCCTTGACTTTTGCCACCACTTCCATTTTTTCTTTTGCACTCCATGCTCCTCCCCCACCAGATATCACCATCGTACGCTCTGCAATATTCCCTAATTGTTCATAAACTTTATCATAGTCTACTAACTTCATTTCCTGTTTTATCAATAATTCATACAATGTTAAAAACAAACATTGAAAATATCTCGGGCCTCTATAAACTTTTTGATTAAGAATATGTTGAATTACCGTATGTTCTTTGTTATAAAAAATCTTTTTTATTTCATCAACTATATAAAGAAATTGTGCACATATGGCTTCCGATCCCCTAGCTTGGATTGCCTGTTCTGCTTTATATCCACGTCCATCTTGTTCCTCATTAATATAATAATATCCATCTAAAACACTTACTCTAGATGGCGGCATTGTATCAGCAATCATTGCTCCTACCAAATCTCCCACGATCTCTTCATCCATGGAAAGTCTTAAATCCTTTTTATCAATAATATTCTGTTTTACCCAAAACACATCATCTGCATTAATTCCATATCCATTTCCGTCTTGTTTAATACTTATTTCTTTCATTTGATCTAACAGCAAAATATCTTCGTGCGATACATCTCCTCGAAGTTTCGTAGATAATTTCCGCACTAATTCTGCAAACTCACCAGTTGCTCCAGCCTGTCTAATCTCCTGTCTTGACAAATGCTTTCCATTCGAGTTAATTCTTCTAAATACTTCATCAATAATATCTGGATTATCTTCATCATAAACAGAATATGGTAATTCATAACTTGCTATCTTTACACAACTTTTCCTATCTAAAATTGGTCTTTTTTGCTCCAATATTTTTTCATCCAATAACTGTTTTGTTAATGCAGTTGATGAAAGATCAAAATAATACCCACCTATTGTAAATTCATTTTCAACAAATCCAAATACTGCATTTAATCGTTGCATTCCATCTATAATTTCCCGTCTATCCATTCCTTTATAAACATTTGTTGAAAATAAAAACAACGGCACAGGATATCCATTTCTTAAAGAGTCTATAAATGCTTCTTTCTCATTTATATTCCACACAAGTTTTCTTTGATATCGTCTATTTACCAAATACACACCGTCTCTATATTCTTCGTATGCCCGCTCTACTGTTTTTCCATTTATTTTAGGTTGTAATCCCATTTTTACTCCCTTCTATTGCAAAAATCATATGTTTTATATTGTACATATATTTTTAAATTATTGTTTTCCATTAAATTCAGCCAGAACTTCTCTCCATCTTGTCAGTACCTCTTTTCCAACAATAAGTTCATCTATAAGTCCCATGTTAAGCGTATCGATGAATCTACATAAATATGATTTTCCTTGTCCCCAAAAGGTATAATGGCTATCAATAAACATCACATGATACACCTGTTGCCCAGTTCTATCATATATTTCGTTGAACTCATATCCATCAAGTTCTGCCTCATATACAGCATCCGCGACTCGACTACCGAATGATTTTGAATAATAATACTCTTTAATCTCCCACACAATTTCAGGATTATATATCGAAGGATACGCTCCATCAAACCTTCTAGAAGATGCTCCAATAATCTTTTGATTATTTAGCAAATAAACAAGACCTCTTGGATCCGGATTAAATTCTTCATCTCCTCCAAGCATTTCTTCTGCTATCATAGTTATAATCGCAGTAAAATAATTTACTTTTTTGATCTCCTTGCGTTGTTTATTCATAATCAGCTTGCATTTATATTTTCCGCTATTTCTCATTTCTTCAAATATTTGTTTTGCTTCATCAACATCCATTAAATTTTTTTCAATTGTATTATTCAATAAATCTGCTCTCATATTGCAATATAAAACAGCCTTATTAACTCTGTCTGGGGAAACAATAACGTTTTCTTTTTCGCAAAGTTTTTCTATTTGTTCTACCGTATACGTTAAAACAATTCCCTGTTTAGAATACCCTAATTTTTCACTAATAAATCTTACAAAAAACCAAAATGATTTATCCTCTCGTCTAAATTCCCTAAATGCTTTCATATTGTTCCACCTCGCCAAATAATTCCGACTTTTTCACTTGCAATGCATGAGCAATTTTATCTATATTCTCCAAGGAAACATTACGCTTACCAAGTTCTACATCACTTATATATGTTCTATGTAATCCACATAAATCAGCTAATTCCTCTTGTGATATTTTCTTGCTTTGACGTATTGTTCTTACTGCTTTTCCGTATGCCATACATATTTCCGCTTGCATCGCTTGACACCTCCAACTAATTAAATTATAATAGCAATGTAGACTTTGGGTCTACAGACTATAAGTTACATATGGAGATTGAATATGTCCCAGGTACCAGCATTATTAAAATGGATAGGAAATAAGCAGCGCTTTGCTGAAACTATCATTTCATATATGCCTAAACAATTTAACAATTACTATGAACCATTTTTAGGTAGTGGTGCCGTAATGGCACACTTACTATATCAGAATAGCACGACTAATACTCCTACGTTTATACATTCATATGCCAGTGATATCTTACCTTTTTTAATTGATATTTTTAATATTGTTAAATATGATCCTCAACAAATAAAGAATCATTACTCAAAAGAAATTGAAGAATATTATAGCAATCCCATTGATAAGTACAATGCGATTAGAGATAGATTCAATAGCAATCACAACGCTCTTGATTTCTGTCTTTTATCACGTACATGCTATTCTGGAATAATACGTTTCCGGAAAGTCGACGGATATATGTCTACGCCAAGAGGTCCACATACTCCTATTACGCCAGAAGCCTTTTCAAAAAGAGTGGATTTATGGCATGATCTTATAAAAAATTCGACATTTTTAACTATGTCCTTTGAGGAATGCATGGATAAAGCCCAATCTGGGGATGTAATTTATTGTGATCCTCCATATACTCACAGCCAAAATATTATTTATGGTGCTCAAACATTTAATATTGAAGCTTTATTTAATAAAATAGCTGAATGTAAAGCCAGAGGTGTTTACGTAATGTTATCAATCAACGGTACACGAGAATCTAGCAAGAAGGATATTTCTATCACTCCACCTATCGGTTTATTTAAAAGAGAAATTTTTGTTAATTGTGGCACTTCGATGATTGATCGCTTACAAAATGCAGGACAAACTATGCAAAACGAGGTGGTTCATGATAAGCTATTTCTTACTTGGTAGATAAATGAGTCTGTGAAACTGGGAGCAGATATATGGAGAACGGAGTATCATGTATGAGGGATGCCTTCTTGAATAATACCATGAAACGCAGGGTACCATACACTCAGTTTTTCACAAAGGAGATGTTCTAACTAAGTATCTCCTTTGTGTGATACTCTTACTTTTCTAGAATAAATATATATTCGTGAGCCAACATTAAAAACATTTTTTTAATGTTCTCCCAATATTTTGTTGATTTGCAATTATATTGTTCCTTTATTATAATTTCTTTAAGCCTAAATCCCGCATTAACAAATTTCTGCATTGAATTCATTCCCAACGGCACTACATACCCCTTCTCCCTCACATCTCCAATCATAAAAGCACATATCCCCTGTTTCCTTAGTACCCGATAGGATTCATTTGCTACAAATTCCATTTCTTTTAAAAATTTTTCGTGTTTCAAGTTTGAAATATCTCCTGGTATATTCTTACTATATCGTATAATGTTTGCGTACGGAGGATGTGTACAAATAAGATCTATGCTCTCATCTTTTATAAATGACAAAATAGTTGCATTTCCCTCTTTTGTAAATATTTTTCCTTCTTCTTGACAAGTAAATTTTAAATTTTTGTTAGCTAGTTTAACAGCCTCAGGATTTATATCTACACCGATTGCATTTCTCCCTAACAGTTTTGCCTCAATTAAAGTTGTACCACTTCCTAAAAATTGATCCAATATCCAATCTTTTTTCTTTGAATATCGTAAAATAATATTCCTAGGAATATACGGAGACCAATTTCCTCTATACTCTCCTGAATGTGTAGCCCAATTTCCTCTTTCTGGAAAAGACCATATTGTTGTATCTTCTAACTTGAATTTTTCTGGTGCCGTTCTTATAAAAATCTCTCCTTTCTTTTTATCAATTATACATCTATCGCATTTATTTTATATAAAGCTTTGTTCGCACAAAATTTCTCAAAGTAATCAATTCTTCTCTTTCTTGTATCTGAAGTGTCTCCTTCTCTTCAAAATCTTTTTTCTCTTTTCAAATTCTTTCTTCTCTTTCGATAATTCTGCTTCTTTGTCACGATACTCAAATGCCAGAATCGAAGTATTATTCGCTATCCTGTCAATAATATACCGTTCAAGTTTATTAATATATTTACAAAGTATTGCAATCTGCATTACCAAAACGTATTTTTTCTATGTCCATGAAGCAGATAGATTCATTAAAGCATTTACTTCCTGCTCATTTAATTTTGCCAAATGCATCTTTCTTGCATTAATCCCAAAGATTTCAAATATGCGTTCCAGCACATTTGTTATAGCTTCATTATGCTTTGTTCCGAAAAATACCGAATCAATGCTGCTGTACGAAGTAAATTCTGTTTCAAATTGTTTCAAAAAAAATTATTATCTTCTGATCGTTTTTCATCCCCTTTCCATTCTTGTGCAGGCTGTTCATATTCTTTCCAATAACGAAATATGTGCAACAGCTTCTTCCCCAAATCATAATCTACCAGAATTTCTTTGTTCAGGGATTCCGCTATAAGCAATACACTGATCATTCTCCCTACCAGCATTACCATGGTGTCATTCTGCATATTCTCCTCTGCTATCGCCTGATTCAAGTCTTCTCCTATAAAGTAATTGATCTTCTTAATATAATTAACAATCCTTCGATTATTACATTTTAGTGCAGAAATAATATCCTGATATATCTCCTGATCGTTATATTTTCTACTCTTTACAATTAATCCGACCATACAATATGCCTGTTCTAAATATTCTCCGGGCATTATTTTCCAAAAATATTGATGTGTAAACGATGAGCTTTTGTAAAAATACAGCAATTCTTTCTTACAGTTTTTATATTTTTCCCAAAAATATGTTCTTGCTGCATCTGTAAAAATCAGATAATATACGAGCATAAAAACAATATCATGTTCTATTGCCTCTCTATTTCTTTCCACAGATTCCATTTCATAGATAAATTCATAATATCCAATTGCTTCTATAGTCTCTTCTCTTCTTTTTTCTCCCCTTTTACCTGCCAGTTGATTTCCAAGTATAATATCGTATATTTGTTCCATTGTATCAATATCGGACGGGATTTCTGCATGCGTCCATTTTGCAGAATCCCTTCCTTTAAAACTGTTTATTTTAATTCCGAGTCTATCTGCTAATTCCGGTCGTTTTAATAATTTTCCTATCAAATGCCTTTCTACTTCCTTATACCGCATTATTTCTGTTGCACAATTGGCTTTTCCATAATTTATGTACTTAATTCCACTCCAAAAAATATTTGTTATTTTCTCTCCTTCTTCTGATTTCAAATAAAGTAAGTTTTAATGTATAGTTCCAATATTTTTACATTTAAAGGGGATTTACTCGTCTCATGAGTTACAATCAGATTTTCCCCCAGTAAATAATTATTTTTCTCGTAAAGATCAAGTTTTCGCATATTTGCGGTAACATAATCTTCGTCATCCATTCTTCCGAGATGTTCATATAAAAAAATCTTTCCTGTTCTCTTATTCATAACCGTAAAATCAGGTCTGCATATCACTGTTTTATTCCAGTCCAGCAATTTTATCGGTTTCTCATAGCGATACAGTATCCCATACTGATTCAAATAATTTGAAATAAGTACCTCCGACTTTGATCTTACTCGTTCTCCGTTTACTGTAATAAATTCTGTATGGTTGTCTTCATCAAATTTTCCAGGCTCGTACTCTTCTTCCAAAAACCTGCGTATCTTCTCTTCCACTGTTTCAAAAACAGGAGTAATAAGTTTCTTTCGAGCCTTACAAACATTTTCAAAACAATTTTCCAGTTCATGTGAGGCATAACTAAGTTCCAATTGCTGCAAGATTTGCAATCTGCTTTTTATAACGGATACCAATTTATCATCGTATTCTCTTTGGGCAATGCCTTTTACTATATTCATTTGTTTTTTACTGATATAATTACCATTTACATAAAATTGGTCTGTTCCTCTACTACTCGTACAACGCAGGGAACCGTGTGGTAACGTCTTAAGTTCCTCTTCCAGACGAGCAAGCTCCTTCTCCAACATTTTAATTTCCTTTTGAATTGAATATAATATATCAATTCCCCCTTTCCTGAGACTTCTATTTTTATAATTATTATTCTTCATCCTTTACCGCCCTGCACTTTTCTTCATTATTCCCGGCGGTACTACATGACTTGTTTTTGCCTTTTGTTGTTATTTTTCCGGCTCTACTCCTTCTTTCTCTAATTTGAGCGGTATTTGCTGGTCTCTTATTCAAGTTTTGTGGCTTTATTTACCGCTATCGCCTCCTTTCTTCTTTTTGAGCCGTATTTGCAGACCCTCTCCGCATTTTTTGCGACTCTTTTTACCACTTCTCGCAGATTTTACTTATTTCGAGCGGTATTTGCATGATTTCATTTGAATAACTTGAATAGATTTACCCCTTGTTATCAATCTTTCTTACATCGAGCCGTATAGAATGTTTCTATTTTATGGAACGTTATATCTGTTATAAAATCTTGAAATATTCGGCACAGAATCATGCCTAAAAATGTTATAAAAGAAAAATCTGAATATAGAATCTATCGAAAAACTGGGGAAGTACAAGTACTTCCCCAGAATAAGAGCTATATACTATCTATCAAAGATTACTCGATGATTGTAGCTACACGGCCGGAACCAACGGTTCTACCACCCTCACGGATAGCGAAGGTAAGACCCTGCTCCATAGCGATAGGATGGATCAGTTCGATGGTCATTTCTACGTTATCACCAGGCATGCACATCTCAACACCAGCGGGCAGTTCGCAAACGCCGGTAACGTCGGTGGTTCTGAAGTAGAACTGAGGACGATAGTTGTTGAAGAAAGGAGTATGACGTCCACCTTCATCCTTGGTCAGAACGTATACCTGAGCGGTAAACTTTCTGTGGCAGGTAACAGTACCGGGCTTAGCCAGAACCTGTCCTCTTTCGATTTCAGTTCTCTGGATACCACGAAGCAGAGCACCGATGTTATCACCAGCCTGTGCCTCATCCAGCATCTTACGGAACATTTCGATACCGGTTACAACAGTCTTCTTGGTCTCTTCCTTGATACCAACGATTTCAACTTCATCATTCAGATGCAGAACACCACGCTCTACACGAC
>ERZ1673722.615-NODE-615-length-44184-cov-40.873303_pt1 | contig 44184 bp, 44 predicted proteins | sample MGYA00580222_ERZ1673722 | MGnify/ENA primary metagenome ERZ1673722 (study PRJEB41218, sample SAMN15661750) | gut metagenome | host: Homo sapiens | place: Canada: London | collected 2015-08-20/2019-03-30 | study: EMG produced TPA metagenomics assembly of... | reverse complement strand
GATGTTTGAATTTTGCCTTAAGGTAAATAGAGAGGACACATTGATTTTTCAGTGTGTCCTCTCTATTTAAAAATATTTTTAAATAGTCCTTGTAAAAAGACAAAACGTATGCTATAATCTATTTAAAGAGATTTTTAAATAGGTAAAAGATATGAGAGAAACTAACATTTTTAAAGTGTTGGCAGATAGCCAGAGAAGAGCCATTCTTATGATGTTGAGAAATGAGCGATTAAATGCCGGAGAGATTGCTGAAAAATTACAGATCACACCGGCTGCTCTTTCTTATCATTTAAAATTATTAAAAAACGCAGATTTGATATCTGAATATAAAGAGAAAAACTTTGTTTATTATGAAATCAACACTACGGTTTTCGATGAATTAATTATATGGGTTAACCAGTTTGGAGGAAAAAAAGTATGAAAAAAATAATGTGGATAGTAGCAATGATACCAGTTGTAGTTACAAGTGTTGTACTACAGTTTATGCCTGATATTATACCTATGCATCATGACTTGGAGGGAAACACTGACAGATGGGGAAGTAAAACAGAAAGCTTTATTTTTCCGGTAATTATTTTGTTTATTACACTGTTTTGGCACTTGCTAATCTATGTGTTTGAGAAAAAATCAAAAAATGCAAATACAGAAAAGGAACAGATGGAAGCAAAATCTTCTGCAAAGGTATTATGTGTTGTAGGAATTTCGCAAGCAATCATGTTCGGGATTATGCATTATTTTATTCTTTATTCTTCTTGGATACAGGCAAATGCAGGTGGTGAATATGCGGTTATTGACATTGCAAAAGTTTCATGTATTTTGTGTGGTATTATATTTATTGTATTAGGAAATTTTATGACAAAGGCAAAACGAAATGCAGTAGTGGGAGTTCGAACCGTTTGGAGTATGCACAATGATAATACATGGAGAAAGAGTAACCGCTTTGGTGCAATATGTATTATTATTACGGGGTTATTGACTATCATTACAACCGTATTTACAAGTGGGATGACTGGCACAATCTTTATGTTGATTTATTTATTATTAGCAACAATTGTAACTGTGGTATACTCAAAAAAGATATATGATAAGGAAATAAAAAAATAATTTGTATCTTTATGCGAGAGGGTGAAATTCCAGTCTTTTACGGAGAGATAACAAACGAAGGGGAGGCAATTGCCTCCTTTCGTTTGTTATCTACTCCTTCCACGGTTTGGTGGAGAATATGGTCTTGTTAACTCTCGCTCCCTAATGTCCTGTTTCTTAGATTTAAGCCTATCGTGTAGAGACTGCGGCTTTTCTCCATACCGTTGTTTCCAATTCTTAAGGCTGTCCTGATAATCCCCATAAGCTGTCTCTGCCTTATGAAATGCCTTGTAGAAGGCTTCCACATTCGGATACCCGTATTCCTTTACGATATGAGATAAGCGGGCTTTCATTCGGGAAATACGTTCCTCCAATCCGGCTATCTCTGTTGAAAGTTCGGAACGCCTTTTTGCTTTGAAGATACCTTTGCTGTCGGACAGTTCAATTTCAAGGTCACTTCGCTGTTTCTCGAGTGCAAAAATTGCTTTATTCTGTTCCTGCAGCTTTTGATAAATCTCGCATAAGTGCTTGTAAGAAACTGCTTCCGTTGATGGCTGCGGTCTTGGCGGTATGGCAGGAGTTGAAGCAACGGTTGTCGAAACAGCGGTTGTTTCTTTTGCTTTTGTTGTTGTGGCGGCGGTTGTAACGCTGACGGTGGCAGGAAGCGTGCTTTCCTCATATATTGTACCGCTTGTTGCGGCGGATGAGGAGGAAAATCCGGTTCCGCTTTGGTTACCGTCAACATAAGCTACTCCCTCGGCTGAGCAGGCTGTGACGGAAAGAATGACCGACACGGCAAGAATTATCGCCGCTTTTTCATTTGTTGATCTTTTCATTTTACCCTCTTGTTTTATCTGCGTATTATGAGATATTGTACTTGTATTTTAACACAAGGGCTTCGAATAGTCAACGGTATGTGTTACAAAAATCAACGGTACGAAATCCGATATATGCTACACTTTAGATAAATGAACTGTTTATTTTATGTTTTCAGATCGTTTATATTCATTACGGAGGCTCAGATGGTTAAATTCGGAGAAAGAGTAAAGCAGTTAAGGCTAAGTGCAGGCATGACGCAGGAACAGCTGGCTGAAAGGATATGGGTGACAAAAGCGGCAATAAGCAATTATGAATTGTCGGAGCGTAACCCTTCTCCCGAAACGATAATCAAAATAGCCGGAGTATTCGGTGTTACGACAGACTATCTGTTAGGGCTTGAGGATAAGAGAAGCCGAACACTTGATATAAGCGGACTTTGCGAGGAGGATATACGCTTTTTGCAGTCTGCGGCGGCTCTGCTGAAAAAGAAAAACGCAGTGAAAAAATCCGTTGCAGAACATTGACAGCCGCTGTATTACGATGTATAATAGCTATATTGTACATTAAACAGATAGAAACGGTAGACTTAAAGGAGCGACTTATGGCAATAAGCATAACCGAAGCAGCGGAGCTTAAAAGGGCGATACTTGACAATTTCGGCGTAACGCTGCATTTTCACGATGGCTGCGGAGGACAGTATTTTACGCTGGATGAGAGAAACGATGAGATAAAGCGGTTTATTGAGAGCTACTTCGATAAAAAGGGAATGACCGTTACATTTATAGCAAGGGGAACACAGTTCTCTGTAGGAGGTAACAATGCTTGACCGGTTTTCAAGAACACAGCTCGTTTTCGGTAAAGAGGCAATGGACAGGCTGAAAGGCTCTCGTGTTGCGGTATTCGGCGTAGGCGGAGTAGGCGGTTATACCGTTGAGGCGCTTGCACGCTCGGGAGTGGGAGCGATTGATATTATAGACGATGATAAGGTGTGTCTTACCAATATAAACCGTCAGATAATAGCTACAACAAAGACGGTCGGTAAGTACAAGGTCGATGTCGCAAAGGAGCGAATTGAGGAAATAAATCCCGACTGCAAGGTGGCAGCCTTCAGAACCTTCTATATGCCTGAAACGGCGGATCAGTTTGACTTTACTCAGTATGACTATGTAGTTGACGCAATAGATACGGTTACGGGAAAAATAGCACTTATTGAAAATGCAAAGAAAGCAGGAACGCCGATTATAAGCTCTATGGGAGCGGGAAACAAGGTCGATCCTACGGCATTTGAGGTTGCGGATATATATAAGACCTCTGTGTGTCCACTGGCAAGGGTAATGCGCTATGAGCTTAAACGCAGAGGAATAAAGAAGCTCAAGGTGGTATACTCAAAGGAAAAGCCGATACCGCCCATTGCCGACGAAGATCCGAACGGTGAAAACGGTAGTCTTTCTAAGGCGGATAAGGTGCCGGGAAAAAGACAGGTGCCGGGAAGTACCGCCTTTGTACCGTCTGTGGCAGGGCTTATTATTGCGGGCGAGGTTATAAAGGACATAATCGGGTATAAAGCCGGTGAACGAAATTAAATAATATGCGGATGAAGTATCTTTCGGAACAGTATAAAGATACTTCATTTTTTTCTTGACTATATTATGATTCAGTGATAGAATAAAAGGTGAAATAAATCTCTCAATTGCATTATCAGCACGGAGGTGTTTGCTTGCTTTTGATATATCTGGCAATGGTTGATTCCGACGAGGAAAAAGACCTTGTCGAAAAGCTGTACAACACCTATAAAAACACTCTGTTCAATATTTGCTTTGCGATAGTCCGCAACCGGACGGATGCTGAAGATGCGGTTCACGATACTTTTATACGCATTATAGACAATCTGTGTAAAATCAAAGATGCTGATTCTCCTCAGACTAAAGCGTTCTGCATAGTGATAGCAAGGAATGCGGCGGTGGATATACTCAGAAAAAGCAAGAAAAGCGTTTTTGTTACGGAGGAGGAGCTTGATTTTTATGAGTCAGACATAAAAAACGAGGAAACTGCTCTTTCAAATATAGGTGTAGAGCGGCTGAAACAGGCTTTAAGACGGTTGCCGAAGGAATACTATGATGTACTTATGCTGAATGTGAAATTCGGATGTTCCCTTTCCGAAATGTCGGGCATTCTGGGTATAAGCTATCAGGCGGTAAGATATAAGCTGAGAAAAGCGAGAAGTATATTGCTGAAAGAAACGGAGGTTAAAAATGAACAACATTGAAATCGCACTGGAGGAAACCATGTATGAAATGATTTTCTCCGATATTCCAAAAACAAATTATAAGATTCGTCGATCGTTTGACCGGAGAATGAAGAAGATGATACGCAGTTATATAGCCGACAATACTCTTGATAAAAGTGTTCATAAGTCGAAAAAGCGTTGGCGATATATCATAATTATTGCCGTGACCCTTGTTCTTACAATCACAGCGGCGGCGGTGGTCTGCTATAATAATATCGCTCTTGAAAAGCATGATACATTTTCCCTGTTACATATTGAGGACACTGAAAAAGCACCGGAAAATATAGAACAGGAATATGTAATCACGGCCGGCATTGACGGATATATGAGATATACGTTTTATAACAGTGACGGGTATATGGTAGAAGAATATAAAGACGGCGACAGCCAAATCATATTTTCTCAGATGACATTCAGCCATTTCAACGGCACACGGATTAACACAGAAACGGCCGAAGACGCTATTACGGCTGTTGATGTCAACGGGATAACGGCATTGTATTTTGAAAACGGCATGGAAAATATGCTGGTGTGGAATAATGACGAGTATGTTTTTTCTTTTCAGGCTAATAAGCTCGGCAAAGATGAACTAATAGCGTTATCGGAGAGCGTAAAACCAAAGCAATGATACGTCAGAATGCACAAAACAGCGTTTGAAATTTGTGCATTTGTACAAAATAATCCGAAGTGATAAAAAAAGCAGTACGCAGTACCTCTTTCATACGTTTTATTAATAGGGACTGAAATTAAGCCCTGATAAAACAACGGAGGTATTTATACTATGAAGAAAAGAGTACTCGCATTTTTACTGGCAACGGTGTTTGTTCTTACGCTTGTTATGAGCGTATCGGCGGAGGGGGTACAGTGCGATCTGTCCGGCACCAAAAACTGTACGCTTACGGTCAAAGGCACTACTGCACATTGTCACAGCTCGCTTACCGATTCAAGCGGTACTATCAAAAGTGTGAAGGTCGAACAATCGCTTGAGAAGTTTGCTTTCCTGTGGTTCTGGAACACAGAGGGCGGACCTTGGACAAGAACGGTACACTCGGGCGTAGCACAATTCGATAATTACAAGGTCGTATCGAGCGGTACATATCGTGTGAAATCTGTATTCACCGTTACTACCAAGGATGGCAGGTCCGAAACGATTACTATGTACAGCAATGAAGTAAAAGTTGCATAAAAGTACCCTCTTTACCGGTCAAGCGGTAAAGAGGGTTTTTCTGTGCCGTTTTTCTTGACCTTGCGGGGAAATTGTGATATATTATCACTGTAAATGCAGATAATAAGGCGAAGGAGTGTTGCTAAAAATGGACGGAAATCAGGCAGAATATGATATAGCGATAATCGGAACGGGGCCTGCGGGCATATCGGCGGCTATCAATGCAAGAATACGCAACAAGAGCTTTATACTTTTCGGAAATGCAGACCTCAGCGCAAAGGTCGAACGCTCGCATATAATATCGAATTATCCTGCTCTGCCAGAAATAAGCGGCAGTGAGATGAACAGGAAATTCGCCGCTCACCTTGAGCAGATGGATATAGAGATAACCTGCGAGCGTATTACCGGAGTGTATAATATCGGCAAGTATTTTATGCTCCTTGCAGGGCAGAAGGAATATAAGGCGGACGCTGTCATTCTGGCGACGGGCGCACAGACCGTAAACGAAATAAAGGGCGAGCGTGAGCTTCTCGGCAAGGGCGTAAGCTATTGCGCCACCTGTGACGGAAATTTCTATAAAGGGAAAACGATAGCCGTTATCAGCGATAACAAGGAGAGCGAAGAAGAAGTGGATTTTCTGGCGGAGCTTGCAGAGAAGGTTTATTTCTGTCCGTCATATAAGACGGATTATTCGAGAGAAAATGTCAGCAGATTACCCGGCTTTGTCAAAAGCGTAAACGGAGAGCGTCACGCAGACGGGATAACGCTTTCTGACGGCAGTATAATTGCTGTTGACGGAGTGTTCTTTCTGAAGCAGACGGTTTCAGCGGATGTACTGCTTGACGGGCTTGAGATGAATAACGGCAGTGTTGCGGTAAATCGTGATATGTCAACAAGCGTAAAAGGGTGCTTTGCCTGCGGAGATTGCACAGGCAGACCGTATCAGATAGCTAAGGCTATCGGAGAGGGGAATGTTGCACTTCACAGTGCGGTGGCGTATCTGGCGGAAAACAAGGGTAAAAAAGAATAATAAAAACAGCAGCAACGGTACGGTGATTAGTAGCGTTGCTGCTGTTTGTAGAAAAAGTCTTTTGTTTAATGTGCTTCTGTTATATCGTTCAGCTTTGACAATGATAACAGGCTACCGATAGTTCTTTTTGTCGGACAGCACTTCTTGGGTTCGCTATTCGAATAGATACACTTGTCAATATGAAAGAGGGAGACAACCAAAGGGATCAGGTGAGAGTCTGAGCCTCGCTTACGCAAGGCTCGTGCGCTCCGCTAAAGCTTCGCTGGACTGCCGCAGTGAAGCAAAGCGAAACGATTGAGCACTTGCCAAAGGTAAGTGCTCAGCCCTATACCCTGTCCCTTAGCTTTTCTCCCAAATCAGTTATTCCTCTTGAGCGACGTGAGGAGCGGGAGCATTGCTAAAGCAATGCTCAGCTTGGCATCCCTCTTTCCTTACCCATACCCTTACCCCGCTGGGGTGTTGGTTGAACTCGAATAATCACCTGAACATTGTATATCCTGTCAATGCAGGGACGCTTAACGCTACACGTCCGCAGGTTAGTACATATATCTTAGGTTAGTAGCGTTTTTTGAAAGGTTAATGTCAGTGCAGTTGCACTGATAAGGTCACGAAAATATTAACTCATTGTCGGTACGGAAAATGATTTCAGCGGTGTTGGCGATATATTTCACAGTACAATTTAATGATAAATCGGATTATATAAACTGAAAGCAGCAACGGTACGGTGATTAGTAGCGTTGCTGCTGTTTGTTATTACTGCTGTGCTTCAAGGTTTGCTTTCAGCTTGTCGGAATATTCACGGATGACCTTGCGGTCCGACTCGTTTACAATCTTATAAGTCGTCCTTGAATAGAAATGGCTGTCGGTATCCCATATAACAGGAACGATGCCAAGCTCGGTCAGCTTTCCGAGTACAATCGACAGGCATTCGGAGGAATCGGTGTGAGTTGCGTCCTTTGCCATATTGCTTGCGGTATAGGTCGATGTCGTTTCTCCCATAAATACGGGGATGTCATTATCCAGAAAAGCCTTTTTAAGCTCGGCGCACTGGCTGTCGATATATTTAAGCCATTCTTCGCCGCCTATTTTATTCGACCAGTACATAGAGTTGTCGACATAGTGGACAGACACCATAAGCCTGTCGTTTACCATATCCTCAGGCATTTGAAATCTCGAAGAAGTCGTTTTATCTATGTTTGTCCAGTAGCCCGAAACGATAAGCACACGCTGTGCGTTATATCTGCCTGTGCCTCTTACCGCATCGACAAACGCCTGATTGAGCGTGTTGGTCATCTTGTAAGCATTGGTTTCGGACTGTTCCTTGAGATTACCGCTTGAATCAAACTGATTGCCGCCGAGATATTCGTTATAGCCCTCGAAAACGAGTGTGTAGGGATAATCCGCAAAATACTCGGCTATCTGCGTCCACAGATGAGTGAATATCTCCTTGCACTTGTCAAGGTCGTTTCTTCTTATGATAAATTCATCGAAGTGGTGGATATTTATAACGGAATATACGCCTGCCTTTTCGCAGTAATCAACAATCTCCTTAACTCTTTTAAGGTATTCCTTGTTTATCGTATATGTACCGTCATTTTCCATCATATTGCCCCAGAACACAGGAATACGAACTGTGTTGAAGCCTTCCGCCTTCATACCGTCTATTATTTCCTGCGTGGTAACATCCGCTCCCCAGCAGGTTTCATAGTCCTGCGGTTCGTTTCCGCCGACAACGGGAATCCATTCATACGTTATCTTTTCGCAATCGGTCGCTTCGTATGCTTCCATCGTGTTGCCAAGACTTATGCCAAGCCCCATTTTTTCAGCCATTTCAGTTGCTGTGATTATCTCATAGCGTGATGAAGTATCACTGCTTTCGTTATCCGAAATACCGCTCTGAGCGTCCGACGCCGGCTGACTTTCCGTTCCCGATGTGACATTTCCGGCACAGCCTGTCAGCATAAGTGCCATTACCGTAAGTATTGCCGTTAATCTCTTCTTCATAAGAATACCTCTTTAGCAAAAAGAGCCGTTACATAAATCTATGCAACGGCTCCCGAGTGTTTATGGTTTATTTTGCGTAATCTATAGCTCTGCTTTCTCTTATCAGATGTACCTTTATCTGACCGGGATACTCCATCTCGTTCTCGATACGCTGAGAAATTTCTCTTGCAAGAACTATCATCTTATCATCGTCAACCTGTTCGGGCTTTATCATGATTCTTACTTCACGGCCTGCCTGAATAGCGAATGACTTTTCAACACCGTTGTAAGAGCTGCATATCTCTTCGAGCTTCTGCAGACGCTTGATGTAGTTTTCGTAGTTTTCGCTTCTTGCGGCGGGACGTGCGGCGCTTATTGCGTCGGCTGCCTGTACAAGAGCGGCAATAACAGAGTGTATCTCAACATCGCCGTGGTGAGCCTCGATAGCGTGGATAACTTCGGGGCTTTCCTTATACTTACGGCAGACATCGACACCTATCTGAACGTGTGAGCCTTCAATCTCGTGGTTAAGAGCCTTGCCTATATCGTGCAGAAGGCCGGCACGTCTTGCAAGAGTTGCGTCAACGCCAAGCTCGCTTGCCATAATTCCTGCGAGGTGAGCGACCTCTATTGAGTGGTTAAGTACGTTCTGACGATAAGAGGTACGGTAGTAAAGGCGGCCGATAAGCCTTACAAGCTCGTGGTGCAGGCCGTTGACGTTGGTTTCCATAACGGCACGCTCGCCCTCCTGCTTAATTTTAAGCTCGACCTCACGTCTTGCCTTTTCTACTGTTTCTTCAATTCTCGTGGGATGGATACGTCCGTCCTGAATGAGCTTTTCAAGCGCTATTCTTGCTATCTCACGTCTTACATGGTCATGGCAGGAAAGCGTTATAGCCTCGGGGGTATCGTCAATGATAAGGTCAACACCTGTGAGCTGTTCAAGCGCACGGATGTTTCTGCCCTCACGGCCGATTATTCTGCCCTTCATTTCGTCATTGGGCAGGGGCACTACGGATACTGCCACCTCCGATACGGTATCGGCGGCAAGTCTTGAAATAGCAAGGGAGATATACTGTCTTGCCTTTTCGTCGCATTCGTCCTTAAGACGCTGTTCGTAAGCTGTAATCTTGACTGCCTTTTCGTGCGAAAGCTCGCTGTCAAGCATACTCAGCAGGTGTTCTTTCGCCTGATCTAAAGTAAAGCCGGATATTTTTTCGAGAATATCCATCTGGCTTTTCTTGATGGATTCGGCTTCAGCCAGCTTTTCTTCAGCCTTCTTGTTCTTGTTCTGGAGCTGTTCTTCAAGACGCTCGATCTTATCGTTCTTCTTGTCTAGGTTCTCCTCTTTCTGCTGAAGTCTTCTTTCAGAGCGTGTTACCTCTGCTCTGCGTTCCTTGAGTTCTCTTTCGGTTTCGCTTTTGAGTTTCTGAATTTCTTTTTCGTTGTTTTCTTTGAGCTTAAAGATCTCGTCTTTAGCCTCAACCAGTGCGGTTTTCTTTGTTGCCTGAGCTTTTTCGTTAGCCTCGGATACTATCCTGCTTGCTTCCTTCTCGGCAGATTCTATCTGCGCTTCTGCCGTCTTTTTTCTATGCTCGATACCCATTTTGTACATAACAAAACCGAATATCGCCGCTCCGACTACGAATGCCGCCGCACAGAGTGTAACTGCAAGCCACACTTCCATGGGTTAGCGTTCCTCCTTTTCTGAATTGCCGTGTCACGCCGCCGCAAAACTGCATAAGCGCCTGCACGGCTGATTTTACATTTCAACATTTAATTGTATATATGTAAAATAAGCGGATCGTCCTGTCTTTTATTGGTGAAAATTTGCAAGACAGCCGACTTTCCTGAGTTATAATAGATATTTACTCGATATTAATTTTACGGCATTTTCAACAAATTGTCAAGGGCTTTTTATAAAAAAACACTAAATTATTTTGGAAAATAGTGAAAATCTATTGACAACATTTTACCGCTATGATATAATAATCAAACTGTGAAATCGTTATTACCGTTATGCAGTGCGGTTTTACAACACATTTTAATAAGCCGATGTGATGGAATTGGCAGACGTGACGGACTCAAAATTCGTTGGTAGCAATACCGTGCGGGTTCGACCCCCGCCATCGGCACCACACCGAATGGCTCGCAAACCCTTGATATAGCTGGGTTTGCGGGCTTTTCTTTATGCTCTATATTCTTATGTATGTCCCTCGCTCATCAGCAAATTTGCCGTTTTCGGGCTGATTTTCGGAGGGACATTGGAGGGACATAGCACATTAAGCGGAGGGATATACGCCCAAAATCGCATTGGCAGACGCAACCTTTGAAGTGAAATTCAAGTGCGTGTAAATGTTTGAGGCGGTCGAAATGTCGCTGTGACCCAACCACTCCTGAATTTCTTTCAGGCTTACACCGTTTGCGTACAACAGGCTTGCACAGCTATGCCGCAGATCATGAAAGCGGATCTTCCGCATACCGTTCTTTTGCAGAATCAGCGGAAAATGCTGTGTGAGATATCCGGGCTTCACAAGTTCACCGATCTCGTTGACATAGATATAACCGGTGTATTTTTTGCAATAGGAACGCCCGCATAGTTTTTGATTCAACTCCTGCTGTGCTTTCAGACGGTGCAGCAATTCTTCAAACGGTGGGACAAGCGGCAGACTGCGGTAGCTGGATTTCGTCTTTGTCCGATCCTTTTGGATGATCTTGCTTTTGCCGTCTATGGTTGCCTGTGTAACCGTGTGACGAATGGTGATTGTTTTCTTTTTGAAATCAATCGCATACCACTTTAAGCCGACTGCTTCACTTCGGCGCAGTCCGTAAAATGCACCGAGGATAACGCCAAGCTCTATGGGGTCGCCTTTGACGATTTCAAAAAGACGATTTAGCTCATCTTCTTCGTAAACGCTCCCGACGAATTTTTCTTTTTTCGGCCGTTCAATGCGATCCGCTGGGTTCGTATCAATCAAACCGAGTTTGAAAGCGTGCTGTAAGGCTTTACGGATATTGGCGTGGCGGTGTATGACCGTGTTTGCGGAAACACCCCGCACCGTCAATTCGTAGGTGTAGTAATCTTGTATATGCTTTGGCGTGACCTCGCACAGAGCCAGTCCGGGGTGGTGGGTAGATTGTCAAGTCAAGTGCAACACTTTTTAGACAAAAATTCGAGAGGGGAAAGATAGCCAAGACATTTACGAGGACGACTATTGATTAAATGAATAACTTTTTGGAATTCTTTTTCGGAAACACTTAAAAAATCAGTGCCCTTAGGATAGAAGAAACGTAAAAGATCATTTGTATTTTCGTTTAAACCTCGTTGCCAAGGAGAGTGCAAATCAGCAAAATAGATTGTTGTGCCTAAATCTTTTTCGATATTGAGAAAATCAGCAAATTCAGAACCGTTATCCAACGTGATTGTTTCAATCGGCATAGGAACTTCCATAAGTTCAAAAGCTCTGGAGATAGCTTTTCTGATTGTATTTCTTTCTCGACTGATTGCTATTGAACCAACAAGTAGCTTACTTTTTCGGTCAACAAAAGTAACAGCGCAACCTTTACCGATACCGCCATAAACCGTATCGCCTTCAAAATCGCCTATACGGGATTTTGTTTCTACAATTTCCGGTCTGTCATAAATAGTGTGAACCGGGTGAATTGTATTGCATTTCTTGCGATTGCCGATATACTTTTTTCCGTGACGTCGCAGAGCAGTTTTCCTTGACAAACCTTGAAGCCTGTTTTCCTTTAATGCCCGGTATATAGATGCACAACATACGATGAAACCTTGTTGTTTGCACTTATGCGCTATAATTTCAGGCGACCAAAAGCGTTTGAAACATTCAAGAATGTAAATATAAAGTTTGGTGTCCGGTCGGATGACGTGTTTCCTTACACACTTCTTTCTTCTGTATATGTAAAGTGACGTTGCCCACCACGCATTGTACCTCTTTTTATCTTTACAGTTTCTTTTTATTTCTCTGCTTATTGATGAAGCACTTCTGCCCATCAACCTTCCAATTTCTCGTACTCCTTTTCCTTCTGACAAAAATTGTTGTAGACAATTTCGTTCAGATAGTGTAAAATGTGTATAGGACTTCATACTCTACCTCCGTGCCTTTTGTTTTGTGGTAATTACATTTTACACGAAAGTGAGTATGATGTCCATATTTTTTGTGTTGCACTTGATATTATAATCTACCTAACAATAGGAAAGACAGTCCTTTTCTGTCATTCCCCATTCTACAAGCGGGTAATTTTTATCCTTGATTCGCTTTGTTTCATCGGCGGCGATCCCCAAATACTCAATGAGCGTGTAATCCTCCCGTAATTCTTTCAGATAGGCGTTGATAACACGGGTTTTGAGAATCCCCGTACACCAGCGGTTGCGCGGGCCTGCCCAGCTCATACCGCTGTACTGCTCCAATGCAGGATTTTTCCGCTTCGGCGTGTAATGCAGGAAGTAGTATTCAAAATCGTGCTTCGCTTTCAGCCGGATAATGGGTCTGCCGATATATGCCTCCAACCGGGCAAGATGCTCGTACATCTGTGGAAATTCAAGCCCCGTATCGCAAAAGAGGATTAAGTCAACAGGGCGTTTTTCTTCCAGCAGGCGCAGGAGCATCGCCGTAGAATCCTTGCCGCCCGAAAGAGAGAGGACATATTTTTCAGGCTTCATTTTCGCCCACCTCCAAAGAGGGCGAAACAATCTTTTTCGCTACAACGACCATGCGGCCGTTTTGCCTGCTGTATTCGCAGGTGGAAAGGGTTATCAGCCTGTCGCCGTATTCCGCAGTCACACCCATAATCACAGGGTATCTACGGTCACAAATGCCGATTTTACGTTGTTTATGCAGAACAGCATCACAGGATTATGTGGTGCTGTTCTGCTTTTTCGGTGTTCGGTTAATAAGAATCTGCAAGATTATATATATCAACACCATTATTCTTGGCATACCGAACCGCTTTATAAGCTACGCCACTATTATGCTGAATATAGCATACAATGAGGTTTGAACGGTTAACCATATTCGTATTACGAATTAATATGGCTGATATATAATGTGCTGATTAAGACTCGGCACACACTTCAACTTCGTCATAATAGTAAAGATAGTTCTGTTTATTATCCCTATATATCGTCTGCATCATATATATTTTATTAGTCAGAGATATTTGCCTAATAGAAACGCATCGCTTTACTGAGATCATAACAAAAGCGAGCTGCCGTTTATCAGCAGCTCGCTAAAAAATTATATACGAATATTAGGCTGTATTACCAGTATTGTAAATATGTTATCATTAAAGAATCTTCCTCTGCATTTTTTTAAAACACTCCGACACCTCAGCCCCATTTCTCACAAACGCAATAAATTCGTCTATCTCCGCATGGCAAGTCAGCCACCTGTCGCCTGAGTAAAGCTGTCCGTCAGTAGTTCTTATCCACTCGCCCTCGGGAAGATATACCTGCCGTTCTGTGGAGTTCTGCACCAGTATAGGCGCAAAGAGAATATCTCTGCCGAACATATATTGGTCTTTTAGCGAGTAGCAGATATCGTCATCGGGAAAGTCGAAGAACATCGGGCGCATTATCGGTTCACCAGTCTTAGATGAGCATCTTGCGCACTCGGTTATGTATGGCTTCAGCCGTTCACGAAGCTTAACAAGTTCTGTTAGTATCTCGTAGTTCCTTTTGCCGAACGACCACAGCTCGTTGTCACCGCCGCTGGGTTCTTTTACATTCGGGTGGCGGAGCTTGTAGCCGCTCTGACGGTTGCGTGTTCCGTGCAGTCTCATAACGGGACAGAACAGCCCGAACTGAAACCACCGCACGATAAGCTCCCTGAACCAGTCGCTTTCAATGTCACCGCCAAAGAAACCGCCGATATCGGAATTCCACCACGGTATGCCGCTCATAGACATCGACAGTCCCGAAACCACACTCTGCCTCAGTGCATCGAAATTTGAGGGAATATCGCCGTTCCAGACAATTGTGCCGTATTTCTGGCTTCCGGGATAGGCGCACCTTGTCAGCAGAACTATATCATTTATACCCTCGTTCTTCAGACCGTCATAGAATGTCTTTGCGTAATAATAGGGATAAGCAAGCGCAGTCTGTGTGCCGTTTCCAATGTGAAATTTCAGATTGCCAAACTGCTGCGGGTGAACCTCGGGCTCTGCCTGATCGAGCCAGAAGGTCTTGATGCCGAGGTCAAAATATCCCTTTTTCACTTGCTGCCACATGTATTCTCTTGCTTCGGGTGATGTCACATCAACATAAGTCTGCTGACCGTGAAAATCGAATATCCCAAACTGTCCGTTCTCGGTTCGAACAAGCATATTGCCGTCTTTCATCATTTCCCAGTTGCGGCTGTTTGGATTGATAGTCGGCCATATAGACACAACAGGCTCGATACCCATAGCTTTAAGATCATCACACATCGCCTTCGGGTCGGGCCAGTATTCGGGGTCGAACTCCCAGTTGCCCTGCTCCGTCCAATGGAAAAAGTCGATAACTATTGCATCTATCGGTATGCCTTCCGCTTTGTATCTGCGGGCGACCTCCAGTACCTCGTCCTGGCTTTCATATCTTAATTTGCACTGCCAGAAGCCTGCCGCCCAGTCGGGCATTTCCGGAGCAAAGCCTGTCACTCTTGCATAACCGTTCATGACCTCGGCAGGCGTTTTTCCTGCGATAACAAGAAAGTCTGCCTGATAGCAGCTTTCTTCCGACCAGATAGTATGATTCTTTGCAAACTCGGCTCTGCCTATTCCGGGGTTGTTCCACAGGAAGCCGTAGCCCAGCGAGGAATAGACAAAGGGCAGACTCGACTTCGTGTTCCAGTGTTTCAGGTCAAAGGAACAGTATTTCTTATCAAAGTTTTCCTGCTGCTCTTGCCCAAGCCCGTAAAAATGCTCGTCATCTCTTGCGTCAAAGATGATACGTGTACGGTAGTTTTGACCGTCGATGTGTTCAAATTTTGAGGTATATTCGCCCTCTTCATGAGTGCGGAGAATAAGGCTGCAGTTTTTGTAAAAAGAAAGCATATATGCTCCCCACGGCAGGTCGCAGATCTCCGATCTTAGAATGCCGCTTGTTACAGAGGCTTTTCCCTCTGTAATCTCTGTCTCGAAGGAACAGTCCTCCACATCAAGCAGAGTCCATTTTTCATCTGAAAGCGTACTGTTTCTCGTAATCCGCACACGGATAATATCCCTGCCGTACGCTTCGATGCAGACAAGCTCGTCTTTGAGCTTATATATAATGCCGTTATCTGTTTTAGTTATAATGCTCATGGTGTTTCTCCTATAGTTATATTATTGCATCCTTTGCAAAAGCACTCGGCTTCTCCCCGAAGTGCTTTACATATGCCTTATAGAAAACCGAATAATCGTTGAAACCGCAAACTTCTGCGGCTCTTTTTGCGCTCTCACCGCTTTGTAGAAGTTCTCTCGCCCTGACAAGCCGCTTGGCGGTTATGTACGCCCAAGGCGCAGCCCCTGTCGCTTCCTTGAACAGCCGGGTGAACTGGGATGCACTTAAAAAGAAATGCTCCGCCAGTCTCTCTACAGTTATTTCCTCGCACAGCATATCGTTGACATACCATACCAACTGTTCGGAGATCGTGGGCTCGGCTGTTGGATTGTGTGAGCTTTGCTTTCCCAGCATATCCATGACCCCGGCAAGTTTTGTTGTAAATAAAAGCGTCCTACTGTAGTCGTCGCCTTCAAAGTAAGCAAGCTCACTCAGGGTATCTTTGATTCCTGGAATATAATAGTGATTCCGATGTCCGAGCGGTCGGTCTGTAAAGGGCTTCATAAGTCTCCGCTCCGGGTCAAAGCTGTCAAACAGCGACAACGGGAAATTAACTGCGTACCTCTCATATTGCTCTGCACTTAGAAAGCGAGTACAATGCGCCTCGCCCGGTAGCATTATCAGCAGGCTGTCGTGCTCCAGCGGATAGACCGAGCCCTCAACAAGATACTGTGCGTTGCCTGAAATAAAATAGAACAACTCGCAGCGATCGTGTATGTGAAAGTAAAAGCCGTTACTGTCAGGCTGCTCGTCAATTGCGTGACGGATATCGATGCCGCCCCGGTCGGTCTCTTTTAGGAAGTCCATGATCTCATACCCTTATATACCATACCACATCATGCGTGAAATTGCAATATGTAATGATGATTTTTGCAATTGTGCTATCATAGTTTCAATAAAACAGCTTGGAGATGTTGCCATGAGATTTCGACTTGTAGCTTTCACAGACGAAGCCGCTCCCGACCTTGCTGGGCAGATCGAAGCCATGCAGGAAAACGGAGTTGAGCTTCTGGAGATCAGGGGCGTTGACGGACAGAACATCGACGGCATATCCGCCACAAAAGCAAAGGTCATACGAAAGATGCTCGGCTTTTCGGGGCTTGCTGTCTGGTCGCTTGGCTCTCCCTTCGGCAAGATAGGAATAAACGATGACTTTGCACCTCACCTTGACAGCTTTAAGCACAGTTTAGAGCTTGCGGATATCTTAGGAGCAAAGCATATCTGCCTGTTCAGCTTTTACGGAACATCGGATATCGTCCCTGTGCTTGAACGGCTGAACGCCTTTATTGAAGCCGCAAAGGGCACGGACATTGTCCTCTGCCACGAAAACGAAAAAGGCATCTACGGCGATATGACGGCAAAGTGCTTGGAGATATACAAGGCTTTGCCGCAGCTTCGGGCAGTGTTTGACCCCGCAAACTTTATCCAGTGTGGGCAGGACACTATTGAAGCGTGGGAGAGCTCTCGCCCTATGTTGAGTATATGCACATCAAGGACGCTCTTCCCGATGGCTCAGTAGTTCCTGCAGGCAAAGGCGCAGGCGAGCTGCCATATCTCCTTTCGCAGTATAAAGGCGAGGTGCTTACCGTAGAGCCGCTCCTATCTGTATTCGAGGGCTTTGACAAGCTGGAAACAGATCAGAAAACCAAAATGCGATATACCTACCCCAACTCACGGACAGCATTCACTGCGGCGGTAGATGCGCTCAAAGACATTATACGAGGAGGACAGCAAAATGGATAAGCTAAGACTTGGCATCATCGGAATTGGCAATATGGGCAGCGGACACCTTGGGTATGTTCTGAACGGCGAGTGCCCGAGTGCAAAGCTCTGCCATAGTTTAACTTTCAAATTGATTTATATTCTGTCACTAATTTCAGATAGGTTTTTGGAGGACCGTAAGAAAACGCAGACGATTATAAGGCAAAGTTAAAATCAGCCGAAAAGAAATCCGCAGAGAAGTTAGATCTAATAAAATTTGATATGGCTCTTGACAATGACCTTTCCGTCTGCATTTTTTACTGCGTTATGTAGCTTCACACATTACAATATTTTTTAGCTTTCTTACGAGAACACCGGTATCACCGCCAATGCGCTGAACACCCATAAGAACGGTTATTCCATAAGCAGGCTCATTTGAAAAATAAGTACCGAGCCAGCCGTTCCAGCCATATTCGCCCTTTGCGGACAGAACAACAGCCTTGCTTTCGTCCTCACAGACACGGAGCATATTTCCGTAGGTATAGCCGTAAAGGTCACCCCAGCCTGCCTGAAGGTCTGCCTTCTGAATATCGGTAAGTCCGCCGCTTATCATATATTTCACGGCTTTCTCGGGAATTATCTGCCTTCCTCGGAAATTGCCGTTCCCAAGCAGCATTTCCGCAAATTTTGAATAATCATCGAGCGTTGAGCATATTCCCGCACCGCCTGATTCAAATGCAGGGGGAATATCAAGTGTATATTTTATTCCGAGATGATTTGTCTTGACCTCGGATAAATGGCCGTCAATAAAATCATAAACCTTTGCTGTTCTGTCTGCTTTTTCGGCAGGAACATAAAATCCCGTATCATTCATTTCAAGCGGTTCAAAAAGCTCTTTCTGCATAAATTCGCCCAGCTTCATATCCGTTGTTCGCTCGATCAATGCACCGAGAATATCAGCTGAAACGCCGTACATAAAACGCTCACCCGGGTCAAAACACAGATCGTTTTCCGCAATCAGCTCGGAAAATTCTTTTGTGGTCATAGGCTTATCCGTGTACAGCCTGTTGTCCAGATTCCAAAAGACCGTGCTGCATTGTCTTCCACCAGCAGTGTTTTCGTCGGGATATGGCAGTCCGGAAGTCATATTCAGCAGATTCTTAACGGTTATGGGTCTTTGAACGGGAACTCTTCTTCCGTTTTTATTGACGTGCATATTTTTAAATTCCGGAAGATACGCCGAAATATCCTCCCCAATATCTACTATTCCTCTTGAAACAAGAAGCATAGCAGCTGCAGCGGTAACAGGCTTTGATGTGGAATACATTCGCAGAATAGTATTCCTTGTCATAGGCTTTTGGTTTTCAATATCTCTGTATCCGTATTGGCAGCTAATTATCTCCCTGCCGTTTTTCAAAGCAAGGAAATTCACACCCGAAGCAACGCCGCTGTCAACGGCTTTTTTTATTGCATTATAAATTTTATCGTACATATTATTCATCTTACCGATATTACAGTATTTCTTTTATCCATTTTATACAGTGCGGTACCCAGTCTGAGCAATATTTAACAGCATCTGAAATATCTTCCTTTTTGCTTACAGTTCCATCACAAAGAGATAAACCGTGATGACCCTTTGGATATATGTGCATTTCCACATCAATGCCCTTTTCGTGAAGTGCCTCTGCAATGTATAAGGAATTTTCAAGGGGTACCAGCCCGTCTTCGCTTGTGTGCCAAATAAAAGCATGAGGAGCATTTTCTGTGACCTGCTTTTCAAGGGACATTTTCTCGAAAAGCTCAGGGTCGGGATCATCACCCAGCAGACATTTCATACTGCCGCTGTGAGTATATTTGCCTGATGTGATAACGGGATAGCATAATATCATACCGTTGGGCTTATCCTCTCCGTGTTCGATACCGAGTGCTTCCTCGGCAATCTTTTCCTGCCAGAAAAGCCCCGCTGTACAAGCTGCGTGACCTCCTGCCGAGAAGCCCATTACAGCGATTTTTTCGGGATCAATGTGCAGCCTTTCGCTGTTTCGGCGGATATATGTAATTGCAGCCAGAATCTCAAGCATCTGCAGCGGATAATGCTGATATTCGCAGGCATAATTCACCACCGCTGCTGCAATTCCGTTTCCTATCATTCTCAGAGCAACAGGCTCTGCTTCACGTTCCGAGCACCACCAATAACTGCCTCCGGGACAAATTACAGTACAAGGGAAGGTCTGTTCGGTATCGATCTCCTTCCATACATCGGGAATATATAGTGTGACCTGTGTTTTTTTCTTCGCCCTTGGCAAATTTGGAAAATGCTCTTCAAGATAAATTTTTTCGCAGTTCATTCTTATTTTCCTTTCCTAATTATTGGACATTATAAGATAATAATACCATTTGTTATGCCGAAAGTCAATTATAAATTCTGAAAGTGCAGTTTCAAAAAAAATATACTATATTTCCAAAAATCTTGATTTGTCAAATTAATTTGATATGTGTTAACTGAAAAAATCTATAGTATTCTACATCAAACAAGCTTTTACTCTCTTTTTTGCAATATGGTATATATCCAATATCTATATTATATACCACACATACGAAAATGTCAAGAAATAATTTTGAAAATATCGCTTTAAAGTGTTGAAATGTGAAGTCGATTATGCTATAAGAGATAACAACGTATAATCGGCTTTCATTATGGAGGTTGATTACAATGAAAACAAAATACACAGCAATATACGTCCGCCGTTCCGTCAGCGATAAGGATAAGGGAAACAATTCTCTGTCCATAGCGGCGCAGAGGGAGGAATGTATCAGATTTGTGGGAGAGGGGGCATCCCGTTGATCTTGCTTTCTTCATTGCACACTATGCAGACCTGTTCCTCAAAGGGATAGAACGGCTCGATTAAACCGCCCACCGTTTTCTGCATTCCGGCGAGGGACGCATCGATCTCGGCGGTGCGGGCGAGCTTGCCCGGCTCCAGCATTACCACTTTGATTTTCTTTTCATTTTCCATTGCAAATGCTCCTTTCATCGTTTTCCGTAATCGTGATCGTCAGCCCGTATTCATCCGCCAGCGCAAGCAGTAGTTGGTTTAGCGCCTCACGGCTCTTGATACAGGGAATGTCCAGTACTGAGGGAGAAACGCCCAACGCCTCCGCCAGCGTACAGAGCAGAGCGTATCACTTGCGGCCGCCGCAGGGATTCCAAAGGAATAGTGCTTGTCGCTGCCGTTGGCGTCCCCGATGAAGTCCGAGCCGATCCCTCGCTGGTTGGCGTAGCGGGGTTTGCCGTCTGCATCCATGCCGACGAACACCACATTGTGATAGGGATAGCTTTCATAAAGGCGACCGGTTTGGATGCAGAAGTCGATCAACTCGTAGTCGATCCCTCTGCGGTGCAGATATTCGACGGCGTGGGTGGCGCTGCGGTTGGCCTGCGGCAAAAGAAGCACCTTTTCTTTCGGCGTTTTCGGAGCCGGGACAAAGGCGGGCGGCGCCTCTGACAGATTTCCCATAATGGTTTCGACTGCCTGCGTAAATGGCATCTCTTTGACCTTAATGAGATAGTCCAGTGCAGAATAGCCGCCGATCCCACGGGAAAACCAGCACCATTTGCCGTTGGAGATTTTTAAGCTGTCGTGCTCACGGGTGCAGTAGGTGCTGCCGCCGAAATGAACAAGCTCCTGCGGCTCATAAGTCCGCAGATAGGTCAGCAGATCCATCTCACGGGCTCTTGCCACCACCTCCGGCGGGATATATGGCATATGTTTCACCTCCGTTCTGACATAAAAATAGCCGAGGGGCTTTCAGAATGAAAACCTCTCGGCTATGTAGAATAATTGGGCAGATTATACAAGCGTATCTCTCAATGAGTAGGAGCGCAATTTATACAAAATCCATTTCCGCCAACATTATCGTCATCCAGTGGCGTACCACAATCGGGACAATTTCCGTATCTTCCATATCTCTCAAACTCTGGATCACTGAAGTTTTCCTCATAGGACATTTCTTGCAATTTTCCTGCAACAATTTTTGCTACATCAAAACTGTTTGAATCTTCAAAATCAATGAAAATATTGGCCTCTCTCTCTATTTCAACGGTTATACTGCCGGAAAACAAATGGTTTGTTCCATAAGAGAGTATTACTTCTTTAGTATCATCATCTCTTCCCCAATAATCATAGGATGTTCCACGCAATTCCACATTGTATTTGAAGTGATATTTTACAGTGTCATCGTCCCTGCGTATGCGTTCTGACGATATAAAATCCCAAGATACTACTTCAAACTCGTCTATACCTTCTGTGCCAATATGCGCATTTTCGGTATCTATATAATCCGTTCCATTATATGACAAATGATCTGATATACTTTCAAAAACTTCATCTTTAATATTATCACAATAGTCGGAATCGGTCATATTCAATGCAAGTTCTACGGCATCAGTTTTTTCAATACCGTAATCATCAGAAACAGCGGTGTAAAAATCTTGAGATTCGCAAGCTATAATAGTCCGTCCAGTTTTTTTAAATTCAGCTACCAGCTTATGATGAAAAATCCGTTTCTCATTTTCCGATTCCCACCAATCTGTTTTGACATCATCGGTAATAAAAACAATATCTTTTGATTGCGTGCGCGCAAAGTTCAACAGTTCTTTCCATATGATTAAATCGCCATATTTGCGAACACCGTCTTTGCTTTTTGCATCTTTGAACCCCGGTGGAATTTCCTTTTTATATCGTTCTTGACCCTCTTCGCACCATGTGAAGATGTCTTCTTGTGAAGGCGCAGGAAATACATGGTTGTATGATTCAATGCCTTTGACTAACTCAGCAACTTTATCGGACCCGCCCCAGTAATGAGAACTTAGTTCAAGTCCTCTTCGCTCCTCAAAGAATTCATTTGCGGTTTGGGCAAGTCGATTTAATAGAGATTCTAATTCGCTCCGAAAAACATTAACCTCAGGGAAGTGAAGCCGTTCAAGTGGTTCGCAGGAGGACAGTATTTTATTCCTTGCTGCCACAACTTGTTGCTCGGTGTTTTTCCCAGCGTTATTTATGCGTTTTTCCATATCGGAAAAAGCTGCTCGGCAATGTTTTCCAAATTCTATTCGCACAGTGGCTGGTAAGTATATGCTATCGATTACTTCCTGCAAGCATTGTAATCCAAATTCAGAAAACTCCGGAGAATATCGATATAAATTCAAAAGTACATTGGTGTCGGGGATAATTATATATCCGCTTTCCAGCAATCTTTTAATCTCCATTTTGTAAATCTCCTAAACCTCAAATTTGAAACTACGCCTTAATATACCGTGTTGTCCGTCCTGCGCCGATGCGCTTCACAGAACCGGTCTTGACCATTGCGCCGAGGACGGCTTCAACGGTTGTGGGGCTGACATCGGGGAGAATCTTGCAAATTTCCGCTTTGGAAAGTGGTGTCAGGCTGTTCAGGACGGTTGCCTCCACACGGGCTTTCTTCGTGATCTTCTTGCCGTGTACCACCGCAAACCGCTTGTCCAATTCCTTATAGCACATATAAAGTGTGGACAGGAAATTTTCGATAAAGGGAAAATAGGAGTTTTCATTTGTTTCCCATCCTGCCGAGGACTGCCGCAAGGCTTCGTAATAATATGCCTTGTAGTTGTTGATCTGCTCTTCAAAGGACACATATTTTCCTGCGTCAAAGCCATTTTTGTATAACAGCAGCAGCGAGAGCAGGCGGGACATTCTGCCGTTGCCGTCCCGGAACGGGTGGATGCAGAAGAAGTCCAGAATCACGCAGGGGATCAAAAGAAGCTGATTGATATTTGCATCGCTTCGGGCATCCAGATAGGCAAGCTCCAACTGCTCCATTGCCTTTGGGGTTTCGCTTGCAGGTGTGGGACGGAAACGGACACGGCGGTTTCCGTCTGCGTCAATTTCCAAAATCACATTGTCGTCCGTCTTGTACTGCCCGCCGTACTCATAGCCCGCAAAGCTCATCATCATTTCATGCAGCCGCAGAATGTCACGCTGCCGGAAGTCAATATGTTCATATCCCAAGTGGATCTCATTCAGCGCATCTCTGTACCCGGCGATTTCCGCCTCGTTGTGGTTCAGCGGAGCGCTGTTCTGATTGACAATGGCGGCGATACGCTCGTCGCTGGTTACAATGCCCTCAATGGCGTTGGAGCTTTTAATGGACTGCACCTTTGCGACAGCTTCCAGCTCCGTAAAAATCTGCGTGTATTCGTCCTTGCGCACGCCTGCCATGGTTTTGAGCGCCGCAATATTGGAAGTGAGGTTCACAAGGTTTGCAGGCAGCAAACCGTTATTCAAAAAGGAATAATCAAATTTTCTCATACTGCACCAACCTTTCTGCACATAATTATAGCATATTATGTGCAGAAAAACAAGTCGCCATCCGAATTATCTGCATATACTTCTTGGAAATATATGCAGATAAAGCATCCGAATAGGCAGTAAAATGAGAAAACGGCACGGGGTTTCCGTGCCGTCTGCGTCAGATCGCTTTGATTTTTTTTAGATACGCCACGGCATCGGTGTGACCGCGGAAGTAAATGTGCTGCCGCTCCATGTCCTCCATTTGGCGGGCAAGGTTCAGATAGTCCACATACGCCCGATGCTCCTCTGCGGTCATGCGGATCTCGCCGCTGCCCTCGTTCATTTTGTCGATGACGGGGTACTGCGTTTTCAGCTTGTCCATACGGTCGGAAAGCGCAGCGTAGTCCTCGTCGGTATTCAGCAGATCCATCACAATATCGCTGTCAATTTCCGCAAAAGCGTCCTCGATGCGGGATGGCAGGTCAAAATAGTTGTCGCTCACGGTGCTCACTTCCTTATCGTTTTTATTATACTATACCCAAACCGTAAGACAATATCAAAGGTGCAAATTTTATCGTTCGGGCTGTTCTGCTTGCCGTGGGGCTGCGGAGCGGACGGGGACGGCATGCAAACTGATCCGGTATTCTTCGGGGATGTTTTCGATGTCGCCGTCGTAGATGTCCACAAAGCGGCCGCCGTTTGACCGCACATAGCCGTTATCTCCGAACACGCCGCCTTCTTCATACCGAATATCCCGTCCGAATCCCTCATAATCAATATAGTTTGCCAATGCGCCGAGATTGCTCGTGTCGTAGCAGCCGCTTTCCTCGATCCAGTAATAGCCGAGGTCATAGTCATTCTGCACGCCGGGCAGGTAATCAAAGCAGTCCAAATTCTCGGTCAGGTTGATCAGCTCCTGTACGCTGCCGGTGCTCTTGCCCAAGTCCAAGACCGCCTGCCAGAACTCGCCACTCTCCCGCATCTTCATGATCTGCCCGGCAAGGTAGTTCAGCTTGCTCAGGCTTTCGTATTCGCCCAGCACCTTGCCGATGGTCGTGTCCGGGCAGTCGTAATCGGTGATGAACCATTCTTCATAGCGGTGGCCGATGCCGATGCGACGGAAAACCGCCTGCATTTCTTCATTTGTCACGGGGAACTTGATATTATAATCTACCCATCGCCCTGCGGCAGACCCGTTTCGGCATCGCTCTTGGTGGCGATGACATTCCACTTTTTCAGAATGTTCGTAAAGCTCTTGTTCGTGACGGCGTTCCATTCCACCGCCGACGTCTGATTTTCGGGAACGACATAGCGGATCGCCGTATCGACTTCTTCCAGCGTGTAGCCTGTGCCGATCAGCACATCGGAAAACACGGCTTTGCCCGTGTTGTCGGTCACGGCGTATTCATCTACCGCAAGCCCCGAAAGCGAAGTGCCGTAGAGGTGGAATTTCACGCCCTCGTTCAAGCCGTCCTCGGAGGTCTTGGTCACGATGAGGGTTCCTCGCTTCAAGGTGTTATTGAAATTGACCGTTGCCACCTGACCGCTGACGACGGTCACACGGCGCACCTCCTGCGGCTCGTATTTGTCATAGCTTTGCTCGGTCACGGTGTAAACGCCGGGAGCAAGGTTATCGATCTGAATGACACCGCCTGCACCTGTCTGAACGGTTTTGTTCACGCCGTTGCCCGTAACGGTAAAGGAAATGCCCTCGACCTTGCCGTCCTCGGAAGTCTTGACGATCTTGGCGCTGCCGTAGGACACTTTCAGGTTAAGATAGGCTTTGACGGGATCGCTGATCGTGGCACTGTAAGTGACCACATCCTGCATTGTGCCGTCAGGGCCGTAATGCCCATCGCTCCATACCACGACACCCTTACGGGTATTGTTTTTGGTGGCGGAGATCGTCACCGTTTCCGCTGGGGCTGCTTCGGCAGTGATGGTCAGCGTATTGCCGCTGGTTGCAAAGGTGATCCCTGCCTGCTCGGAGGAAAAGGTGTAATCACTCAGCACACCGTTGGTATCGGTCAGCGTAGCCGCATAACGACTTCCATCCCAGTTCAGTTCGACCGTTTGTGCCTTGCCGGTGCTTCGGACCATGAAGCTGGGGACGATGGTGTGCTTCTTCACGCTGGCTTCCATGCTGTCATAATAAGCAGAGAAGCGGCTGTACAGCGGGTGGCTTGTCCGATAAACGGATTTCACGGCATCAGCACTGCCGGGGTCAATATGATTAAAATTGGCGTCCCGTTCCCCGACGACCGTTTCCCATACCAGCACCTGCGTTGCCATCATGTGGGCCAGCTTGTCGGCATCCGCATCATTCTGAGAACGCCAGCCAAGGGATAGATTCCCCTGATAGCCGTACTGCATGATCCGCCCAAGCAGAGTCTTGATGGTGTCAGCGTCGATGGTGCTGTTGCACTCGGAGGGATAGTCCTTCCAGCAATCTTCGCCGTAGCGAGCGTAGGTTCTTTCCAGCAGACGGGGTACCCCCGGTTCGATGCAGTAACAGGCCGGGCCGTTAAAGTCCCCGATGGTGTGCAGCGTCGTCATCCAAGTCTTTTCACCGGATGTCCAGCCGTTCATATAATGAAGTTCATCATGTCCCCATGTGCCGCTGGTGTCCAGATTTGCATCTCCGTTTCTGGGAAATGCCACAGAATAGGACTTTGCTGTTTCCGTCGGAACCGATGTGGCAAGGGCAGTCACACTGCTTCCCAGAATAGTAGTGAAGCAGATCAATAGAGCCAAAAGCCCCGAAATGCTCCTGCGATAAAACTTTTTCATTTGTTTACCTCCTTGTTGACATGAAAAAAAGCACCGCATTACTGCGATGCTTCCTTCTGTGTGTGAAATTACGCGTACCCGATATAGAGCAGATAGCTGTTGGTGCCGACTGCTTCGCACCATACCCAAATATCCGTGATGGTTTCATCTGCGGCATAGCGATTCAGACGGGAACAAATATCCCGTTCAAGATAGATACAGTCCGCATCTGCATCAATAGGTGTATCCCAGCAATCGACCGCCGTGCTTTCCGGCCGCAGTCCCACGCTTTCGGCATAGGCTTTGGTGTAGTCGATCCAAGTCTGAATATCAAACTTCGGCTCGGCAGGTTCTTCTGCGGCAGGCGGTTCGGTTTCCTGCATCGGCGGATCGGTGGGTGCTGCCGGTGGCGGCTCGGATGCTTTCGGCGGCGCAGGCTCTATGGTGCTGCTCTCTATCGGCAGCGGTGTTCTGTCTGCGGCAGATGTTGAAGCCACCGACGGCATTTCCGCCGTTTCGGGTTTTGCGGTGCTCTCTGCGGAAATTTCTGTACTTTCCGAAACAGAAACGGTTGTGCGCGCCTGCGGCACAATGCTTTGCACAGGCTCGGTCATGACCGTTTTCTCCGAAGATGGCGTCCCCTCGGAATGCTCTGCATTTGCACAGCCCGAAACAGAAAGAGCCAGCAGCGCGAAAGCGGCAATCATCCACGTTTTTCTCATGTTCGCAAACCTCCTTTGCCGTTTCATTGTACGGTCTGCCGCCGAAAATGGCAAAGCTGCAAGAACTGCCGCCTCTTGTAATTTCTCTTTTTCGGGAAGTACAGGTAGTTTTTGAGGGGGAGAGGTGTGCAGAGGGGGAACAAGCAAACACCGCCGTACACTCATCAGAAATGGGTATGGCTGTCCCTTGGTAGTGAAATTCTACCTTTCGGCTTCACGATCACGCTGCCGTTTGCGGTATAGCTCCAAAGCCTTAATAATGGTATCTTCGATTTTCTGTGCGGGCGTCCCCGGCGCAAAATATTTGCTGATACGCTCTTTCGACATTTTGAACTGCTCTTTCTGATTCGGCTTTTCCTCCTGCATGATGGAGAGGATGACTTCCTCGGTCAGCTTGCCGTCCTTGCTAAACTCCTTCATTTTGATGGCCTGCGCCAAAGACGTCGTGCAGTCCTCACATTCCATGGTGCTGTACAGGGCTTCCTGCTGCTTTGAAGAAAGGTAGGAAAGCTCCACGGCAGGGAGGAAAGCGATTTTCCCGTCGTCCACCATTTGCAGGATGGAGGGGATCAGCTCGGTCAGACGGACATAGCGTTGGATTTGGGTATTGCTATCCGGCAATTTAGCCGCCAGCAGCTCCCTTGATGTTTTACCATCGAAATTCTGTCCCACTGGGACAGAATTTTCCTTGCTTGGTCTGCCTACTTGCCGTTTCATCGCATCCAGCTTCATTTTATAGGCAAATGCCTTTTCGGACGGCAGGATCGTTTCCCGTTGCAGGTTGCTGTCCACCATGATAATGGTCGCTTTATCATCGGTGAGATCACGGACGATACAGGGAATCTCCGGCAGCTCTGCCAAGGTTGCCGCAAACTTGCGCCTGTGACCTGCCACCATTTCATAGCCGCCGTCCGCTTTGGGGCGGACAAGAGCAGGTACCAGCACGCCGTACTGCTTCACGCTGTCCACCATCTCCGTCATAGCCTCGTCCTGCTTAACCTTGAACGGGTGGTTGGGAAAGTCGGAGATTTCAGCGGGATTCAGCGTCATGACCTTTTCAAGCTGCGATTCCGCACGGCTTTCATCGGTGGAGAACAGGTCATCGAGCGGCGTCATCCCTAAATCTCTCGTTTTTACGCTCAATCTCCAACACCTCCTTTGTCAGCGTGCGGTATGCGGCGGCAACCTTACCGTTTTTGTCGTAAGCATAAATGCTCTTGCCTCTGCTGCTGGTTTCGGCGGCTCTCACGGAAAAGGGTATTTCCGTTCCAAACACACGGATCTTCTCGCCGTAATGGGCGCGCAGAGAAGCGATGATCTCCTTTGCCTCGTTGGTACGGCTGTCCACCATCGTAAAAAGGATGCCGTCAATTTTCAGCTTGGGATTGATCTGCCGTTTGACCTTTGCGATGGACTGCATCAGCAGATCCAGCCCCTTTGCCGAGAGAAATGACGGCTGGGATGGGATGATCACGCTGTCCGCTGCGGCCAGAGAGTTGATCGGCATCATACCGAGCGACGGCATACAGTCAATGAGGATATAGTCGTAATGTGGTTTGACCGCATTGATATATGTCCGCAGCACGTTTTCCCGGCTCATGGCGTTGATCAGCCGAATCTCCATGCCGGACAGTTCAATGTTCGCCGGGAGCAGGTCAACGCCCTCACCGTTATGCAGAATACCGCAGCCGTCCGGGATAGGGGTATCGTCGATCACATTCTGCATGATATCCGCCAGCGTAACAGACAGCTCATCCGGCTTCGGGTAGCCGAGGGAGAGGGTCAAAGAGCCTTGCGCATCTGCGTCAATGAGCAGTACCCGTTTGTTTTGCTGGGCAAGTCCGATGCCGAGGTTAGCGGTGGTCATGGTTTTACCCACGCCGCCCTTTTGGTTCGTCACCGCGATCACTTTGCAATTCGCCATATGGGGTTCCTCCTTTACATAGATTTAGCCGCCTGCGGCGAAGCAGACGGCTATGTAAATTTAGGAATAATATAAATCCGAAGTTTCTGCAAAACAGGTTGATATTATTCCGGTTATGTGCTATACTATAAAAAACAAGAATGTTATGTAGGCGGTGAACGCAATGGAATATATGAAAGTCACACAGGCAGCGGAACAATGGGGTATTTCCGACCGCAGAGTTCGTATTCTGTGCCAACAAGGAAAAATTGAGGGAGTTATTCAAAAAGGACGCTCTTACCTAATACCATGTGACGCTGTAAAGCCGATTGACGGGCGTACCCTCCGTCATAAAGCAGTATCGGAACAATATTTGCCGATGTTTTCCCGCATTGACAGCATAAAGGAACAGTTGGATCAACGGCGGCCTCTTACGGTAGGTGAATTACAGCGGTTACAAGAAGAATTTTTAATTGAATACACTTATAACTCGAATGCAATTGAGGGAAACACCCTGACTTTGCAGGAAACAGCTCTTGTTTTAGAGGGCATTACGATTGACCGAAAGCCATTGAAAGATCATTTAGAAGCTGTCGGGCACAAAGACGCATTCCTTTATGTACAGGAATTAGTGAAAGATAAAGTCCCTTTTTCAGAGAGCATTATTAAGCAGATTCATACGCTAGTTTTGATGGATAGACCAGAGGATCGTGGCGTTTATCATCGAATCCCCGTTAGAATTATGGGAGCATATCACACGCCGCCGGAGCCGGTTGTTGTACCGGAACAGATGGAAAAGCTCATAAAAGAGTTTTCAAAGAAAAAGCTGCACCCGATTGAGAGTGCAGCGATGTTTCATCTAAAATTTGAGGGAATCCATCCGTTTGTGGACGGCAACGGTCGTACAGGGCGTTTGATCCTGAATTTGTTTCTTATGCAGAACGGCTATCCCCCAATCAATGTGAAGTTTACCGATCGCAAGAGGTATTATGAAGCGTTTGATAGTTATTACAGAGATAACGACGCAGGGGCTATGGTTCAAATGGTTGCTGAGTATGTAGAGGAACGGTTGAATAACTATGCAGAACTTTTGTCAGGAGGTAGATAATTATGAAAGATACTATTTTTATTAGTCATGCAACTCCGACTGACAATATTTTTGCTACATGGCTTGCAACAAAACTTGAACTTTGTGGTTACAAGGTGTGGGTAGATTTAAATGATCTTGCTCCATCCGTTGATTTTTGGAATACTATCGACAAAACAATTCGCAATGATGCCGTGAAGTTTATTTTCGTAATGAGCAATGCATCTATTGATCCGAACAGAGATGGTGTACAAAAAGAATTGGCTGTTGCAGACAAAATAAGAAGGCAGAACCCTAATTTTATCGTTCCAGTTAGAATTGATAATGTAAGCTACAATGACCTTCCTGTAGAAATATTGCGACTAAATGCAATTGATTTCTACAATGATTGGGCAAAGGGATTAGAGACTTTGTTAAAATATCTAAATGATGAAAACATAGTTAAGGTCATGTCAAATACTGATAGTCAGCATTATATCGATAGATGGTTTAGTTCTCAAACCAAGCTCAGATCGCAAACAGTTGATAACGAAGATGAATATTGCAGTAACCTTTTTGCTCTCGATCTTCCCGAATCCGTTTATATTTATAAAAGAGAAGATGTTGAAGAAGTTTTAACTACTCGACATATTCCTATGAAAAAGAATAAGAAAATAATCGTGACATTTGCCTGCAACAAATGTATCTGTGATTGGTGTTTGAGAGAAGTAGATTTCATTAAGTTGGACACAAAAGACGCTATCCAAAACCACACCTTACCCAATACATATCTTGGAGAATCCATATCCAACCTTTCGCGCGATATTGTTTCAATAGTGAATTGGATGATAGGTGAAATGTTTTACAAACACGGCTTGCGTCGTTATAAATCAAATTCAGGTAAAATCAGTAAAAATGTTTACTTTTTCCCTAATGGTGCGAAATCAAAGCGCTTTGCAACAAGTAGAGAAAAAGCTCTTTCGGGGACATATAGAAGTATAAAAAGATGGCATTTTGGATTGAGCGGGTATTATACAAATTATCCGATGTCTGGGATAATATTTAAGTGGCATATAATCTTTACAGATGAAAAGGGTATTCCTCTACCTGATGCCTCACAAATTGCAGCTCGTCGAAGCAAAGGCCGTTTGATGTTCAACAAGCAGTGGAAAGAATGGTTACAAGCAAGTATGTTTTTCTTGTCAGGTGGAACAGAAAATATTTTCTATACCCCTTGTTGCGAAGAAAATGCTATGTACATCAGAAGTCAATCAGAGCGCTTCATTTCAGAAAAGAGTTATATAGAACCGTATGTTTATAAACAGGTAGGTGATGAAAATGCCGAATAATCAATTATACTATATGGAAGAACCAAAGCTCAAATTTGCATTTAACCAATCCGCAGAGGACAGCAGGGATGGGCTAACTCTTTTCGGACCGTATGAAAAAAATAGTAGTACAATTCGTGTTGGCGTTATTTGTACTGAAAAAGGATTGGAATATTATCGCTCTTTTGTATGCCAAATGAATAAACCAATTTTTACAAATTCGTCCGGACGACCATTTTTTCCGGGATTCAAATCAGTGTTTGGCATTGAATGGCCTGTCGAGCCTACTGCAACTATAATTTTATCACAAAGTGACTTAGATACTGCATTGGCAATTACAAATCTAAAAGAGAGAACATATAATTTAGTTTCACTTTATTTGAATGCAATTAAAAAATACATAGAGGACGAAGAATCGGTTGTAGATATTTGGTATGTAGTTGTTCCTAATGCAGTCTTGACTTTATGTAGACCAAAATCCCTTTCTGGTAAAGCAACTTATAGTAAAAAACAAATTGAAACCTTTACTTCGGGCCAGATATCATTGTTTCCAGAAGATAATGAAGATTTGAGCCAATATGTTGAAATGTATGAATCAGATTCGGATTTTCACGATCAGTTAAAAGCGAGGGCAATTTACAATAAAATAGCATGCCCCATTCAAGTAATGCTTGAGTCAACATTACAATTCCAACCTAAAGATGGTAGCGACGAATACAATAGCGATATGAAAGCACACCTTGCATGGACACATTCAAGCTCTTTATATTATAAATTGGGATGTTTGCCGTGGAAGTTAGATGCTGTAAGAGAGGGCGTATGTTATGTTGGCCTTGTGTTTAAGAAACTACAAGATACAGGCAAACAGAAAGGCTATGCTTGTAGTGCGGCACAAATGTTTCTTGATTCAGGTGATGGCGTTGTTTTCAGAGGAAATATTGGCCCGTGGATAAGCAAAAATGAAAAAACTTTTCATTTGGATAGAACATCAGCAAAAGCACTGTTATCAATAGCTATTGACGCATATTACGACAAACACAAATCCTATCCGAAAGAATTATTTATTCACGGAAGAACTGCATTTACAAATGATGAATGGAATGGGTTTCAAGATGCCGCAAACATTTCTCCAACGACAAATTTGGTGGGCGTAGCAATTAGAGAAAAAAGTGGGTTGAGATTGTTAAAGGATAATACCGATCCCAAATCGCAATATGGCATTTTACGCGGATTGTGTTTATATGTAGATGAAAAAAGCGGTTATTTGTGGACAAAAGGATTCATTCCCAAAACTGAAACCGCTAATCATTTAGAGGTTGCTTGCCCATTACATATTGAAATAAATAGAGGACAAGCAGATATTAAGACTGTTATGAGAGATATCCTTGCCCTAACAAAACTTAATTATAATGCTTGTTTGTATGGAGATGGACTTCCAGTTACTCTTCGGTTTTCTGATAAAATAGGAGATATTCTAACAGCCATTCCTGATGTGAATTGGGCGGCAAAGCCATTTAAATACTATATATAAAACATATAATATTTAAAAGCCGTCTGCATTTCTGCAAACGGCTTTTGGATGGTCAAATCCTCGCTTTTAACTTTTTGCTGTACTCCAAGTAGTCATAACTCATCACATAGTCGATCACACTTTCTTTTGGAATAAAGTATGTACATCTTATGTAGAAGTGCTTGACCTTGTTCGCCCGTATAAGTTTTCGGGCTGTGCTGTCGCCGATACCGCCGAGCATATTACAAAACTCCGGCAAAGTTACAACATCAGGATAGGGATCAAAAAGTTTTTCATAATGTTTCCTTGATTTCATTTTTCGCCTCCATATATCTTTACCAAGTCGTCAATTTTCGGTGCGTCTTTGCCATAGATATATTGGAGCAAATAGACTTTGGGAACGAGTGTCTTTCTTGCCACACTAAAAGCTTTTATTTCGCCCTCGTGGATCATTTTGCAAACCGTTTTTGTGCTTATCCGCAGAATTTCGCCTACCTCTTTGGTGTTTAGCAAATCGGGGTATTGCTTTAGAAAATAATCGTTAGGTTTGAATTTCATAATTTACGATCTCCTTAATAAAATTTGTCAATGGCAGAGAAATACGCTATAATATGTTTGTGGTTTATGAATCTATTGCGTGTGCTGTTGTACTCCGTTTGGGGGTAACATCCCTCCGATGTCCCTCCAAAATCCAAAATTTCCGTCAAAATTGAAAAGTACGGAAATGGCAGACGAAACGGAGCTTTTTTACACACCAGTTTCAAAAGTAGTACTGTTTGCAACGCTTTTGGTGTCCGTTAGCGACCTCCATAAGGGGTTGAGTTCGTTTGTATTCCCTGTGAAGCAAATAACTCAAAATCCGTTGGTAGCAATACCATGCGGGTAAGGCACGGATGCCTTATAAAATGAACGCCCGGAGGCTTTAAGCAAGGATACCCATAAGCAACAACTTATACAATTTTTCATCCAACGTGTTGACAAATTACAACAATATATTGCAAAATCCGTTTAAATTTGTTATACTATACCAAAAGACTAAAAGACCGAGAGAGCCGAAGGACCGATAACATCATAAGTAATCGGCTGTCGGTTTAAGGGGAGGGCATACATGAGCGTGAAATACATACTGTATAATCCTTTATCTTGCAATGGAAAAGGAACAGAGCTTGCACAAAAGCTGACGGAAATATATAAGGACGATGAACTGAAATATTGCAATATGACGCAGATAAGCGGGTACGGCACATTTTTTGACAGTATTTCGTCCGAAAGCAATATTGTGCTGTGCGGCGGTGACGGTACGATTAACCGTTTTATAAATGACAGCGACGGGTATCCTTATGAGAATCCGCTGTATTATTACGGTACAGGAAGCGGAAATGATTTTTTGCGTGATCTCGGTATGGAGCAGGGCTGCGAGCCTGTAAGGATAAACGAATATGTCAGAAATCTGCCGATCGTAACGGTAAACGGCAAAAGCTCACGGTTTATCAATGCTATAGGCTACGGTATTGACGGATATTGCTGTGAAAAGGGCGATGAGCTGAGAGAAAAATCCGACAAGCCGATAAATTATACATCTATTGCGGTTAAAGGTCTGCTGTTTCATTTCAGGCCGGCGAATGCGGTTATAAACGTTGACGGCAGGGAGTACAGCTATAAGAAGGTATGGCTTGCACCGACAATGAACGGCAGGTTTTACGGCGGCGGTATGATGACCGCTCCGCTACAGGACAGAAACAATCCCGAGGGAAAGCTGTCGGTTGTTGTGATGCACGGCAGTGGAAAGCTGAAAACGCTTATGGTATTCCCTTCAATCTTCAAGGGGGAGCATATCAGCCATACCGAGATGGTAGAGGTACTGACCGGAAAGGAAATCACAGTGCGGTTTGATTCGCCTGCCGCACTGCAGATAGACGGCGAAACTGTAAAGAATGTCAGCGAATATTCGGTGAAGGCATATGACAGGGAGAACGGCGACCGGCGGTATACAGACGGAGAAAAGGAAAAAGAAAGCGAAACGGTTTGAATAAGTGCGCAGGCAGGCAATGTCGGGTTGGGCGTTTTATAATTTAATAGAATATATCCGCAGAGCCTGCATATGTCGGGGCTAAAACGGCAAACAAAAAACCGCTTGATTTTGACAATCAAGCGGTTTTTAATTGGTCTGAGTGACAGGATTTGAACCTGCGGCCTCTACCACCCCAAGGTAGCGCGCTACCAATCTGCGCCACACCCAGATAACAGTAAATATTATACACGGTTTTCGGGTATTTGTCAAGGGCTTTTTTAAAAAAATACGAAAAATTTTCGGAAGAGCTGTTCAAACGGCTTTGTTGTGCGAAATGACGGGCTGTGGTCGATGTTGCCGTAGGGTGAAAGCGAGGCGGCTGTGGTCGATGCGACCGTAGGGTGAAGCAGAGCGGCTGAATGATATACGGAAAGGTAAGTTTTGAGAAAAAATGACGTTTGCTATTGCGAACACGGACAATTTGTGATACAATATAAAATGTGTCGGTATGTGCAGATGAAGCGCTGTATGCGTCAAAGATACAGGCGGCAGATACAGATGACACAGAAAAGTAAAAAATCCGATGAAAAGGACGGTTATTTATAATGACAAATTATGAAACTTACGAAAGCCCTTTCTGTACGAGATATGCAAGTGAGGAAATGCAGTTTACATTCTCCGCACAGAAGAAGTTTTCGACATTCCGCAGATTGTGGGTAGCGCTTGCGAGAGCGGAAATGAAGCTCGGACTTGAGCAGGTAACGCAGGAAAAGGTTGACGAGCTTGAGGCGCATATTGATGATATTGATTTTGCTTATGCGGCTGAGGAGGAGAAGAAGCTCCGCCACGATGTTATGGCGCACGTCCATACATACGGAAAGTGCTGTCCTAAAGCTGAGGGCATAATCCATTTAGGTGCTACAAGCTGTTATGTAGGCGACAACACCGATGTTATCGTAATGCGTGACGCTATGAAGATAGTACACAGAAAGCTCGTGAACGTTCTTTCAAACTTCGCTTCTTTTGCGGATAAATATAAGGATATGCCCTGTCTTGCATATACACATTTACAGCCTGCACAGCTGACTACCGTAGGCAAGCGTGCTACGCTGTGGATGAACGAGCTTCTGATGGACCTTGAGGATCTTGAGTATCAGATGGGTAATCTGAAGCTGCTCGGTCAGAAGGGTACTACAGGCACACAGGCGAGCTTTATGGAGCTGTTCCACGGAGATGAGGAAAAGATAGAAAAGCTGGAGCAAATGATAGCTGAGGAGATGGGCTTTAAGGAGTGCGTTCCCGTAAGCGGTCAGACCTATTCAAGAAAGGTAGACAGCAGAATAGTAAACGTACTGGGCGGTATCGCACAGAGCTGTTCAAAGTTCTCGAACGATCTGCGTATCCTTGCAAACTTCAAGGAGATGGAAGAACCTTTCGAGAAGAATCAGATCGGTTCTTCGGCTATGCCTTATAAGAGAAACCCGATGAGAGCGGAGAGAATAACCTCGCTTTCAAGATATGTTATGATAGATACTCTTAATCCTGCGTTTACGGCAGGCACGCAGTGGTTTGAGAGAACGCTCGACGACAGTGCAAACAAGCGTATCGCAGTAGCGGAGGCATTCCTTGCAACAGACGCTATACTGAACATTATGCTGAATATCACAAACGGACTGGTCGTATATCCTAAGGTCATCCGTGCAAGAGTAATGAAGGAGCTTCCTTTCATGGCAACGGAAAACATTATGATGGACGCAGTTATGAAGGGCGGAAACAGACAGGAGCTTCACGAGAAGATAAGACAGCACAGCATTGCCGCAGGTAAGGTCATCAAGGAGGAGGGCGGAGAAAACGACCTCGTTGACAGAATCGCCGCAGACCCCGACTTCATGACTACAAAGGAAGAAATCGAGGCAAAGCTCATCCCAGAAAATTACACGGGCAGAAGCGCAAGCCAGGTGACAGCATTCCTTGACAGGTGCATAAAGCCTGTCCTTGAAAAGAATAAGGACGTTCTCGGAGAAAAGGCTGAGCTTTCCGTATAATGAACGGATTGTGAAAATTGCAGAAATTCTTTACTATTTCTTGACTAATCGAAATCATTATAGTATAATACTGTAATGTATAAATTAACAGGATGTGCTGAGGCACAGAAACGGAGTGAAACATTTGAAAAGAGTGGCAAAGCCTGTGTTCTTTATAGTGCTGGCGGTTATACTGGCATTTACAGGCATAGTATTTTTCGGTGTTCATACCCAGTACGGCGATTTCACGACCACTATTATAAGAGGTGTAAGTGATATTCGTTGGGGTATTGATATCAGAGGCGGTGTTGACGTTACATTTACGTCACCGGCAGACTACGATGCGACCAATGAAGAGGTCGATGCGGCAAAGTCAATAGTTGAAACAAGACTTGTTGCAAACAACATAACAGACTATGAGGTTTATGTTGATTATAACAGCGATAAGATAATCGTGCGTTTCCCGTGGCAGGCTGAGGATGACAGCTTTGATCCGGAAGCGGCTGTAAAGGAGCTTGGTGCTACCGCACTGCTCACCTTCAGAGAAGGCTCGGAAAAATCGCTTTCCAACGGTCAGACATACGAGGATCTGCCCCTTATCATTTCCGGCTCGGATGTTGAAAAGGCTTCTGCCGTATATCAGCTCAAGAGCGGAAACAGCAAGGAATATGAGTATATGGTATCCTTAAAGCTGAAGGACAGCGGCAAGGAGAAGTTTGCAGAGGCTACAAAGAAGCTTGCTTCATCGAAGGGATACATCTCGACATATATGGATGACAAGTGCATTTCAACAGCTACCGTAAAAGAGGAAATCAGCGGCGGTGAGGCTACAATCAGCGGTAACTTTACGGCTGATGAGGCTAAGGCGCTTGCAGACCAGATAAACGGCGGTGCGTTACCGTTCAAGCTGGAAACATCGAGCTTCAGCACTATCTCGCCCACACTCGGTACGGGTGCCCGTGACGCTATGGCAATCGCCGGCGTTATCGCATTTGCACTTATAATGATATTCATGATTGCACTGTACAGACTGCCCGGTGTTGTAGCCGTTATCGGTCTTATCGGACAGGTAGCAGGTACGTTCTGTGCTATAACAGGCTTCTTCCCGTTCTCGAACAGCTTTACGCTGACAATACCCGGTATCGCAGGTATCATTCTTGCGGTAGGTATGGGCGTTGACGCTAACGTTATCACGGGCGAGCGTATAAAGGAAGAAATAAACAGCGGCAAGACGATAGATACAGCGATAGCTACAGGCTATAAGAGAGCGTTCAGCGCGGTATTTGACGGTAATATCACAATGATTATCGTTGCTATCATACTTATGGGTGCTTTCGGTACTCCCGACAGCCTTGCGTCTACTATACTGAAGCCGGTATTCTTTATGTTCGGCGCTTCAACAGAGGGTACTATCTACTCATTCGGCTATACTCTGATGGTCGGCGTAATACTGAACTTCCTGTTCGGCATACTTGCGACAAGACTTATGACAATGTCGCTTTCCAGATTCAAGATATTCAGAAATCCTGCACTTTACGGCGGAAAATCTGCAAAGAAGCGTGCCGCTGAAAAGGCTGCCGCAACGGAAGGCGGTGCTTCAAAATGAATAACAAAAAAGTATTTGATTTTATAGGATACAGAAAGATACTCTTTCTGATACCGATTGTCATTGCTGTAATTACGGTTATTTTCAACTGTATATTCGGCATTGAAATGGCTATTGAATTCAAGGGCGGTACAATGCTGACCTACAGCTATACCGGCGAAATTGACACAAATGCGGTAAAGAAGACGGTTGAGGGCGAAAATTACGGTGCTGTTACTGTAACTACAGGTTCTTCGATGAACAGCTCGCTTGAAGTCATTGAAATCTCATTCTCGTCTTCAGAGGGACTTACAGCAGATAAGCAGACAGCTTTATCGGATAAGCTCCAGCAGACCTTCAAGGATAACAGCCTTACGCTTGTAAACAGCCAGGATGTCAACCCCACATCAGGTACGGAGTTCTTCCTTAAGTGCCTTGTTGCAGTATTATTCTCGTTTATACTGCTCGTTATCTATATTGCGTTCAGATTCAAGAAAATCGGCGGTCTTTCGGCAGGTGTGTTTGCACTGGTAGCCCTTGTTCACGACTGCTTCATGGTTTATGCTGTGTTCGTGTTCTGCCGTTTCCCGATCGACGCAAACTTTATGGCGGTTGTTCTTACCGTACTCGGTAACTCAATCAACAATACAATCGTTGTATATGACCGTATCAGAGAGAACCGTAACCTTTACGGCAACTCGCTTTCACTCAAGGAACTTGTTAATATGAGTATCACTCAGTCGATAACACGTTCTGTAAACACAACTGTTACCACAGCCTTTGCCGTACTCGCAATCTGCGTTGTATGTGCAATCTGCGGCGTAACCTCGATAATGACATTTGCTATTCCTATGATGGCAGGTCTTATCTGCGGTACCTATTCTTCACTGTGCATCTCGGGTCCCCTGTGGGTACTCTGGCAGGAGAAGCACGGCAAGAATTATACAAATGCAGGAAACGGCGAAAGCAAGAAAGATACAAAGAATCTTGCTTCAAAGGGTACGGTAGACACAAAGAAGCTCATGGTATAATCACCTGCGGCTGATAATTCAATCAAAAATAAAAGCCGCATAGCACATAAAGTCTTTGCGGCTTTTGAATTTAGACAGATATTCATAAAAACCAAATGGGAGAGATTTTTAAAAATCCCGGAGGATATTTTGAAAAGAGATATTACTAAAAAAATCACAACACATTTCGGTAAACTAATACGCAGTCCGAAGCTGTTGTTGACGCTGATAATTCCGCCGATAGCGGTAATTGTCATAGGACTTGCGGTATTTGCGGGCAGCGGGCTTTATCCGTTCGGAGATAAAACGCTCGCATGGTGCGATATGCACCAGCAGGTGCTTCCTTTATTGCTCGACTTCAAGGACATACTTGAGGGCAAGGGGGATTTCTTCTTCAACTGGCAGAATGCCGGCGGAATGAATTTCCTCGGCGTGTTCCTGTTCTTTATATCAAGCCCGTTTTCGCTTCTTGTTGCATTTGTCGACAAAGCGGACATGATGCTGTTCATGAACATTATGACGCTTATGAAAATGGCTGTCTGTGCGATAACCGCCAATGCGTACTTCCGCACCTGCCATAAAAAGCTGGATGTGACATATTCGGCGCTTTTCAGCGTTATGTATGCGTTCAGCGGTTATTCGATGCTGTTCTATCAGAACACGGTATGGCTCGATGTAATGTACTTCTTCCCGCTGCTGCTGATAGCGTTCAATTCGCTCGTAAAGCGTAAACGCACAGGCGGTCTTATATTCTGTCTTGTCGGAATGCTGGTGCTGAATTATTATCTCAGCTATATGGTGGTATTGTTCACGATACTGTATTTCGGCGTTTACATTTTTCTCAACAGAAAAAAGGGCAGTACAAAGGGTATTGCGCCGAGGTTTATCATAGGCTGCGGTATAGCGGCGCTGATCTCCGCTGTTGTATGGCTTCCGAGCTTTGTACAGTATCTTTCATCCGCAAGGGGAGCGAACATACTCAAGGGTCTGTTTGATTCTGCGGTATTTGCAGGGATATATACAAATCTGCCGCTTATTTTCTGTACGGGATTTTCCGTTGCGGCTTTCATTGTGTATTTTCTGCGAAGAAAGAGCAAGAACAGCAGATTCTATGCACTGCTTTCGCTTCTTACGCTTCTGCCTGTAGTTTTCGAGCCGATAAACAAGATGTGGCACACGGGTGACTATATGGCATTCCCTATGCGGTACGGCTATATGACTACGCTTATGATGCTGACCTTTGCGGCGGTGAAGCTGTCGCATACAAAGCCTGATGATTATGCGCAAAAGAATAAAAAGCCTTATCTTATCGGAATAACTGCCGCCGGCGTTATCTATTTCGGTTTTACGATATGGTACTACTGTAACTGCAGATACGACCTGGATTCGTATGTTTCGACACTGTGGGGAAGCTCGGAGTCGTTCGTACTGCTTTTGATTATCTTCTGTGGATTTACGGCACTGTATGTTCTGACTATGGCTTTCGGCGTTTTCAAGAAGCTCACTTTCAAAGCGGTTTGTTCTGTACTGGCTGTAATTGTTGTAGCCGAGAGCGTTTTCAACGCAAACGTGTATATAGGCGCATCGGCATATACACCTGTCAAGTACAACAATGCGATAGAGCTTGAAGGAAAAATCCCCGAGGACGAGGATTTTTACAGGGTGAAGCTGATGCAGTGGCCGAAGAAATATTTTGACGCAAATCTTATAGGCGGACTGGGCTATCCCACCATTGCACATTATACCTCGCTTACATCGGAGGATTATATGTTTGCGATGAAGCGGCTCGGCTACTCGTCCTACTGGATGGAGGTAACCGGCAACGGAGGCACGGCTCTTACCGACGCCGTTATGAATATAAAATATTATATAGAGAAATTCAGTGCAAGAGAGCCTGTGATTTATCGTGACAAGAACTATTCGATCTATGAGAGCGAATACTATCTTCCGCTCGGCATAGTGACCGACAGCGATCTGTCACAATGTACGGAGCTGCCTAAGGCAGAACGCATAGTTATACAGGAATATCTTGCAAAAAATCTGCTTGATACGGGCAACGAGCTTCTGTTCACCGAGTATGAGCACACCGGAGAAAAGAATATACGGTATGCACATCGTGACGGGATATATTATTTCACACCCAAGAGCAATACACGCATCGCAACGCTCAGCTACAAGCTGGATATAGGTGAAAAGCAGGCGTTGTATTTCGATTGCTTTGATCTTGTTACAAGAAATATCAATGAGCATATCAACGGTTCGTTTGCAATATATGTAAACGGCATCAAGCAGGATCTGTCGTTCCCGAATAAAGACAGCAACGGGCTTTTATATCTCGGTACTTTCGAAAATGAGAAGGTAAGTATAGATGTTGACGTAAACGAAAGCACTTATTGCTCAAGCTACGGTATTTACGGGCTGTCGTTAGATAAGCTGGAGAAAGCTATCAATAAAACAAAAACCGCCGACCTTAAGGTTGACGGAGGAAAAATAAGCGGAACAGCAGACAACGCAAAGAGCGGTCAGTGGCTGTTTTTGTCGGTGCCGTATGACAGCGGATTTTCTGCGACGATAAACGGCAAGTCTGCTGAGATATACCGTTCTATGTCGGGCTTTATGGCGGTAAAGCTGGAGGAAGGCAAAAATGATATAACCTTCAGTTTCTGCCCTAAAGGACTTAAACCGGGTATTGTGCTGAGCGTTGCAGGCTTTGCGGCACTGGCGCTGTACATTATATTCCGCAAAAAGATAACGGCAATTGCCGATAAGGCGGAAGGTCTGTGCAGGGTCGGCGTTTATGCATTGCTTGTTGCGGTGCTGGCGGCGGTGTATGTATTACCGCTAATCATATCAATAATAGGGAACATTTGTTCTCTGGCGGGCTGATTTTCAGAAAGGAAGTAATGAAAATGGATATTGGCGTATCAACGGCTTGTCTGTACCCTCTTGAAACAGAAAAGGCTCTTTATGAGCTTGCCGAGCGGGGTGTAAAAAATGTTGAGATATTCGTAAATTCGATAGACGAGCTTGAAGGGCAGGTGCTTGTTGAGCTAAGAAGGATCATCGGTGAATACGGGATGAACGTATTATCCATGCATCCGTTTTCTTCGCCTATGGAAACACTGTTCCTATTCGGCGATTATCCACGCAGAACCGAATATCTGATAGATATTTACAAGAGGTATTTTGAGGTTATGGCGGAGATCGGCGCGGGTGTGTTTGTCCTGCACGGAGCTATCCTAAGCTCAAAGGTGCCTGATGAAAGGTACATGGAACGTTATCTGCGTCTGTTCCGCCTTGCAAAAGAATTCGGTGTTACGGTGGCTCAGGAAAACATCTGCTACTGCAAGAGCAGCAGTGTAAGATTTATCGAGGATATGATCGGACAGCTCGGCGACGAGGTCAGATTTGTTGTAGATCTCAAACAGGCGAGAAGGAGCAATGTAGATCCGTTCAGGCTTCTGGATATAATAGGCGACAAGGTCGTACATCTTCATGTAAGCGACGGCGACGCAGGCTGCGATTGCCTGCCGATAGGAAAGGGCAGCTTTAACTTCAACCGTCTTTTCAGCGAGCTTGAAAAAATAAATTACGATAAAGCAATGATAGTAGAGCTTTACCGTGAGAATTACAGCAGCTATGACGAGCTTGCTGCGTGTGCTAATAATATGAAAAAGATATACGATAAGTATAAGATGGGGCTTTGATTACAGAAAACGCTTGAAAAAGCTGCGAAAGTGTGTTAAAATACATAAATACAGCAATATGGAAAAGAAAACCGTGAGGATCAGAGCGAAAGCGAGGAAAACAGATGAAATGCCCGGAATGCGGATATGAGGACAGCAAGGTAATAGACAGCCGCCCTGCGGAAAATAAGATTCGCAGAAGACGTGAATGTCTGTCGTGCAAGTGCCGTTTTACGACCTATGAAATGGTGGAAACAATACCGCTTATGGTTGTAAAAAAGGATAATACCATTGAACCTTTTGACCGTGACAAGCTGATAAACAGGCTTGCGAGAGCTACAGTAAAACGTCCGGTACAGATCGAAGACCTTGAAAAAATGGTTGAGGATATTGTACAGGAGCTGAAGAACCAGTTCAGACGTGAGGTATCGTCGGACGAGATCGGTGAGCTGGTACTGCGAAGGCTGAAGGATATAGATAAGGTGGCATATATCAGATTTGCTTCGGTATATCGTGACTTTAATGATATTGACAGCTTTGTCAGAATAATTTCCGAGCTGAACGAGGAAAAGTAGGTTTTTTATCGGTGCCATCCTTAAAGGGCGGCATTGTTTTTTGCATCACGGAAAGAACACACGAGTTTTCAACATATAGCAATGCGGTTGTTGATAACTAAATGTTGATAGCAGAAAACTGTATATTGTGGTTATTTGCATTTTGCACAATCGAGGAATATAACAGTTTAAAACCATTTGTGCAAAAATAAAATGAAAAAGCTGTTGACAAAGCTCGAAAAGCGTGATATAATAGGCAAGCACTCAAACGAGAGGGCACAAAAACAGAGGGTACTTT
>ERZ1673722.610-NODE-610-length-44299-cov-13.523777_pt1 | contig 44299 bp, 36 predicted proteins | sample MGYA00580222_ERZ1673722 | MGnify/ENA primary metagenome ERZ1673722 (study PRJEB41218, sample SAMN15661750) | gut metagenome | host: Homo sapiens | place: Canada: London | collected 2015-08-20/2019-03-30 | study: EMG produced TPA metagenomics assembly of... | reverse complement strand
TCCACGATGCTGCAAATGTGAGGTCACTTCATATTATCTAATTTCTCATTCAAGCGAAGCTTTCAAACGGAATCAAAGGGCAGTACGCCCCAGAGGCTAACCATGAACCCGCCAACCTTTCCCATTTCCCTCTTGCATTTTGCTCTAAATCCTGCTATCATACTAACGTATATGTACAAGCAAAGATGGGAAGAAGCTGGGAAATTTCTCACAGAGAGCCGTCGGGGCTGGAAAGACGGCAGGAAGGAAACAGCGGGTCACCCCGGAGCTGACAGCGAGATCTGTCCGCGGCGCACGTTACGCGCAAATGAGCGATCAGTTACTGATTATTTAGGTGGTACCGCGGAAGCACTCTTTCGTCCTATGTGGATGAAGGAGATTTTTTATTATAGGAGTGAAAGATATGGCAGAAGACATGAAAGATCTGGGAAAATACGACCCCAGTCAGATCGAACAGAAATGGTATAGCTTCTGGGAAGATCATGGTGTATTCCATGATGAACCGGACTCTGAAAAAGAACCGTACAGCATCGTGCTGCCGCCGCCGAATGTCACCGGCCAGCTGCACATGGGGCATGCGCTCGACAATACCCTTCAGGATATTCTGATCCGTTACAAGAGAATGCAGGGCTACAATGTCCTGTGGCTGCCGGGCAAAGACCATGCCGGCATCGCGACGCAGGTCAAGGTCGAAAAGCAGATCGCGGAAGAAGGTCTCAATAAATATGACCTCGGCCGTGAAAAATTCCTGGAACGTGTATGGCAGTGGAAGGAAAAATACGGCAACCGCATTGGTCTGCAGATCCGCCGTCTCGGCTCTTCCTGCGACTGGTCCCGTGAACGCTTCACCATGGATGATATCTGTGCGCGTGCCGTTCGCGAGGTTTTCGTTTCTCTCTATGAAAAAGGCCTGATTTATCAGGGCTTCCGCATCACGAACTGGTGCCCGCGCTGCCAGACGGCACTCTCCGACATCGAAGTCGAGCATGAGGATGAAGTTGGACATCTTTGGTACTTCAATTACCCGATCGCAGGCGAAGAGGGGAAATACATCCAGATCGCGACCACCCGTCCGGAAACCATCCCGGGCGATACCGCTGTCGCTGTTAATCCGGAAGATGAACGCTACAAAGACCTCGTCGGCAAGAAGGTCGCACTGCCCGGCACCGGCCGCGAGATCCCGATCATTGCCGATGAATACGTCGACATGGCTTATGGTACCGGCTGCGTGAAGATCACACCGGCGCATGACCCGAACGACTTTGAAGTCGGACAGAGACACCAGCTTGAGACCATCGTCATCATGAATAAAGATGGCACGATGAATGAAAAGGCAGGCAAGTATGCCGGCATGGATCGCTACGAAGCGAGAAAGGCCATCATTGCTGATTTCAAAGAAGCAGGCCTTCTCGTCAAGATCGAAGAAACAAAGCATGCAGTTGGTCACTGCTCCCGCTGCAAGACCGTCGTCGAACCGATGACCACCCAGCAGTGGTTCGTCAAGATGAAACCGCTCGCCGGCCCGGCTATGGAAGCTGTCACCTCCGGCAAGACCAAGTTCGTCCCGGAACGTTTCTCTAAGACCTACATCCAGTGGCTGTCGAACATTCATGACTGGTGCATTTCCCGCCAGCTCTGGTGGGGACATCGTATCCCGGTCTGGTACTGCGATGACTGCGGCGCTGTCTCTGCGTCCCGCACCGACCTGACGGAATGCCCGAAGTGCCACAGCCACCATATCCATCAGGATCCGGACGTCCTCGATACATGGTTCTCCTCCGCGCTTTGGCCATTCTCCACGATGGGCTGGCCGGATCAGACCCCGACACTGAAGCAGTGGTATCCGACCTCCACCATGGTCACCGGTTACGACATTATTTTCTTCTGGGTGGCTCGCATGATGTTCATGTCCATGGAATTCATGAAGGAGATCCCATTCAAATACGTCTTCATCCATGGCCTTGTCCGCGACTCTCAGGGCCGCAAGATGTCCAAATCCCTTGGTAACGGCATCGATCCTCTTGAAGTCATCGAAAAATACGGTGCAGATGCGCTCCGCTTCACTCTGGTGACCGGCAATACCCCGGGCAATGATATGCGTTTCTACTATGAACGTGTCGAAGGAAATAGAAACTTCGCCAACAAGCTCTGGAATGCGACCAAGTTCACCCTGATGAACCTCGATGACTATGACAAAGATTTCGTTCCGACCAAGGAGCAGCTGACGCTGGCGGACAAGTGGATCCTCGACCGTCTCGCCTACACCGAAGACTATGTCGGTGCGAACCTCGACAAGTACGAACTCGGCGAAGCGGCAGACAGCATTTACAATTTCGCATGGAACTACTTCTGCGACTGGTACATCGAAACGGCGAAAGGCCGTCTCTATGGCCAGCACAATACGGATAGAAAGGTCACCCAGTATGTCCTCGTCTACACCCTGACCCGCATGCTGGCACTGCTCCATCCGTTCATGCCGTTCATCACGGAACACCTCTGGCAGCATCTGCCGCATGAAGGCGAAACGCTGGCAAGAGCTCCGTGGCCGAAGGCAGACGAGGCTCTCCGTTTCCCGACTGAAGCAGAGCAGTTCGACCGCATCATGGACTGCATCAAAGCTGTCCGCAATATGCGCGCTGAAGCGGGTGTCACCCCGAATAAGGCCTGCCACATCCAGATCGCTGTCCTCCGTGATGACCTCAAAGCCTGCCTTGAAAATAATAAGGAATACTTTGAAAAACTCGGTCATGTCGAAGGCATGAAGCTCCTCGCAGCCGATGCGGCAAAGCCGGAAAATGCAAATGCGGCTGTCGTCACCGGACTGGAAGTCTATCTCGAGCTCAAAGGCCTCATCGATACCGCGAAGGAAAAGGAAAAGATCCAGAAGGCGAAGGACGCTCTTGCCAAAGATATTGCCCGCACGTCCGGCAAACTCTCCAATCAGGGCTTCCTCGCCAAGGCACCGGAGGCTGTCGTAGCGAAGGAAAAAGAAAAGCTGGCGACCTTCGAAGAAAAGATGAAGTCTTTGGATGAACGTCTGCAGTTCTTGGAACAGCTTGGCTAATGTAGGGACAGTCTATGGGGCGGGCTTTTGAAAAACCTCTGAGGCGTGCTGGTGGCGGCTTTGCCGCACATATAAATGGGCGATGCCCGAAGGCGGAATCAGTCACCAGCCGCCAGCCGCTCCTCATTCCTAATCCTCAGCCACTTACTATACTCATAAGGAGAAATCATGAATTACGAAGAATCTATCGCCTATCTGGAAGCGGCGGCATCCTTCGGGATCAAGCCGGGCCTCGAACGCATCGAAGCCATCCTTAAACGTCTGGATCATCCGGAAAAGGCTTACAAAGTCATCCATGTCACCGGTACGAACGGCAAGGGCAGCGTGGTGGCCATGATCACCAGCGTGCTGGAAAATGCGACTCTCAAAGTCGGCCGCTACATTTCCCCGCACCTCATCGACTATACCGAGCGCATCCACATCGCAGGCCACGATATTTCGAAGGAAGACTTCGCGAAGGCTGCGACCGTTGTCCGCGAGGCGGCGGAAAAAGCCATCGCTGACGGCGTCGAAGCTCCGACTGAATTTGAACTTCTGACGGCTATGGCGTTCTGGTATTTCAAGGAACAGAAAGTCGACTACGCAGTCATGGAAGTCGGTATGGGCGGGCTCTACGACTCGACGAATGTCATCATCCCGGTCGTTTCCGTCATCACGAATGTAGCGATGGACCACGAGAAATACCTCGGCAAGAATCTGGAAGAAATCGCGCATCAGAAGGCCGGCATCATCAAAGAGGGCATTCCTGTCGTCACCGCAGCCCAGCATGTGCCGCTGAAACAGCTGAAAAAAGAAGCGCATGATAAGAAAGCGCGCCTTTATTTCTACGGAAGAGACTTTGAGATCGATACCCGCAGCAAGTACGGCCACGGACAGGTCGTCGTCGTCAAGCGCAAGGACATGCCCAAGGAACTCGAAAACTGTCTCCTCTTCGTGCCCTTCGTCGGCGCGCATCAGGCAGTCAATGCGGCTGTTGCGACCATGGCGCTCACGCTCATCATGAAGCAGGATGAGAGAGTCAATGAGAATGACCTGCGTGAAGGTCTTGCCCGTGCCCAGTGGAAGGGCCGCTTTGAGATCCATGATCTGGGTGGCATCCCATTCGTCATGGACGGCGCACACAATCCGGCGGGCGCGGAAGCGCTGAAGGAAGCGATCGAAGAACAGTACCCGGATAAGCGCCGCGTCCTCGTCTTCACCTCGCTTCAGGATAAGGATACGGAGACTGTCATCCAGCTCCTCATCCGCAAGGGGGACCGCGTCTTCCTGACGGAAGCACCGACACCGCGCACCAGGAAGCCGGAAGAAATCGCTGCCATGATCGATGAGCAGAAGATCGCAGCCGTGCATACGGCAGAGCCGTCTGTTACGAAAGCACTGGATGCGGCACAGAAAGAAGCCAAAGATGGCGATGTCGTCATCATCTGCGGCTCCCTCTACATCCTTGGCGAAGCCATGGAGTGGATGGCCAAGAAGATCGGAAATTGAAAATAGTAAGGGAAACGGTTACATCGCCAGCGGGCGGTGTAACCGTTTTTGTTTTGGGGTTTAAGGTTAGCCCACGGGGCGCGCCGTCCCATTGACTGCAGGCGAAAAAGGGGGGGGAGCGGGTTCTATGGGTTCAACGGGGGTGGTGCGGCGCATAAAATATGGAAGCGCCGCGGAGTATAAATAGTGGCGATGCCAAGGTGTCGGCGGATAACAGGTTCCCGTTTGGGATTTCCAAACATCGACCGCTGAGCCGCGAATGACAAAGATTTCTCGCTTACGCTCGAAATGACAATACGAGAGAATTCCTAGCTACTAATCCCTAATCCCTGGCTACTCATCCCCGCTTTCAAACTTCGGGGTTCAACGGGTTGTGGTAGCCGCTTTTTCATAACTTTCGGGCATCGCCCCATATATATTCGCGGCGAAGCCGCCACCTTCATTTCTGATTCCTCATTCGGGTAGAGCTTTCAAACGGAATCAAGGGCTAGCACGCTCACGGGCTAACCCAGAACCCAGAGCCTTAAACTATCATCTCTAAAATAGATAAATTTATCTAAAACAGTTATACATACATCTGCTCATATGTTATAATGGGAACACGAAATAGAAGACTATTTCTACTTGCGGCATGGCTGCGATTTCCTATAGGAGGACCTCGATATGATTACTGAACGTGAAATATTCCTGACCGATCCTGAAGAAAAAGCAAAGGTTGTCGAATTTCTGAAAGGCTTTGATCTGACCTTTACGGGGATCATTGACTATACCATGGGGCTGTTTGATGATGGCAAGCTCATCGGCACTGGTTCGCTCGGCGGGCGCGTCATGCGAGACATTGCGATCAGCAGCGACTATCAGCGAAAAGGCCTGACCCACCGCATCATCAGAAACCTCGAGGGGGAATCCAACCGCCGCGGGATCAATGGAAATCAGATCTTCACGAAGCCGAAGAATGTACCGGTCTTTGAACATATGGGCTTCAAGTGTGTGGCTGTTGCTGAGCCCTATGCGGCGCTTTTGGAGTCGGGGACGGATACGCTCGAAGATTACCTCTCGCGCGTGCGTACCTTCCTGGGGAGCGGGGAGGGGAAGAACCGCGGCGCGATCGTCATGAACTGCAATCCTTTCACCTTAGGACACAGAAGCCTTGTCGAGTACGCGCACAACAACTGCGACGAAGTCATCATCTTTGCCGTGCAGGAAGACAGGAGCGTTTTCCCCTTCTCGAACCGGTTCACTCTCATCAAGCAGGGCGTCAAGGACATGAAGGGCGTCGAAGTCATTTCCGGCGGGGATTTCATCATTTCGAATGCGACTTTCCCGACTTACTTCATTAAAGGCACGGATGAGCTCGCTGCGCAGACGAAACTGGATGCGACCATCTTTGCTACCCGCATCGCACCTGCGCTGAATATCTCTGTCCGTTTCGTAGGCGAAGAACCGACCGACAAGACCACGCTGGCCTACAACCAGGCCATGCGTGAAGTCTTCGCTGAAAACGGGATCGAGCTCAAAGTCATTCCCCGAGAGCAGAAGGGAGAACAGATCGTCTCCGCTTCTTCGGTGCGCCGCGCTCTCGCAGCCGATGACTGGGAGACTGTCTACCGCATGGTACCGAAGACCACGCTGACGTACCTTCGGAGCGAGGATGGACAGAAAGTCATCCGGAATATCAAGATGCAGGAAGCCTTCAAGCAGATGGAAGGAAAAACAAAATAACGAGAGTAAGGCTAAGCGATCATGAGATGGCTTGGCCTTTTCTTATTCCTAGTGACTAGGGATTAGTGACTGGTGACTAGGGACTAGGGACTAGGGATTAGGGACTAGTGATTAGTGATTAGTGATTAGGGATTAGGAGCAAGCGAGAGACTTTCAAGCGTAATCAAGGGACGACCCGCCCCATTGGTTACCCCTGAACCTGCCTTCTTAATGTCAATCCTACTTTATAAAATAGTTGACCAATGGTTTACAACTGATTATAATAAGAAAAATGGTCAATCAAACATTTCCTGTATAGGGGGCATTTCTATGCGAAACGAAATTCTGGATTATTTCCGCAAAGCCAATGGACAGTTTATCTCCGGTGAGCAGATCTCCCGAGATCTGCATGTGTCGCGGACGGCCATCTGGAAGCACATCAATATTTTAAAAGAACGCGGTTATATTTTCGAGTCCAGCACGCGCAAGGGCTATCGACTGATCTATGCGCCAAATCTTTTGACACCGCTGGAAATCGACAGTGCGCTGCATACGGAAACCTTTGGCCGTCACGTGGTCTATCTCTCCAGTACCACATCGACGAATGAAGAAGCGAAGAAGATCGCACGCGAGGGCGCGGAAGAGGGGACCATCGTCGTCGCCGAGGAACAGACAGGCGGACGCGGGCGTCTCACGCGCTCCTTCTACTGTCCCTTTGCGAAAGGGATCTGGTTTACGCTGATTCTCCGTCCGAAATTCTTCCCGATGGAAGCGTCAAAATGTACGTTGATGGCAGCCGTCGGTGTCTGCCGTGGGATCCGCCGCCTGGGCCTTCAGGATGCGGGCATCAAGTGGCCGAATGATATTCTCTATCATGGCAAGAAGCTGGTCGGCATCCTGACGGAAATGTCTGCCTCGATGGAAAAGATCGACTACATCATCATCGGCGCCGGTATCAATACGGGAATGAAGAAAAGCGAATTCCCGGAGCTCTTCCGTGAAAGTGCCACCTCTTTCCTGGCAGAGGGCATCGATGTTTCCCGTAAGGATCTCCTCGCTGCCATTCTGGCGGAGCTGGAGAAGGAGTACGAAATCGCACAGACACAGGGCTTTGACAAGGTGCTCGAGGACTGGAAAGCTCTCTCCGTCACCTTAGGGCAGGATGTCCGCGTCATCATGGGGGATGAAAACTATACCGGTAAGGCGGTCGATATCGATAAGGATGGCTGTCTCCTCGTCGATACCGGTGAAAAGGTCGAGCGCGTCATCGCAGGCGATGTCTCCATCCGTCCGATCGATGCTCCGCTTCCGAAACGATAAGCTCGGTTGGCCGGCAAGTGGTGAAAAACAAACAGGTTCTGAAGGGGCAATGGGTTCAACGAGGGGCGGCGCAAAATAATATGGGAGCGCCGCGAGTCCAGAAATAGTGGCATTCTCGTATCGTTCCTCTTTCTATTTGCGGCTGAGCCGCCACCACAAGTTTGAAAGCAGGGGTGAGTGGCTGGGGAGCGGGAGTGGCTAGGGATTAGGAGTGACTGGTAACTAGTGACAGGGGTTCTCTGGCATCGTCATCCCGAGCGTAGCCGAGGGGTTTTACTGCACTGCAGAAAATCAGTGTGTATGTGCTGAGGGAAAACGATGTCTTGGTGCTGTCTCACATCAGGCAATGAGCGTACTGCCATAGAGATTTCTCGGCTACGCTCGAAATGACGACGGCGCGAAGCGCTATCAAAATTCTGCGGCGCTTCTGATTTTTATGCGCCGCACCACCCTCGCCCTACCTATAGAACCTGCTGAACCTTGAACCCCTATTCCTCATTCACGAAAGAAGGTCTTTCCTTTGGAAAAAGGACATATGCATGATATGATCAGTGCCGCTTTATTTGCGGGCATCATGGCGATCCTGTCACAGTTTACATTTCCCATCGGTGCTGTGCCGATCACGCTGCAGAGTTTCGTCTGTGCTCTGGCAGGCGGTGTATTGGGACGGAAGTGGGGCGCGATTTCCATCGGCCTTTGGCTCGCCCTTGGCATGCTGGGCATTCCGATCCTCACTATGGGGAAAGCGGGCATCGGCATCTTCCTCTCTCCTGTCGGCGGCTACTATCTGGGCTTCGTCGTCATGGCATGGCTCTCGGGCTTCCGCTTGGCGCAGAAGGGGCATTTCGCGCGCCAGATCGCCTGTGCGCTGGCCGGTCTAGTCTCCTGCTATGCGCTGGGGACGGTATGGTTCATGGGCTATTTCCAGTACGGCCTTGGCAAAGACATGCCGCTTTGGACGGCGCTCACCATGACGGTCTTCCCTTTCGTTGCCTTTGATCTCATCAAAGTCATTCTGGGCGTCCTTGCCGGTACCCGCATCCGTCAGGCGCTGCATCAGGCAGGATTCTATCCGTCCTTGGAGCATTGAGCGTGTAAAGACGTACTGATCTCATCGCAGAAGCAGTGCATCCTTAAAAACGTTTCATCTCATTTTGAGGTGAGACGTTTTATTTTGGATCCGGTATCAGACCTTCTTGCTGCCAGCCAAGCATCACTTCGCATCTCCCATCCCACCTTTTTTATTCATAACTCTTTCTGCATGGGATTTTTCATTCATATCAGAATAATCATTTTTCTCTTGACAGAATGGAAACTTTGTTGCATTATACACATGGTAACAAGGGGGAAGATTTCAGAAAGACAAGAATACCCCTTGAAATTATTGGCTATGCGCCATTCACTTGGAGGAGATGCACATGCTTCTTGCTTTTGATGTAGGAAATACGAATATCGTCTGTGGTGTATATAAGGATAGAAAACTGATCCGTCACTGGAGGGTAGCGACTGATACCCTGCAGACCGCGGATGGATACGCTGCACTGCTGGGCAATCTTTTCCACCTGACTGGTCTCAGCTTTAAAGAGGTAGAAGATATCATCATTTCTACTGTCGTCCCTCCGATCATCCCTATTCTGGAAACGATGTCTCAGCGCTATTTCCATACCAAGCCGATCCTTGTGGGGCCTGGCATCAAGACGGGGCTGAATATCCTCTATGATAACCCGAAGGAGCTGGGGGCTGACCGTATCGTGAATGCCGTCGCTGCCGTGGATGAGTACAAATGCCCGCTGATCATCATCGACATGGGGACTGCGACCACGTTCTGCGTCTTAGACACCAAGGGTAACTATCTGGGCGGTGCTGTCGCACCGGGCATCGGGATCTCCATGGAAGCCCTCTTCCAGAGAGCCTCGAAGCTGCCGCGTATCGAGCTGGTCAAGACGCCGAGCATCATTTGTCGCAATACCGTCTCCGCGATGCAGGCAGGGATCTATTACGGTTTCGTCGGACAGATCGATGAGATCGTGAACCGCATCAAAGAGGAACTGAATGAGAAGAGTGTCAAAGTCATTGCGACCGGCGGCCTTGCGACACTCATCGCGAAGTCTTCGAAGACCATCGACATCGTAGATCCGATGCTGACACTGAAAGGCCTCCTCGTCCTCTACGAAAAGAATAAAGGGGATAAGAAGAGAGAAGCGTAAGAGGCGCAGCGGATGTTGGAGAATTGTCGTTCTTGCATGATAAACTTTGAAAGCAGGTATGAAGAGCCTCGCGTGACTAGTGGCGGGTGACTTGAATGCTGCTTTCGGGCATCGCCCCTATTTGTACGCCGCGGCGCTTAGATCCTTCGGCTCAGTTCTCATATGTCAGATAAGCCATTTTCTGTTTTTCTCCGCTCATGATGACGAAATGCGCTGCACCACCATTTTGCTTTTCTCATTCAAGCGAAGCATTCAAACGTAATCAAAGGCCAGCATATCCCATGGGCTGACCTTAAATCCATTTTCATTTTCCCCTTGCAATTTCTACCCGTGTCGTGTATAATAATTTGCACATGGCCGGTTAGTCAAACGGTTAAGACGCTGCGTTCTCAGCGCAGAGAGTATGGGTTCGAATCCCATACCGGTCACCAAAGCAAAGCGCCTCGATTCGAAAGAATCGAGGCGCTTTTTTACATGAAATGAAGGAGCGGCGCTGCGCGCCGATTTACAAACAACAAGCAACTAACAACAAACCGATATGCTAGGGAAAGACTGATTCAATCGCAGAATCAGATTTCATATGGATTTTTATACATAGCTTCGTCATCATCTTCCTTAAATAGCCTAGTTCAATCCCCAATCCCTAATCCCTAGTCACCAGTCAAGCAAACATATACTGCACAAGTCCCATATAGAGGATCGTGCCGGCGGCCATGGAGAGCATCATCTGTCGCTTCCAGAGATGGACAAGCGTGGTTACAAGGAGGGCGACGGCTTCCGGAATGCCGTGATTTCCGGAAAGCAAAGAAACATCTTTCAGGCAGTACACGACGAGAAGCGCGAAGACAGCAGACGGCAGCGCTTTTCCCAGATAACGGATGTAGGAGGGAAGCGATGCACCGGGTTTGAAAAGGAGAAAGGGAAGGAAGCGGGAAAGCATGGAGGCGAGGAAACAGAGTGCGATGATGACGCACTGTTGCCAGAAGGGGAGCGGGCTCATCAGAAGCCTCCTTTCTCTTCCAATGGTTTACGATACAGTGTTATGATGAGGAGCATGAGGCCCATGGCGGGCAGGATGAAATTCTCTTTTCCGAGAAGAAGAAGGCTGCCGATGGAGGAAGAGAGTCCGATGAGAGCCGTGTAATGCGTCTTCTCTTTCATCCACTGCTCCAGAAAGATGACGAGGAACATGGTCGTCATGACGAAGGAAAGGCCTTTCGTATCAAAGGAAATGAGGCCCCCCAAGAGGCCGCCGATCGCGGCACCCGAGCACCAGTACAGGAAATTTAAGAGAGAGACCCAGAAGTAGAACCAGCCTTTGTCGATGGAGTAAGGGATGGTGGCAGAGTAGTTCAGTGCGAATGTCTCATCGCACATCATATAAATGAGAAACGGCTTTTTCCAGCCGGTGCCGGCATATTTCTCCAACATCGGGATCCCGTAGAAGAGGTGGCGTGCCTGCACGGTGAAGGCGACGAGGAATGTCTCAACCGGGGCGAAGGAAGAAAGCAGCATGGAAATCGTGACGAATTCAAGCGAACTGCCGAAAATGATCGCGGCCATCGCCATGGGATAGACCCAAGAAAAGCCGAGTGTATTCATGTAAAAACCGTAAGCAAAGGCGAGAAACCAAAATCCCGCGAAAATGGGGAGTGTCAGCGGAAAGGCCTCTGACAAAGCCGCCATGGCGGCACCATTTTTTTCATAGTTTTCCTCCTAAGGATAGTTGCATACCATCATAGACTATTTGGGAGAGAATAACAAGGGAAAAGGGGGCAGGGGTAGCCAGTGGGGCGGGGCGGCCCTTGGTTACGGATGAAAGCGCTGCTTCGAGTGAGACTAGTCACTAGTCACCAGTCACCAGGCACCAGCCATCAGCCACCAGTCACTAGTCACCAGTCACCGGTCGCTCGGCGCTCCTAATCCCCAATCCCTAATCCCTAGGATCCTAAAATTGTGGTACAATGAAAAAAAGACTATCAACGATCAAGAATAAAGGAGAATACCTATGGACCCCAATGTTGTCACGAAGGTCGTCACAGACGAGCTCAGCATCACCACTCGCTTCATCAATGGACTGAAGGAATTCGCCATGACGCGCGGGATCGATTTCCTTGAAGCACTCATCATTTTCATCATCGGCTACATCATCTGCCGCTACATCCGCCGCGCGGTCGCGCACATTCTGGAGAAGAGTGACGTGGATCCGTCAGCAAAGACCTTTATTGAAGAGATCATTTTCTTCTTCTGTTTGGCCATCGTCGTACTGGTCGCTTTGGGAACGGCAGGCGTCGGTACAGGGACTCTCGCGGCTGCTTTCGGCGGCGTGGGTTTGGCGATCGGTCTTGGGCTCAAGGATAATATCGGCAATGTAGCCTCCGGCATTTTCATTCTCATCTTCCGCCCCTTCCGTGTGGGTGACTACATCCAGGTCGCCTCGAATCAGGGGACCGTGACGGAGATCAGCATCATGTACACCATGCTTTCGACGCTGGGAAATCAGCGCATCGTCATCCCGAATTCCTCTCTGACGAGCAGTGTCATCAAGAATTTTTCTGCCTATGATACCAGAAATCTGGAGATGACCTTCGATGTCGGCTATGACACGGATCTGAAATCCTGTGTGGAGCTCCTCAAAAAGATATTCACAGAGGATGCGTATGTGGTCGATAAGGAAAAGCTCACCATCTATGTGAGCGGTATGGCTGACTCCTCCATCCGCATCTATGTCCGCGCTGCCGTAGAACGTGCGAAATACTTCGATGCGCAGAATGACCTTTACATCCGCGTGAAGGAGGCCTTCGATGCAGCGGGGATCGATATCCCCTTCCCGCAGCTTGTCGTGCATCAGGCAGAAAAAGGATGAGGGGTCAACGGGTTCTGTAGGTTCAGAAGGTTCAACGGGGTTGGCGCGGCGCATAAAAATAGAGAAGCGCCGCGGAGTATGCGGAGTATATAGTGGCGATGCCATGAGCTGGCATTGTAGTCATGAGTAACTAGTGGCTAGGGATTAGGAACCTCGAGTGACTTGTGACTTGAATACCACTCTCGGGCATCGCCTCATATACTTGCGGCGAAGCCGCCACCACAACCCTGAACCATGAACCTTTCCTTCATTTGCCAAATCTTCTTGTTTACGCTATAATCTACATAACGATAAATTTCGATATAGAGAAAGAGGAGGATACCTATGACAGATGTGATTATTATCGGAGCAGGTCCGGCGGGCCTGAATGCAGCGCTCTATGCTGCGCGCAAGGAGCTTTCTGCAGCGGTCGTATCGACGGACATCGGCGGGCAGATGCTTCTTACGGGAGAAATCGAGAACTATCTGGGGCTGCCGCATATTTCTGGCTTTGAGCTGGCAGACAAGATGGAAGCCCATGCGAAAGAGTATCCGGTAGACTTTGTCTTTGCCGGCGTTCTTTCCACAGAAAAGGACAGCACGGGACATTTTCTGGTGCATCTTGATGATGGCAAGGTGCTTACGGGAAGAACCCTGATCGTGACGGCAGGAAAACGCAGCCGCACACTCGATATTCCTGGCGAAATGGAATATACCGGTCGTGGCGTCAGCTACTGCGCGACCTGCGACGGTCCTTTCTATCGGAAGAAAGACACGGCAGTCGTCGGTGGGGGAGACAGTGCGGTGCAGGCTGCGATCGAGCTGTCACGTCTGGCGAACAAGGTTTACCTCGTGGTCCGAAGCCGCATCCGTGCTTCGGAGATTATTGCACGTCGTCTTGAGGGGCTTTCCAATGTAGAGATCCTTCTGGGGTATACACCGGAAGAAGTGAAAGGCGAGAAGAAAGTCACGGGGCTGGTCGTGAAGGATCGCACTGACGGTGTGACAAGAGAGCTCTCGGTGCAGGGGGTCTTCGTCGAGGCGGGCGGCTTGCCGAATAACCAGTGCGTTCCTGCAGATGTCAGGAAAAATGCAGCTGGTGAGATCGTGACAGACAAGGGTGGATGCACGAATGTAGCAGGCCTCTTTGCGGCAGGGGACGTGACAGACTCTCCCTACAAACAGGTCATCATTGCTGCCGGGGAAGGCGCAGCAGCGGCACTCTCGGCCCATGAATACTTGTTGAGGCAGTAGGCTTCAGACGATGCTTTTTCAAGAAACGCGGATCCGATCTGATCATGATGGAATCCGCGTTTCCTAAACAAGATGAAACCATGGATCAAATTTCAGTGACCGGCCATACTTGTCCCATTCCCGGTCAATGATGAAAGAAAGTGAACAGATGCGAGTTACGAAAAAGATCAAAGAAGAGCAGCTGAAGCGTCTCTCTGAGGTATACCATGACGATGGTACGATGCTTCACTTCACCAGCCCTTTTACGTTGCTGGTGGCGGTGATCCTGTCAGCGCAGTGTACGGATAAGCGGGTGAATGTCATCACCGGCCGCATTTTCCCGCGGCTTGCAAGTCCAGAGAAAATGGGAGCGCTCCGTCAGGAGGAGCTGGAAAATGAGATCAGGGACTGCGGTCTCTATAAGGCGAAGGCGAAGAACCTGCTCGGCATGTGTCACATGCTGATCGAAAACTACGGCAGCGAAGTGCCGGAGGATTTCGATGAGCTGGTGAAGCTGCCCGGTGTCGGACGAAAGACGGCGAATGTTGTCCGCTCCGTCGCTTGGGGATATCCTGCCATTGCGGTCGATACGCATGTCTTTCGTGTGGCGAACCGGCTGAAGCTGGCTGTCGGTACGACGCCACTGGAAGTGGAGAAGGGGCTCATGAAGGTCATTCCGAAGAAGGACTGGTCCGCTGCACACCACTGGCTCATCTGGCATGGTCGCCGCGTGTGTACGGCGAGGAAGCCTGCCTGCGAGACTTGCTTCCTGCAGGATATCTGTCCCTCGTGCACGGTGGGGAAGAAATAGAGAAGGGCGAAATGATCTTCGGGTCATTTCGCTTTTTTATGAATGAGGCTCAGTATGGGGAGCGGATTGATGGGAAGTCCTATCCTCTTTTAGGTAAAACCTCGCGGTGATTCGCTCTTTTTAGGTGACGCGGCTCTATTTCTCATTCCGGATTTGGGCAGCACTTTCATTCGGGATTCGTGGGGAAAGGCACAAGAGATGCGCGGGGCCCGTTCTCCCCTTTCCCTGCCAGCGCAAATATTGTATAATTTCATAGATACATTCTACGCATTAGCAAAAGAGGAGACGTCATGAAGAGACTTTTTTTAGCGATTACCAAAGGGGAAGAGATCCGTTTCCTGGGACATCTGGACTACCTGCGTACCATGGAGCGCGTGGTGGTTCGTTCAGGGATTCCGATCGCCTTCTCGGAAGGCTTCAATCCACATATGAAAATTTCCCTTGACTCGGCGCTGGCCGTGGGGGTCACAGCGGATCCGCTCTATATGGAGATCAAACTCGAAAAGGATATGCCCATCGAAGAAGTGAAGGAGCGTATGCAGCGCGAGATGCCAAAGGGCATGACCATTTACCACATCGAAGAAGCGGCACAGGAATGGCCGAAATTCGTAGCTTTTTTTAATGAAGACGCTTATGAAATGGAAGGTCCTGTGACGGAGGGGGCTGATGTTGAAGCGGCCAAAGAGGCGATCGCCCGTTTCAATGCACTTCCTTCCTTCATCTACCAGCGTGTCACGCCGAAAAAAGTCCGTGAGATGGATGTAAAGCCGATGATCATGGAGCCGATGAAGGTCCGTATCGAGGGGGAAAGAGCGTATCTCACCTTCTCTCTCATCCGCAGCAATAAAGGTACGGTGCAGCCTAAGGATGTATGGAAGATGCTTGCCGAGTCCTTCGGCCTTCCATGGACGCCGGATGCCTTCATCTGCTCGCGTACCGGGACATATCGGAAGGAAGCGGAGGAGAGAAAGACGCCCTTTGATCCCGGTGTCTTTGATGCGTGGGTCAAAAAGAAATGAAACAGATACTGCTCCATGTGACAGAAGAGGAAAAGGTGCTTGCTGTCCTGGATGAGGGCGTACTTTCGGACATTTCTGTCGAAAAAGCAGAGGAAACGGATCTGGTGGGGCGTGTGTACAAGGGCGTCATCCGGAATGTCGTGCCTTCGATCAATGGGATGTTTGTCGATATCGGTATCGGCAAGAACGGATTTCTCCGCATGAAAGATATCCTGTCAAAAGAGCCGCATACCGAGGGGGCATCTGTCCTTGTACAGGTGGAGAAGGACAGCACAGAGACGAAAGGTCCGCTCCTGACGGAGAAGATCTCCTTTGCGGGAAAATATGCGGTGGTTCTCCTTGCAACGAACTATATCGGGATCTCCAAGAAGATCCGAAGCGAAGAGAAACGCGCATCGCTCAGAGCAATGGCGCGCGACATATGTCCTTCCGGTATGGGAGCCATCGTGCGCACTGCGGCAGAAAAGGCGGAGACGGAAGAGCTTCGGCGCGATCTGTCTGCGCTTTCTGCCGTCGGAGAGATCGTCAGCCGTCGCTTCAAGGTGGAGAAGGCGCCCAAGCTCCTCTACCGTGACGGCGACCTCGCGGTGAAAAGTCTGCGTGACTACATGACGCCGGATGTCGAAAGCCTGATCACTGATGACCGGGCGACCTTTCAGCGCTTGAAGCAGCTGGCGGAAGGAGAGGGATTTCCGGTAGAAAAGATCCGCTGCTATGAAGGAAAGGAGCCGCTCTTTCATGCTTATCATGTCGATGAACAGATGAAAGCACTCTTCGACCGCGAAGTACCGCTCCCCTCCGGCGGCTCGCTCGTCATCGACTATACGGAGGCACTGACTGCGATCGATGTGAATTCCGGCTCTTTTCAAGGGAATATGCCTCACGGGGAGTTGGCTTTTCTTCTGAATCAGTCCGCTGTGAAAGAGATCGCCCGCCAGATCCGTCTGCGCGGGATCGGCGGCATCATTCTCATTGATTTCATCGATATGGAAAGAAAATCGCAGGAAGCCCGTCTGGTCGAGCTTTTGAAAGAAGAAGTGCGGAAAGACCGTGTGAAGACCGTCGTCTGCGGCATGACCTCGCTGGGCCTTGTTGAGATGACGAGAAAACGTACTGTCCATCGTCTTTGGCAGAATTACTATGAGACATGCCCTCTTTGTCACGGACAGGGCCGCATCCTTTCGGCAGAATCAGTGGCTCAGCAGATCATAGAGGACCTGGAGCGGCAGAAAAGCCGTGCGCCTTTCCGAAGCGGTATCCTCATCCGCTGTGAAAAAGAAGTGGCGCATCGCCTCCATGCACCGGATATGCAGGCACGCCTTGAGTCCCTCGTTCATCATGATGTCATCATCGAAGACAATGGAAGCATGATGAGAGAAGGATACAGCATACTGGGGACTGGGGACTAGTATTGTGTTTTCTGAATAACTGACATTTAAGTCGATTTTCGAATCAAGTTAGGAGTGAGGAGTGAAGGTGCGGCGCATAAAATTTGGAGGCGCCGAGGAGTTTTATATAAATAGCGAACAAGCTGTTTTATATAATGGGGGATTGGGGCGCTATATGAATTTTGCACCCCTTCCAACACTTCTCACTTCTAACTAAGTCCAAAAGTTGACAAATCCAATACTAGTGACTGGTGGCTTTAGGGAAATGCTGATTCTCCGATGGAGTCAGCGGCTCGCTGGCATTTTTTATCCCGTGAATGAAAGGAAAAATTTGATAATGATCGAAGATATTCACTCCGCCGCTGACATGGACCGCCTCGTCACGGAGGGAAAAGGCTATGTGCTTCTATGGCTTTGGGCGGCATGGTGCCGCCCTTGCCAGGTCATGGCACCTGCCGTGCAGGCACTGGAAGAGCGTTTCGCGGGAAAAATACGGGTGGTGCGCATGGAAGTCGATGAGCAGGAGGAGCTTGCGGAAGGCTTCGGTCTCGTCGGCGTGCCGACCTTTATCCTGTATAAGGATGGCGAAGAAACAGGCCGCATTATCGGTTATCGCATGAAAGCGAAATTCTTCGAAGAGCTCGAAGCGATGATGAAGGAGAATAAGGGCTAGGGAAACGCTGATTAAATCGCAGAGTCGAATTTCATGTGGATTTTTATACATAGCTTCGTCATCATCCTCCTTAAATAGCTCGCTATTCGCGTCAGATGATTCCTTGCTTTGTATAAAAATCCAAGAATGAAATCTGACAACGATTTAATCAGTGTTTCCCTAGGAAACGGTGGCTCGCCGCCTTCGCTGCTTTCCTTGTTGAAGGCGCTGAACTCGTGAGTCCTTTTCACCGGATACGCTTGAAATTTTCAAGCGTATTTTTTTATTTGCTTTTTTCTATGCAAACCTTGCCACTTCATGCTATAATGACATCATAAAATGATACGTGCAAAGAGACCTGTCTTTGCATGAATGAATTTCTCGACAAGTGAAAGCTTAGCGAGCTGAAACGCCAGTATCTTTTGCGGCGGATGATTCATTCATGCGGAGGCAGGTTTTTTTGATGGTATCGATCAAAAGCTGTTTTTGCTGAGGAGGAATCATCATGGCAAACGAAGTGACTATGGAATTTGTACAGGGTATGCCGAAGGCAGAGCTGCACCTGCACATCGAAGGAAGTCTGGAACCGGAGCTGAAGCTCGCACTTGCCCAGAAGAACCATGTGGATATCGGACAGTCCACCATTGAAGAAGTCAGAAAATCTTATCAGTATGACGATCTGGCTTCCTTCCTCGCTGTGTACTATCCGGCGATGAATGTGCTTCAGACGGAAGAGGATTTCTACGATCTGGCGATGGCGTACCTGAAGCGTGCCAAGGAAAACAATGTCCGTCATGTGGAAATTTTCTTCGACCCACAGGCACATACCAGCCGCGGCATCGCATTTGAAACTTTCATCAAAGGTCTCTACCGTGCGACGGTCGATGCGCGTGCGATGAACATTGATGCCCGTCTCATCATGTGTTTCCTGCGCGACCTCTCCAGAGAGTCTGCCAGAAAGACGCTCGAAGAAGCCCTGCCGTACAAGGATATGTTCATCGGTGTTGGCCTCGACTCGGATGAGCACAACAATCCTCCGATGAAATTTTTCCCTGTCTTCGTCGAAGCGGAAAAGGCCGGACTGCGTCTCACAGCCCATGCGGATATCGACCAGAAGGACTCCATCGAGCATATCCGTGACCTTTTGGAAGTTATCGGCGTAGAACGTATCGATCACGGCACGAACATTGTCGAAGATCCGGATCTCGTCGACTATGCCGTGAAGCATCAGATCGGCTTCACCTCCTGCCCGCTGTCGAATTCCTTCGTTCGTCCGGAAATGAAGGGCCCAGAAATCAAAGAGCTCCTCAAAAAGGGAGCGAAGATCTGCATCAATTCGGATGACCCGGCATACTTCGGAGGCTACATCAGCAAGAACTACTATGAGCTGGCCCGCCAGTTCGACCTCACCAAAGAACAGGTCGTTCAGCTTGCCAGAAATTCCTTCGAAGCCAGCTGGATCAGCGAAGAGCAGAAAGCGATCTATATCGCTGAGCTCGAAGAATACGCGAGAACGCATTAAAGGGATCAGGGTTAGCCCGTGGGCGTGTTGTCCTTTGATTGTGAAGAAGGCTTTGCTCGAATGAGGAATGAGGAATTAGGAATGAAGGTGGCGGCTTCGCCGCGAGTATATATGGGGTAATGCCCGAAGGTGGTATTTAGTCACCAATCACCAGTCATTCCTAATCCCCAAACCACTTCCCATTACATTACCAAGAAAGGTTGATACATCCAAAATGTCTGATACTACATCTCACGGTCTGCTGGACCGGCTGTTTCATCTGACCGAGAACAAGACGACGGTCAAGAGAGAATGCCTGGCCGGACTCACGACCTTTGTCTCAATGGCTTATATTTTATTTGTGAATCCCCAGATCCTGGGGGATGCCGGGATGGACGCAGGGGCGGTCTTCACGGCTACCGCACTTTCGGCGATTTTGGGATGCCTTCTCATGGGATTCCTTGCGAACTATCCGATCTCCATCGCGCCGGGGCTTGGTGACAATGCTTTCTTCACCTACTCCGTCGTCCTTGCCATGGGTATGCCATGGCAGCAGGCGATGGCAGGGGTCTTCATCGCTTCCATCCTGTTCACTGTCGTTTCCATTTTCAGGATCCGTGAGATCATCATTGATGCGATCCCGCAGGATCTGAAATATGCGATGGCAGCCGGCATCGGTATCTTCATTTCCTTCGTCGGCCTGCAGGGCGGCGGCATCGTCATTGCAGATCCGGCGTCCATCATTTCCATCGGCTCCTTCAAGGTACCGACTACCTGGCTCACCATCTTCGGCACCCTTGTGACCGCGCTCCTGATGGCGAGAAAAATCCCCGGCTCCATTTTCTATGGCATCGTCATCACCGCGCTCGCCGGCCTTGTGACAGGCGTCATCGCACCGCCGGACAGCATCATCTCCATGGCACCGTCTCTTGCACCGACCTTCGGCGTCGGCGTGACGCATATGGGAGCGATCCTGACCGATCCTACCATGTGGGCGGTCGTTGTCATCTTCTTCCTGGTCGCTTTCTTTGATACCGCAGGCACACTCATCGGTCTCGCACAGCAGGCAGGCTTCATGCACAATGGCAAGATGCCGCGCATCGGCCGCGCACTCATGGCAGACTCTCTCTCCATGCTCGCCGGTGCCGTCATGGGGACGACCCCGACGGCAGCGTATGTCGAGGCTTCTGCCGGCATCGCGATGGGGGCACGCACAGGTCTTACCGCTGTCGTTGTTGCGATTCTTTTCGGCGTCAGCATGATCTTCTCGCCGCTCCTTGCCGTCGTCACAGCGAATGTCACCGCTCCGGCGCTTATTGTCGTCGGCGTCCTCATGGCATCGGCACTGAAGGAGATCCGCTGGGATGAGTTCGAGATCGCGCTCCCGTCCTTCCTGATCGTCATCGGCATGCCGCTCACTTTCAATATTTCCTATGGCATCGCCTTTGGCTTCATTTTCTATCCGCTCGTCATGATCGCTGCCGGCCGCAGAAAAGAGCTGAACTGGATCATCTGGCTCATGTTCGTCCTCTTCCTCTTGCTACTCGCGACACTGACGATGTTGAAATTCTGATGAAGCTAGGCTTCTGGGCCTATGGATCTAAGGAAATGCGGAAAGCGATCGGATCCTTACTTTCGTGAACCCGTTGAACCCACTGTACTTATAGAACCTGTCTATTTTTTACAAAGGAGAATCATATGCTGACTAGAGAATTGCTCGCTTCCTACATTGACGCCGGTGCTGGCCGCATCAAAGCGGACATGGCGGTCATGGGTGGTACCCTGATCAATGTCAATACCGGTGAATACTATCAGGCAGACGTTGCCATTTACAAAGGCAAGATCACCGCGGTAGAGAAGGATATTTCTGACTATGTCGATGATCATACGAAGATCATCGATGCGAAAGGAAAGTACCTTGCTCCGGGGCTCATTGACTGCCACGTTCATGTCGAATGCAGCAAGATGAGCATGACCCGCTTCGCAGAAGCTGTCGTGCCGCACGGCACCACGAGCATCGTCAGCGGACTTGATGAATATATTTCCGTCATCGGTGTCGATGGGCTCGAAGATATTTTCAAGGAAATCGATGCCTCCCCGCTGAAGGTTTTCTGGGCGCTTCCATACAAGACGCCCTATACCATCCCGAAGTCCACCATCGCGTACAATGTCACGGCAAAAGATCATGAGAAATATCATCAGGACTCCCGCTGCTACGGCATCTGGGAGCTTGTCCGCGAAGCCGTCATGACCAAGGATCAGGATACGCTGGATGCCATCGTCGAAGCAGAGAAGCGTCACCGTCCGATCTTCGGCTGCAGCCCGCTCGCTCGCGGCAAAGACCTCAATGAATATCTCATGAGCGGCGTCCGTGTCGACCATGAAAGCTACGATCATGAAGAATTTCTGGAAAAAGCCAGAAAAGGCATCCATACCATCATCCGTGAATCTGCCGTGACAAAATTCCTGAATGAAAATGTCCGTGCCATCACGGAATGCTGCCCGGGCATGGCGCGTCACACCAGCTTCTGCTCCGATGATGTTCATGCACGCGGCATCCTTGCACACGGTCACATCGACCACATCGTCCGTCTGGCTATCAAGGCCGGCGTCGCACCTATGACTGCCATCCAGATGGGCACCATCAATGCGGCGGAAGCCTATCAGATCGATGACCACGTCGGCTCGATCGCGCCGGGGAAAGACGCTGACATCCTCCTCGTCGACCAGCCAGGCACATTCCATGTCGAGACCGTCATCAGCAAAGGCCAGCTCATTACCGAAAAAGGAGAGAACCGTTTCGATTACCAGATCCCGGCGCGCCAGTCCTCCCTCACCGATACCGTGAAGCATGCGCTCCTCACTGCGGATGATTTTGCCACCCATGTGAATATCGAAGAGGGCACCGCTCTTGTCGAGACCATCCATAGCGTAGGTCCCTTCATGAGAAAGAGAAGAGATGTCGAACTGGAAGTGAAAGACGGCATCGTATGCCCGAGTGCGGAGAAAGACGTTGCCTTGGTCTCCGTCATCGAGCGTTATGGCATCCACGGCCATATCTCCAAAGGCTTCATCTCCGGATGGTCCTTCAACAAAGGTGCCATCGCGACCACGGCATCTCCGGATGACAACAACCTTGTCGTAGCCGGCGCGAGCCGCGAAGACATGGCACTTGCTGCGAATACCCTGATCGGTCAGGGCGGTGGTCAGGTCGTCGTTATCGATGGCAAGATCATCTCCTTCCTTCCGCTCCCGATCGCAGGCATCGCATCCGACCTTGCGCCGGAAGAGCTTGCGAAGAAAGAAATCGAGCTCGAGGAAGGCGCGAAGGAAATCGGTAGCAGCCTGCCAGATCCGATCTTCTACCTCTCCTTCCTCCCAATCACCGCGATCCCGGATCTGGCGATCACCGACGGCGGCTGCGTAGACTATACGAAGCTCAGATATTTCGATCCGATCCTTGAAGTGAAAAAATCATAACAGACGCGCCTCTAGGCATGCCTCTTAGCAAGATAGGAAACAGAAAGATCATAAGTTCTGTTTCCTATTTTTGCTTCTTTCTGCTATAATGCAATCGTTTCAGCCATAATGATTATAGGGGGAGGCACAATCATGAGAATTGACCGCATCGATATTATTCGTGTATTGAATCCATTCAAGCATCCGTTTCAGACGAGCTTTACCAAGTTTGAAAACCGCGATGCCCTGTTGGTGAAGATCTACTCCGAAGGCCTGGTGGGCTGGGGGGAATGCAAAACTTTTTATGGCCCATTTTACAATCCGGAAGATAACGGTACGGTTTTCCATATCCTGAAGAATATGATCATCCCGAAGATCCTGCATCAGGAGGTCGAGAGCCCGGAAGCCTTTATGAAGAGCTTTTCCTATATCAAGGGGAATCGTCTGGCGAAAGCAGCCATCGAAAATGCACTATGGGAGCTCATGGCAGAGCGGACGGGCAAGTCCCTGAAAACGCTTCTTGGTGGTACGCAGAAGGAGATCAAGGTTGGCGTATCGCTTGGCATCGAGAAGGATATCAATGTTCTTTTCAAAGAGATCTACCAGTATCTGGAACAGGGCTATCATAGAACGAAGATCAAGATCCATCCGGGAAAAGACATCGAAGTCATCAAAGCCATCCGTAAGGAATTCGGCGATATCCCGCTGACGGTCGATGCGAACTCTGCCTATACACTGAAGGATATCGATCTTTTCAAGGAAATGGATCAGTATCATCTGCAGTACATCGAGCAGCCGCTCGGGGAAGAGGACATCGTCGATCATGCGGTTCTCCAGAAAGAAATCGAGACGCCGGTCTGCTTAGATGAAAGCGTCGTTTCTTATGAAGCCGCTGAGGCAGCGATCCGTCTCGGCAGCTGCAAGGTCATCAATATTAAGTCTAGCCGCTGCGGCGGGGTCTATGAAGGGAAACGCATTCATGATCTCTGCGTGGCACATGGTATCCCAGTCTGGTGCGGCGGGATGACGGAGCTCGGCATCGGCCGCGCGCAGAATGTCTCCTTTGCCAGCCTTCCGGGATTCACCGAACTGGCTCACGATGTGGCAGCGGCCAATCGTTACTTCGATGAGGACATCACGAGTCCCATGGTGGACATCACCGATCGCTGCACCATCCTTGTACCGGATGAAGACAATGGCATCCGCTACGAGGTCGATGAAAAACAGATCGACAAGATGGAAGCCGGTCATTGGATTTTCAAATAAGCGGCATGCAAAAAGCTCTCCGGAAGGAGAGCTTTTTGTGTAGGGGGAGCCTGGGGAGCATCGCCCTTTGATCGTGTATGAAAGCTCTGCTCGAATGAGAAATTAGAAATGAGAAATGCGAAATGGTGGTGCGGCGCATAAAAATCAGAAGCGCCGCAGACTATAGATAGGCGCAATGCTCGCCAGTCACCAGTCACCAGCCACTAGTCACCAGTCACTTTTTCCTCTTTTTCGTCTCGAAGAGGAGCTCGATGATGCGGCTGGGGCGCCCGCTTTTACCCGTGAAGGAGCGGCTGACGTCCTGGGCGAGGTGGTGGTCAATGAGTTTGGCGAGGATGCGGTTCACCGTGCGCGGGGTGACGCCCAGAAAGTCGGCCAACTCGGATGAGGTGAAGCGCTGCTTCCCAAGGTTCCGGCAGGCATGGTAAAGGAGCGTGATGATACGCAGACTCACGCCGGATTTCCGGGACAGGTACAGGAACTGCTCATCGATGGGGCGATCGCCCGCGATCTGTGCATCAAGGCTGCTTTTGGACATGGGGACGGGGGTCGTGAGATTCTGACTGATGAGATAGGCCTGATTGCCGCCTGCACGGCTCGCATGGCGCATGGCGATCTCCGCTTTGTAGCGGGCATCATCTGCCATGGCACTGTAGCCGATGCCGACCGAAATGGTGAATGCGGTGGAGGAGGAGATGGTCTCTAGAAGCGGGAAGTGCTGGTACTCATTGGTTGCCGCTTCGAGCAGGCGACTGGAGAGGAAAAGCACATAGTCGTAGGGCGGTCGCTCGATGCAGGCAGCGTGAAGGGCGTGGGCGAAGCACTGGATCTCGTGAGTGATGCGTGCCTGTTCCATGGAGAGCTGGAATTCATTCTGCGCGGAGATGGTCTCCTGCGGCAGGTCGATGTGGATCGCCATGGCGGCCATCTGGCTCTCTTCCCTGCTGTTCATCTCATGCGTAAGGATGCTGCGCTGCAGACCATTTCGAATGTCATCGTAGGAGGGCTGAAGAATGTAGACAGGGACTCCCCGCTCTTTCAATATATCGCGCACCTTGTAGAAGATGGTGATGCAGAAGGCGACCTTCTTCTCGCGGTAGAGCTTTTCCATTTTATTGGCATCCTTGATGAGAAGCCCTTCATTGTAGGGAAAAAAGGGGATGACCTCGACATGCGTATCCTCTGCCGCATAGCCGATCTCATGAAAGGCGAGCTGGAAATAGTCCACGTGATCCATGTCGGTCGCGACTTTCATCGGATAGCCGGCGACTTCGGCGCGGAAGAGAAGGCGAAGCAGCGCAGAGGTGGAGCGGGGGATAGTGACCCATTCCGTATTGTGAGGGATGGCTTTCTCCGCATAGTGGCGGGCCGTATTTCCAAGGAAGAGGAAAGTATCTACCTGACTCTGCCTCCCTGCGATGAGCTCCGGGATATCGACGATGGAATGATAGGGGAAGGGGACAGGGGCAATGTCAGAGAATTCCTTCGAAATGAAGGAAAGAATGTCAGGCATGATTTCGGAGGGGACGACGATGCCAATGCGCAGCATGGGGGACTCCTTTCTGTGTAATGAGGCGTGAAGCGTGTGGTTTATTAAAAATCGCTGAATTACGGTCATGATAAGGGTCTATTAAGGACACTTGTATTTCCTTATGATAAGCGTAAGCCAAGTAAAAGTAAATAGCGGATCTGTGAGAGTTCCGCGAGGCGAGGGAGTCTCTATGAATGAACGGATAATGCCGTCTTTTCATGGAGCTTTTTTATTACCCAAGAGGGTAGGGGGAGGTTTTCTATGGGCTTTTTGAAAAAGCTGCAAAGCGAAAACAGGTATGTGGTATTTTTCTTTCTGTATATAGGATTCTGTATATCCTATATCGACCGCAGTGCGATCGGGCTTGCACTGCCGGCTGTTTCTAAGGATTTCAATCTGGCACCGACGGAAATGGGTGTCGTCATTTCGGCCTTCTTCATCGGCTACTCGATCATGCAGATCCCGGGGGGCTGGCTGTCAGACCATTTCGGATCAAAGACGGTCATCCTTGTCGCGCTGACGCTGTGGTCCATCTTCACCTTCACGACAGGGCATGCATCGACTCTGGCGGGCCTGCTTTTCCTTCGGTTCGTCTTCGGTCTTTGCGAAGGACCGTATGCCGGATCCTGCTACCGCGCGATCGCCGAATACTTCCCGCGTGAGCTGCGTCCTGCATTTACCACGGGGATCCTTTCTTCGAACTATATCGGCTCTGCAATGGCACCGGTCGTCATCGTGCCGCTGATTCTCTGGTTCGGATGGAGAGGTATGTTCCAGATCCTTGGTATCGTCGGTCTTGTCTATGTATTCTTCTATGCGCTCTTTGTCAAGCAGACCAAGCCGCAGGAAGAAACCGAAGAGGATAAGAGCAAGAAGAATAAATACTTCCTGCACCTTCTGAAGTTCTCCCTGATCTGGAAACTCATCCTTTGCGCATTCTGTATTTCCTGCATCAATAAAGGTCTCGATGCCTGGATGCCGACCTACCTCATCGCAGAACGCGGCATCAATCTGAAAGCAGTCGGCTATCTCACACCGATCCCCTTCATTGCTTTCTTCCTGTCCACTGCCATCTGCGGCTGGGTCATGAACAAGTACTTTGATAAGAAGGAAAACTGGATGATCGTCATCTGTGCTGCGATGACGGCGATCTTCCTGTACTTCATGTACAATGCAGAAACGATCATGTGGGTCGTCATCTTCCAGTGTGGTGTGTACTTCTTCAAAGCCTGCATTATGGGGACGGCTGTCGCTATCGTCCTCAAGATCGTCACCGGCTCCATTGCCGGCTGTACTTCGACACTGATCAACATGGGCGGTCAGGTGGCCGGCTTCATCTCGCCGATCATCATGGGCTACTTGGTCTATACCTTCAATGGCTCCTTCAATGCCGTATTCTACTACCTGATGGGGGTCGCTACACTCTGTGCCATCAGCGCGCTTCTCATCCCGACCAGAAAAGAAGACATGCTGGATCTGGAGAAGTAGGGACTGGAGACTAGGAGACTCGGAGACACCAGACTCTCTTGTATCGTCATTGAAAGCGTTGCCGAGAAATCTTTGTCATTCGCGCTCAAGCGGACTATGTCAGGAAATCTAAAACGGGAAACCTGCTGTCCGCTGGGCTGTGGGCATCGTTCTTTTTGTACTGCGCGGTGCTTATGAGGCGATACTCGAAGGTAGCATTTAGTTACAAGTCACTTGAGGCTCCTAATCCCTAGCCGCTAATCCCTAATCCCTGCTTTCAAATTTAAACACTGTTATTCCTTTACGAGTGAAGATACAAAGGAGAATATGATGAAAATTACAAAAGCTATCGTAAGACGTATGAGCCTGGACTTCAAGGTGGGCTTCCGCACCAGCTTCGGCCTTTCTACGACGAAAGATTTTTCCATCGTAGAGCTGCATGACAGTGATGGAAATGTGGGCTATGGTGCCTGCTCTGCCTTCATGCGTCCGTGGTACAACGAAGAAACTACCATGGGTGCGCTCTTCGTGATCAAAGAATACCTGATCCCATCCCTCTTCGATGCGGGAGACTTCAAGGATCCGGAATGGTTCTTCGATCACACCAGCTGGATCCGCAGAAACCGTATGGCTCGTGCGTCCGTCGACTGCGCGCTGTGGGAACTTTACTCCAAAGAGCTTGGCATTCCGGAATACAAAGCACTGGGCGGTGTCAAAGATGAGATCGAAGCGGGCGTATCGCTTGGCATCGAAGATACGCCTGACAAGCTGCTTCACACCATCGAGAAATACATGGCACAGGGCTATCGCCGTGTGAAGTGCAAGATCAAACCGGGCTATGATATCAATTATCTCCGCGCCGTCCGCAAGGAATATGGAGACATCATGCTGATGGTCGATGCGAATTCGGCCTATACCTTGGATGACATCGATCTCTTCAAGGAAATGGATGAGCTGGGGCTTCTCATGATTGAGCAGCCGCTTGCATCGGATGACATTGTCGATCACCGCCATCTGCAGCAGGCGATCCAGACACCGGTCTGCCTCGATGAAAGTATCGACAGCGTCGATGATGCCAGACGCGCTATCGAGCTTGGCAGCTGCAAGATCATCAATATCAAAGTCGCACGCGTCGGTGGCTTGACCGAAGCGCGCCGCATCCAGCAATTTGCCGGTGAACGCGGTGTATTCTCCTGGTGCGGCGGTATGGTGGATGATGGTGTCGCAAGAGGTCACAACATGGCGGTCGCGACTCTTCCGTACTACAAATATCCGAATGATATCCCGGGAAGCGATCGCTACTATGCCGATGACATCGTGACACCATCCACTTATATCGATTCTCACGCGAAGATCCAGCTGCCGGATCTTCCGGGGACTGGTTTTGAACTGAATCAGGACGTCGTCGAACGACATACCCTTGAAAAGTGGGAATTTGGGAAATAAAAGTGACTAGTGACTAGTGACTAGTGACTAGTGGCTAGGGACTAGAAGACTGTTAGACATTAGATATCTGATATCTGAGGTCTAAGGTCTAACATCCCAAGCAGGCATCTCCTCCTATATATTTGAGGCGATGCTGCCACCTTCATTTCTCATTTCGCATTTCTCATTCAAGAGAGGCTTTCAAATGGCACCAAGGGCAGCGCGCCCCTTGGGCTAACCAAAAACCTCAAACTTATACACAAAGGAAGTCAAACCTATGGATACAAAAGAAAAAGCATTTGCCTGGGTGGATGTCCACCGGGATGAGATGGTCGATCTGTGGAGAAAGATGGTTTCCATCGACTCCGGCATCGGCGTGAAAGAAGGGGGCATGGAGATCGGAAATCTCTGTGCATCGCGTCTGGAAAAGATGGGGTTTTCCATTCGCCGGTACTCATTTGAAAAATGTGGGGACACCATCATTGGTGAAAGGGGAGACCTCTCGAAGCCGTATGTCATTCTGATGGGGCACATGGATACCGTTTTCTACAAAGGAGAAGTAGAGAAGCGTCCATTCACGATCAAAGACGGCAAGGCCTATGGACCGGGCGTCCTTGACATGAAGGGCGGGGATACCATTGCGATCTCCTCGCTGGAGGCGCTGTATGATGCAGGCTACGATTTCCCGTGCAAAGTCATCCTGGTAGCCGATGAAGAACCGGCGCACTGTTTCTCGAACAATCCGGAAGTGATCAAGAAGGAAGCCAAAGGCGCCAAGTGTGCTTTCAACTTTGAGACGGGCTTCGTCGATCATGACATCACGGTACAGAGAAGAGGCTGCTGGCGATTCATCATCGAAACCTTTGGCCGTGGCTGTCACGTAGGGAATGACCCGCAGAATGGCAGAAGTGCGATCCTGGAAATGTCACACAAGATCATCGAGATCGAAGCCCTGTCGGACCTGTCCAAGGGCTATAATGTCAATGTCGGCACCATCACCGGCGGCACGGTCGCCAATGCGGCACCGGCGTACTGCAAAGTGGAGTGCGACTTCCGCTATGTGAGCCATGATGACCTGCCGAAGCTGAAGAAAATGGTTTACGCCATCGTAGAAAAGAATTTCGTGCCGGATGTGACGACGAAGATCACCGACACCTTCGGCTTCGATGAAATGGAACGCACAGAAGCCACCATGCAGCTTCTGGAAGTCGCCAAAGAGGCGGCGAAAGAAAGCGGCCTTCCGGTCCCGGGACCAAAGCTCTGCGGCGGCGGCTCCGATGCGGCGTATACCGTGCAGGCCGGTGTGCCGACACTCTGCTCCATCGGCGTCGAAGGCGCACGTAACCATACCGTCGAAGAATGGGCGGATGTCGAGAGTCTTTTCACACGTACCAAGCTGATGATCGCCATCCTTTTGAAGGTGACAAAGTAAGATATAGGGAAACGCTGATTAAATAGCAGAGCCGGATTTCATATGGATTTTTATACATAGCTTCGTCATCATCTTCCTTACATAGCTCGCTATTCGCGTCAGATGATTCCTTGCTCTGTATAAAAATCCAAGAATGAAATCTGACAACGATTTAATCAGTGTTTCCCTAGAAGAATAAAAACAAAAATTCTAAAGGCTTCTATAGGAGAGAAGCCTTTAGAATTTTTACGTTAGTCAGGAAAATCATGATATCGGAGGAAACAAGATGCTTTCAATGAATGAATTATTCACAAAGGTGGATGAAAATAAAAAAGCCATGCTCGAGACATGGCGCATGCTGGTCGATCGTGACTGCGGCTCTGCTAATAAGGCAGGAGTCGATGCAGTAGGGAAGGATATTCAGCATTTCCTTGAAGCACTTGGCTTTGCCGTGCGTTTTCATACCTACGAGAAGGCGGGAAATATGCTTATCGCAGAGTACGGCGATATGAGTAAGCCCTTCGTCATACTGACCGGCCATATGGATACCGTCTTTGCGGATGGGACAGCGGCGGCTCGTCCTTTTACCATCAAAGACGGCAAGGTCACCGGTCCGGGTGTCCTAGATATGAAGGGCGGCGTCACCATTCTTCTCTATGCTGTGAAATTCCTGCTCGAAAGCGGCTATGACTGCTATCCGATCAAGATCATTCTGGCGGGTGATGAAGAAGTGGGGCATCAAAAATCGGAGGGCGCATCGGACTACAAGCAGGAAGCGCAGGGGGCGCTCATGGCTTTCAATCTGGAAACGTCTTTCCCGGAAGGAAGCATCGTTATAGAGAGAAAAGGCTGCGCGCAGTACCTTTTCGAAGTGACGGGTGTCGGCGCACATGCAGGAAACAACCCGCAGGATGGCAGAAGCGCGGTCGAGGAGCTCGCCCATAAGATCCTGGATATCCAGAAAGAGACGGACTATGAGGAAGGGACGACGGTCAATGCCGGCGTCATCGGTGGCGGTACAGTGGCCAATGCCGTACCGGAGCATGCATGGTGCAAGATCGATGTGCGTTTTTCCAAAAGCGAGGGTATCGAGCGCATTGATCGGGATTTCAAGGACATCGCTGCCCGTCAGTATGTCAATGACACGACGACAACCGTGAAGCCGCTTATCGTATTCCCTGCCATGGAAAGACTTCCAGCATCGGAAGCACTCTTTGCTAGAGCAGAAGCCATTGCAGAGACATATCATTTTCCTAAAATGAAAGCTATCGCTGTCGGTGGCGGCAGTGACTCGGCAAATCTCACCGCTGTCGGCATCCCGACACTCTGCGCGCTGGGCGTCAAGGGTGAATTCAACCACACCGAGCGTGAATGGGCGGACGAAGCGTCTCTCTATGAACGCACCAAACTCCTGATGGCATTCTTATGTGAGCTGTAAAAGGTTGGTGACTAGTGACTGGAACTCTCACAGCTTGTATTGCTCGAGCGTAGCGATCAGGACTTTGGCATGAGCTGGCTTGGTAAGGCAGGCATTCATCCCTGCGGCGTAGACTTCCTCTTCTACATCTTGGTAAGTATTCGCCGTGACGGCAATGATCGGGAGGGTGAGGGCATCGACGCGGGAAAGGGCGCGGATGGCCTTCGCGGCCATGAAGCCGTCCATACCGGGCATTACGAGATCCATGAGGATGGCGTCAAAGGTGTTGAGATCCGATTTCTCAAAAGCGCGGATGGCTGCCTTGTCGCTGCTGGCACTAGAGGCTGTAGCGCCGGCGTCCTCCAGCGTGGCGATGAGAATTTCCTGGCTCAAGGTATTGTCATCGACTACGAGCACGTGGAAGCCTCGGATGCCGTCCTCTCCGGTGTGCGCGATGCGCGGAGACAGTGAGGGTCCCTGCTGGGAGAAATGATCTTCTACGAGAGATTTCAGCTTATTCTGGTAGGCGAGAAGTGCATCGATGTAGGCAGACTGCCTTTTGGCATTCTTGCGATAGAGGCACATGACGCCTGCAAAAACGAGAAAGGCGATCGTGTAGCCGATGTAGAAGATGCGGTAGCGATGGTAAATGGCAGGAAGGGAGCGGTCCATGGCATAGTCCTCCATCCACTTCTTCTGCAGTTTTTCCAGCGTGCCATCGTGGGACATCTGGCGAAGATAATTATTGATCTCATCTCGCAGACCGATCTGATTCTTTGAGACCCCAAAGGCGGGATAGCTGCCAAGAAGCATGAGGCCGGGTTTGATATTGAAGTGATTCTTCTGGATGATGTCCTGCGCGACAGCCCCATGACAGATACCGTAGTCCACGTCACCGCCTTCGACGGCAGAAAGGATGGCCGTATTTGTGGGATATTCGACGTAGGTGCAGTTGAAATCATAGGCGGTCATCAGGACGGAATTGGTCATGATAGCGACCCGCTTTCCAGAGAGCTGGCTCACATGGCCCACCGGCTTTTTGCCAAAGACCTGCATGGTGTCAGCGCTCGTCGGGATGGTCTTGATGACGCCCGGCATGTTTGAGTAGATTTCAAGTCCGGAAAGTACATCGACCTCACCATTCGATAGCATTTTCTGGCAGGTCGGCCAGTCGCTCGTGAAGAACTCCGGCTTGCGCTGCATACGGCTGGCCAAATTATAGAGGATCTCTACGTCCATGCCCGAGAGCTGTCCCTCTTTGTTCACGAAGGAATGAGGCGCAAAATCACTCGCAACAGCCACGCGAAGCACCCGGCTGTTCGATCGCACAAGGGGCGCTGCATCTACCTCGATCGGCTTTCGGAAAAGTCCCATCTGCCACCCCGTGAAGAGGAGGGGGGCCAGGACGCCGAGAAAGAGAACCATATAAAAATCAGGTCGAATCGATTGAGATTTTTCTTTAGCTTTTGCATGAGAAAATTCTTTCCGAGAAAATCGAAACCTTTAAGGAAACGACAAGGGCAAAACAAGGGCCGCGGACTGCCTGCCACTCTTGTTATTCATGTTACTATAGGCGGCGCTTTTGGGAAAGAAGAAAATGCATCCGATTTCCTCTTGACGAAGGCACCCTCGTTTAGTAGTATAAATTTGTTTATCCTTAAATGGTGAAAAGAAACATGCTGATACATTCTGAAAATGACCGTATCGGTATTTTCAAAGAAGAAAGGCAGAATGGAAATGAAAGCACCGATAGAAGAAATCAATGCATTTGTCGATCGTAACAAAGAGGAGATGCTTCTTTTCTGGGAACAGCTCGTGAACCGGCAGGCGGGCTCGAAAGAAGTGGAACGCGTGAACCTCATCATGCATTTCCTGAAGAAACATTTTGAAAGAGAGGGCATTGACTGCCGTCTCGTCGATAGCCATGGGAGCGCGGATGTGCTGGTGGTAGAGCTGAATGCGGATGTCCCCGGCGCGCCGCTGCTCCTCTCGGGGCATTGTGACACTGTATTTCCTTCTGGCAGCTATCCGGAGGATCCCTTCCATATCGAAGACGGCTTTGCGAGGGGCCCCGGCGTACTGGATATGAAATGCGGCGTTGCGCAGATTTTCTACCTGATGGTCGCGCTGAAGCACTTCGGCTACCGGGACCGTCCCGTCAAAGCTGTCTTGGTCGGAGATGAAGAGACGAGCCACTACGGCGGCATCGCAGACCGGATCCTGAAAGACGAAGCGAAGGGCGCGCTGTGCTGCTTCAATATGGAAAGCGGACGCCTCGACCACTGCATGACCGTAGGCCGCAAGGGCTGCCTTGACTGCCACATCACGGTCAGAGGCGTCGCGGCGCACGCGGGAAACGACTATCTCAAAGGCAAGAACGCCATCGTCGAAATGGCCAAGAAGCTCCCGCTCCTGCAGGCACTCACCATCTATGAGGAAGGCCTCACCGTCAGCGTAGGGACTATCAAGGGCGGCACCGTCTCGAATGCGGTCCCTGACTACTGCTATGCCGAGCTCGATGTGCGTTACAAAAAACAGAAGCAGATGGACTATGTGAAGGAAAAGATGCAGGAAATCTGTGATAACACCTTCATCGAAGGCACCACAACAAAGATCGAATTTGTCGCGCCCATGCCTCCTTTCGAAGAAACAGAAGCCAATCATCAGCTTCTCTCTCATATCAATCGCGTTACAAAAGCCTGCGGCTATGAGCCCTTCGGCGCCATCTACGTCGGCGGCGGCTCGGATGCCTCCTACATCTCCAGCATGGGCGTCCCCACCGTCTGCTCCATGAGCGCAGAAGGCAGCGGCGCGCATACCATGGAAGAAAAAGCCTCTGTAGAAAGCTTCTTCCATCGCTGGATCATCGCCCTTGCATCCATCATGGAAATCGATCAGTATGCGGTGAGTAAGTGACTAGTGGCTAGGGACTAGTGACTGGGGATGAGGGCCTAGGCTCTCCTCTCAGCTGCGTAGGCCCTTGGAGAAGGGCCGCGCCAAAGGGAGCGGATTGCAGTGCCCCAAAGGGGCACCCCTCAATGAAGCGGAATGAAAGGGCATGTGCGATAAAGCCACACCCGTATCGTCATCCCGAGTGAAGCCGAGGGATCTTTTCGTTCGTGGCAGAAAGACGATATGAGCAATTCCCAAAACGGGAAACCTGCTATCCCGTATATCGAGAGTGCCCCAAAGCGGCATTCCTCAACGAAGCGGAACGAAAGTGCATGTGCGATAAAGCTACACCCGTATCGGCATCTCCTCCTTGTAGAACGGTTAGCGCGCTAAGTGTGCTATTTTATCACTGCTTCAGGGGGACGTTTTATGCTTATTTCAATATTCCGCGGCGCTTCTAATTTTTATGCGCCGCACCTTTCCCTCTGAACCTATTGCCCCTTTTTCCTATCACGCCCCTCTGCGTTTCACAGCAAACCAAGACAACAGGAGAATCATATCTAATGAAAGATCAAGTGAAAGCATTCAAAGCACCCAGCCCGATCATTATACTGGTGTGCGTCATCGTATTCTGCGCTATTGCGAGCTACATCATCCCCGCGGGCGTTTATGACCGAGTCAAGGATGTTCAGACCGGAAAAATGGTCGTCGACCCGTCTACCTTCCACTATGTAGCGCAGAAACCGACAGGATTTCTCGATTTCTTCACTTCTATCAATAAAGGATTCAAGGGCGGTATCAGCATCATCGCCTTCCTCTTCATGGTGGGCGGCTCCCTCAATATCCTTGCCAAGACCGGTGCCATCGTGGCAGGGCTCAGTGCTCTCGTCGAAAAGCTGAAGAATCGGAGCGTCCTTCTGATCCCCGTCCTCATGACCACGCTTGCCACCTTCTCGACACTCGCCGGATGCAACGAGGAATACCTCGCCTTCACGCCTCTCGTCGTGAGCGTCGCACTCGCACTCGGCTTCGACTCCTTGACCGCGCTTGGCATGCTCTTCTGCTCGGTCGCAGCCGGTTATGGCGCCGGATGCACCCAGCCATTCTCCGTCGGCGTTGCGCAGGGCATCGCCGGTGTCCCGATCTTCTCCGGCCTGCCATACCGTATGGGTATCTTTGTCTTGCTCCTCGTGCTGAACATTTCTTATGTCATGTACCACGCGCGCAAAGTGAAGAAAGACCCGAAGAGTAGCCCGGTCTATGAGATCGACCTGCTGAAACGAGACAAGATCGATCTTTCAACCGCAGAAAAACTCTCCACACGGCAGGCCATTTGCCTTGGTCTCCTTGGTCTGAACTTCGTTTGCATCATCGTCGGCGTGCTGAAATTTGATTTCTATATGAATGAAATCTCTGCGATCTTCCTCATCATGGGCATCCTTTCCGGCATCATCTGCCGCCTCTCCCCGAATGACATCTGTGATGCCTTCCTCGAAGGCTGCAAGGGCATGATGCTCCCCTGTCTCGCTGTTGCGATGTGTAAGGCAGCCACCATTCTTCTGGACAATGCCAAGGTCATGGATACCATCATCTACTACCTTGCCGGCATGCTCGACATCTTCCCATCCTCCATTATCGCCTTCGGTATGTTCATCATCCAAGACTGCTTTAATCTTCTCGTCCCCTCCAGCTCCGGGCAGGCGGCCATCTCCATGCCGATCATGGCGCCGCTCGCTGACATCGTTGGCCTCACCAGACAGACCGCCGTCTTCGCCTTCACCTTCGGCGATGCCTTCACGAACTGTATCACCCCGGCCTCCGGCGCCACCATGTCCTACCTCGCCATGGCAAACGTCCCCTACAAAAAATGGGCGCGCTTCATCCTCCCTCTCATCGGCATGTGGTGGATCGTCGCCTTCTGCTTCCTCACCTACGCGACCGCCATTCACCTGGGACCGGTGTGAGTGGCTGGTGAACCTGTGGCGAGTGAATCATAACTGCCAGTCGTTTTCTTAGGCTCATAATAAAAGCGCGACCATCTATGTTTGGATGGTCGCACTTTTATTATGAGAGATATTATTTCACCGGATTTCTCAGTGTCCCGATGGGGTCGATGTTGATCTCTACCACATCGCCTTTTTTGAGGAATTTCGGCGGGTTGAAGCCCATGCCTACGCCCTGCGGGGTGCCGGTCGCGATGACGTCGCCCGGGAGGAGAGTCATGCCATCGGAGAGAGTCGCGATGAGTTTCGGAATGGAGAAGATGAGGTCGGTGGTGGTGCCTTCCTGGCGCAGGCTGCCATTGACTTTCGTGTAGATGGTGAAGGGGAGTGGCCAGTCACCGACCATGACGGTCGGGCCCATCGGGCAGAAGGTATCGAGGCTCTTGCCGCGGAACCACTGGAGGTGCTTTTTCTGCAGGTCTCTGGCGGTGACGTCATTGATGATGGTGTAGCCATAGACGTATTTCATCGCATCTTCTTCCGCGATGTTCGTGCCTCGTTTGCCGATGATGACGCCGAGCTCGCCTTCGTAGTCGACTTCCTGGGTGACTGCGGGATGGCTGTCGATTTCCTCGTCTGGCCCGATGATGGAGGTGGTGGCTTTGGTGAAGAAGATCGGATCTTCCGGGTTCTTGGCATTGGCGTTCTGGTCAAATTCCTTGACGTGTGCCTGATAGTTCTTGCCCACGCAGAGGACGTTCCTTCTGGGGTAGAAGGGGGCTTCGAGACGGACGTCTGCGAGCGCGATCGGAGTGACGGCTTTGTCCTTTCCGTTCATTTCGAGCGCGTGAGCAAGGTTCAGGAGGCCTTCTTCGCCGCTTTCGATGAAATCACCCAGCGTCTCAGCGAGGGGGATGAAGTAGGTTTCTTCAAGATCGATGGCGGGGTAGATAGAAGTGCCGTCGGCGGACAGGACGCCCCACTGGCGTTCGCCTTTGTAGTTGTAGGATACAAGTCTCTGCATAATAGACCTTCTTTCTTATAATATAGAGTGTGGACATATTATAGCATAAATAAGAGCAGAATGGTTCAGGGGTTCAAGGTTCAGGGTCAGCCCCGGGGACGTGCTGTCCCTTGATTGGGGATGAAAGAGGGGGAGCGGGCTCTATGGGTTCCATGGGGTCAGTGGGTAGGGCGGGGTGCGGCGTATAAAAATCAGAAGCGCCGCGGAGTTTTAAAATATGCGGTATTCACGAAAGATGGGAAATCTGTGAACCTTAACCCTGAACCGTAAACCCTGAACCCGCTCCCTTTCCCTCTAAACTTTCTCTATTTGTCCCTTGCATTCTGCTATCCCGTTTGTTATAATAGCAAAGAATTATCTATGTAGTTGAAATGAGGTGCAACAATTGAAGAAGGGACTTCATCCGGATTATCATCCAGTCGTTTTCCGCGACATCGGTGCTGACTACTCTTTCCTGACCCGTTCTACAGCAACTTCCAACCAGACTGTAAAATGGGAAGATGGCAATGAATACCCGCTGATCAATATCGATATCAGCAGCAAATCCCATCCATTCTATACAGGACAGCAGCGTTTCGGTAAGGCTCGTGGCCGTATCGAAAAGTTCAACAAACGTTACGGCAAATCCGCAGAATAAGGAACAGGGCGCATGCCCTGTTTTTTATTGCCCTTTTTTGATATACTAGAAAAGATGTGTATGTGGGGAAATGGATATTTCAAGTATTCGTTTGAAATTTTGGCTATGGTTCAGGGCTGGGTTCCGCGTGGCGCGAGATTCTTCGAATCAGTTCTCACTGTTCTGATTGCGCATGAGCAAACATACGGCATTTCACTCCGCTCAGAATGACGACGCCGCGATTTTAGTCACCAGTCACACCTAATCCCTAGCCACTCATCCCTATGTTCAAACTACAAACGACCAAATTTATAACAGGAGTAAAGCATAATGCAGATCAGCAAATTAGATGGCATGGAAGCCAGATATATGGCACTGGAAGATCAGCTGAGCGATCCTTCGGTGATCGCCGATCAGAACCGCTGGAGAGAGCTCTCGAAGGAGCATGCGGAGCTGGGAGAGATCGTTTTCAAGTATAGAGAATATAAGGAGGCACTCAAGGGGATCCAGGATGCACTGGAACTTCTGGACGATAAGTCGCAGGCCGATCTCCATGAGCTGGCGAAGGAAGAGCTGAAGGAAAATGAAGAGAAGCGGGATGCTCTGGATCTGGAAATCCATAAGATGCTGATCCCGAAGGATCCGAATGACGGGAAGAATGTCATCCTGGAAATCCGCGCGGGTACGGGCGGTGAGGAGGCTGCGCTCTTTGCATCGGATCTTCTCAAAATGTACCTGAAATTTGCAGAGCGCAAGGGCTGGAAGGCAGAGATCGCGGATGCGAATGAGACGGATCTTGGTGGGTTCAAGGAAGTCACCTGCACCATCGAAGGAAAGAATGCGTACTCGATCCTGAAATTCGAGAGCGGCGTACACCGCGTGCAGCGTATCCCTGAGACGGAGAGCCAGGGGCGTGTGCATACGTCGGCGGTCACGGTGGCTGTCCTGCCGGAGGCGGAGGATGTAGATATCGAGGTGCGCCGCGAAGACCTGCGTATCGATGTATACCGTTCTTCCGGTGCAGGCGGTCAGCATATCAATAAGACATCTTCGGCGATCCGCCTGACGCACCTGCCTTCGGGCATGGTGGTCACCTGCCAGAATGAACGAAGCCAGCGCCAGAATAAGGAGAAGGCACTGCAGATCCTGAAGTCCCGTCTCTATGACCAGGCGATGCGCGAGTCGCAGAGCAAGGAAGCGGCGGACCGCAAAAATCAGGTTGGCAGCGGCGACCGTTCGGAGCGTATCAGGACGTATAATTTCCCGCAGGGGCGTGTGACGGATCACCGCATTAATATGAGCATTTACCAGCTTGATGATTTCATGAATGGAAACATGGACGCGATCCTTGACCGGCTGATGGAAGAGGATCTGGCGCGCCGCATGAAAGAAGGGGAAGCGAATGGCCGCTAATACGCTCTGGACGATCCAGCGCCTGCTCGCGTGGACGACGCAGTATTTCCAGCATCACGAGATCGAGTCGCCGCGTCTGGATGCAGAGCTCCTGCTGGCGAAGGTTCTTCACAAGCAGCGGATCTTCCTCTATACGGACTTCGAGGAAATCGTGAATCCGGAAGAGCTCGCACTTTTCAAGTCCTTCATCCAGAAGCGTGTGAAGGGGATTTCCACAGCGGCCATCATTGGTGAGAAAGAATTCATGGGGCTCACCTTCCATGTGAATGAGGATGTCCTGATTCCCCGTCCGGACACGGAGACATGGCTGGAAAAGGTCATCCAGTACCATAGAAATGACGGCGTGATCGAAGTCGCGGACCTTGGGACAGGGAGCGGAGCGATCCTCCTCTCCTTCCTGTATTATTGCAAGGAAGCGAAGGGGATCGGCATCGATATTTCTGAAAAAGCCCTCGCTGTCGCCAAAGAAAATGGGAAAGAGCTTGCGATGGAGGAACGCGCGGCGTGGACACTTGGGGACTATATCGATGCGCTGCCTGAGGGGGTGCTCTATGATGGCATCCTTTCAAATCCTCCCTACATTCCTCGCGAGGATATCGCCCATCTTCAGGAGGAAGTGAAGCATGAGCCGATGCTTGCGCTCGATGGGGGAGAGGATGGTCTCGTTTTCTACCGCCGCCTCGCTGAGAAGGCAGCCGCACATCTGAAGGAGGGCGGTTTCCTTGCCGTGGAATTCGGCATCCACCAGTGGGAAGAGATTCTTTCGCTTTTGAAGGAAACGGGCGCGTTTGAGGATTTCGAAGTCATCAAAGACTACGGCGATATCGAGCGCGCGATCTATTGCAGAAAGAAGAAGCAGCATGACTGAAAAAGTAGAAGTCAATGATCTATATTATAGGGATAAAGTAAAGGCGCTCGGCCGCATCATTCGTGAGGGCGGTCTTGTGGCTTTTCCGACGGAGACGGTCTATGGTCTTGGAGGAAATGCGCTCGATGCGGGTGCGGCGAAAAAGATCTACGCTGCGAAGGGCCGCCCCTCGGATAATCCGCTCATCGTCCATGTGGCGGATCCCTCCGAAGTGGAGAAGTACGCAACCGAGGTCAGCCCGCTCGCAAGGCGGCTGATGGATACCTTCTGGCCGGGACCTTTGACCATTGTTTTCCCGAAGAAAGACTGTATCCCGATGGAAACATCCGGGGGACTCTCCACCATCGCCATCCGCTGCCCGAGGAGTGAGGCGACACGCGCCCTCATCCGTGCAGCCGGCGTTCCTATAGCAGGTCCGAGTGCGAATATTTCCACCCGTCCGAGCCCGACGACCGCGGACGATGTGCTGCATGATATGAATGGACGTATCGCCGCTGTCATCGACGGCGGCCCCTGCCAGATCGGCCTAGAGTCCACCGTGGTGGGCATCGAAGGAAATGAGATCGTCATCTACCGACCCGGCGGTACGACGAAGGAAGCGCTGTCTGCCATCGCACCGACGGCGGTAGACAGCGCACTCGCCAAAGACGGCGCACATCCGAAGGCACCTGGCATGAAGTATCGCCACTATGCGCCTTCTGCGCCGCTCACCGTGTATACGGGAGAGGCGGGGAAGGTGGCAGAGGAAATCTTCTCCTTTGCGGAAAAGACAGATAAGAAGTATGGTTTCTTCGTCAGCGAAGAAACGGCTTGTCTTCTCCCCATGGGACTTCCTGTTTTCGTCTGGGGACATCGGGAGGATAAAGAGAGCTTCGCGCACAACCTCTTCTCCGGTCTTCTCTATTTCAATCGCCATCCCGTCGATGCCATCATCGGCGAGGGCACGGATACCGCAGGTCTCGGTCTTGCCATCATGAACCGCCTCACCAAGGCGTCCGGGTATCATATCGTGGTGGAGAAGAGGTAGGAGCGGACGGGTTCAAAGGGATTCTTGATTTTGTGAATTGACGGACTTTTTCCATCGGCATCATAGAAATCCGGAGCCTCTTTTTACCTATATGTACCGCACCATATCCGTTGGGGGCATAGAATATGTTATGCGAAAGGGACAACTCGCCCATAGACAGGTGTTCGTAAAACAGGTTTAGACCAAAATTACGAAATGAGCATCTGTCAGGCAGGGCTGGACAACGAAAAGCCGCTGTATTCAGGTTTTGTAGAGGTGGTGGACTACCTCTCCGATGAACACGGCTGGAGCCGCAGCGTTCCCAATCTCTCCGGCAAACTCAAGCGCGGTTCCCTTCGCTATGGCGAGGCGGTGGAGCTGGCGGACGCGCTGGGGTATGATTGTGTATTCAGTAGCATGATCGTATAATAAGAGAAAAAGTTGCTGGAGGTAAGTTGCATGAAAAAGAGACAGATTTCCAAGAAAATGTTAAACGCTTTCTTGTCCGGAGAACTGTCCTCCTTGCTGGTGGCCGTCAAAAAAGATGATACTTTAGACTTGGAGCTTCGTGGAGACTCCGTGAATATCTATTACCGTGGAGGGAGTATTTTCAAAATTGAGGAAATCAACAACTCGTTCTCGATATCTTTTGATATTAACTACTGTATAGAAAGCTCCACAAGCCTTAGCGGAAATCCATCTCCCGCAGAAGCAGTCGCAAATCTTCCTTTTTATAAGCAGGCGATGGACTGGTGGTTTCACAAGCATCCCAAATACGAACGAGAGTTCCAACAGGTAATTGCGCGTGAAAACAATAACCACGGCTAAATTTCCAGCGGCACAGACTATTACATAGCCGACATTGAATTTGCAGACGGCAACGCCAGATTTGACATGGTAGCACTGAAATGGCTGTCCAATGGCGCTGTACGAAGAGACACCAGCCGAATCTCTCTCGCACTGATCGAAGTCAAATATGGGGACGGTGCATTGAAAGGGACTGCCGGAATTGAGAAGCATCTGGAGGATTTTCAGGCGTTTCTCAGTGACAGGGAAAAAGTAAGTGATTTCTGCCGGGACATGTCTCTGGTATTTTCCCAAAAGTGCCGACTGGGACTGGTAGACGGCCTTAATGAAAAACAGTACGATGTTAAAATCAGTTCCTTGGACCCGGAAGTGATTTTTCTCTTCGCAAACCATGATCCAGAGAGCAAAATTCTTCCTGCTGTTCTAAAAGAAGTTAAGCCGAATAAGTATCCCTTCCCCATTCTGGTTGCAAATGCCTCATATATGGGCTATGGTCTTTATGCCGAACAGATGAAGCAGATAAAAGACAAATAATTTTTTGCACTACCACCCTGTTGTCGCGGCGGTTTGCTATACTGTCCTCAAAAACAGGAGGACGATTTTATGGCAGAAGAAACACGATAGGAAAACGTTGTGCGCTCCGGGGCTGGAAGCTGTTTCACGGTATCTCTATCCTATACGGAGATGTGTAAGAGGGTGAAGGGGAATGAAACTCTGTATTCATCGAGGCACGCACCAGATCGGCGGCATTGCTGCCGAAATCTCCACGATAAGCACGCGCATCCTCATGAATATGGGTGACGAGCTATCTCTTGATCCAAATTTCGTCTCCGCACCGCTGAATATTCCGGGTGTGACGGATGGGAACGGACATTGCGATGCCGTACTGTTTACCCACTATCACGGCGATCATACCGGGCAAATGCTGCGTATCCGACCGGAGATTCCCATTTATGCCGGGGCGCTGGCAAAGGATATCATGCGCCTGTCCGCAGAGCGTGGCGGGAAAAAGAATGAAGCGCTTTGCAAGCGCATTGAAACCATGCAAGCCTTTTCTCCCGGCAAGCCGCTTTTGATCGGTGATATTCAGATTACACCGTTTTGCATTGACCATTCCGCGTGCGACAGCTATATGTTCCTGATCGAAGCGGATGGCAAGCGGCTGTTGTATACCGGCGATTTCCGGCTGCACGGTGTGCGCGGCAATGTCATGGACAAGATTCTGGACAGACGCATTGGAAAGGTCGATGTGGTTGTCACGGAGGGAACGACGGTTTCTCGTTCTGAATATGAGACCGTGACAGAGTGGGAGCTGCAAAAACGTGTGAAAGCGTATTTGCGGCAGTACAAGTACGTCTTTGTTCTGTGTGCAACGACGAACCTTGACCGGATTTTTGCGCTGGCGCGGGCAGTGCCGCGTGGAAAATACTGCATTTGTGACGAGTATCAAAAAACGCTGGTCAAGGTGGTTTCCGACCATTGGAGTAGTCTATCGACATTTTATGAGATGCCAAAGCTGAATACTCTCGGTTCCGTTATTCTTCAAGGCTTTCAAGAGCGAGGCGGGTTGATGTTTGTCCGTGTCAATCGGCAGTTTGAACGCATTATCCGACAATTTGACCCGCAGCAAAGCATTCTGCTCTATTCCATGTGGGATGGCTACCGAACAAAGCCGGACAGCAATATCCCAGAGTTTCTGTCGCTGACCGGAACATGGGCAGAGCTTCACACCAGTGGTCATGCCTCGCCGAATGATCTTCGCCACGTGATTGAAAAGGCAGCCCTGGAAATTGTCATCCCCATGCACACCGACGCGCCACAGAAAATGCAGACACTCTGCCAGAATTGTAAGGTGATTCTACTGAAAGACAGGGAGGAGCTATTGCTATGACGAATGATATTTTTGCGTCGGCTTGACACGGACGGAACTATAAACACTGGGCGTTCTTCTACCAATTACATTCCGGATCATCCCTGTTTCATTGGAAGCACTGGATCATGCCGCCGTCGTGCGTGTGATCGATCAGGCACGCTGTATCATCCTGAATCCGAAGCGACTTTCCGTAGATTTGTTGGATGATTTTCTGCGTGGGCAGGACTATCAGCGGTGGAACAATGCGCCTGTGCCAATTATTTTGTTCTCAGACACCATGACCAAGGAACAACGCCACTTCCGCTTCAATTTCCGCAAGCATCGCTTGAAAACCGGAGCGGTCATAGGTCACGCCGCTCACGCCATCCTCCACAAAAAATGTAGGATTCGGGAAATGGTGCTCCCGTGCATACCGCAAAAGCATATCCTTCTAAGACGAGATTTGTCAAGGGCATTCTTTTCCGAAAATACAATTTCAAAATTATTATATGAATGAGTCAGTCCTCTTCCGGGGCTGACTCTTTTTTCTTAAAGACTTATACAGTCTTAGTTTCGATTGCAGAACCCTTTTCCCCACTTAATACTTTAAGCGGTATTATACTTTAAGCGGTATTATGGCCTTGCAAGAAAGAAATGAGGTGAACAATTATGA
>ERZ1673722.590-NODE-590-length-45315-cov-17.042643_pt1 | contig 45315 bp, 35 predicted proteins | sample MGYA00580222_ERZ1673722 | MGnify/ENA primary metagenome ERZ1673722 (study PRJEB41218, sample SAMN15661750) | gut metagenome | host: Homo sapiens | place: Canada: London | collected 2015-08-20/2019-03-30 | study: EMG produced TPA metagenomics assembly of... | reverse complement strand
GATCGGTTTTATCCATCATCAAAGCTTTGCAGCTGTTGTGGAAACATAAAAAAAGCTTTGAAGTTATCTGACAGAGTTTATAGATGTGCGTGTGGAAATATGATTGACAGAGATTTCCAGGCATCTATAAATCTCAAGACTTATGGAGAAAAATTTGCAAGCTGACACTGAAACGTTAATGCAAATATGTACGGATACGTTAGTCCGGAATTTACGCCTATGGAGAGTACAAGAACTTGTGAGTAGATTGATATTTATATCATCAAAAGCATGCTCGTTGAAGTAGGAATGGAACATAGAAGTTTATGACTTTTTATAAGTTTTCAGTAACGGTAAGAGAAAGTGGAAAACCAAAAAGAGAAAAACAGAAAGGCTGCGGGAGAAAAAAAGACGTATTCCGGCGGTGAAAATAAGAAATTTAACGGAAAGAAAAACTGGAGCGATGCGGAGCAGGTAAAGAAATTCGTTAAAGAAGAGAAAGCTGTTCGTACAGAGAAAACAAAGAGCGCGGCACCGGAAAAAGCAAGACAGAAAAAGAGTTCATCATCGTCGAAATGTCCTTATCAGAAAAAATGCGGCGGATGCACATATCTGAATCTTTCCTACGAGGAGCAGCTCGCGAAAAAAGAGCAGTTCCTGAAGAAAACATTGAAAGGCATTGTCCCGGTCAAAGGCATGGTCGGCATGGAAAATCCCTATCATTATCGGAATAAAGTCAACTCCGCCTTTGCACGCAAAAAAGACGGAACGATCATATCCGGCATTTACGAAAAGGGCACACACAAAGTGGTCCCGGTTGACGAGTGCCTGCTCGAGGACCAGCGCGCCGATGCCATCATCCGCGATATCCGCAGTCTGCTGAAGAGCTTTAAAATCATGATCTACAACGAGGACAGCGGCTACGGCCTCCTGCGCCACGTTATGGTGCGCACCGGTTTTTCCTCCGGCGAGATCATGGTCGTCCTCGTCTGCGTATCGCCGGTCTTCCCGTCGAAAAACAACTTCGTAAAAGCCCTGCGCAAACTCCACCCGGAGATCACCACGATCGTACTGAACGTCAACGATCGCACCGACAGCATGGTACTCGGAAAACGTGACATTGTCCTCTTCGGACGCGGTTACATCGAGGATGAACTCTGCGGCTGCACCTTCCGCATCTCCCCGCAGTCCTTCTACCAGGTCAACCCGGTTCAGACGAAAAACCTGTACGAAAAAGCCATCACCCTGGCCGGCCTTACCGGAAACGAGCGCGTCATGGACGCTTACTGCGGAATCGGAACCATCGGCCTCATTGCATCCCGCGACGCGAAAGAAGTCATCAGCGTCGAACTGAACCCAGACGCCGTCCGCGATGCCGTAACAAACGCCAAACGAAACCAAATCAAAAACGTCTCCTTCTACCAGAACGACGCCGGCGCCTTCATGGTCTCCATGGCCGAAAAAGGCGAAAAAGCCGACGTAGTCTTCATGGATCCACCGAGAGCAGGCAGCAATGAAGCCTTCCTGTCCTCTGTCGTAACCCTCGCTCCGAAAAAAGTAGTCTACGTTTCCTGCAATCCGGAGACACTGGCAAGAGATCTGCGGTATCTGACGAAACACGGATACAAGGCGGAAGAGGCATGGGGGTATGACATGTTTGCGTGGTCGGAACATGTGGAGACGGTCTGCCTGCTGACTAAAAGATAATGGAGTTGTCCTATAAGAATAGAATAGATTGATTTTCAAAAAGCGATTGAACACTGTGAGCTAAGATGAGAAGTGTTCAATCGTTTTTCCTTTTTGAAAATTTTAAGATTGAGTATGCCCAAATAGTATGATAAAATAAATTCATAAATATTAAATTTATATTAGTGAATATCACGAACGAGGAAAATAAATGATAATCAGTGAAAGAATATTAAAAGTATTAAAAGATAGGAATATGACTCAGGCTGATTTCGCAAAGCAGGTTGGGATTGCCCCCAGCGCAATCAGTGAATGGAAAAAAAGAAAAACCAATCCTGCTGCGGAGAAGATCATGGACATTTGCAATGTATTGCAGATAACGCCAGAGCAGCTTCTTACAGGGAGAGGGATTGAGGATGAGAAAACAATTGTAGCGGAAAGCCCGGAAAGCCGTTTTACGCCTTATGATATACAATTGATTAAAGATTATCACGGACTGAAAGAAGAACAGAAGAAGAGACTTATAGCTTTTATGGAGGCGCTGAAGAAGATAGAAAGTCTGGAGGAGAAGAATGGCAAAGATTATTAAAGATACAATGGAATTTTTGGGGTTTATGGGAAAAATTGCATAATAGCAATTTTAAAGGGTCGAATTCGACGCCTTTAGAAATCAGGCAGGTTCAAATGCATTTACAATGTCACCATCAAAATGGATGAATTTTACAAGCACAATTGGGGTTTTGAGTAAGCCTGGTTGTTATGGAGAAAAATTTGCTTATTCTGATATAGATTTGGAATTCAATATCTTCAGGTGCAGTCAAAGAGGAGAAGATAATGACGGAAATACAAAGTCTAGGAGAAATAAATACCAACATTTTGGAAAAAGAATATGGCAAAATCCAGACTAAAGAAATTATTGTGACAAATGAAAGAATAGCACACATAAAAGAAAGACATCCGGAAGATTATTCTCTGTTTGAACAATATGGTAAAGAATGTGTGACTTCTCCTGATATGATGATAAAAGACGGAAAACACGATGGAACTGTTTTTATGGTAAAGAAGTTGCCGGAAACGAATTTAAATGTTGTTGTACGTGTGGTTCTGGAAACTGATGGTAATAAATTAAAAAATTCAATAATGACGTTTTATCGAATTCGAGAGAAGAATTTGAAAAAGCTCATTGAAAAAAATGGGCTGCTTTACAAAAAAGAATAAATAGAGTATAATAAACATAAAATATAGAGGCTTTACCCGAGGAATTATTGAAGTAGAGAATGTGCTGCTACACACCCTATGGGTCAAAAGAAATGCGGGAAGGGGCACACCCGCCAGTAATTCTTCGGTTAAGCAAAATAGATGATTGATACCACCAGCCGAGAGGCTGGTGGTATTTTTAAGACAGGAGATGAATGAAAATGGCATCGATGCAGACCGTGCGAAATTATACAAAGTCTGTGAGCAGAACAATGTCGGCATCACCGTTATGAAAGGCTTTGCGGGCGGCCGTCTCTTCGATGAAAAGCGTTCCCCGTTCGGCATGCCGATTGCAGAGCGTATGGAGAAAACAGCGAAATTGTTTGGATGCTGAGAAGACAGAAATTTCGTGAAGCAGACGAAGCGACTTGTCTGAAAAAAGAAGGAATGAAAAAACTGGAGAGGAAATAAGAAACATGGCAGTAAATAAAAATGGAATCGTAGTATTAGGAGCAGTTTTTGTGGATATCAAAGGTTTTCCGGAGGACATCTACGTCCCGGACGGCAGAAACGCCGGTCATGTCGAGTACATCCACGGCGGTGTGAGCCGAAACGTGGTGGAGGACATCGCAAACCTGGAGCTGCGTCCGACCTTCCTTGGAATTGCGGACAATACCGCACTCGGCGAGGATGTTGTGCGCAAACTGCAGCGCCACAAAGTCAACACCGAATACATGAAAGAAATCCCGAACGGTATGGGAACATGGCTTGCTGTCTTCGATCACAACGGCGACCTGGCGGGATCTATCTCCCAGCGACCGAACCTGATGCCGATTCTCAATATTCTGGAAGAAAACGGAGATGAAATTATCGAGAACTGTGATTCCGTTGTGGCAGAGATCGATATGGACAAAGAGATCATCAAAAAGCTGGTACAGCTCTGCGAAAAGTATGACAAAAAACTGTACGGCGTTGTCAGCAATATGAACATCGCAGTCGGCAGAAGAGATCTTCTGCAGAAATTTGACTGCCTGATCTGTAACCAGCTCGAGGCAGGCGTTTTCTTCTCCGATGATTACAGTGAAAAAACACCGGCCGAGATGGAAAAGATTCTCGCCGAACGCCTGAAAGCGGCGAATGTTCCGGCTATGGTCGTAACGATGGGCGGTGACGGAGCTGTCTATGCAGAGGCAGACGGCGAGAGCGGTTTCTGCCCGGCACAGAAAGTACAGGTAAAAGATACAACAGGAGCCGGTGATGCATTCTGCGCCGGTGTTTCTGCCAGTCTTACTTACGGAAAAACACTCGGTCAGTCCGTAGAAATTGGTACCCGCCTGGCAGCATCCGTCATCACATCGTCGGAAAATGTCTGCCCGCGCTTCCGTCCGGAAGAGTTCGGCATCGAGGCATAAAAGGGGGCAGAAATGAAGTTACTGTACGGAACCGGCAACCCGGCAAAACTCGACGCGATGCGCCACCGCCTTGCAGGTCTTGGGATTGAGCTGATCGGGCTGAAAGATCTTGGCGGTGTTAAGTTGCCAGAGATTATCGAGGATGGAAAAACGCCGCTGGAAAATGCCAGGAAAAAGGCGGAGGCGTATTTCAACGCGCTTCATATGCCGGTGTTCTCCTGTGATTCCGGTCTGTATTTTGACAACGTGGCAGAGGACGACCAGCCCGGTGTTCATGTGCGGACCGTGAACGGAAAGTATCTGTCCGATGAAGAAATGACCGCGCATTATGCCGCCCTTGCAGAAAAGTACGGCGGTCTGACGGGACGCTATAAAAACGCAGTTTCGCTGATTCTTGATGCGGATCACCGCTATGAAGCGATGGACCCGTCGATGGAGAGCACTCCGTTTCGCATGGTCGGCACGCCGCATCCGATGAGCAAAAAAGGTTTTCCGCTCGACCGTCTGTCGATCGATCTGCGGACCGGAAAATATTATTACGATTTAAATGAGAAAGGAGCCGCGCTCGATCAGCTTGCCGTGGAAGACGGTTTTCTGCAGTTTTTTGAGCGTGTGATGGATTATAACAAAATGGAACGATATGAACTTCGAGCCATCCGCCAGGATGAAATGGAACAGGGCGTTGCCATTGAGTTGGCGTGCTTTCCGCCGAATGAGGCGTGCTCCGAGAAGAGTATGCGCGAGCGGGTGCAGTACGCGCCGGAGCTGTTTCTGGCGGCAGTAGACAAAGAAACCGGAAAAATCGCCGGAACCCTGAACGGACTTGCAACAAATGAGACAAAATTCCGTGATGCCTTTTTCGATGAAATCAGTCTGTACGACCCGAAGGGCGAAAACGTCATGCTTCTGGGCCTCAGTGTTCTGCCGGAATACCGCGGGCAGGGAATCGCCCGCGCGCTGATGGAAGAGTACAGCCGCCGGGAACAGAAAAATGGAAGAAAACAGCTCATTCTGACCTGCCTGCAGGACAAGGTGGAGATGTATAAAAAGATGAACTTCCGCGACGAGGGAATCTCCGCATCCACCTGGGGCGGCGAGGAATGGCATGATATGACGAGAAAATTAAATGATTAAGAAAATTTGCAGAGAAAATTTCTTGTGTTAAAGTTTGCTGTAAGCGTTATAATAAAGAAAATCAAGCAAAACAGGAGGAACAACCAATGAGCAGAGTAAATTTTGGAGCAAAACCAAACATGTATCCACTTCCGGTTCTGATTATCGCAACGTACGACAAAGACGGCAACCCGGATGCTATGAATGCCGCATGGGGCGTAGTCACAGATTTTAACGAAATTTCCATCAGCATGGGTGACCACAAAACAACGGACAACCTTGCCGCAACCGGCGCATTCACCGTCAGCATGGCAACCGAGGATACGGTCGTTGCCTGCGATTATGTCGGCATCGAGTCCGGCAGAAAAGTCCCGGACAAATTTGCACGCGCCGGTTTCCATGCAACGAAGAGCGAATTCGTCAACGCGCCGTTGATCGATGAGCTTCCGATGACACTGGAGTGCAAAGTGAAAAGCTTTGACAACGGCATTCTGGTCGGCGAGATTGTGAATGTCTGCGCAGACGAGAGCGTTCTGACCGACGGAAAGATCGATCCGAAAAAACTGAAACCAATCGCCTTCGATCCGGTCAACAACACCTACCTCGCCATGGGCGACAAAGTCGGCGATGCTTTCGGCTCCGGCAAGGCGCTGAAATAAGTGGTAAGAAAAGAAGGACTCTGAATATATAAAAATTTTATATATTCCCCTTGACAAACCACCTCCGCAGTCTTATGATATGTATAAAATTTATATATATAAATATTTTACATATCAAAAACTAACGGAGGTGGTTTTTTATGTATTTTCCGGTATCAGCACTGCTGATCGAATTTATGATCCTGTCGATCGTGAACCGGGAAGATTCCTATGGATATGAGATCAGCCAGACCATCAAGCTGGTTGCCGACATCAAAGAGTCGACCCTGTACCCGATCCTGAAAAAACTGGAAAAAGCCGGTTACGTGACGACGTATTCCGCAGAGTACCAGGGAAGAAAACGGAAATATTATTCGATCACAGAAGAGGGAAAAACACAGATGGCGTACCTGCAGGGCGAATGGAAGTCCTACCGGGACACCATTGACGACATCATCGAGGGGAGGAAAAAAGGATGACAAGTGGGGAATACCTGAATCAATTGCAGAAGTATCTGAAAAAACTTCCGCAGAGTGATTACGAAGATGCGATGGAATATTTCACCGAGTACTTCGCGGACGCCGGTCCGGAAAATGAGCAGGCGGTAATGGAGGAGCTTGGAACACCGAAACAGGCAGCCGCGGAGCTGATGAGAAACCTTCTGGACAAAAAGGTGAACGAACACGAGGCCATGGAGCAGGAGGAAAAACGGAAAGAGAAGAAAAAAACGACAGGCGCGAACGTTGTCTGGATCGCGATTCTCGCTCTGTTTGCAGCTCCGATCGGAGCGCCGATCCTGATCAGCATTCTCATCGTTCTGCTCTGTGCAGCCCTCTGCGTGGCACTGCTTGACATGAGCGTCTTTCTGATCACAGTTGTCGGTGTAGTTGTTGGAATCAAAATGCTGCTGCGCGGTATCCTGGCAGTTTCAGTTTCCTTCGGCGGTTTCTGTTTTATCACCGGAATGGGAATTTTCCTGATCGGAATCAGTATTCTGTGCGCGGTATTCGGCGTATACTTTGCAAAATGGATGGGACGGCTTTTCGTGTGGTGTGCACGTAAGGTAACAAAAAAAGGAGGCACCAGATCATGAAAAATTGGACAAAAACAGCATTACTGACAGGATGTGCCTGCTGCATTGCCGGCGCGGCGCTGATGTTCTGCGGCTGGACGGGCGGCGGAAAAGCATATGCGGAAACGTATGATCTGAATGCCATGAGCGGTTCCGCGACAAAAGCAGACGGCATTTCTGTGCAGGAGAAGACAAAGATTGAAGATTTTGATGAACTGCAGACAGATCTTGCCATCGGTGACCTGCGCGTCCTTCCGTCCGGCGACGATTCCTGCTATCTTTCCTGGCGGGTTCCGTCGAAAAAGGGAAAAACTGCCGTGCAGTACAGCGTGCGGGACGGTGTTCTGAAGATTGAAGAAACGAAAGCCGTATCAAACTACATTCACGTCGATATTGACTTTATGGGGGAAGTACTGAGCGGCGGAAAAGAATCGGAAACCGGTGTTATCCTGTATCTGCCGGAGACGAAAGTTCTGAAAAAAATCGACGTAGCTATGGATTTCGGTGATGTTCAGATGAATGGAGTCCAGGCAGAAAGCGGAAGAATTCAGAGTGATGACGGCGATGTCACACTGTCCGGATGCAAAATGCAGGATATTAAGCTGGAAGCAGATTATGGTGATGTTGAACTGAAGAGCGGAACATGGGAGAACGGTTCGATTACCATGGACGACGGTGATGTGAAAATCTCCGGCACAAAGCTTTCCGGCGATATTTCAATCAGCAATTCCTACGGCGACATTGAGCTGGAACTGGCGAAAAAAGAGCTGGAACAGCTGGCAATTACAGCAAAAACCGATCTGGGTGACATCGATGTGCCGGACACCATGAAAGATCTCGTGCATGGAGAGACTGACGAGTACAGCTTTTCCTATACACCGGATCAGGCAGCGGGCAGTCTGAAACTCGTGAACGATGACGGTGATATCACGATCGAAAACGACTGAAATCGAAAGAAATAAGAAAGAAATAAAAAGCAAAATACGGCTGGTTCAGAATTCCTGGAACAGCCGTATCAGTTTGTCTATGCAGATGGGGATCTGAAAGTGAAGATGTATGAGATCGGATAGCAGCCGTGTAAAAAAAAGAAAACGATATGTAAAGTCTGACGGATGAATTGCCAAGTTCTTCTGAATATGGTAAAATTTTACCTATCTTGAGAAAAAAGATTTGACGTAAAATACCAGAGACACAGGAGGAGCTATGTCAGTTTTTTCAGATTTGTTATCAGAATATATTAAGATGAAGGATGTGGATGTCTACCCGCTTTCGCAGTTTTGCGGACTCGAACGTTCCTCCATGTATAAAATCATCAATGGAAAGAGAAAACCGTCCGGTGAGGATACTGTGCGGAAGATGGCGCAATTTATGCATCTGACACCGCAGGAAAAAACGGATTTCATGGACGCGTTTTATATTGCACAGATGGGAGCCGAGGTATATTACCGACGGAAATCGGTGCGGGAGCTGATCGAAACGTTCAGCCGCCGTGAGGGCAGAAAAGAATATATCTTTGCAGAAATGGAGCATGCGGAACTCGAACTAAACGGGGGGGGTAGCGGAGCTGTTCCCTTTCAGGGCGCAGCGCATGTGCGGCATGCGATCTTACAGCTTTTTTCCGGTGAGGCTGTAAAAGAAAACGGAAAGATTTCCGTCCTAGTTCAGCCGGACTTTGATTTTGCGATGGATCTGCTGCAGACGCTCGGTGAACAGAATCCGGGTCTTACGATTCAGCATCTGTTCTGTCTGAACAATAACGAGAAACTTATCTCCATGCGGAAAAATTATAACCTGAGTTGTCTGCGGAAAATTCTTCCGCTCTGCGCGTGTGGCTGCGATTATCACGCGAGATACTATTACGATAATGTGGCGGCAAGGCTGAACGAATTCCGCCTGTTCCCGTATCTGATCCTGACAGAACACTGTGCGCTGGTATTCAGTTCAGATTACCAGAATGCAATCCTGTTCCGGGCAGAAGAGACACTTCGGATGCTGCGGGAAATGTTCGAGAAGTATCTGCGGCAGTCTGATCTGCTATTTGAGCGGCTCGACACAGTGCAGACACAGCTGGGCTACACGGAAACGCTGATTCAGCATTTTATCGCATCGGATTCTCCACGGTATTTTTTCCAGCGGATGCCATGCCTTTCCGGTCTTCTGACTGAAAAAATGCTGGAGCGCCACCTTGTGCCGGAGATGCCGGTGCGGGGACAGATGGTACAGGCGGTTGCACAGTATGCAAAAGTGATGCAGGGCAGAGTACTGGACCAGAAGACGACGATGTTTTTCTCGGAGGACGGCGTACGAAGTTTCCTGGAAACGGGCCGTGTCGACGAGTACCCGAAGGAATGCTATTCCCCGCTTGATATGGAAGAGAGGATCGAACTGGTGCGGAACTTTCTGGCGCTGCGGGATCAGACGAATCTTCGGATGATCCGGGAAGAGGACGGCAGGGCAGAACATGCACTGAATATTTCCGTAAATGCGCATGAGGGTTATCTTCTGTTCAAGACGAAAACGGAGCGCCTGATCTATCTGAGCATTCAGGAGCCGAGCATTTTGACGGCATTTTACGATTACCTGGAATCGATGAAGCCAGAGAACTTCTGCAGCGAGGAGGAAATGCTCGCGCGGATGGACAGTCTGCTTGAAGACATGACAAACGCATGAGTAAATAAATTGTGAACACGCCTCTTTGGTTTAGGTGTCAAAAGTACCCATTTACCATAATCCTCACAAATGTTGTATAATTAGGACAGATCAATCGTGAGGTGTACCGACATGTCCTTTAAAACAAACAAGTATCAACAGATTACGCTTAATGACAGTTTTATAAATCTCTCTCCAAGAGCACAGAAGATTATCATGAATTCATGGTGTAAGGATTTTGCTGATATTGTGTTCCCGGCAATCAACGAAGAACGCTTCGCTGTTCTTTATAGCAGCAACAACGCTTCGCGGCCAAATACTCCGATCAATTTCATCATTGGAAGTCTTATGTTGAAAGAAAACAATGGACTTACTGACGATGAACTGGTGGAATCCATCTGCTGTGATGTGCGCTATCAGTATGCTCTGCATACCACACATCTTGCGGAACAGCCAGTCAGTGACCGGACATTCAGCCGTTTTAGAGAATGGCTTTATAACTATGAAATGGAGACTGGGGCAAATCTTCTTGAGGAAGAAATGCTGCATCTTGCGGATGTCTATGCAAGATACATGAATCTTCATTCAAACGTAAAGCGCATGGATAGTCTAATGATTGCTTCCAGATGCAAGCGCATGTCACGTCTGGAAATCATCTATCAGACCACAGCAAATGCTGTCAACCTGATTCATTGGCTTGGGCATGACGAACTGATCAGTTCCGAACTTCGCCACTATCTTGATGCTGATGACCATAATCAGATGATCTATTACTGTAAAACAGAAGATGTGTCACCGCGTTTGGAAAAAGTCCTCCAGGAAGCGCAGGCTGTAAAAAACCTTATGTCTGACGAAATCTGGTATAGCTTTTCAGAGTACCAGCTTCTGCTGCGGGTTCTCAAAGAGCAGGGATCGGTTGATGAAGAAGGAAATCTTCATGCCTGTGATAAAAAGGAAGTCAGTTCCTCGAGTCTGCAGAATCCATCTGACCCTGATGCGACCTACCGGAGCAAAGCAGGAAAGTCTCACAAAGGCTATGTGGGTAATGTAGTAGAAACCGTCGGCGAAGCTGGAGACAGCCTTATTACCGGTATGAGTTTTGAAGAGAATACTCACAGCGACAGTGCTTTTTGCAAAAGACTGTTGTGAGAACTGTCCACATAAAAACGATTGCAAATGCAAACCCCAGAAAAAGAACTATGCTGTTCATGCTTCAGCAAGCATGGCATCCAGAGCAAGGTATCTGGAAAAGTTATCCACTGAAAAGTACATAGAACTGACCCATCTGCGTAATGCAATAGAGGGGATCCCTTCTGTACTGCGCAGAAAATATCGCATTGATGAAATACCAGTGTTTGGGAAGCTGCGTTCAAGACAGTTCTTCCTGTTTAAAATCGGGGCATATAATTTTGGTAAACTTTTTCGACACAAGCATCGTTTACGGGTGGAGTCTGCCCAAAATCTGATAATTGCCTGCCATGTTCAAAAATTCAAGGTTCTTGCCGATGCATTGTTTAGAACATGGCTTTTGACACCCGAACCAAAATTTGAATATCATAAGGAAATGGAGCCTAAGTATTTTGAAACCGGCACAAATAACAAGACATAAGTTGTCGATGAGGAAGAAAAGGTTTGTACTTAGCTTACGCCCAATTCAGTATCTGGAAGAACTGTTAGAAGCTTAAAAAATAGATAAAAACAGAATTGGTGGTAGATAAGCATTCATGCGTTTGTCGTGAAATTTTCAGCTTTTAACTTGATTTGTAGATTGCGGTGCTTTAAAATAAAAGTAATCAAGCATTGTGGAACGGGCTCCACAGACCGGCAGCGGGGGAAAAGCCGGAACGAGTCAGAGAAAACAGCCCAGTGTAAGAATAGGAGTTAGGAGAAACTATGGCAAGTATTAGAGATGTCGCGATCAAAGCGGGAGTAGGAATCGGAACGGTATCCCGTGCGCTCAATGGAAGCGGATACATTTCCGAAGAAACAAAACAGAAAATCATGCAGGCAGTGGAGGAACTGAACTATAAACCAAATGAGCTTGCCCAGAACCTGTTCCACAATAAGTCCGGTTTTGTCGGAATTGTTGTTACGAACCTTTCACACCCGTTCATGGCATCTCTGGTCAAGCATGTCGAGAATAATCTGTACACAAATGGCTACAAGTGCATGCTCTGCGAGGTTGGGGACAACCCGAACCGCATCGAGGAATTTGTGGAAATGCTGCAGCGAAATGTCATGGACGGCATTATTTGCTGTGCGGATATCCCGTCTTCTGTCAGTCTGGCGGAAATCCACCGTCCGATTGTCATGATTGACCGCTGTGGTGCAGAAGGGATTCCGTGTGTGCATTCCGACCATAAGCGCGGCGGTGAGCTTGCGGCGCAGGCACTTTTGAGCGCCGGATGCAAGAACGTGATCTATTTTGCATCGAGTGCAACAGAGCGCGGTTACTCGATGGATCGTTACCGACGGTTTGCAGAAGTCTGCAAACAGCATAAATGTAAAGTTACAGCGATTGATGCCGGAAGCAAAATTCCGAATTTTCAGACCGGATCGATGATCTGGAAAAAATATATCAGCCACTTTGATGGAATTGATGGACTTTTTACAGCCGATGTCACAGCGGCTGTGTGCATGAAGATGCTGCAGAAAAAAGGAATCAAGATTCCGAAAAAACTGAAGGTGGTCGGCTACGATGGTCTGGATTTTACCCGCTTTTTGACACCGGAACTGACGACGGTCCGTCAGAATGTGCCGGAAATCGCCAAGCGGAGCGTAGATACGGTCATCCGCATGATTGACGGAAAGAAGATTGAGGAAATGGAACAGATTGTGGATGTGACCTTCCGAAAAGGGGAAAGTACCTGAAAATAACGAAACAGGGAAGCACTGAATTTTGGATTATTTTCCGGGAATGCAATAAAACAGAAGAAGAACAGATATCAGAGACATTCGATCTGAAAAGAAAGGGTGTCTCTTTTTCATGCATAAAATTGTTACGGAAACAGTTGCAATTGTCGAAAAAATAGTGAAAAACGGAAAAGTGGAACATATGGAACAAAAACGCATGGAACAGAGAAAAATGTGGAACAGTGGAATGGGAGAAGAAAAGAAATAAGTGTGGAGTTTTTGAAAAAGTTAGGTGCATATTGCACAAAAACACGAAATAAAAATTGTGAAAATGTTGAAAACGACGAAAAAATATTGGAATTTCGTTGACATTGGGCGAACTGCGTACTATGATACAGGTATGGAACAGGTTCCACAAGACAAAGTGCCGAAACGGAAACAATGCAAATGTGGAACAAAAAGCGGTTGGTAAAGCTTTTAGAGAAATAAGGAGGGAACTATGAAGAAAAAAACGTCATCGCCGAAAACGGCAGAAAGTGGAAAATTGAAAAAAGCGCTCTCGTGCTGGCAGCTGTACATCCTGCTGATTCCTGCACTGATCTGGCTGATCGTTTTTGCTTACTATCCAATGTACGGCCTGATCATCGCCTTTAAAGATTTTAAAGGCCGCATGGGAATCATGGGAAGCCCGTGGGCAGATCCGATTTTCAAGTATTTCAAGATGTTCTTCAGTACCAGTATTGCCATGACGGCAATCAAGAACACAATCATCATCAGTCTGGAGAGCCTGATCATCGGATTCCCGATTCCGGTTATCTTCGCACTCTTACTGAACCAGGTACAGAGAAGCGGACCGAGACGAATCATCCAGACCATCTCCTACGCACCGTACTTCATGTCAAACGTAGTTGTAGTCAGCCTGATTTCCGTACTGTTTTCCGCAAACGGTCTTGTAAACCACGCAGTTATGGGAGCCGGCGGAAAAGCAATCATGTTCACCAGCCTTCCGGAGTACTTCCGCAAACTCTTCATCGGAAGTAATATCTGGCAGACGATGGGATTCAACGCCATCATCTTCATCGCAGCACTGACCGCAATCAGCCCGGAGTATTACGAAGCAGCAACGATGGATGGTGCTTCCAGATTTCAGAAAATCCTTTACATTGATTTACCTCTGATTATGCCGACCATCATCCTGATGCTGATCCTTCAGGTAGGTAACATTATGAACGTGGGATATGAGAAAGCTTATCTGATGCAGAACGGTACCAATACAACCGTCAGTGAGATCATCTCGACATACGTATACAAAGTAGGTCTCCAGACCGCACAGTACAGTTTTGCGACAGCCGTTGGCTTGTTTAACTCCGTTGTAAACTTCATTATTCTGGTTATCACAAACGCAGTTGCAAAGAAGACCAGCGATATCAGTATTTTCTAAGAGTCAGGGGGCTTGAAAAATGGCAAATAATAACACTGTGAAAAAGAAAAAAGTAAAAATGAGTACGGGAGACAAGGTCTTTACCGTGATCAATACCATCATCATGATCCTTGTCTGTATTGCAATTGTATATCCTCTGTATTACGTGCTTCTGGCATCTGTTACAGACCCGGTTGTTGTAAGCTCCGGTAAAATCCTTCTCTATCCGGAAGCATGGTACACCAACGGATATGAAACAACACTGAAATACCAGCCGCTCTGGACCGGCTATGCAAACACCATCAAGTATACCGTATTAGGAACGCTGATTTCCCTGGTCTGCACCATTCCGGCCGGCTATGCACTTTCCAGATACGATATGGTAGGAAGAAAACCGATTATGTTCCTGTTCACCTTCACGATGTTCTTCAGCGGCGGTATGATTCCGATGTACTTAACCGTACAGCAGCTGCACATCTACAACACAACATGGGCTATGGTCCTTCCGGTAGCAGTGTCCGCTTACAACCTGATCGTATGCCGCTCCTTCTTTGAAAGCGGTATTCCGGTCGAGCTTCTCGAAGCAGCAAAAATCGACGGCTGCAGCGATTTTGGATTCTTCTTCAAAATTGCAATTCCGCTGTCGAAAACTATCATCGCAGTTATGTGTCTGTTCTATGCAACTGCAATGTGGAACCAGTTCTTCAACGCACTGATGTTCCTGCAGGATGACAGCAAGATGCCTCTTCAGGTCGTTCTTCGAAACCTGGTACTAATGAACCAGTCCAACCAGATGGGAAGTAGTGCTTCTGAGATGGTAACAAAACAGAAACTGGCTGAGCAGTTAAAATACTGTGTTGTAGTTGTTTCCGCATTCCCGCTGCTGTGCGTATATCCTTTCCTGCAGAAATACTTCGCAAAAGGTGTTACGATCGGTGCAGTCAAGGGCTGATACAGAACAGAAAAGTTATCGTTACAGAATTTATCGTTGCAGAATTCATGGCTGCAGCAGACATGATTTTATAGTAGAAACACAAAAATACTAACGTATTTCACTGCCGAAAAGGCAGCAAAATAAAGGAGGAACAACATGAAGAAAAAAATCGTATCCGTATTACTGGCAAGCCTTATGGTAAGCAGCATGCTCGCAGGCTGTGGAAACAGCTCGGGCAGCTCAAGCAGCTCTGGTGCAGGAAGCACAGGAGGAGACACCACATCTGCATCCGGTACAGAAGCAGGTGACACAGGTCTCACAGCAGAAGAGCAGGAAGCAGTTGATGAGGGAATCATCCAGCTCGATGGTACCCTGCCGATCATCAAAGATCCGGCAAAATTCGAAGAGAAATACGGAAAAATTTCCGCTCTGATCGTAAACTCTGCAGACAGAACCGTAGAAGTAGGCGACCTGGCTATGTGCCAGAAATGGTTCGAGGACACAGGAGTAGAGTTTGACTGGCAGCCGATCCCGCAGGAGAGCGCAACAGAGAAAATCAACCTGATGCTTTCTTCCGGCCAGGATCTTCCGGATGTATTCTGGAACTTCGGCGATGGTAAATCCGGAAACACCGTAGTTCAGTACGCAGACCAGGATGTATTCCTTCCGACCGAAGGCCTGATCGAAGAGTACATGCCAAACCTGAAAGCATTCCTCGATGACAATGAGCGGTATCAGCTTGAGATCACCGCTCCGAACGGTCATAAATATGGATTCCCGTACGTAGAGGAAATGAAAGGTCTTGTATTAACACCTGGACCATTCGTGATCAACAAAACATGGCTGGATAAAGTAGGCAAAGAAGTGCCGACAACCGTAGACGAGTGGGTAGATTGCCTGAAAGCATTCCGCGACGGCGGCGATCTGAACGGCAACGGCGAAGCTGATGAAATCCCAATGGCAACCTGGTTCGGCGCAACCGATACCTTTGGTTCCTACAACCTGTTCTATCGTTTCACAGGTGCATTCGGATGCGCTGACTCCTACTGCGGAGGAAACTCCTATGCGGATCACTTAAGACTGGTTGACGGAAAAGTTACGTTCACTGCAACAGACGAAGCATTCAAGAAAACAGCAGAATTTTTCAACATGCTGTATGAAGAAGGACTGATCTGGAACGGTTCCTTCGAGGCAGATGAAAGTATGTCATTTAAATCTTCTCTGATCAAAGAGAATGTTGCAAAGATCGGTTCCTTCGGTGTCTGGGGCGATCAGGAAATTACAAACCAGGAAGTGCATGATCAGTACGTAGCAGTTCCGAGACTGCAGGGCGAAGACGGTATGACCGGTTTCGAGTGCAACTACTCTGAGCTGCAGGATTCTTCCGACACAGCAATCACAACGACCTGCAAATTCCCGCACGTTGTTGCAAGATTTGTAGATTACATGGTAGGCGATCCGGAAATCTCTGTTACATCTAACTGGGGCGCAATCGGATACAACTATGAGAAAGACGAAGACGGCATTCTTCGTACACCGCTCGATGAAAACGGAAACTACAAACCTCTGAATCCGGAATATAAGAACTTTGGTGAGGCTCGTGTAAACTCCACAACCTGCCGTGGTTCTATGATCGTTCAGAACGAGTACTATGACACCGTTTGCGGCTACACCTTCGATGCTGTAAAACTTCTCGAGATGCAGAAAGAAAACGGTAAAGATGACATCATGGAAGAGTATGACACCATTCCGCGTGTTCTGATGACCCAGGAAGAGATTCAGCGTCTGGCACAGATTCAGCCGACCGTCTCCGATATCGTTGACCGTTACATCACTACATGGGTAACCGGCGGCGTTGATGATGCAAGCTGGGAGTCCTATAAGACAGAGCTGGAAGGCGCTGGTTTGAGCGAACTGGTTGAGATTTACCAGGGCGCAGTAGATCGAGCAGCTTCTGCAGCAAACTAAAAATCGGGCGAAAAGCGATTACGAAAAAACAGTAACGTAAACGATTTGCAATTAATGTTCTATAACTAAAGAAATTCCAAATGTGGCCATGTTGTATCCATATAACATGGCCATATTTAAAAAGAAGACTATTTCGTTCGTATTTCTTTTTTGTTGAAGTTCCAAATGGAAAACGATAAAATAGGAAAAGAGAGAACAGGAAAAGAGGGAGCATATGAGTAAACAGGGAAAAAGAGATTTTAGACCGAACATTCATTTTACACCGGAGAAAAACTGGAACAACGATCCGAACGGACTGATTTATATCGATGGTATCTGGCATCTGTATTATCAGCATAACCCAAATGACATTGTATGGGGACCGATGCACTGGGGTCATGCAGTATCGAAAGACCTGATTCACTGGGAGCATCTGCCGGTCGCCCTGTACCCGGATGAGATTGGAACAATGTACTCCGGAAGTATGGCATACGATGAAAATAACAGCAGCGGATTTGCAAAATACGGTGAGAAACCGATGGTGGCTGTCTACACGGCGCACAATATGGAAACAGGCCTGGAGCAGCAGTGTATTGCATACAGCCTGGATCAGGGAAAGCATTTTGAAAAATATTATGGCAACCCGGTGATCAAAAACCCGGGCACACCGGATTTCCGTGATCCGCGCGTCTTCTGGAATGACAAAAAGGACTGCTGGAGCCTTGTTCTGGCATCCGGCGACCACGCAGAGTTTTATGCATCCCAGGATCTGAAAAACTGGAAGAAAACAGGCGAGTTCGGTGTCGGTGTCAATAAAGTGCCGACCGTATGGGAATGCACCGATCTGATCCGTGTTAAAACAGGAAATGAATTTGACGGATTCAAATGGATTCTGATAGTCAGCATGATTCATCCGGGAACCGAAGGTCGTGCCAATATACAGTATTTCGTCGGTGATTTTGACGGAGATACCTTCCAGTGTACCGAGATCACAGACGAGCCGCTGTGGATTGACTTCGGATTCGACAACTATGCGGGCGTAACGTATGGAAACTACGACCGTCCGGTTTACCTTGGATGGGGCGTTAATCCGCTCTACGCGAATTTCGTTCCGACCGGTGAGTATTCCGGCCTGATGACACTGCCGAGAGAACTTTCACTCTGTGAGACCGAGGAGGGCTACCGCCTGAAAACAAAACCGTTCGGTATCGACGAGTACCGTGCGGGCGCCTTCCCGATCGGAAATCAGAAACCGCTGCTGACCGAGAGCTTTGGACTTCTCGTGCAGGGTAATTTCGGAAGAATTGCGCTGAAAAACAGCAGAGGTGAGGAAGTAGTCATCGAAGTGACGGTGGACAGCATCACGGTGGACCGCTCTAAGAGCGGCGACCTTAGTTACTTTGATGATGTAGATCCGAAGATCTTTAAAAAAGAGGATCTGCTGGTATCCACAACAAAACGTTACATGCGCGGAAATGTCAACATGGAGATTATTTTTGATGTTTCCTATCTGGAGATCTATGCAGATGGTGGTCTGGAGACCGCTTCCGTATGCGTTTACCCGGATGCTCCGTATCAGGTGGTTTCCACAGACGGAGATCTGGAAGTGAAAATGTACACCATTAAAAAATAGGGGATATGTTTATTTTGGGAGGTTTTACAAAAATGATGAAAAAAAGAGATTACAGACCGAAAATCCATTTTTCGCCGGAAAAAGGCTGGATGAATGATCCGAATGGCATGGTTTATGTAGATGGCGTGTACCACTTCTTTTATCAGAAGTACCCGTATGATACCAGCTGGGGACCGATGCACTGGGGACATGCAACATCCCGCGACCTGATTCACTGGGAGCATCAGCCAATCGCACTTTATCCGGATGAACTTGGATTTATCTTCTCGGGAAGTGCTGTGTATGATACGCAGAATTCTTCTGAGTATGGCACCAATGAAAATCCGCCGATCATTGCTATTTATACCAGCCATCACAAGGACGGTTTGGAACAGCAGAGTATTGCATACAGCAATGATAAGGGCCGGCACTTTGAAAAGTCCTATCTGAATCCGGTCATCAAAAACCCGGGAATTTCCGATTTCCGTGACCCGAAAGCGTTCTGGAATCCGGTCAGAAGATGCTGGAGCCTTGTTCTTGCAGCGCAGGACCGTGTCTTCTTCTACGCATCCCAGGATATGAAAAACTGGGAGAAAACAGGAGAATTCGGACCGGAAGGAAATCATGTGAAGGGGGTGTGGGAATGCCCGGATCTGTTCCCGATTGAGTATAAGGGAAAAAATGTATGGGTTCTTGTTGTCAGCATGACAAAAGCCTCCGAGGACGACCACTGCAAAATGCAGTATTTCCTGGGTGATTTCGATGGAGAAAAATTCCTCTGCACCTGTCCGTCCGATGAGCCAAGATGGCTGGATGAAGGCTTCGATAACTATGCAGCCGTTACATTCCAGAATGCGAAAGATGTTCTGCTGATGGGATGGGGTATGAACTGGCAGTATGCAGCACAGACTCCGACGGAAGAGTATTGTGGTCAGGCAACTCTGGCAAGAAAACTGTCCCTGACAGAAGTAGATGGTGCTCTGACCCTTGCGGCAGCTCCGGTCGGACTGGAAAAATTCCGCCACAGCAGTTACCCGATCGAGAACCACACAACGATTCGCACAGAGACCTTCGGACTGAAAATTTCCGGAAAGGGAGATGCAAAAATCTGCCTGAAAAACTCAGTGGGACAGAAACTGAAGATTTATGTAAGCGACACCAAAATCACGGTTGACCGTACCATGGCTGGCTACAAAGAATTCAGTGAGCATTTCATGACAGAAAAATATTCCATCAGCACCGCAGCGAGAAAGAAAGACGGAGCATGGAATCTGGAGCTTGTTTTTGATGTTTCCATTCTGGAACTGTTTGCTGAGGATGGCGTAGATGCTATCTCTACAGTGGTTTATCCGGAGACACCGTACGACCGCGTAAGCTGGAAGGGCGATCTTTCCGTTGAACTTTACGAAATTGATGCATAAGGGCTGAGAGAAAGGGGAAAAGCAAAATGGGATACTTTAAAGATGTGACACCGGAATCAGCTGGAATCAGTTCCAAAGGAATTTTGAATTTTCTCGACCGAATCGAAGAGAACCAGATTGAGCTGCACAGCTTTATGGTGATCCGCCATGGACAGTGTGCAGCGAAGGGCTGGTGGAAGCCGTATGATGAAAAATTCCGTCATCCACTGTATTCGTTCAGTAAATCGTTGACAGCAACGGCGATTGGTTTTGCAGAGCAGGAGGGAATCTTATCGCTGGATGAGAAAATTGTCGATATCTTTCCGGATCTGCTGCCGGAAAATCCATCTGAAAATCTTAAAAAGATCACGCTGCATCACCTGCTGATTATGGGCTGCGGTCACGAGACGGAGATTATGGACAATTCCGAAAACTGGATTTCCACCTTTCTTCATCATCCGGTGCTCCATGAACCGGGAACATTTTATAAATACAATACAGCCGGAACTAACATGCTGGCTGCCGTTCTGAGGAAAAAAACGGGACAGAACGTCACAGAGTTTCTGAAATCCCGTCTGCTGGAGCCGCTTGGCATCACATCCCTTACCTGTGCGTTGCTCGGAGACGGAACGGAGCTCGGCGGAGGCGGTATGAAGATGGTGACGGAGGATATGGCAAAATTCACGTATTTTCTGTCCAGACAGGGCGAGTGGGAAGGAAAACAGCTGCTTCGAAAAGACTGGTTTGAACGCGCCTGCCGCAAGCAGATTGAGACGGAGGGCGATTCGGAAGGCCACGTAAAAGATTGGGCGCAGGGCTATGGCTATCAGTGCTGGATGTGCCGTTATCCGGGCTCCTTCCGCGCAGATGGTGCGTACGGTCAGTTCGGCGTTGTGTTCCCGGATCTCGATCTGATTGTGATCCTGACAACAGCAACAGAACAGACTCAGGAGGAGTTGAGCGCACTGCAGGAGGAATTGATCCCGTATGTGAAGAAAGAGGCAGGAGAGCTGCCACCGTCCCCGCTTGCCGGTGCAGTAAAAGAGCGTACCGCAGATCTGGCTCTGCCGCCGCGCAGAGGAACGAGAAATCCGTTTATGGAAGAGAAGGTAAGCAAGCATGTTTATGTATCTGCTCCGCTGATGGGGAACCAGCAGCTGCCGGATTCCGCAGAAATTCTGATCGGCGGAAGCGGTCTGTTTTCGCTGGAGACAAGTCCGATTCAGGAGATGCGATTCTCCTTTGGCAGCGATAAGATGTACTGGAAAGTACAGGAAGGCGGGAAAGAAAAGGAATTTGTCCTCTCCATGCGCCGGGATTTCGCCTACAGTGAAGCAGACGGCCATATTTACGCAGGATCCGCTGCATGGCGTACCGTCAACACGCTTGAGATGGAGCTTCGCCGGATGGATGGCTTAAGCGGCGGCCGCATGATCGTCAGATTCCAGGAGGAAAAGCTGCTGTTAGAGGCAGAGGATACGCTGATCAGTGTCGGCGGACTCGGCATTTCACCGCGTCAGGCGTTGACAGCTTTTGAGGTAAAAGAATCTTGAAAAGTGCGAATGGACAGGCTGTTCGGCAAATTTGCAGCTTGTCATTCTGATAAAGGTTCGATATAATAAAGAAAAGGATATTCCAGAACCGGTCATCTCGGGTGGGCTCCGGTGCATAGCGGATAACATAGTTTCGCAGTGCTCCGGACGGGAACCTGAAGGTGGCCGGTTTTCGCTGTCATAATCTGTTTGGACAGAAACAGATTATGACAGCAATGGAAAATAAAATACAAATGGGGGTTTTGTATCATGAGCGCAGAGAGCAAAACAAGAATGACAGAGGGCAGTATTTCCCGGAAGATCATCCTGTTTGCCATCCCGCTGTTTCTCGGAAATCTGTTTCAGCAGTTGTACAACACGGCAGATTCCCTGATCGTGGGAAACTTTCTTGGCAGCAACGCGCTGGCGGCAGTCAGCTCGTCGGGCAATCTGATCTTTCTGATGGTCGGATTCATCAATGGTATCGCGATGGGTGCCGGTGTCGTCATCGCGAGGTACTACGGAGCGAAAAACAGGGAAGATCTGCAGAAGGTGATCCACACGACCGTGGCTTTTGGTCTTGCGGCGGGACTTGCCCTGACTGCGATCGGTATGTATCTGGCACCGAAAATCCTGGTGCTGATGGGAACACCGTCCGATGTGCTTCCGCAGTCAGTCGAGTATTTCCGTACGTATTTCGCAGGATCGCTTGGCTTTGTCATGTATAATATTTTCGTCGGAATCCTGCAGTCCATCGGCGACAGCCGCCACCCGCTGATTTATCTGATCCTGTCGTCGTGCATCAATGTAGCACTCGACCTCTTCTTCATCGCAGGCCTCGGCATGGGTGTCGGAGCAGCGGCACTTGCAACGGTGATCTCACAGTTTACGAGTGCGATTCTCTGCCTGATCCACCTGATGCGGACGAAAGAAGAGTATCAGCTTCACATCAGCAAAATCCGGTTTGACGGCAGAGTGCTCGGCGAGATCATCCGGAACGGCGTGCCGTCGGGCTTTCAGAACTCCGTAATCTCGATTGCGAACGTTTTTGTGCAGACCAACATCAACGCCTTCGGAAAGATGGCGATGGCAGGCTGCGGTTCGTATGCAAAAATCGAGGGCTTTGCGTTCCTTCCGGTTACGTGCTTTACGATGGCGCTGACGACATTCGTCAGCCAGAACCTTGGTGCAAAGCAGTACGACCGTGCGAAAAAAGGTGCGCGGTTCGGCATCCTCTGTTCCATCATTATTGCCGAGCTGATCGGAGCTGTGATTTATACAGCAGCGCCGACCCTGATCGCGGCATTCAACAGCGATTCAGAAGTCGTTCACTATGGTGTGATGCAGGCGAGAACGATTGCACTGTTCTACTTCCTGCTGGCATTTTCTCATTGTATCGCGGCCGTACTCCGCGGTTCCGGAAACGCATCGATCCCGATGCTCGTCATGCTTTGTGTCTGGTGCCTGTTCCGCGTCAGCTACATCACGGTGACGGTCCGTCTGATCCCGGATATCCGCGTGATCTTCTGGGCGTACCCGCTGACCTGGAGCATCAGTTCTGCCATTTTCCTGTATCTGTTCCTGCGCGGAAAATGGGTCTACGGTTTTGAAAAAGGAGGAAAACGATGAACGCAGAATCGACGAGAGAAGCGCTCGATGTGGCATCGCTGGCAGGCGATATTCTGCTGGCGAGCGGAGCGGAAATCTTCCGTGTGGAGGAGACAATCGACCGCATTGCGCGGGCGTACGGCGTCAAATCCAGCGATGCGTTTGTACTGAGCAGCGGCATTTTCCTGACAGCAGAAAGCGGAAAAAAACAGGAATTTGCCCGTGTGCGCCACATCCCGCTGTCGGCGGCGCGGCTCGATAAAGTAACGGCGGTCAACCAGCTTTCCCGCGAGATCGAGGAGGGGCTGCACACGCCGAAAGAGGCGAAAGCGTGGCTGCTCGACATCCAGCGGATGCCGGAAAAACCTAAAATGCATCAGGTCCTTGCGTCCGGTGTCGGAAGCGCCTGCTTCTGCTTTCTGTTCGGAGGCGATGTGGTGGACAGCATGGTGGCGTTTCTGTCGGGCTTTGTCCTGTACGTTTACCTGCTGTATCTGCTGCGAGGCAGAATGTCGAAGATTGCAACGAACATTTCCGGCGGCGCACTTGTCACGCTGATCGCCGTCTTTCTGTACCAGGCGGGAATCGGCCATCATCTGGACAAGATCATCATCGGTTCGATTATTCCGCTGGTGCCGGGCGTAAACTTTACGAACGCGATCCGTGATATCGCCGACCAGGACTATATCGCGGGTTCTGTGCGGATGCTCGATGCGCTGCTCGTGACGTTCTGCATCGCGCTCGGCGTCGGCCTTATTATCACAGGTTACCATCAACTGGCAGGAGGGCTGCAGCTATGAGCAGTGATACAATTCGTTTAATCGCAGAATTTTTCGCCGCCTGCGTCGGAACGATCGCGTTTGCGCTGTTGTTCCAGGTTCCGCGGAAATACTATCTGTACTGCGGCATTGCGGGCGCCTGCGGCTGGATCTGCTACAAACTGATCCTTCCGTATACGACGGAGCCGGTCTCGATCTTTTTTGCAACTGTGCTCGTCATCATTCTGTCGCGCAGCTTCGCGGTATACAAGCGCTGCCCGGTGACGGTCTTTCTGATCGCAGGAATCTTTCCGCTGGTGCCGGGAAGCGGCATCTACTGGACCGCCTTTTACGTGGTGACAAACGATCTGGAGCAGGCAGGCGCAAGAGGGTTTCTGACATTCAAAGATGCGGTGGCGATCGTGCTCGGCATTCTCCTCGTCTTCGAATTCCCGCAGAGCTGGTTCCATAAGGTATTGACAGACAAAAGCAAATAACCTATCATTGTACTAGAGATTATAATAAACAAGGAGGAAAACAAATGGCATTAAATCAGTTTTCCAGAACACAGCTTCTGCTGGGTCAGGAGAGCATGGATCTTCTGGCGGATGCGACCGTTGCCGTTTTCGGTATCGGCGGCGTGGGCGGCTATACCGTGGAGGCGCTGGCAAGAAGCGGTGTCGGCCATTTTGTGCTGGTGGACGACGATAAAGTCTGCCTGACCAATATCAACCGTCAGATTATTGCGACAAGAAGCAGCGTTGGAAAATATAAAGTAGACGTGATGAAGGAGCGGATTCTTGACATCAATCCAAAAGCAGAGGTGGAAACATACAAATGCTTCTATCTGCCGGAAAATGCGGATGCTTTTGATTTCACGAAGTATTCGTACGTTGTCGATGCTGTCGATACGGTAACGGCAAAGATCGAGATCATCATGCGCGCCAAAGCGTGCAACGTGCCGGTCATCAGCTGTATGGGAGCCGGAAACAAACTGGATCCGACGAAGTTCCGTGTGGCAGATATTTACAAGACGAACATGTGCCCGCTGGCAAAGGTCATGCGGCGTGAGATGAAGAAACGTGGCGTGAAGAAACTGAAAGTTGTTTATTCTGAGGAGAAATCCATCCGCCCGCTGGAGGATATGAGCATCAGCTGCAGAACGCACTGCATCTGCCCGCCGGGTGCTGCAAGAAAATGCACCGAGCGGAGAGACATTCCGGGCAGCGTCGCATTTGTGCCGTCCGTAGCAGGCCTGATTCTGGCAGGAGAGGTTATCAAGGATCTTTCCGGAGTCAGGGAGAGACGGAAGTTACAGTAGGAAAAAGAATAGAAGAGGGACGAGCCCCTGAAAAAAGCAATTGCTTTTTCGGGGGCTCGTTTTGTATGTTATGTATGGAGATTTGTGGTCTGAAAAAAAATTACATCACTGCAACAACATCATACTCCGTGCAGCCTTCGGTAATCGGAATCAGATTTCCTTCTACGGCAGTTCCGTTGACAGTCAGGGAAGAAACGCCCTTCTCTTTGTGCTCTGGATTCTTAAAGGTAATGTTGTACCATGCACCGCGGAAGTATCTGCGGATCTTGAACTCTTCCATATCGGACGGAATACACGGATTTAAGGTCAGTCCATCGTAATCCGGCTGAATGCCGAGGATGTACTGGGAAACATTGACAAAAGTCCATGCGGCAGTACCGGTCAGCCAGGAGTTCTTTGCCTCACCGAAGTGAGCAGCGTCTTTTCCGGCGATCATCTGAGAGTAGACGTACGGCTCGGTGCGGTGGATCTCGCTGATGTCCTCAATGTAAGCCGGGCAGATTTTGCGGTACAGGTCAAATGCGCGGTTTCCGTGGCCGACAACGGTCTCAGCGATGGAGATCCATGGGTTGTTGTGGCAGAAGATACCAGCATTCTCTTTGTATCCCGGCGGATAGGAGGAAACCTCACCAAGATTCAGGTAATACTTGGTGTAAGCCGGCTGCAGAAGAACAACGCCGTACTTGGTTTCCAGAATGTTCTGGACAGAAGTCAGGGCTTTTTCTGCCAGTCCTTCTTTGACACCGATTTCAGCAAGAACACAGAAGCCCTGCGGCTCGATGTAGATCTTACCTTCCTCACACTCATTGGAGCCGACTTTTTCGCCTGCTGCATCATAAGCACGCAGGAACCATTCGCCGTCCCAGCCTGCATCAAGGACTGCCTGGTAAACTTTTTCGACTTCTTTTTCTGCGTAAACAGCTTCTTCCTCATTGCCTCTGCGGCGGCAGATGGCTGCGTACTCTTTGCCGTATTTCACGAACATAGCGGCGATGAAAATGGACTCAGCAACCGGTCCCTCGGAAGGTCCTGTCGTCTGGAACGGTTCGCCCGGCTCTGCAGAGAAGCAGTTCAGGTTCAGACAGTCATTCCAGTCAGCACGGCCGATCAGCGGCAGTTTGTGCGGTCCGAGATGGGTTACGGTAAAGTCGAAGGAACGTTTCAGGTGCTCCATCAGCGGCTGTGCCTTGGTGGAATCGTTGTCGAAATCAACCTGCTCGTCGAGAATAGAGAAATCTCCGGTCTCTTTGATGTAGGCGGCACATCCGGCGATCAGCCAGAGCGGGTCATCGTTGAAGCCGCTTCCGATATCCATGTTTCCTTTCTTCGTCAGTGGCTGGTACTGATGGTATGCGCTTCCGTCTTCAAACTGGGTAGCGGCAATATCGAGCAGACGCTCTCTTGCGCGATCCGGGATCAGATGAACGAAGCCGAGCAGATCCTGGCAGGAGTCACGGAAGCCCATGCCACGGCCGGTGCCGGACTCAAAGTAGGATGCGGAACGGGACATGTTGAAGGTAACCATACACTGATACTGGTTCCAGATGTTGACCATGCGTCCCAGTTTTTCATCTGCACAGGCGAGCGCATATTTTGCCAGCAGGCCTTCCCAGTAGGAAGCAAGCTCTGTAAGTGCTGCGTCAACCTGCTCGTCGGTCTGATAGTGGGAGAGCATCTCTTTTGCCGGTTTTTTGTTGATCACGCCAGGAGCTTCCCATTTGTCATCCGCTGCATTCTCACAGTAGCCGAGAACGAAGATAAAGGAGCGGGACTCGCCTGGTTTTAAGGTAACGTCGATGTGGTGGGAACCGATCACACCCCATCCGCTGGCAACGGTGTTGCCTGCAGTGCCGCGCAGAACGGTCTCTGGGCGGTCATTTCCGCGGTAAGCGCCAAGGAAAGCGTCGCGGTCGGTATCGTATCCGTCGATCGGGCAGTTGACTGCATAAACAGCGTAATGTCTGCGGCGCTCGCGGTACTCAGTTTTGTGGTAAATCTCAGAACCCTGGATCTCAACTTCGCCGATGCTGAAGTTTCTCTGGAAGTTGGTCATATCGTCCACGGCGTTCCAGAAGCAGAACTCTACAAAAGAAGTCAGAGCCAGTGTTTTTTCTTCGGTGCCGTTGTTGGTCAGCATGAGACGGTTTACTTCGCAGGAATCTGCCAGCGGAACAAAAGCGGTCAGTTCAGCGGCAACTAAGTTTTTGGAAGAAACAAAGCGGCTGTAGCCAAGGCCATGATGGCACTCGTAGGAATCGAGCGGCGTCTGGGTCGGCTGCCAGCCCGGGTTCCAGACGGTATCGCCGTCCTTGATGTAGTAGTAGCGTCCGTTCTGATCGAGCGGCGTATCGTTATAACGGTAACGGGTCAGACGCAGAAGTTTTGCGTCCTTGTAGAAGCTGTATCCGCCGCAGGTATTGGAAATCAGAGAAAAGAAGTTCTCAGATCCCAGATAGTTGATCCACGGAAGCGGAGTCTTCGGGCTTGTGATGACATACTCTTTTTTCGCATCATCAAAATGTCCAAATTGCATGTGTGATACCTCCTTCGTCGTACAATGTAATTTCATTATACAGCTGAAAAAAGAAAAAACTAGCAAGAATTTGCTAAAAATATAAAAAAACGCCGAAACCGTTTTCGTGACAGTTTCGGCGTTTGTGAATATTCACGAATTGCTCCGCAATTCTGCAAACATTCGGAATCCGCTGGCGCTACTTCCTCATGTTTGGCGGGTTCCAAATTCGAACGCTTTATCGTGCAAGCACGAACAGCTTTCGAACTTTGAACCCTGGAATATCAGATCTTCTCGTGATTCTTAAATTTCTTAATAACTTTCTGAATACGATCCGCCGGATCCAGCAGTCCGCTGATGGAGGCGTCGTGATTCAGCTTGTCAATGATGAGAGCGATATATTTGCTCAGGTCGCAGCTGATGTAATATTCGCGGGAGAGAAGCTCCGGTGTCTGGTATACGACGTTGGTGGTCAGAACTTTTGTGAAGAGTCCTTCCTCATAAGCCTTGTCGAATTTCTCCAGTCCGCTGGTGAACAGTCCGAAGGTCGAGCACATGTAGATGTTGCGTGCCTCACGATCCTTTAAGAGTTTGGCAACTTCCAGCATACTCTCGCCGGAGGAGATCATATCGTCGATGATGATCATATCCTTACCTTTGACATCAGCACCGAGGAACTCATGGGCAACGATCGGGTTGCGTCCGTCAATGATGGTAGAGTAGTCGCGGCGTTTGTAGAACATACCCATGTCAACACCGAGGTTGTTTGCCATGTAGATAGCACGGCCCATACCGCCCTCATCCGGGCTGATGACCATCAGATGATCCTTGTCGAGCTTCATATCCGGTGCATTGCGCAGGATGTTTTTGATGAACTGGTAAGCCGGCTGGATGGTTTCAAATCCATGCAGCGGAATCGCGTTCTGGACACGCGGGTCGTGAGCGTCGAAGGTGATGATGTTTTCTACGCCCATAGCAGTCAGCTCCTGCAGACCAAGTGCGCAGTCGAGAGACTCTCTTCCAGATCTCTTGTGCTGGCGGCTCTCATACAGGAATGGCATAATGACATTGATTCTGCGGGCTTTTCCACCGATGGCTGCGATGACACGCTTCAGATCCTGGAAGTGGTCGTCCGGAGACATGTGGTTGGTGTAGCCGCACAGAGAATAGGTCAGGCTGTAGTTGCAGACATCGAGCAGAATGTAGATATCGTCACCGCGGACAGATTCGTTGATGATACCCTTTGCCTCGCCTGAACCGAAACGCGGAACCTGAGACTGGATAATGTAGCTGTCACGCTCATATCCTTCATAGGCAGCGACATATTTTTCCGCAAATTCATTGCCGCGTCCTTTTCTCCAGCTGACCAGATAATCGTCGACCTTTTTTCCAAGTGCGGCGCTGCTGTTCAGCGGGATCAGTCCCAGTCTTCCGATTGGCAGTGTGTCAAAATGTCCTTCAGTTCCCTTACTCATGCTTTGGTTCCTCCCAAAAGTTTTTTCTGGATCCGAATATCGTTTCCAAAAAGTTTAATGATGGTGTAGTTACTTGAAATTCGTGAAAAGGTACGTTCCGAGTACGTCTCCATGAAGCGGTCAAGGGGCAGATTCGTGGAGATGATCGTCGATTTCTTCCGCAGGATGCGTTCGTTGATGCAGAGAAAGAGCTGGGAAGAGACGAAGCTGTTGGTCAGTTCCGTACCTAAATCATCGATGATCAGAAGATCGCAGTCAAAGATATTGGCGTGAGCGTCTTTTGCTTCTTCTGAACTGGAAAAGGTGTAGCGTGCAAACAGGTCAAACAGATCAAATGCAGTAAAATAAATCACACAGAACGACTGCTCGATCAGCTCGCGGGCAATACAGTGCGAAAGAAACGTTTTTCCGACACCGGTGTCGCCGTAAAAGAAGAGATTTTCAAACGACGAGCCGAAATTGCGGACGAACGCCTGGCTTTTTTCGAGCGCGGCAGCAGCGGACTCGCGGGAAGTGAGCGGTGTTCCGGTACTGGTCAGGCTGTCCGAGTAGTAATCCAGGGAGAACTGGCTGAAATTTTCGGTTTTCAGAAGCTCCTCCACGTTGGATTGCCGGTACAGAAGATCGACGGCAGCTTTTTTGAAGCAGGCGCATTTCTGCGTGCCGTTGATGTAGCCGGTGTCGCGGCAGAGCGGGCAGTCATACGTCAGCTCGAGATAGTCTGCCGGGTAGCCGTGCATGGAAAGGAGCGCCGCGCGTTCCTGGGAACGGTCACGGATGGCAGCATTCAGGTCGAGATCCATGGAAGCGTCTCCGTTCAGCATCGCTTTTGCTTTCCGGACCGAGAGGGATGCAATCTCGGCGTCGATTTCCGCAAGGCGCGGAATCTTTTCATAAGCAATGCGGATGTGCTCCTGCTGTTCTCTCTGGTGGCGGAGCTGCCGTTCGTTGTACATGCGCATAATCGCATCGTATTGCGGGTTTGTCAGTGCCATAGTTGTTTCGTCCTCCGGGCGTTATTTCAGAAGCTGTTCTTCTAACTTCTGGTAGTCGTATTCTCTCTGATGGAAATTGTTGAAGCGGTTACTTGAAGCAGCAGGAGCGGTTTTTCGTGCCGCATTCTGATCAGATGCGGTTTTCTTCCTTTTCTGGTGCTCCGCATCGCGCTGTTCGACGTCTGCCATGGAGCGGACGCCCTGTTCCTTCCATTTGGAGAGAATGCCTTCCGCGTACTGGAAGCTCGGCTGGCCGATCTTGGAAACGGTGCGCTGACAGGCTTCGGTGATAAGATCAATCGTAAAACCGTAGGTATTCAGCCAGCGGTCCATCATCTCGGCTTCTTTTTCCACCGGTGCGCGGTTGCGGATGCCGAATGCTTTCAAAATTGTGTAGTAATGTTTGTTGAATGTCGTGGTCTCCTGTTTGGCAGAGGCAACATCGCGGATTCCGCTTTCCTGCCAGGCGAGTCCTACCTTTTTCAGGTAGTGGATGCTGGTGCTTCCCTTCGAAACACAGTATTCCACCAGGTATTCCAGAAGATCCGCGGAAAAATGGAGATCATCATAGAAAAACATGATGCATTCGATTTCCGTCGGCGACAGAAGATGACCGAAATACGTCTGCGCAACGTAAAGAACGTGCTGCAGTTCTTCGCGGCTGCCGGGAGCGTGTTTTTTTTCTGCTGACTGTCCGGAAATACCGGAACTGGAAAGATCATCTGCCGGAGAAGAGGCAGATGGGGCAGAAACGGTCGGCTGTGGTGATGGAGCCTGGGTCTGTTCCGTCTGCGGGATTTCAACGGATACAGCAGAAACAGCCGGTGCAGCCGCAATCGGGCCGGAAATCGAGGATTCCGGTGTTGGAAGGATTCCGCTTTCTTCCTTCCGGACAAGCGGCAGAAAGGCGATTCCGGTCGGAACGCTTTCCCCGGCGGTGTAGGAGAGCGAGAGGATTCCCTGCTTCTCCCAGTATTTCAGCGCACGGACGATATCGTTTTCCGTGCAGGAAAAAAAATCTGCCATCGATGACAGAGTGGAATCCTGCTGACGGTCTTTGACCAGCTTCAGCAGATAAAGGTACACTTTTACAAATTCTCCGTTGGCTGCGGGCATATATTGTTCCAGAAAAAGATCCGGCACAGCAGTCACACTGGCCAGGCAGTCATTGTTTAATGTCAGCATACTCAAAATTACACCATCCTGTTCTTATCGTGCGGCAGATTTTTACTTTTAGCGATCTGTTTTTTATTATACGTCTTGCCTTCTCATACACAATCAAGTATAACACAGTATTTTCGACAAGTGAATAGGTGTTTTGCGGAAAAAACATTCCGGGAAAAAGGCACGGTGGATGAAAAAGGACTGTGGACAATGTGGATAATGTGGAGAAATCCGTTTTGTGAAATATTATCATCTACCAAAAATGTTGAAAAATGGAGGAAAACAGGGAAGTATAGGACTTTCTGGTGATATCGTTATGTAAACAAAGTTATACACAGGGAATCCACATTGTGTGGATCGTAAAAATGTGTATAAAATTGTGGACAATGTGGATAACTCTGAAAACAGGCGAAAATACAGGAAAATAGCTGTGAATAAAAATGTGCGTAACTATTTGGCGAAAAGACAGATTGTGTGGATTCGGAGCAAAAAAAGACCCTGTGGAAAAAGGGAAACTCCATTTTCCACAGGGAGCAGGTAAAGCGAAAGAATGATTTTATTTTTCGGAAGCAAGAAGCTCCTCACCGATTTTTACAACGTCTCCGGCACCCATGGTGATCAGCATGTCGCCCTCGGCAAGATTTTCGTTCAGATAGTTTTCGATTTCCGCAAAGGATGGGAAATATTCGCAGGCAGTGCCGAGTTTTACAATGCGCTCCTGGATATCTTTGGAGGAGATGCCGAGCGTATCGGTTTCTCTGGCTGCGTAAATATCGGCGAGAACCACATGGTCTGCCAGGGAAAGAGCGGCGGCGAAATCATCGAGCAGCGCTTTCGTTCTGGTGTAGGTATGCGGCTGGAAGACGCACCACAGTGTTCTGTGCGCACAGTTTTCAGCGGCTTCCATCGTTGCACGGATTTCGGTTGGATGATGCGCATAATCGTCGATCACCTTTGCTCCGTGGTATGTACCCTTATACTGGAAACGGCGGTCGGTTCCGCGGAAGGTGGCAAAGCCTTCGTGGATGGCGTTTTCCGGCAGCTGCAGTTCATCGGCCAGTGCAATGGCAGCCAGGGCGTTGGAAACGTTGTGAAGTCCCGGAACCATCAGCGTGTAGCGACCGCGCAGCTCGCCACGGCAGATGCAGTCGAAGGACGGGTGATCGAACTCATCGTAGGTGATGTTGGCAGCGGTATAATCAGCGACAGCCTGATTCTCCAGCGCGTAGGTGACAATTTTGCAGCCAAGGCCTTCGGTTACGTAATCGTATTTCGGCGTATCGGCGTTGATGATCAGCATGCCGTCGGCCGGGAGCAGACGGGCAAATTCGCGGAAGGAATGGCGGATATCATCAATATCCTTAAAAAAGTCAAGATGATCCGCATCCATATTGAGGATGATGCCGATTTTCGGGAAGAAACTTAAGAAACTGTTGGTGTACTCACATGCTTCGGTCAGGAAAGTTTCGGAATGGCCGACACGGATATTTCCGCCGATGGACGGAAGAATACCGCCGACAGAAATCGTTGGGTCACAGTCGGCTGCCATCAGAATGTGGGAGAGCATGGAGGTTGTCGTCGTCTTTCCGTGGGTACCGGAAACGGCGATCGGCGTATTGTAGTTGCGCATGATCTGTCCAAGCAGTTCAGCGCGGGTCAGCATCGGAATGCCGGCAGCTTTGGCGGCGGCAAATTCCGGGTTGTCCGGGTGGATCGCTGCGGTGTAAACGACAAGGTCGATGCCAGGAATGATATTTTCCGCCTTCTGGCCGTAGAAAACCTGTGCGCCAAGAGAAGTCAGGTGGCGGGTCAGGTCACTTTCCTTTGCATCGGAACCGGAAATCGTAAAATTTTCTTTTAAAAGAATTTCAGCAAGGCCGCTCATGCTGATGCCGCCGATGCCGATAAAATGTATATGGATTGGTTTACTGAAATCTACTTCGTACATAGTATCTCCTTCAATGTGTCTTTTCACTGAATTGGGGAAATTTTCTCAATTAATCATAGGAAAGAACAGAGTAAAATCCAAAGCCGTTTCCCCGGAATCCGGCCGGAACTGTTCTGGCTAATAGTATACACGTATTTGCCGGAAAAGTAAAAGAAAAAAAGCAAAGGAAAATGAAAATGAAATAAAAAATAATAAATAAACATTATGGAGCAGACTATGTGCAAAATGCAATGTTGCAAAATGAAAACGACGGGAAGTGACAAAAACTGGTAAAAAAAATAAACGGATTGTCGAAAATTGTTGAAAATCATGATGCGATTCTGGCAAGTTGAAAAATGTATAGTCAAAAGTAATAAAATATAAGAAAAAAATAAAGAAAAATTATAAAAAACGTTCACAATGTGACGGAAGTGTGGTATAATTTACCTTGTAGTTATCAAAGAAGTGCGTGGATATGAAAAGCCAGGACCGACAGGGGATCATTTCTGAAGGCAGACAGGAAGTATGCCGTACATTCTTACAGTTACTGCAAATCTTTAGATACGACAAGAGGTGATTGCATGATTAAGAAAGAGATGATAGCAATGCTGCTGGCAGGCGGCCAGGGAAGCCGTCTCGGTGTGCTCACGGAGAAAGTGGCAAAACCGGCAGTAGCATTTGGCGGAAAGTATCGAATCATCGACTTCCCGCTCAGTAATTGTATCAATTCAGGAATTGATACGGTAGGCGTACTGACCCAGTATCAGCCGCTGCGGCTGAATACCCATATCGGAATCGGTATTCCGTGGGATCTCGATAAAAACGAAGGCGGCGTAACCGTTCTGCCGCCATACGAAAAAAGTACAAACAGCGAATGGTATACAGGAACGGCAAATGCAATTTACCAGAACATGGCTTATATGGAAACATACAACCCAGAATATGTTCTGATTCTTTCCGGTGACCACATTTACAAGATGGATTACGAAGTAATGCTGGATTACCACAAAGCAAACCACGCGGATGTAACCATCGCATGTATGCCGGTCCCGATCGAAGAAGCAAGCCGTTTCGGCGTCATGATCACAGACGGAAACGGAAGAATTACCGAATTTGAAGAAAAACCGGAGCACCCGAGAAGCAACCTCGCTTCCATGGGTATCTATATTTTCAGTTGGAAAGCATTAAAGGAATCTCTGACTGCCCTGAAGGATCAGCCGAGCTGTGACTTCGGAAAACACATTCTGCCGTATTGCCGCGACAACGGAAAACGTCTGTTTGCGTACGAGTTCAACGGCTACTGGAAAGATGTCGGAACGCTTGGCTCCTACTGGGAAGCAAATATGGAGCTGATCGATATTATTCCGGAGTTCAATCTCTATGAAGAATTCTGGAAAATCTATACCAGAGGTGATATCATCCGTCCGCAGTATGTGGCGCAGGATGCTGTCATTGACCGCTGTATTATCGGCGAGGGTGCTGAGATTTACGGCGAGGTACATAATTCTGTCATCGGCGCGGATGTGCGCATTGAAAAGGGCGTTGTCGTAAGAGATTCTATTATTATGCGCCACAGCAGAATCGATGAAGGAACCCAGATCAACAAGGCGATTATTGCAGAAAGCGTACATGTCGGCAAAAACGTCGTGATGGGCGTTGGCGAGGAAACGCCGAACGTCTTAAAACCGAATATTTACGGATTCGGACTTGTGACCGTTGGAGAAAAGGCAGTCATTCCGGATGGCGTAACCATTGGAAAGAATGTCTGCATTTCCGGCGAAACTTCCCTTGAGGATTACCCGGATGGCACACTTCCGTCCGGCGGAGCAATTGTAGAAAAGGACGGTGAGTAATATGAGAGCATTGGGAATTATTCTTGCAGGCGGTAACAACAACAAAATGAGAGAGCTGTCCAATAAAAGAGCCGTTGCAGCTATGCCGGTCGCAGGCAGCTTCCGCAGCATCGATTTTGCGCTGTCAAGCATGGCAAACTCTCATATTCAGAAGGTGGCTGTCCTGACACAGTACAACGCCAGATCTTTAAATGAACATTTGAGCTCTTCCAAATGGTGGGATTTCGGAAGAAAACATGGCGGTCTGTTTGTATTTTCTCCAACCGTTACATCAGATAACAGCTGGTGGTACCGTGGAACGGCAGACGCGATCAGTCAGAACCTGAGCTGGCTGAAAAACAGCCATGAACCGTACGTAGTCATCGCATCGGGAGATGGCGTATACAAACTGGATTTCAATAAGGTACTGGAATACCATATTGCAAAACGTGCGGATGTTACCGTGGTATGCACGGATTCCAAGGAAGCAGATACCAGCCGCTTCGGCGTCCTGAAGATGAATGAGGACTGCCGCATCGAGGAGTTCGAGGAAAAACCGATGGTTTCGAGCTCCAACGTGATCTCTACCGGTATCTATGTCATCCGCCGTCGCCAGCTGATCGAAATGATTGAGCGCAGCGCACAGGAAGACCGCTACGACTTTGTAAAGGATATTTTAATCCGTTACAAAAACCTGAAACGGATTTACGGATACAAGATCAATACCTACTGGAGCAACATTGCTACCGTAGATTCCTATTACAGAACCAACATGGATTTCCTGAAACCGGAGGTAAGAGATTACTTCTTCGGACAGTATCCGGGCATCTACTCCAAGATCGACGATCTTCCGCCGGCAAAATACAATCCTGGCTGCACAGTGAAAAATTCTCTTGTATCCAGCGGCTGTATCATCAACGGACAGGTTGAGAACTCTGTTTTGTTCAAGAAGGTATATGTTGGAAACAACTGTGTGATTAAAAATTCTATCATCTTAAATGATGTATATCTCGGAGACAACACTCACATTGAAAACTGTATTGTGGAGAGCAGGGACACCATCCGTGCAAACTCCTATCACTGTGGGGAGGACGGCATCAAAATTGTTGTCGAAAAAAACGAAAGATACGCCATCTGATTATGGGGTGAAAGGGGCATAAAAGTTTATGAACATTACAGACGTGAGAGTACGCAAGGTAACAAAAGAAGGAAAAATGAAGGCGGTTGTGTCTATCACAATCGATGACGAATTTGTCGTACATGATATCAAAGTGATCGAAGGAGAAAAAGGACTGTTCATCGCTATGCCGAGCCGTAAGGCTACGGACGGGGAGTACCGTGATATCGCACATCCGATCAACTCCGGAACCAGAGAAAAAATTCAGACCATTATCCTGAAACAGTACGAACAGGCGATGGCAGAAGCGGAAGCAGAGGAAGCTGCTGCAGAGGCCTGAGCAAAAAGGAAGAAAGAATGCCCCCGGGCGGAAAACGGAAGTGGTTACGTTTTCCGCCCGGGGGCGTTTTTGTCAGTAAAAACAAAGATGACGATATACAAAAGTATATCGCCATCTTTTTATGAGGGGGGAGATAGTGAGTGGTTTATCAACTATCCGAGATTTATTATAAAAGGAATATGTGAGCAAAGTGTGTCCAAATTCTAAAAGAAATGGAAAAAATATAAAGAAAAGAAGAAAAATTGTGGGAAGAGGTATGGACAGAAGAGAGAAGAGAGCGTAAAGTGAGAGAAAAATGTATCTTCGGAGTCTTTTTTTGTGCCTGTATTTGCGCGAGCTGAAAAATTCCGGGAGTACATCATAAAAAGAGGAGGAAACAGGATGAGACAGAAGAGAATCAGCGATTACGGATATCGGATCGGACATCATGAAAGCGGACCGCGAAATAAAATTACGGATGTGCCCGGTGTGCGGGTAGGTCATGCGACGGTGGAAAGTGGAAATCAGCATACCGGAGTGACGGTGATTGTGCCGGGAGAAGGCAATCCGTTTCTGAAAAAGTACCTGGCGTCTGCCTACGTGCATAATGGTTTCGGGAAAACGTGCGGTCTTGTGCAGGTGCAGGAGCTCGGAACGCTTGAAACGCCCATTGCCCTGACCAATACACTCAATGTCGGAAAAGTGGCGGATGCCATGATTTCCTGGATGATACAGCAGACCAAAAAAGAAGGGGAAGATGTTTTTTCTATCAATCCGGTTGTCGGAGAATGTAATGATTCGAGGATCAATGAGATTTGTAACCGGGTAGTGGGGGAAAAAGAGCTGTATCAGGCACTGGAGCAGGCGGATACAGACTTTACGGAAGGTGATATCGGTGCCGGAACAGGAACGATCTGCTATGGGCTGAAAGGGGGAATCGGATCGGCATCCCGCACGCTGGTGCTTGACGGAAAAACATATACCATTGGTGTTCTGGTACAGTCAAATTTCGGAGCAACCAGAGATTTGAAAATCAGTGGAAAACCGGCAGGAGAGAAGATTCTGGAGCGGATCCGGAAGGAAGAATACGGAAGCAGCGCCGAAGACCGGGGATCGATTATGACGGTTCTGGCAACAGATCTTCCGGTATCGGAGCGGCAGCTGTACCGGATTATCCGCCGCTGTGGAGTCGGAATCGCCAGAACAGGAGCCTACACCGGCCACGGAAGCGGTGAAATCATGATCGGATTTACAACAGCAAACCGCGTAGACACAAAGAGTACATGTGAGGTGGAAGCGTGCGCCCGGATAAAAGAAGAAAAAATCAACGAGGCATTTGAAGCAGCGGCAGAGGCTGTGGAGGAAGCGATCCTGAACTCTATGGTAACCGCAAAGGAAAAAAGAGGCCTGGATGGAGCCAGATACCGCAGCCTTGCCGAATTTCTGGAAATACCGGGATTTCTGAAATAAATTATTTTTCCAGAACCATACGCCCCAGCTCGGAAATTTCACATCCGCCTTTTGTCCGGTGCACGATGAGATAACCGGCGGAAGAAAGCTCTCCGAGTACGGTGCGCAGAGCCGCTTCGGATACAAAGGTTTCTCCGTCGGCCAGTCCGTTTTTGATTGCCAGGCGGCCTGCTTTCGGATGCGTCGATACGAAAGAAAGAACCTGATATTGAAGGTCGGTGAGGGAAACGTCAGCCATCTGGCGGGAGCGGAGGTACGTCGGCAGATCGGAAAGCTGCAGCTTATGGCTGCTGTACCGGGTAAACAGGCTGCAGGACAGATTGTACAGCTCATGAATATTTCCGGGGTACGCATATTCCTTCAGAAAGCGTAGAAGCCCTTCCGAAAAGATCCGGTCGCAGGTCATATCGGTGTTGTGGAAAAACTGAAGCAGAAAGTAATTGAGAAGATCGGGAATATCCTCCCTGCGTCTGCGGAGCGGGACAGTCTGAAGCTCTGAAGCACTTAAAAGGTGAAAAAGTTCCCGCAGGAAGGTTCTTTTTTCTACTTTTTTGTAGAGGTTATCATCCGCAATAGCAATGATCCGCACATCGAAACGGCGGGTTTCCGGTGCGGAAAAGAAGTTGCCATGAACATTGGTAAGAACATTGACCAGCAGATCCTGAATGGAAAGTGGAAAACGGTCCACCTGGGAAAGAACGAGTGTGCCATGGTTGGTTTCGGCAAGAAGCCGGAGCAGAGAAGCTTCGGTCAGATCGTTTCCGGGAGAATGAAGAACGGAAAACGGATAATGATGGCGGCGCGAAAAATTGTGGATCGCACGTGCGAGTGTCCTGCGCTGTGTACCGCTTTCTCCCTGGATCAGAATCGGAAAATCAAAAAGTGCAAGATGTCTGGCCTGCGCCATCAGGTTCTGGACGGAATCTGCGTGGGACAGGGAAAGCGAAAAGGTACGGGAGGAAGCAAAAAAAGTGCTTTCTTCCGTTTTTTCGTCTTTCGGAACCGACATTTCCGTGGATCTGCCCTCGGGAAGAAACGCAAGAAAAACAGGATCTGTATCCGGAAAAACCATAGAGAGAACGCTTAACGTGATCTGTGTTTTCTGATCCGAAAGGAGAATAGTCCAGTCACCGTTGCGGTCGAAAGCCGTATCCGCGTAGGCAGGCGGAAAACATTCCGAAAAAGGCTGTCCTTCAAAGTTGGAGGAGGGAAGCGAGAAGGCATGTGCAAATTTAGTATTCATAAACTGAATGCGGCCATCCGCACCAAACAGACAGATGCCAATGGGAAGAGAGAACAGGATCACCTGCATGAGCTGTTCGGTCTGTACATAATTGGTATAGTAAGTTTCTGAGGTCTTGACGGTGTGAAGAATCTGATTGACATAATTGCGCGATACACGGTTTACGGTCTGCAGAGGAATGTTGAAATATTCGCAGAGCTGTAAAATAGTGGAAATATCGATGATACGGTTGCCGATATCCAGCACATTCGGAATGCGGGAAGGAACGAGCTGCGGCTCGCCGGCGGTGATAGCAAACTGAATGTCAGACTCGGTATCCTTGCATCCTGGATAAAACGGAACAAAGTCATATTGTGTGACGCCGCATTCCTCAAGCTGGGAAATGATAGCGAGCGTGGAATATCTATCATCGTTTACCAGATAGACACGTTCGTGCGGCGGAATCTGAATGATTTTATCCAGGAACATATGGTTGAAAACGCGGTCGCAGGGGAGCTGCAGAATGGAAGGGTCGATGGTAAGCGGAAAGGTTTCCATGGCGCGGGCGCTTGGAAAAAGGACGCACTGGTATCCCCGGAAGAGAGATGGGTCTGTGGCCTGTTCTCTTAAAAGGGTATTAAAGGTGAGATATTCACCGAGCACGGAGTGAAGATAAGACTGAAATTCGGAAAGCATTCGTTTCCGGGAAGAAATGATCAATACGTTGCCAAGTTTTTGTGTTCTGTTCATAAAGGGCCTCTTTTCCTGCTAAAAAGTGGTAATAGGTTAAAAATTAGGATAATTATACCATTTTTGACGAAAATAAACAACCTAAATGCAAAAAGACAAAAAAGAAAATAAAAAATCAGGAAGAATGCTTTGACATAGTAATGCATTGCATCTATAATACCGATTAAGCAAAGGGGCTGTAAAATAAAGGTAAGGCATCTTTGCTCTTTTTTATATCATGGTTCTGTTATCTGTGAAAAAAAGAACAAAGAAAAACAGCAGCATTTGCAGAAAAGGAGGAGACAACAATGAAAAAAAGACATGTAATGCGTGCTCTGGTTGCAGCAGCAACAGCACTGGCATTGACAGCATGCGGATCGACAGGTTCTTCTGACGCAAGTAAGAGCACATCGACAGCAGCATCAACAACGTCCGCTGCATCGACCTCATCCGGTTCGGAAGCAGATACAGAGAATGAAATCACGATCCCGGCAGGCGAGTCGGTATCCCAGGATTCAGATGTTACGGCAATGGTAGCTGTAGATTTTACAACCATGGATCCGATGGATACTTCCGATACACTTTCCGGTGGTGTACAGCGAATGATGATGGACGGTCTGTTTGGATTCGATGAGAATATGCAGATCATTCCGATGCTGGCAACCAGCTACGAAGCAAACGATGAAGCAACCGAGTATACGATCCATCTTCGTGAGGGCGTAAGCTTTACCGATGGAACTCCGTGGAATGCAGACGCCCTGATTGCAAACGTAAATAAATGGGCAGACAAGAGCCTTGGACTGAAACGTACTACATTCCTCTGCAATGTTCTGGATCATGCAGAGAAGATAGATGATTATACTGTTAAAATTTATTTATCACAGTCATTCGGTGCTTTCATCAGCAACCTGGCACATCCGGCTACGCTGATCATGAGCCCGAAACAGATTGAAGCAGGAGAAGATGCCTGTGCACAGGCACCGGTAGGAACCGGCCAGTACAAATTTGTTGAGTGGGTTGCCGGTGACCATATGAAGGTAGAGCTGAACAAAGACTGGTGGGGATATGACGCAGACGTCTGCGGCGGAACTGCTCTGGCAGATGCAGATGCAGGATTTAAGAGCATCACATTCAAACCGGTTGCAGAAAGTGCTACCCGTGTATCTGCAGTTCAGGCAGGTGACGCACAGATTATGTGGTCTGTACCGACCGAAAGCGTTGACACCTTAAAAGGTGACAGCAACGTATCCGTTGGAATGGGCGACAGCATCGCCGTATGGTACTTCTTCATGAATACACAGAAAGCACCGTTCAACGATGTTAAGGTTCGTGAGGCAATGGCTTATGCAATCAACAAAGAGGCATATATCCAGGTCGTTATGAACGGTTACGGTTCTGTGGCAACTTCTATGGTAGGAGAAGAAGTACAGCACTACAAAGGAAATGATCCGTATTCCTACGATCCGGAAAAAGCAAAAGAGCTGTTAAAGGAAGCAGGATATCCGGATGGATTTACCACAACACTGATGTACAGCAACACGACAGCAAATCAGAAAAAAGCAGAGTTCTACAAACAGCAGCTTTCTGAGGTTGGTATTGATCTGGAATTGAACGGAATGGAAAATGCCGTTCTGAATGAAAAGGTTCAGGGAGCTGACTGCGCAGGAGCAGATGCCGAGGTTGACTGCTACTTAAGCGGATGGTCTACTTCCACCGGTGATGCTGACTGGGGACTTCGCCCGATGCTGGCAACCGAGTCTGAGCCGCCGATGAGCTTCAATATCAGCTACTATGAGAATGAAAAAGTAGATCAGCTTCTCAAAGACGGTCTTGCAACTGCAGATGAAGACAAACGTGGTGAGATCTATGGAGAAGTACAGGATATCGTATGGAAGGATCTCCCGCTGCTCTGCATCGCAAGCGATAAAAACATCTGGGCAACCAGCAACAACATTACCGGAGTATATCTGTTAGGCGATGGAAGCATCGGTATGAGAAATGCCAGAATGGCAGCCGAATAACGGCAGACTGAAACAAGGATATGAAAAAGACCCCGGCGTCCTTCCATCAAAAGAGGGCGCCGGTTTCTTACAAACAGGAAAGCAGGCAGTGATCCGTGGGATTGTACCTGTAGGATAAGCATGAAAGTAGGAGATACAATATGCCAAAATATATACTGAAGCGTATTGTGGGTACGATCCCCACACTGATTATTGTTGTTACATTTGTATTTTTCTTTGTCCGCCTGATTCCGGGAGATCCGGCGAGACTCGTTGCAGGAGAGCAGGCAACACAGGATGACGTAGAGGCAGTAAGAGAAGAGCTTGGCCTCAATAAATCCATTCCGACACAGTATGTTACCTATGTGACAGGACTTTTAAAAGGAAATCTCGGAACATCCCTTCGCACAAAGCAGCCGGTTACAAAGGAGGTTGCGGGAAGATTCGGAAATACCGTTCGTCTGGCATTTGTTACATTGCTGTGGAGTTCGGTTGTGGGTGTGCTCTTTGGTGTGTGGTCCGGAACTCACAGGGGAAAATGGCAGGATTATACCGGAATGACGATTGCGGTCTCGGGTATTTCGCTCCCCTCGTTCTGGATCGGCTTTCTGCTGATTATGCTGTTTGCGGTAAAACTGCGAATTCTGCCGACAACAAGCGGAACGAGCCTGAAAAGTCTGATTATGCCGTCTATTACGCTTGGCGTCGGAATTGCAGCCGTGATCGCACGATTTACAAGATCCTCCATTATTGAGGTGTTAAAAGAAGATTATGTCAGAACAGCAAGAGCAAAAGGAATCAAAGAAAAGGTTGTGATCTGGAAGCATGTTTTCCGCAACTCCATGATCTCCGTCGTGACGGTTGTGGGTCTGCAGTTCGGCTTTCTGCTGGGAGGTTCTGTTGTCACAGAAACGGTATTTGCCTATCCTGGCCTTGGCTCCCTTCTGATTGAATCGGTCAATTACAGAGATTATCCGGCAATCCAGTCCCTGATTCTGATCTTTTCGCTGCAGTTTATCGTCATCAACCTGATTGTCGATATCCTCTATGCGGTTCTGAATCCGGAAATTAAACTTCAGTAGGAGATGAGTGGAATGAAAGAAAAGAAAAAAGTACAGACCGAGAACCAGGAGAGAATTAAAACTCCGTTTTCTGAGATGGTTCGAAAATTTAAAAAACAGAAAAATGCAGTAGTTGCGCTTTGTTTTATCATTTTTCTCATTTTCCTTGCGTTTTTCGGAAGCAAAATTGTGCCGTACGGAATCAATGAGTATGATTACAATGCGATTCTGCAGGGACCAAGTATGAAGCACCTGTTTGGAACGGATGAGTTTGGACGGGATCTGTTTTCCCGTATCGTCTGTGGAACCCGGATTTCACTTGCAGTCGGATTCGGCGCTGTTACGGTCGGTGCAGTCTGTGGTACCATTCTCGGACTTCTGGCCGGATATTACGGCGGATGGATTGATTCTATTATTATGAGAATCTGCGATGTCCTGTTCGCTTTTCCGGGACTGATTCTTGCAATCGCCATCGTGGCAATCCTCGGAAGCGGCATGACAAACGTTGTGATTGCGGTCGCTGTCTTTTCTACACCGACCTTCGCACGACTTGTCCGAAGCAAAACGCTGACCCTGAAAAATTCCGTTTTTGTCCTGGCGGCACGGAACATCGGTGTTTCCGATGCGAGAATTCTGTTTCACCATATTCTGCCGGGAGCCATTCCGGATATCATTGTACAGTATTCCATGTCATTTGGATCTTCCATTCTGACGGCATCGAGCCTTTCCTTCCTGGGAATGGGAGCACAGCCGCCGACACCGGAATGGGGACTGCTTCTTTCCAACGGAAGAAACTATATGACGAGCGCAATGTATGTGACGATTTTCCCGGGTCTTGCGATTTTCCTTACCGTACTGAGCTTTAACCTGTTAGGCGACGGACTTCGCGATGCACTCGATCCGAAACTTTCCGATTGATAAGGAGGAGCAGAAGTGGCTACTGATAACGTACTTGAGATAAAAAATTTACATACGTATTTCTATACCGATGGCGGTGTGATCAAAGCAGTAGACGGTGTCGATGTGAAGCTTCGACGCGGCGCAACGCTTGGCATCGTAGGCGAGTCGGGAAGTGGAAAGAGCGTGACATCCCTCTCTGTGATGGGATTACTGGCCGGAACGAAAGGAAAAATTGCTGATGGCGAAATCCTGCTGGATGGCGATGACATTGTAAAGCTGACGAAGGAACAGCAGAGAAAGCTGCGCGGAAGCAAAATTTCCATGATTTTCCAGGAACCGATGACCAGTCTGAATCCGGTCATGAAGATTGGAGACCAGGTGGCAGAATGCGTTCTGCAGCACGAAAAAATATCAAAAAAAGAGGCACTGAAAAAGGCGGAGGACATGCTCCGGAAAACGGGTGTTCCGCGTGTGGAACATATGATGAAGGAGTATCCGTTCCAGCTTTCCGGCGGCCAGAGACAGAGGGTCATGATTGCCATGGCACTTGTATGTAAGCCGGAAATCCTGATCGCGGATGAGCCGACGACCGCACTGGATGTAACGATTCAGGCACAGATACTGGATCTGATGAACCAACTGAAAAAAGAGATGGGTACATCGATCCTGTTTATTACACATGATCTTGGCGTTGTTGCAGAGGTCTGCGATGATGTTGCCGTTATGTACTGTGGCCGCGTGGTAGAGCGGGGAGATGTAAAAACAATTTTCGTCAATCCGTCCCACCCGTATACGAAGGGACTGCTGGGATCGATTCCGAGACTGGGAGATGCCGGAAAAGAACTGAAGTCGATTCCGGGAAATGTTCCGAACCCGAAATATATGCCGAAAGGCTGCAAATTTGCGCCGCGATGTCCATACGCTTCGGAAAAATGCCGCGAGGCAGAACCGGGATTTTTCCAGATCGAGGAAGGCCATATCAGCAGATGCTGGCTCTGCGAAAGCGGACAGCTCAAAACAGACCACGTAGAGAAGGCAGGTGACTAGGATGTCGGATACATTACTTAGAGTAGAGGATTTGAAAATTTATTATCCGGTTGCCGGAAGCGGATTTGGGAAAAAGGAATTCGTCAAAGCGGTAGACGGAGTTACCTTTGAGGTGAAAAAAGGCGAGGTATTCGGAATTGTAGGCGAGTCCGGCTGCGGAAAATCCACACTGGGAAGAGGGGTCTGCAAACTGGAAAATCTGACATCGGGCCATGTGTATCTGGAAGGAGAAGATATTACAGAGTACAATGACCGGAGAATGCGTTCCATCCGGAAAAAGGTACAGATGGTTTTTCAGGATCCGTATGCGTCCCTGAATCCACGGATGTCCGTTTTTGACATCATTGCAGAGCCGCTGCTGGTGCATCATCTGTATCAGGATAAAGCGGATCTGGAAAAGAAAGTGCTGGATCT
>ERZ1673722.568-NODE-568-length-46194-cov-8.998656_pt1 | contig 46194 bp, 57 predicted proteins | sample MGYA00580222_ERZ1673722 | MGnify/ENA primary metagenome ERZ1673722 (study PRJEB41218, sample SAMN15661750) | gut metagenome | host: Homo sapiens | place: Canada: London | collected 2015-08-20/2019-03-30 | study: EMG produced TPA metagenomics assembly of... | reverse complement strand
AGGAAGGACAACGTTAAGCCCGTCGGCTTCAATCTCAACAAGAACACCGATGCCGATTTGATCGAGTGGCTGGATCAACAGCCCAACCGCGCAGCATACCTCAAGCGGATCATCCGCGAAGACATGGAGCGCAATGCGAAATGACACGCACCGAACGGCTGAAAAGCCCGAGCACTGTTCGGGCTTTTCAGCCGTTCGACTCGTTGGACCTAAGAACCTCGGCTATCGCGCGATGCACATCCGCTGTCATCCCCCCGTGCGGTCTGCATGAAGAGCAAGGCCCCTGAACTCGATTCCTATCATAATTAGGCGGTGATTACCATGAGCGATGCGTTCGATATATTCGACATGAGCGAGATAAAGGCGCAGCGCCTGCCGTTCCCGCGTAAGCGCAAGGGCTGCGAGAACGTGAAATAGACGATTTCGAAGGAGTCCGAGGAGTTCGCCGCGGAAGTCGACAAGTATTACGACTCGAAGGCACACAAGCAGAAGGGGCGACGCATGCTGAAGTCGGACGCACTGCGGAAGGAAGTCGACGAATTCTACGATTTCGACCGACGCTGGCCGGTTTATGACTGACGTTCAGCAGAACGGCGTGATTGGAGGGCGGCTATGCTCTTCTCGTTAGAAGAAATGGGATCGGTTGCAGCAGAGGCTTACCTGCGTTGCTCTTATTCGCAAGTTCATCCGTTCATGTACAAAGCGGACCTGGCCGATTGTCCCGAAGAGGTGCGCGACGCGCTGCGCAGCATAGACCGAGATATGGCCCTCGATGAATCCCATCCGCACGCCATCGAAAACTGGCGCGATCTATAGCTGCTCAGCTCGGCGCGCCGCTATAGCCCCCGCGCCGTCAACTCCCCGCACCCCGCAGTGCCATCTCGGCTGAATCCGAGCCAGCTTGCGATCGACGATCGACCCCGCAAGCTCTATGCCTCCCTTTTGTATTTCGTCGTGATTTCAGCAATGACCTGTTCTGCCGTCTTCGCACCGCACGCCATTGCGTGCAAATTTCGAGAAGCCTCTTCAGTCAATGGCATATTCTCGACAGACATGGTTGCTGCAACTTGCCTGATATGCTCCTCTTGTTCGCGCGATAAGCGCTCTGCCGACATGCAAGAGCTCCTTTCCTTCCCATTGCGATAGACCCGATTGTCGAAACCGCTCGCAACCGGTGCCAAGCAAATTAAAGACGCCGCCCGATGCCATCGGCGACAGATCGGTGCCGCTTTCGGTGCGGCTTACCCACCCCCCGAACTAATCGGAATAACGCGATTCCGCTTCTTCATCTTGATAAGCTAGCTCGTCGGTTCTTGGCACAATGCCGAACATCTCGTCGAGGGCATCAAAGAAAGCTCCGTCGTTAGTCTCGATGACATCTTGATTACGATATTCGTCAAACGATAAATCAGGCACCTTGAAGAAGCCTTCGCTTGCATTCGAATAACCCTGATGCAGCCCTCCTACCTGGATCGTCTCCGCCAATCCCCCAAGCCGACTGCAGTCGGCACTCGACCTAAAACTTGAGGCCTGCTTGAGCTGTTCAAGCAAATCAGCGAACGGGCTGAGCTCTTTCGGCTCGTAGATGATATCCCCATCATCGCTAGTGCGGTAGTGGCCCGGCGGAAGATATCGGCCGTTAGGCAGGACGCACAGGTTTTCCCGCCATTTCACGTTACTTTGCATAATCGGGGTTCCGAATTCATCTTCTTCGAATTCATGCTCATAATCAACGTCATACTGCATCCAGAATCACCCCTCTATCGGGCATACGCGCCGGTCTTCTGCCAAACGCAGAACCCGATTGCAACCAGCCTTCAACTTGGGACCGCAGCTGGTCGTCGATGGGCGCCTCGTACTGCTTCGAGCACGAGAAGAGCGCGTACACGACCGCCGTTCCGTTGATATCCCCTTCGCGCCCCATGTCCGCAGCCTCCCTCGATCGGCCCGTCATAGGATGAAGATCGAGTAGAGCCCGAGTCCCCAGACGGAGAGGAGCGCGGCGATCGCGGCGGCGAAGAGGACGAGGAATATCAAGGAGGGGATGGCGAACAACGCCGTCTGCCTCCAGTGCGAGATCTTCGCCCGCCGCTCCTCCTCTTCCCGAGCCTCCTCGTCGGTCATGCGGACGCGAGGGGGGAGGTAGAAGTTGTCGTAGACGACCGCCCGGAGGCCAGACCCCATCGCGTCCCGAGCCGCCTGCTCGAGGCCCTCCGGCACGAGGCCGACGATCTCGCCGCGCGATGTGAACATTCCGACGCCCGCGACGTCGTAGAGCCTCATCGCCTCGAAGTCGTACAACTGCCGCCTGCACTCCTGCACGCGCAGCTCCTCGTCTCGTTCGACATGGGGAAACAACTCCCCGAACTGGTCGTCTAGTTGAAACACCTCGTCGAGCATCCTCATCGACCCCTCTCCGCGCCGCCTCGGGAGCGCAGCCCGCGCGTCGTGTCGACTGTCAGTCCTCCGTGTGCCATAATCTAAAGGTCTCCTTTCGGTTGGGGACTTCGCCCCGACGCGGTCCGCCAAGATCGCGCGTCGGGGCTTTTAGTTTTGCGGTCCGTAAAGACCCGCGAGCGTTTCCGCTATCGCGAACATCGTCCTCTTCCCATCCTCACTCATCGATCGGTACATGGTAATGAGTTCGTCTTCGAGCAAGGAGAGGTCTTCTTTTGAATCGGTCATGAGCAGGTAATCGACTGTCGTATCAAATTCCCGTGCAGCCCTGATCAGCTGCTCTCCGTTCATAACAACTCGACCTTGCTCCCAATTCCGATAAGTGCCAAGCGATACGCCGAAGCGGACGGAAGCCTCCTGTTGACTTAACCCGGAAGCGGCTCGTGCTTCCTTAAGACGGGTCTTCATGTCTCACGCACTCCTTAACGACGGTCGTCGGCCTGCGCGCATCCGCAGAACGCGACGGCGGCAACGATCGTCATGCACGTCATCGCGATCGGGATAAGCGTCCTTCTTACCTGTTAAGCGCTTGGTCTTCTGCCATTGATTGATACATGGCATCCTCAGCCTCTTCAATGAACACATCGTGCAATCCATTGGCGCACGCCAGAAGCGCCTGTCTTCCAGTTTCGCCAAGGTCATCATATATGCGACAAAGCTCATATCTTCCTTGGTCTACATCGGAATCTCCCACCAAGTCATCTACCTTCATCCCGAACTCGTGGGCAAGCTTCAAAAGAGCGCCGATCCGAATCTTGCCGAAATCGGTCTTACCGATTGCGATGTCGTAAAGCGTTCCGTATGGGATTCCCGTCCGCCTCGACATATCCGAGATATTTACCTGCTGTTCTTTGAACAGCTGCTGAATTCTTCCGTCCATTGCTTCTCCTATGGCGTTTCTTGCTGATTACAAGGATACCGCAATTTCAAAAACTTGTTTGCCAATTTTCAAAAATTACAAGCCATTGGCAAAATAATTTTTAAGAATATAAAATTCTCTGTTTACAAATTTATTGGTGGTGCGTAAAATCATTGCTAGGTTCTTTTTGGTAGCACAAGAGAACAGGAGGAAATGATCATGAGCTACCCAAATCTAGAGGCAGAGCTTGCACGTTCCGGTGTCGCACGCATTCAAATAGCTGAGCTTTTAAGTCGCGATAAATCGACCATCAGCACGTGGATGAAGGGCGGAAGGGGCGGTTTCTCCGTCAAAGACGCCAAGGCGATACGCGATTCATTCTTCCCAGGTATGTCGCTCGACTATCTTTTTAGCGATACGCCACGTGAGGAAACGTTATGACCGCCGAAGCCTGCCTCGCGCACATGCGGGGCAAGCTCAAGGCCCTCTACCGCCAATGGCTCCGAGAGGGGAGGCCGATGCGTTGAGGTGGACGACAGGGGAGATCAGGTACCTCGAAGACCACGCCAACGACGGCGCGGAGGCCGTGGCGGTGAAGCTCGGCCGATCGGTCGAATCGGTCAAGGCGCAGGCGAGCCGGTACGGCGTGTCGCTTCGCAAGTCGTGGGACTGCCCGAAGTGCGGGATGCGCGTCGGAAAGCCCCTGAGCGCGCGCACGGGATGGTGCGCGGCGTGCACCAAGGAGCAGAGCGTCGAGCGGATAGCGGACGAGGTGCGCGATCTGGAGGAGGAGGTGAGGCGAAACGAGCGCATCGACCGCGAGAGGCAGCGGCTCTACTCGCGGAAGTCGCGCGCGAGAAAAAAGCTGAAATAGTGCCACTTTTACGACACTAGGCAATTGACCAGCGGAAACACGGAACGGAGAAGAGAAGTGGTCAACATGAAGAGAGGTCAGGGCGCCCCCAATCGCCAAATCACGAGCGCCCATGACGGCATAAAAGCCGAGGACAGGATACCACGGGTCGTCATGAACCCGCTATACGCGCGGCAGGAGCGTGCGCGGGGCTTCAAGCACGGGGTGCTGTCGGGCGTTCTAGCGTGCGCGATCGTCGCCTGCCTGATCCTGTGGCTCTGGATCGTCCCGATGATGGACGCGGCGGCGGCCGCATGCGCGGTGGTCGCATGAGGTGCGGGAGGCCGGCGAGCAACCAGATGGCGCTGCCCGGATTCGACGGCGCGGACATGATGGAGGACGCGCGCAGGTGGGCGGCGCGCCATCACGAGGAGTGGAGCTGGTACAAGGAGTTCGCGCGGAGCGAGTGCGAGGAAGGCTTCAAGGCATCGCCCAATTTCTGCCTCCAGTCGATGCGCCGCGCGTTCGGCGTCGAGGTGCCCAACGCGTACGCCCCCGCCTTGGCGCGCATCGCAATGGAGCAGGACTGCCGCATCGAGTTCCGAATCGCGCGGAGCAGGTTCGACGGGTACACGACGGTGGTCCTATGAGCTGGCGCACCTCCCACATCGAGACGCGCGTCTGCGCGATGGAGTTCGACGAGGTCCCGTCGAAGCAGCGCCCGCGGTACGACGTTCGGCGCAAGCACGCGTACACGCCGAGGAAGACGGCGTCGGCGGAGATCGAGATCGGGCGCGCGTGGACCGAGGAATGCGGCCTCGGCATGTGCGGCTTCGAGGGCGAGGTGCGCGTGACGATCGCGATCTCGAGGCCTCTGGCAAAGAGCAACCCGAAATGCTGGGAAGGCAGAGCCGACCTGATGAAGCCGGACGCCGACAACGTGGCCAAGATCGTCTGCGACAGCCTGAACGGCATCGCGTACAAGGACGACTGCCAGATCACCGACCTGCGCGTCACGTACCTGCCGAGGGTTCCGCACGGCGGCAAGTGCAAGGTCGTCGTCACGGTCGGATATTACGAGGAGGAGAGCGAATGAACCTCACGAACGATATGAACCTCCCGCAGCCGTTCGTGTCTGCGGTCACCAGAGACTACGCGTACACGCCGAAGAGGTACAGCGCGACCTCGGTGCTGAAAGGCATCAGGCAGTCGATCCTGGAGCGCAGGCACTCCGACGAGATCACGCAGGACGTGTCCGAGATGGTGTGGGCGATATTCGGCACCGCCGTCCACTCGATCCTCGAGGACGCGCAGGAGACGGACACCCAGATCAAGGAGAACAAGCTGGTCGTGGACATGCCGAACGGCTACCAGCTGTCGGGCATCTTCGACCTGTACGACGACGCGACCGGCACCGTCACGGATTACAAGACCGCGTCGGTCTGGAAGGTGAACTTCGGCGAGTTCGACGACTGGCGCAAGCAGACGCTGATCTACTGCTGGATGCTCCGCCAGATCGGCTTCGACGCCCATCGCGGCGAGATCGTGGCCATGCTCAAGGACCACTCCAAGACGCAGGCGAAGATCGGCAAGCACCCCGCCCGACCGGTTCACCGCATCTCGTGGGAGTTCTCCGACGCGGAGATCGACGAGTGCGGCGAGTGGCTGAAGGCCCGATTCGCGGAGATCGAGAAGGCCGAGAAGCTGCCCGACGCCGAGCTGCCCATGTGCTCCAAGGAGGAGCGATGGGGCAAGGACGACGTCTGGGCGGTCAAGAAGGCGGGCAACGTGCGCGCGGCGAAGCTGCACAGGTCGGAGGCAGAGGCTAACGCCGACGCGGTGGCGAGGACGGAGAGGGAAGGCCGTCGGTACGTCGTCGAGTTCCGCCCGGGCGAGGACGCGCGGTGCAGGGACTACTGCTCCGCGTGCGCGTTTTGCAATCACTACAAGCAGATGACGGAGGCTTAAACATGGACGGGATCAGGTCGAAGTTCGTCGCCGCGTGGGCGGCGTGCGAGAACCCCGAATTAGACAGCGTGAACCCGCACTTCCACAACAAGTACGCGTCGCTCAAAGCCACGCTCAAATCGGTACGCGACGCATGCGCGCCGCACGGGATCGCGTACTTGCAGAGTCTGGTCAAAACGGAGAGCGCGGAAGGCGCCTCGACGCGCGAGCTCGTCAGCTGCGTGACAGACGGGCAGGAGCAGATCGAGCTTTCAAGGTTCCCCGTCGAGTGCCCGCCGAACCCGCAATCGTTCGGCAGCAACCTAACGTACGCGAAACGCCAGCAGGCGCAGGCCGACTGGGGGATCACGGGCGAGCCCGACGACGACGGGGAGGCGGCGGGCGCGTCGATGCGTCCCGAGCGAGCGCGCGCGCCGCGATCGGCGAAGTCCGACAAGAGGAAGAGGATGCTCGCGAGATGCGCGGAGTTGAAAATCAAGTGCATCGAGAACGGGATGCGGGACGGCGCGGCCGACGAGCACATGATCGCGGCGTTCGGCGCCGAGAGCATGGACCAGCTGACCGACGACCAGCTGATTGAATTCGGCAAGTACCTGAAAACGATGGAGGAGCAGAGCAGGGCTCTCAAAGACGGAGGCGAGGAGCAGGAATGAGCATCAACCGAGTTGTCATCAGCGGCAACCTGACACGCGATCCGGAGGTCAGGCACACGAAGAGCGGCATGGCGATCATGAGCATGGGCGTTGCGGTGAACGATCGCCGCAAGAACCCGCAGACCGGCGAGTGGGAGGACTACCCGAACTTCATCGACTGCACCATGATGGGCAATCGCGCCGAGGGCATCGCCAACTATCTGTCCAAGGGCGCCAAGGTCTCCATCGAGGGAAAGCTTCGCTGGAGCCAGTGGGAGCGCGACGGTCAGAAGCGCAGCAAGATCGAGGTCATCGTCGACGAGATCGAGTTCATGTCGAGCCGCTCTGCGGAGGGCGTGGACGAGGACATTCCGTTTTAGGGGAGAGACGATGGAGCCGAAAGAGTTCAAGTTCACGTGGTTCCCGAAGCTCACGCACACCGTCGAGTGCGTCCCGGAGGAGCAGCGAGGCCTGCTTCTCTGGGCGCTCGCCCAGTACGGCACCTACGGGACGGAGCCTGATCTGGAGTACCCGCTCAACATGGCGTTCGAGGCTTTGAGGGAGGACATCGACAACAGCAGGCGCAACCGCAACCAGAACAGCGGCGGAAGACCGCCGAAGAAAACCGCCGAGGACGATGTGGAAACCGAGGTTCATGCGGAGGAAACCGAGGTTTTAGAAACCGAAACCGAGGTTTCAAACCAGCAAAACCTGGGTTTAGACGATGCCGAACCCAATCCATACCATACCAAGCCAATCCATACCATGCCAAGCCATACCAAGCCAAACCAAAAGAGAGGGCGTTTCACGCCTCCGACGGTCGACGAGGTGAGGGCCTACTGCGGCGAGAAGGGGTACACGTTCGACCCCGAGACGTTCTGCGCCTTCTACGAATCGAAGGGATGGCGCGTCGGCAACAGCCCGATGAAATCATGGAGGGCCGCGTGCGTGTCGTGGCAGAACCGCCGCAAGGACGAGAAGGGGGCCGCTCATGACGAGTACTCGAATCTCTGACCTGCTCGGCGCGATCGAGCTGCCCGACGGAACGGCCTCGTCGAAGATCGAGCCGTACGAGCAGACGGCGGAGTACGCCGAGATGATGCGCGAGGTCGGTCGGAGCCGCATCCGCAAGGCGGGCCTTCGCGGCGCGTACGCCGAGGCGGAGTGCGCCGAGGGGCATGCGGCGTTCGAGCGTTTCAAACGAGGGCGCGGGACGTACCTCCACGGCCTCCCCGGTCGCGGGAAGACCTACGCGGCGGCGGCGTGCGCGAGGCTCGCTGTGCTGCACGCCTACAAGACGCGCCTCGTCACCGCCAAAGCATTGCTCGATCAGGTCAAGGCCGAGTACGACGGACGCGAGCGGGACGCGCTCAAACGCGCCGAGCGTTACGACCTGCTCGTCCTGGACGATCTCGGCATGGAGCGGCCGACGGAATGGGCGATGGAGACGCTATCGGGGCTGATCGACGCGAGGGTGACCGATGGCAGGCCCACGATCATCACGAGCAACTACAGCCTCGGCGAGCTTCGCGAACGCTGGGGAGGCATGGAGGGCGCGCGCCTCGTGTCGCGGATCGCGGGAGCGTGCGAGCGCATCGAGGTCAAGGGCGCGGATCGGCGGCTCGCGTGATCGCCGCGAGCAAGCTGCGCGGCATGCCATTGCACCGAGCGGAACTTTACGGCAAGCCGCACGTCGGCGCGGCGTACACGGGGTCGACGCCGAGGGCGTACGAGCGGATGAGCGCGTGGTGCGCGATATGCGGCAGGCCCGCGACGTGCTGCCATCACCTCGCGCCGCTTCGCTCGGGCGGGCGTTTCGACCTCGTGACCGATTGCGGGACGTGGAGGCTCCGCAGCGCGCTGATCGCGTTGTGCGGCAGCGGCACGACGGGGTGCCACGACGGCTTCCACGGCGGCGCGCGGTTCAGGGCGCGGTGGGCGTGGGACTCCGCCGAGTTCGAGGAGGCGTGGTGGCGCGGCGAGCTTCTCGCGATGCACGGCGAGCACGACCCCGCGCTCTACGGGTACGGATGCTGGATCATCGAGGACGCGAACGGGCGTTCGATAACGATTAGGGAGGAAAACTGATGGAGATCACGAGCTGCGAGCGGTACGTGCTGGACGAGCTGAGGGCGGCGCAGGCGGAGAACTGCCGCCTCCGCGAGGAGCTGGACGAGATGCGGCGGCGCGAGAAGGAGCGCGGAGCCGAGGTCGGAACCGAGCCGCGCGAGGTCGAGATGTACAAGATCAACGAGCCTTACGAGACTGCTTGCCTGACCGTCGAGGACGCGTACGCCTACTCGAGCAGCGAGCACGGTTTGGGCATGACCGCCGCCGAGATTCGCGAGGCTGTTGAAACCGACGACGGGCTGCGCGAGGTCTGCGAAAAACGGGTCGGATGGTCGAACAGCAAGATCGTCGACGTCGAGCTGCGCGTCTGGCCGTACCAATTCCGCACGCTCGACCATACGTACGTCCTCGACGTCTACAGCAGCGGCGAGAGCATATCGACCTGCAAGGTGGAGATGTCCGACGAGGTGAAAACGTCGAAGCACTACCCCGCGAGCCGATGCGACGAGCTGCACGCATACGGCCTCGAGGTCGCGCGCGAGAGGCTGCTCAAGTACGCCGAGAAGCTGGAGGAGGCGGAGCGATGAGCGACAGCATCGAGCACATCTTGGAGGACGCGCAGGAGAAGATCGACGATGACGCGACGCTTCCTCCGTGGGTTTACGCGAGACGCATCGTAGGCGTTGACGTGCGTGGGAATGACGAGGGGGAGATGCAGGTGCTCATGATCCGCGATCTGCTCCGCCGTCAGCGCGAGCTGTGCGAGAGGGGCGCCAAATGATCCGCAGGGACATCGAGCCGCAGCCGGGATGCGTGATCGCCCTCGCCTCGCTGGCGGCCATCGGCGCGGTCGCGGCGGTGCTGGCGGTCGCTGCGGTGGTCGTTCGCGCGACGCACGAGGCCTTCGCGCTGATCGCGGTCGGTCTCCTGGTTTTGTTTTCAATCCATTTAAGCGCATGAGAGGAGAGGCGATGGAGACTTGGGACGAGATAGCCGACGACCTCAAGGCGGTGTTCGGCTTCGACAAGGACAGGCGTCCGCAGGATAGGGCGCACGCGTACATAAAGGACCGAGAGATCACGCGCGGGTACGACGACACCGCGCTGCAGGTCGCGGCGACTGACCTTTGCCGCAGGGCCTATGAGGTCGGATACGATACGGGGTCGCTGCCTTTGCCCGACGACCGCTCGGACGCGGCGCGGATGATCGAGGACGCGAGCGAGCTGATCGCCAAGGCCGCGCGGATGATTGGTGGAGAGCTATGAGGTACGGCAGCGCCCTCGACTACAACCACGACCGCGTCCTGCCGTCGTCCGAGGTTCGCGTGAGCTATTTTGACCCGACAACGGGCGAGCCGCTCGATCGCAAGCCGACGATCGAGCGAAAAAGCAGCGAAATCGAGGAGCGCGTCAGAAACCGCGACGCATGGGCCGCGAGGGACGCCGAGCACCGCGCGGCGGTCGAGGACGCTGACAGGATCATGCGCGAAGCCCGCGAGAGGCGATCGTCTAAGGCGAGGGCCGCCGCGAGAAGGGGCGGAAGGAGGCCGAAGCCCGTGATCGTCGACGGGGTCAGGCACCCGAGCGTCAGCGAGGCCGCCAGGTCGATCGGGTGCGCCCAGTCGCACCTGAGCGAGAAGCTGAACGCGGGAATGCGCGAGCACATGGGACGCAGCGTCAGATACGAGGAGGAGAGATGAACGATAGCATCGAGCGCATCTTGGAGGACGCGCGGAAGAACACGAGCGATTACTGGGACTGCGACGTGAGGAAATCGTGCGGCAGCTGCCCGTCGAAAACGATCGACGGGAGCTGCGAGACGGCGCAGAGCATCGAACTCGTGAAACGAACCCGCGCCCTGTTCGAGCGCCAGCTGCCCGAGGGCGTCGAGTGGCCGCGCTTCGAGGACGGCGAGCTGGTGGAGATCGGCGACGCCTACGAGAAGGCGAGCGGAACGACGGGCGTCGTCACGTCGATGCACCTTCGGCAGTACGGCGGCGTTCCGACGTGGGTCATCGGCAAAGGCGGCAAGGTCTGCGTGAGGCCGGGCGAACGCGTCAAGCGCCCCGAGGCCGACACGCAGGAGAAGATCGACGCGGACGCCGAGAAGGACGTCTGCGAATACTTCGGCTGGTGCGATAAACCATGCGACGACGACGGAGGATGCCCCGCTTGCATCGGCGGCGACTGCAGGGCGATCATGATCCGCGACCTGCTCCGCCGCCAACGCGAGCTGTGCGAGAGGGGCGGCGAATGACCGCGAAGTTGAAACCGTGCCCGTTCTGCGGCGGAGAAGCCGCGTCGTTCAGCATGGACGATAGTTGCAATTACAGGGGCGAAAACGTCTACAGAGCCGTGGCCGCATGCCGGGAATGCAGCGCGGGTTTCGAGCTTTTCCACCTCGGCGACGATCTCCTGACCGACGAAGACGACCGCGCCGACGGGATGCATTGCGACGCGCTGGAAGAAAAAGCCGTCGCCCTGTGAAACCGACGTGCGGACGAAAGTGAGAGTCGAATGAAACCGATGAACGATGAACGGCGCGACGTGGCGTCGGAACTGCGGAAGCTGGCCGACTGTTACAAAAAGACGCCCGCATGGAGCGTGCTTGTGTGCGGCGAGCTGCCCGCGCCGCTCGACGACGCGTTGATGGTGTGCGGGGTAAGGGGCGCGGCGTACGCGACGGAGATTTGCGAACGTCTCGCCGACCTCATCGAGCCGACGGAGCGGACGTGCGTGGTGGAGCATCGGGGCGGCGGCGTGTTTCACCTGTCGTGCGGGCACGACAGCACCGAGCACGTCAAACCCGATTACTGCCCGACATGCGGAAGAAGGGTTGTCGAATGAAACCGACTGACGAAGAGCGCAGAGCGGTTGCGAAGCGGCTGCGGAACAACGCCGACGAGAGCCAGAAGTGGGTCGTGCCGTGGGCTGTTTTCAACGACGCCGACGAGCACGGGGACATCGAACTCAACAACCGTCTCGCCGACCTGATCGAGCCTGAACCGAAACGTTACTGTCGATGGATATGGGGCGAGGAGTGGCTCGAGTCTACGCCCGAAAACCCGAGGGAGTTGCAATGGGCCAACTGGTACCCCGACTGCGGATGTTGGGACGGGTGCGAGCCGGAGCTAGCGAAATTCGACGATCCCGACGATGAGCCGATCAAGTGGGAGTATTGCCCGAACTGCGGAAGAAAGGTTGTGATCGAATGATCGAGTTCGTAGTTATTTTCATGACCTTGATAATGGGAGTTTGCCTAGTCGCAGCCGCTACGGTGCTGGCGACGCCCGACTCGCTTTGCGAGCTTGCGCGAACGCGTCGGAAGCTCAAAACGCCTCCATGCGATCTATGCGCGCATCACGAAATGCGAGGAGCGTTGCACCAATGCAAATGCCCTGCGTTCCTAGATTTCGCGTCGAGGAAAAGCGGGCTCGCCGTCAACGGCGCGCTTATAGGCGCTGTGCGCGGCACGAAACAGTGCATATTCGAGCCGAAGGAGGGCGGCGAATGATTCTAGGAGAAGTGCGCACGTTCCCCGACGTGCGAGCCGACAAAACGCAAGCCCTCAAGCCGCTCGAAGAGGCGGCCGAAGTCTTCAGCGCGTGGGAATCGTGGACGGAATGCTGCGGCTCGACCGACCAGATACTGGAGGAGATAGCCGACTGCATAACCGCGTGCTGCAACCTCGCGGCTGCTCTGGGGTGCGAGGACATGCGCCCGATGATCGAGTGCGTGAGGCGCAAGAACGAGGCGCGCGGAAGGTACGACGGAGCCAAGTGCGGCACGTGCAGGCACGGGTTGAGATCGGTCGTATGGTGCGACGCGCCGACGGCAGGCGGATGCATATCGGGAATGCGCAACGTCTACGAGGACGCGTGCGCGGAGTACGAGGAGGCGTTATGAGCTTCGGGCTTGAGGACGAGGACTGGGTCGATCCGGATGATGAGGAGACACGGTGCGACGAATGCGGGTTCTGGCATCCGTGCCCATGCGGCTGCGGCTTCGGATGGTGCGACCGCGACGCGGCGTTCGCCGAAGCGGACGACGGGTGCGGGGCATGACGCGCTGGGTCGCGGCGGTCCTCACCGTTGCCGCGGTCGTCTCGAACTGCGCGATCGCCCTCGCGATCTGGATGATCGCTAGGAGGATCATCTGATGGCCCGCACGAGGAGCTTCTGCCCCCACTGCGGAAGGGTCGTGCCTGCGGGGGCGCGCTGCTCCTGCAGGCCCCGCCCGAAGCGCAGGCCGACCGAGGGCGACAAGACCAGAGGCGAGCGCGAGCCGTGGCGCAAGCGATACGCGGGCGCGGAGTACAGGCGCAACAGGCAGGCAGCCATAGCCCGCACCAAGGGAAGGTGCACCGACTGCGGGAAGGTGTGCGCCTGGCACGACGGGAAGCAGTGGAGAACCGCAGGCATGGGCGGGGAGGTCGACCACGTTAGAGCCTTGAGCGAGGGCGGCACGGACGCAGCGGCCAACCTCGAGCTGCGGTGCAAGAGCTGCCACAAGAAGAGGGACGACAAGCGCAGGGCCGGATCGTAGGGCGTCGCCTTCCGATGCGCGGGCGGTTAGCCTAACGTTAGGCATCAATACAATACAAAGCAACGATAAGGGAACATAACGTAAAGCAATCCGATCTCAACCTAAACGCGGCGCAAACTCAACCCAATCTGACCCCCTACCCCCTCCGAAAACCGCGCTCCGCCTTCCTACCCCGCGCGCACCACCCGGACGCGCATCGCCGCGAAATTGGAGGCTCGGGGCTCGCTTGGCGCTCCGCAACGCTAAGGCCCCCGATTTCGCGCAACGCTAAATCTCGCATCGGGCATACCCTCCTTCGAGACGAAAGGAGCGTTATGGAAAAGCCTGATTTGACGGTTGAATGGGTCGAGCTGTCGACGCTGACCCCGTACGAGAACAACGCGAAGCTGCACGACGAGATCAACATCAGCGCGATATGCGAAAGCATCAAGGAGAACGGGTTCCGCTATCCGATTCTGGCGTGGCACAACGAGGACGGTGTCGCGGTCATCGTATCCGGACACGGAAGGGCCTGCGCCGCTGAGCGGCTCGGAATGAGAAGCGTCCCCGTTATGTGGTGCGACGACCTGGACGACGCCCACCGTCGCGAACTCTGCGCGGTCGACAACCAGACGACCATGATGACGGGCTTCGACCAGAACCTCATGGGCTACGAGCTCGACGTGCTTTCCGACGTGTTCGACATGTCTCGGTTCGGCTTCGAGGTCACGATCGACGATGGTTTCGGGACCGATTTCGAGCTTCCCGACGATGACGAGCCGCAGAAGAAAACGGTGACCCTCTCGATGAGCACGGACATGTTCTCCGAGTTCGAGGAGATTCTTTCGGGAATAGATTCGGTGCGGTACATAGACGGAAACGTGACGGCCAACAAGGTCTTGGAGGTGCTTTCTCGATGGGCAGAGCGTTAGACATCTCCGTCAAGGTCATTCCCTCGAGCATCGCCAACAAATTCATGCGCGCGCATCATTACAGCGGCAAGGTCGTGAACAACTCGTGCTTGCATTTCGGCGTGTTCTTGGACGGCGTGCTGCACGGCGCCATGAGCTACGGCCCGCCGCTCGACAAGTCTAAGCTGATCGGTTTGGTGGAGGGCACGACTTGGAGCGGCATGCTCGAACTCAACCGCATGGCGTTCGACGACGCTTTGCCGAGGAACAGCGAGAGCCGCGCGATCTCCATGAGCTTGAAGCTGATCAAGAAGAACGCGCCCCAGGTCAAATGGATCGTGTCTTTCGCCGACGGATGCTCATGCGGCGACGGCACGATATACCGCGCCTCGAACTTCGTATTGACCGACATCAAGCCCAACTCCAACCTCGTGCTTTTGCCGAGCGGCGAGAAGATTCACAAGATGACGCTCGAATCGAACCCGACGAGACCGAGGAAGGAGCTTGGGGGGAGAAGCTACTATCAGGTCACCGGTGGGAAGTACGATTTCAAAAAGTACTGCGAAGCGGCGGGGGCGAAGCCGTTGGCGGGCTTCCAGCTCCGATACGTCTACTTCATCGACAAGCGCTGGCGGCGTCGGCTGACGGTTCCGGAGATCCCGTTTTCGAAGATCGACGAGCTCGGAGCCGGCATGTACCGGGGAAGGCGCGTCACGCAGGCGGAGCGCCATGTCGACAATTATTCGGGATAGATCGGCATGATCAAGAAATGCGAGGTGTGCGGCCGCGAGTTCCGCGCGCAGAGGAGCACGGCGCGGTTCTGCTCCGTCACATGCAGATCGCGCGCGCATCGAGGATACGCGTACAGCGGCGAGCTTCAACCGCCCGCAGCGTCCGCGTCCATGACGGACGACGAGGTCCTCGAGGTCGTGCAGAGGGCGCACGTCGCGGCGAGCGACATGTCGCGCGCGTCCATGATGACCGCCGCGCCGCTCTGCATCCGTCTGCGAAAGGCGGCCAAGAAGATGGAGGATGCGCTGAGGGGTGAGGGATTGTGAAGGGGGCGAAGCCGAAGCAGAACGCCATACGGCGCGGCCTGTCCGATTCGTACGGCCTCGCCAAATCTGAATCGGTCGGCGTGTCCATGCCGGAGGACATACGCCGCGACCCCGTTCAATCGGAGATCTGGGCGTGGATCGCCCCTCCGACGAACAGCTTCAGCGAGCAGGACGTGCCGACGCTGCGCCTCCTGACCTACTGGCACGCGGTCGCGCAGCAGGCCGAGCAGGCTATCCACTCCGAGGACGGCCGCATAAACATTTTCGACAAGATAGGCGTGAAGCCCTACAAAACTCCGAACGGGGACGATGTGCCGCTCGTGCGGAAGAACCCGGCGCTGACCATCCTCAAAGAGGCGAGCTCGGAGATTCGCGCATTGTCGGACATGCTGGGCCTTTCGCCGCTCGCGCGGAGCCGCATCGGCCTCATGGACGCGGCGAAGGTGAAGACGGCGGCCGACACGTCGGCAATGTTCAAGAGCATCGACGCGGCTTACGAGCTGCCCGAAAGCGAGGTTGTGATCGAGGATGTACAGGACTGAGACGGAGTACTCGCGCGAGGGGCTGATGATGGCGCGGGATTACGAGCGGTGCCTGTCCAGCATGTGCCACCACATCTCGAACGACGCGTTCTACGGCAAGCCCTTCCTCCTCGAGCCGTTCCAACGCGAGAACATGTGGAAGCCCATGCTCGCGTGCGGCGAGATGGAGGACGGGAGGTTCAAACGGCGGTACAGGCGCTTCATCTTCTGCCTCCCGTCGGGCGCGGGCAAGACCGAGTTCGCGTCGGCGGTCCTCATGACGATAGCCACGATGGAGGTCGTGCACAACGGGCAGTACGGCGTGGTCGCGTCGTCGAAGGATCAGGTGCGGAACCTCTACGAGAAGATCGCGACGCAGATCAAGCTGAACCCGATGTGGCGCGACCAGTGGGAGATCGGCAAGGACGTCATCACGCACAGGGAGACGGGCGCACGGATCATGGTCCTGCCGAACAAGGCCGACGCGCTGGAGTCGTGGCATTTCAACGTGCTCATATTCGACGAGATGCACGTGTACCGAGACTCGCGCGTCTGGGACGCGGGGGTGAAGGGTCAGAAAGTACTTTGGAACCCGATCACCATCGGGATCACGACGGCCGGCGACGCTCGCGAGGGCTTCCTCTGGGACACGCTCGAGAAGGCGGGGAGCGACCCCGGCATGTACGTCTACTGGCTCGGCCTCGACGACGGGGACGACATCGAGGACAGGCGGGCGTGGCGCAAGATAATGGTCGCGTCGTGGATCACGTGGGAGAGCATCCAAGACCAGCGCGGCATGGCGGCGTCGAAGCGGCAGTTCGAGCGATACACGGCGAACAGGTTCCCGAAAGACAAGGACGCGTACTCGTGCTTCACGCACGCGCAGCTCGACAACTGCGCGCGCGGGAGGAACGACTTCGACCTCGATCAGGCGTTCACCCTCGGCATCGACGGCGCGACGGCGGGGGACAGCTTCGCGATAGTCGCGTATCAGGAGAAGCGGAGCGCGAGCGGCGAGGTCGTGGCCTATACGCGCGAATGGATATTCGACGAACCCGACGAGGACACGGGCCACTACGACCTCTCGCAGATCATGCAGCTGATCGCGGGCATCTGCCAAGAGCACTACCCGCGCGTCGTCGGAATAGACCCGAACCGAATGATCGTCATGAGCAGCCAGCTCAGGGACACGTACGGGATCGAAACAGTGTCGTTCGCGCAGAACAACGCGACGATGTGCCAAGCCACGGCCATCGTGATGCAGCTTGTGAGCGACGGCCGCATCAGGCTGCGCGGGTGCGAGAAGCTGCGGAGGCATCTGGAGAACACGGTGGAGGAGGAGCGGGAGCCTTACGGCGTCCGATTCGGCAAGGACTCCAAGAAGTCGAAGATCGACGGCGCCATCGCGCTCGCCATCGCGGCTCTCGCGTACAGCAAGCTCGTCGCGGGCTTCGAGGACTACGTGTCGATCATCTAATCTCACGCCGCCGATACGATGCTCCCCGACGAAAGGGGAGACATGGGAATCATCCGAGACTGGCTGCACCGAAACGACGTGTTCTACGAGCGCGGCGATCCCGACGTCGTGCGAGTTGCCATGCCCGATGCGGTGCGCACTCCGCAGGGCTACGGCGCGTTGATGTCGGTCGATTACGCTGCGTGCGTGCAGACCAAGGCGCGGTCGATGGCCTCGCTTCCCGTCACGGTCATCGTCGAGGGGCGCGGCGGCCGCGAGCGGCTGGCAGACCACCCGCTGTCGAGGCTGCTCAACGGCATGGCCAACGAGGAGATGACCGTCGCCGCCCTCATGGCGTGGACGGTTCTCCGCAGGGACACGTTCGGCAACGCGTACTGGTTCGTCGAGTGGGCGGGGGGAAGGCCCGCCGCGATCTGGCCAGTCACCGCGTCGGTCATGCACGAGTACAGGGCGGGCAACCCGCGCGGGTACCGATCGGTCTACCACGTTGCGCCAGGAGACGACCGCGTGCCCGCCGGCGCGTACTTCCCCGACGAGATCGTCAACATCCACACCGCGATCACCAAGGACGGCGTCAAGGGCTACTCGCTGGCGAAGCTGGCGGCCGAGCAGATCGGGCTGTCGGTCGATCTGGAGCGGTTCTACCGTTCGATGCTCAAGAACGGCAACCACCACCTCGGCCACGTCGAGACGCCCGAGAAGCTCAACCCGCAGCAGGTCGACCTGATCAAGAACGCCCTCAAGGACAAGGCGGGCGCGTCCAACGCGGGGGACTCCCCGATCTTCACGGCTGGCGCGAAGTGGGTGGCGGACCAGCAGACGATGAAGGACGCGTCGCTGATCGAGCAGCAGCAGTGGGTGCTCCACCAGGTCTGCCGCGCTTGCAACGTCCCGCCGTGGAAGGTCTACGACAGCGAGGGGACGACCTACGCGGGCAGCCAGCAGGCGTCCATCGACTACGTGACCGACACCATCGTGCCCGAGGTGCGCCCGATCGAGCTGGCGCTGCAGCCCGTCCTCGAATCGTGCGGCCTCCGCGACGCGCAGGTCAAGTTCAAGATTCAGGGCCTGATGCGCGGCGACGACGCGTCCCGCAGCCAGTACTACCGAGAGATGGCGTACATGGGCGCGTTCACCCGAGCCGACATCCGCGACTTCGAGGACATGGAGCCGCTGGACGGGATCGACCTGCCGCTGTTCCCGCTCAACTACGGCACCGTCGAGCCCGACGGGTCGGTGAACGTGTTCAGCGCAGCCAACGAGGAGAAGCCGACGGAGCCCGGCGACGGGAGCCAGACGGGAATGGAGGTATAGATGTTCCAAATCAAGAATGAGGCGGAGCGCGCGACGGTCTACCTGTACGGGACCATCGGCCGCGACTTCTGGGACGCCGAATCGGAGAACACCGCGAAGGCGTTCTCCAAGACGCTCGACGAGCTGAGCCCCAAGCCGCTCGACATCCGCATCGACTCGTGCGGCGGCGACGTGTACGAGGGCTTCGGAATCGCGTCCGCGATCCAGCGTTACGAGGGCGAGACGACGGCTTACGTCGACGGCGTGGCCGCGTCGGCCGCATCGTACGTCGCAGTGATGGCGGACAAGGTCGTCATGACTGAGTACTCGCAGATCATGATCCACGACGCGTGGACATACGCGTGCGGCAACGCGTCCGACCTGCTGATCGCCGCCGAGCGCCTCGAGGCGACCGATGTGACCATTGCGGGGATCATCGCCGCCCGCAGCGGCATGGGGGTCGAGGACGTCATGGCCGCCATGGACGCCGAGACTTGGTACGACGCGCAGGCGGCCCTCGACGCCGGGCTTGCGGACGAGGTGGTGGCGACCGAGCAGCGCACGGCCGCGAGCATCGACCGCGAGATCATGGCGCGGTTCCGCCACGTGCCCGACGCGCTCCTCAAATCTCACGCCGCCGATACGATGCAAAACGACGAGGGGGGCCGTCTCCTCGTGCTGGGAAACAAGGTATACCGAACGAAGGAGAGATAATGGCGATCCTCAACTCCAAGGAACTGTGGAACGAGCGCGCGCGACTGGCCGATGCGCAGCGCAAGGCCGTCGACGACGGCGACGAGAGCAAGGCTCTCGTCATCCAAGGCCAGATCGAGCAGCTGGACGTGACCATCGGCCACGTGATCGACGAGGAGAGCGCGCTCCGAAACGCGCCCAAACCCAAGATCGAGATCGCCGACACGTTCGGCGCGCGCATCCTAGGCGCGCGCGACGAGTTCCGAGGCCTCGAGGTCGGATTCAAGAACGCAGCCAGCGTGGTCACCGCCCCCGCGCCGACCGAGATCGAGCTGGAGATCCCCGCGAAGCTGCCCACCGCCTTCGCCAACTTCGCGTCCACGCTCCTCGAGACGCCCGCAGCAGGCTCCGTGACGTACAAGCAGCGCGACAAGGCCAACGAGACGGGCGGCCCCGACGCGTGGGCCGGCGTGACCGAGGGCAGCTCCGCCGCCAAGGCGAAGGTCATCTACGCGTGGAAGGACGCGGTCGCCAACAAGGAGACCATCGCGGGCTACGTCCCCGTGTCCAAGGACACGCTCATGGACTACGACGAGCTGCTGGACATCATCGAGCACGACCTGCTCCTCGACCTCGACGCGAAGACGAACGAGAAGTACTGGAAGGGCACCAGCGCGACGGGCATCAAGGGCATCGAGAACGTGACGGGCATCCAGGTGTTCGACACGCACATGGGCGGCATGTACTACGACGCCATCCGCATGATGCGCACCAAGGTCATGACGGGATCGCGCCGCGTTCCCACGCACGTCTGCGTCAGCCCCGAGGTCCGCGAGGCGATCGACCTGTACAAGACCGAGACCGGCCTCTACCAGACCCTCGGCGGCGACGTCTACTGGGGAATGAAGGTCATCGAGGACGAGTCCTGCCCCGGCATCCTCGTGTACGACTCCTTCGCAGCGCGCCGTCGCGCGATCCACGGCGGAACCTCCGTCGAGATCGGCTACGTCAACGATCAGTTCATCAAGAACGAGCTCTCGCTTCTCGCCGAGCACACCAAGGCGCTGCAGGTGCGCTACCCCGACGCGTTCTGCCTAGCCAAGAAGACCGACCTCGATCAGGCCAAGGCATAGGAGGCGGCCATGTACGTAAGCAAAGAGCGCGTCGTCCGAGGCGGGTACCTGATCGCCCACGAGGGCGAGGAGATGACCGACGACGAGGCGAAGGCGCGCGGCTTGATCGACGCGCCCAAGCCCAAGGCAAAGGCCAGGAAGACGGCGGCGAAGAAGGAAGCCGAAGCCGCCGAGGCAGACGCGCCCGAAGAGGCCGAGCAGTGATCCCCGTCGCTCCGGACACGACCGTGAGGGTGGCCAACTCCGAGAGAGCCGCCCTCAAGCTCGACGTCGATGCATCTGCCGACGGTGCGACGATCGCGCCGCGCTTCGGCGAGCCGTCGACCGTCCCCGTCGTCGGAAACGAGCTGCCGATGCCGCTCCTCGAATCTCCGAACATGGCGCGCATCGACTGGACGGTCGGCGGGGTCAAGGCCTTCACAACGTACGCAGAGGTCGTGTCGAGGCATTACTTCAAGCTGGACGACCTCCGCGCGTACGGCGACGGGCAGGACGACTTCGCCGACCTTCCCGAGGCGGCGCTCTTCCGCGCACGTCAGGCGGCGACGGAGGTCTTCGAGCAAAACGCGCGGCGGTCCTTCGTCCACCGCGTCGGCCGCACGAAGGACTACGGGCGCGGAACGCTCGTCAACCTCGATCACTGCGACGTGCGCGAGCTTCTGACCGACGGCTACAGGCTCGTCAGCGACAGCCAGGTCGTCGTGGACGGCCCGACGCTCGATCCGTTCCCCGTGTTCGTCGAGTACGAGTACGGGGCGGACGACCTGCCCGCGCAGGTGTCCCGAGCGGTCCTCGAGCTCGCGGCGTACATGCTCCGACCCTCCAACCGACCCGTCGGCGCGACGGGGGAGAGCTCCGACGCGGGGTACATCCACTTCACGACGGCGGGACGGGACGGCGCGACGGACATCCCCGAGGTGAACGCCGCGATCCAGCAGTTCGGGCGGGAGGCGCAGTGCGTATGGTGACGTTCATCGCCGCGAAGGAGGAGCTTCGCCGCCGCATGCAGGCGGTCGTCGACAAGTTCCCGTCCCTGTACCCCGAGGTTCAGGCGCCGACCGTCTACGACGGCTTCCCCGTCAACGAGCCTCCGTTCTACATAGCCGTGGACGACGCGGTGGACGCCGCGACGACCGACGGCAAGTCGACGGGGGGTCACGCGACGATCGAGTTCACGATCCACGTCCTCTGCTTCGCGAGGCACTCGAGCAGGGCGGTCGCGTCGAGCACCCTGCTGAGCTACGTGGACGCGGTGTTCAACGCGGTCCTCGCAGACCAGCGGCTGGGCGGCGCGGTCGACAACGGCTTTCCGAGCATCGAGGCGGCGGGCACGTCGGCGGACAGCTCGAAGTACTACATGGCGGCCGCGTCGGTGGCCGTGAGGTGCGCGGTCTTCTCCCGATGCCCGCGCGAGTTCAAGGAGGCGATCGGATGATTGCTGCATGCGACGTGACGGCGCTTCACAACGGCGTCCGATACTCGTACAAGAAAGGGCAGCGCGTCGACGCTCCGGCCGCGCTGCTCGAAACGTTGAAGGAGATCGGAGCGGTCAAGGCAACCAAGAGAAAGGCGAGCGATGATTAACACCTCTATCGCGCTTCTGGGCGTCGCGATGCAGAAGGACGACGCGACCCCCGCCGCGCAGCCCGCGTTCAAGCACGGCCTCACGGGCGGCGGAATCATCAACCCCGAGCGCTCGATCGAGCAGAAGAACGTCGCGTGCGGCCTCCGCGCGAACGCCTCCAACGGCGCGTACGTCTCCGAGGTGAACATGGGCGTGGACTTCGAGACCCTGGCGTACGCGGACGCGCTCGGCCTGTACGCGGCCGCCGCGCTCGGCAACGTCGTGTCGACGCCCGTCACCGAGAAATCCGGCTACCACAAGCACGTCGTCAAGCTGGGCTCCAAGCTCCCGTCCCTGACGTTCTGGGGGCAGCTCGGCGACACGGCGGAGCAGACCGTCCACAAGGTGTCGGGCGCGAAGATGGACACGCTCACGCTCGAGTTCGAGGGCAACGCGCCGCTCGACATCGGCGTGACGGCCGCAGGCGTCGGCGCGGAGCTCTTCGGAGCGTGGAGCGGCGAATCGGAGCCGTCCTGCTTCGACGGGTACTTCATCCCCACGGGCGGCGAGTTCAAGATCGACACGGGGTCGCAGACGCCCGTCGACGCGGTGGTCACCAAGGGCGGCTTCGAGCTTTCTAACAACCTGACCGCGCACCGCAAAGCGGGTCAGGTCGTCGCGTCCATGATCGCCGAGGGCAAGCTGACCACGTCGGTCAACGTCACGGTCACCCTCGACGACTGGGAGCTCGTGCGCAAGATGCTCACGGGCAGCGCGTCGGGCACCGAGATCACCTCCGCCATCGTCTACGGCTCCTGCAAATGGACGTTCACGCATTCGGCCGACCCGAACTGCACGCTCGAGGTCGAGTTCAAGAACGTGCCGTGGAACGCCGAGATGCCCGAGGTCGACCCCGAGGGCAACTCCGCAGAGGTCGAGTTCAGCGCGGACGACATCGGCATCGCGAGCAAGGACGGCACGCCCGTCACCATCACGCTGGTCAACAAGGTCGAGGGATACACGGGGGCTTAAACATGCTCAAGTTCAAATTCACGCTCACGGGAGACGACGGCAAGGTGGAGTTCCAGGCGGGTCGATCCAGCCTGTGGAAGGCGACCGAGGCCGGCGACGCCCTGCCAGAGAGCAACGTCAAGGGCGCGAAGCAGGACTACATGTGGGTCTACTTCGCCGCGAAGCAGAACGGCCTCCTCGGCAAGCTGGGAGTCCCCGACGGCGCTTCCGTCGACGACGCGATCTGCGCCATCGCGGACTCCTACGACTACGAGATCGAGCAGGTCAAGGACGACGCCCCTTTAGCGTAGCCGCCCGCCGCATAGCGCAGCTGGCGCGCGTATCCGGATGCTCGCCGTACGACCTCGCGAGGCTGTACGACGAGCATCCGCTCGTATACGACGAGTTCGCCGCGACCTACGAGGCCCCGTCGATGCCGAGGATGCGCGGCAGGGCGAGGACGAGGGCGCAGCGCGTCGGACGGATATTCGGGAGGTAGGAGCGGCCATGTCGCGCGGCATCGGAATCAACATAGGGGTCAAGGGCCTCGGCGAGGCGGTCGAGTCGCTCAAGAGGATAGACGGGAAGCTGGCGTCCGAGCTGAAGCGCGGCATCAAGGAGGACGCGCGCCCGGTGTTGGAGAGCGCCAGGGGGTACGCCCGCGCGCTGGGCGGCTCGGGCGACTATGCGGCGAGCATGGCCATGCGCGCGATCAGGGACGGCGTGCGGATAAAGTCGTCAGACCCGGGCGCGGGGACGATCGAGTTCGCGAACAGGGGCGCGTTCTACCTGTCTGGCTCCCGCGCCGGGCGGCCCGTCGGAGTACCCGCCGGGACGCCGCCCCGCGCGCTAGCCCGCGCCGCGATCGAGCGCGAGGCCGAGGTGAGGCGAAGCGTCGAGGCGCGCATCGAGAGAACGATCGAGAGGTATCTGAATGGGTAAGCTGTCCATCTCCATAGGCATCTACGGCACCTACAACGGAAGCGCGCTGAACAAGGCGCAGAAGAGCCTCGACAATCTGGCGCTGAGGACCGCCTCGGCGAACGAGTCGATCTCGAAGTCGTGGATCGACTCGGCGTCAAAGGCGGAGAAGGCCGGCTCGGCGATGCGCGACGCGGGAAGCAGGGCGGCCAAGGCGGGCGACGTCATGACCGCCAGCTTGACGCCCGCCCTCGCCGCGGTCGGGTCGTCGGTCGGAAGCGCCGCCTCCAGCTTCGAGTCCAGCATGAGCCGCGTCGAGGGCGCCCTCGACCACCCGAAGGCCGACATGGAGGAGCTGCGGCAGCTCGCCCTCGACATGGGCAAGGACACCGTGTTCAGCGCGACCGAGGCGGGCGCGGCGATGGAGGAGCTGGCCAAGGGCGGCCTCACCGCCGCCGACATCAAGGGCGGCGCCCTCGCGACGACCATGGACCTCGCGGCGGCGGGCGGACTCGACCTCGCGACGGCCGCGAACACGGTCGTGCAGTCCATGGGCGCGTTCGAGCTCGGCGCGGAGCGCACGGGCGAGGCGGCGAACGCCCTCGCGGGCGCGGCGGCCGCGTCCTCAGCCGACGTGTCCGACCTCACGCAGGGCCTGTCGCAGGCGTCGGCGCAGGCGAACTCCGCAGGGTGGAGCATCCAAGACACGACCGCCACGCTCGCCGCGTTCGCCGACGCGGGAATCAAGGGAAGCGACGCGGGAACGTCGCTCAAGACCATGCTGCAGCGCCTGTCCGCTCCGACGGATCAGGCGGCCGCGCTCATGGACGAGCTGGGGATAAACGTGCGCGACTCGCAGGGCAACATGCTCGACGCAGCGAGCATCGCGGGCGTCTTGCAGACGCAGCTCGGCAAGCTGGACTCCGCGACGCGGGACGCGGCGATGCAGACCCTGTTCGGCTCCGATGCGAGCCGCGCGGCCTTGGTCATGATGAACCAAGGCGAGCAGGGAATGCGGAGGTACACTGCGGCGACGAACGATCAGGAGGCGGCGCAGCGCCTGGCCAACAGCCAGATGGGCGACACCGAGCGGGCCATGGAGGAGATGAGCGGCGCGATCGAGACGGCGTCCATCCAGCTCGGCGGCGCCCTGTCCCCCATGGCCGTCGACGCGGCCAACGCCGTGGGCGACGCCGCCGACGCGTTCAGCGGCCTCGACGAGGGGGCGCAGCGGGCGGTGGCGGGACTCGGCCTCGTCGCCGCTGCCGCAGGCCCCGTACTCTCCACGTCGGGCAGGCTCGCGCAGGGGATCGGCTCCATGAGAGTCGCCTGCGGCAAGGCCAGGAAGGACGTGGCCGTGTACGCCGACGCGCTCGCCACCACAAGCGCCGCGTCGCTCCTCGCCTATCAGAGGAACGAGAAGCTCGCGGCCGCCTTGGCGAGGAACCCCCTCGCCAAGGCGGCCGGGGGCGCTGACAAGTACGTCGAGGCGCTGAGGGCGGCCGCCGTCGCTACGGCTGACTACAACTCCATGTCCGATAAATTGAAGCGAGAGCAAGCCAAGGGGACCAAGGCGAACGCCGAGCTGGTCGCCAGCCTGTCGAAGGAGGTCGAGGCCAAGCGCGAGGTCAGGGACGCGACGGCGAAGACCGTGGCGGGATACAACCAAGCGGCGGCGGCCGCCAACGCGAGCAAGGTCGCGGTGACCGCGCAGGCGGTCGCGATGAAGGCGGCGGCCGTGGCTGGAACCGCGCTCAAGGGCGCGCTCGCGGTGTGCGTCCCCGTCGCCGTCATATCGGGCATCGCGGCGCTGGTCGACCATTTCCGCCGAGCCGACGAGAAGGCGAGGACGCTCAAGGCCGCAACGGAGGGCCTGACGACGGCGACCCAGCAGGGCGCGCAGGCGGCGCAGGCGGGTGCGCAGGCGCTCGACGGCTACGACGGCAGCGCCGAGACGGCCAAGGCCGACATCGACGGCATGCTGGAGAGCCAAGCGCAGCTCGCGAGCACGATCTCCGACGCCAACACGTCGGCCGCCGCGCAGACGGCGCAGCTGCAGGACGCCTACTCGGCCATCCAACAGTACGCCAACCGCAGCGACCTGACCACCGAGGCGCAGGGGCGCCTCAAGGCGGCGGTCGAGACTGTCAACGGCATGTGCGGCACGCAGATCAGCGTCACCGACGCAGCCAACGGGAAGCTCGCCGACGAGAACGGCGCGATCTCCGACGTGACCGCCTCCCTCGGCGATTACATCTCGAAGAAGATGGAGCAGATACGCCTCGACGCGCAGCAGCAGAACCTGACCGCGCTCTACGACCAGCAGGCGAAGGACATAGCCGAGCTGACGCGCGCCCAGAAGGCGTACAACGACGAATATGGCAACATGGAGCAGGCAGCCTCCGAGTACTACAACCAGATGGCGGCGCAGGGTCTGCCCATCACGATGGAGCAGGCGCGCGCGACCGTCGAGGCTGGCGCGGCCAACTCGCAGCTGGCGCAGGACGTCAAGACGGCCCAGAGCGCCCTCGACGCGGTCAACACGTCGATCGGCAACGTATCGTCGTCGATGGGCGCGCAGGCGGCCGCCGCCAACGGGGCGAACCAGAGCATGCAGAACATGGTCCTCGCATCGCCGACGGTCACCGCAGCCATAAACGCGATCGGCGGCGATGTGAACGACTTCGCGGCAGACCTGTCGAACGCGGGAGTGTCGGTTGAGACGTTCCGTGGCCTCAACGCCGATCAGCTGTCGAAGCTGGTCGCCGACTGGGACGGCACGGGGCAGAGCATCGTCGACTCGCTGGACGCGATGGGCGTCGGGATGAACGACAAGGGCCTGAGCGCGGCCACCGCGCTCGCCAACGGGATGGCCAGCGGCAAGATAAACGTCGACACCGCGACCTCCGTCCTCAAGGCCGCCGCGTCGGGCGACTGGTCGGGCGTCGCGTCGCAGATGGCGGCGGCGGGCGCGAACCTCCCGCAGAGCGTGTCCGACGGGATCACGCAGAACAGCTTCGTCGCCTCTGGCGCGACCAGCCAGATGCTCTCGGCGGTGGCGCTCGTCCTCACGGGAGGCGACGTCGCGGCGGCTGCGCAGCTCCTCGGCGGCGACATCGACGAGGGGCTGGCGAACGGCATCATGAACGGCACGCTCTCGGAGGGGCAGGCCGCAATGCTCGGCGAGGACGTGATCGCCAAGGCGAAGGAGTCCCTCGAATCGCATTCGCCGTCGCTGGCCTTCTACCGAATCGGCGGCGACGTCGACGCGGGGCTGGCGAACGGCATGCGGGAGAACGGGGGAGACCCCCTATCCGCCGTCGGGGAGCTGGGGCGATCCCTCGTCGGCGCCGTCTCGGGGCTTCCGGGCGAAATCGGCTCCGCCGGCTCCAAGGCGTCGGCGTGGATGGCGACGGGCCTCGGCTCGAACCGGGGCGCGGTGTCCTCCAGCGCGTCATCGCTCGACGGCGCGGCGATGGGCGGCGTGTCTGGCCTTTCCAGCCGAATGGGCCGCGAGGGCTCGAGCGCTTCGGGCAGGTTCGCGAGCGGCATCGGCTCGGGGGCGGGGGCGGCGTGGTCCAGCGCGGCTTCGGTATCTAACGCTGCGGGTAGCATGTCGAACGTCGGGAACATGTACGCGTCGGGATCTCATCTCTCGAGCAACTTCGCCAGCGGCATCATGTCGGGCGTCAACTGGGTCTGGAACGCGGCGTGCTCGGTCGCCCAGGCGGCCAAGGACGCTCTCGGCTTCTCCGTCCCGAAGGACGGCCCGTGGAGCGGCGCCGAGAAGGGCGGCATGACGTCAGGCCTGCATCTCGCGCAGAACTTCGCGGCGGGCATGGCGCAGGGCGTCGGAGCCGTTAACGATTCGGCCTCGATGCTCGCGGAGGCGGCCTTCGTCGAGCCTCGGTACGGCGCTGTCGCGCCGCGCGGGCGAGCTTCGACGGGCGTCGACCTGTCGGAGCAGATGCAGGAGATGATCGACCTGCTGCGCGTCATAGCGGACAAGGAGTTCAACGCCACAATCGGCGTCGGAGCGGTTTCGTCGGCGCTCGCCTCGAGCGCGCGGGTCGCGGCGCGGGGAAGGGGTCTATCGGTATGAGCTACGAGCAGAGGGCGGAGTTCGACGGTCACGATCTGACCAAGTACATGATCGTGACCGACGTGACGCGCCAGATACTCGCCAAGCGCAGGATCGCGCAGACGCAGGTGCCGGGCAGGGACGGCGTGCTCGTCTCGTCGGTCGGCCTCGAGCCTTTGGAGATCACGGTGAAGGGCTGCATAACGCGCCGCCTCATGGAGGAGGTCGCCGAGGCGCGCCGCGAGCTTTCGACGGCGCTCAGGTCGAAGAGGCCCGCGCGCCTCGTGTTGCCGGACGATCCCGAGACGTTCCTCATGGCGATCTACGAGGGCGGCGCGCAGCCGTCGAGGCTGTCTCACGTGCCCGACGTCGAGTTGACGTTCCTGTGCCCCGACCCCGTGGCCCACGGACGGCGCAGGGCCGTCGTCGTGTCGGGGGAGTCGAAGGTCAACGCAGGGGGCAACCACCCGTCGCGGCCGAGGGTCACCGTCAAGCCCCCGGCGGGCGCGGAGTGGAGCATAACCAACGTGGACACTGGCGAGTTCGTGCGCGTCCGCGCGTCGTTCGACGGGAGCCAGACGGTCGTCGTGGACATGGACGACGAGCGGTGCACCATAAACGGCGCGGATGCGGCGGTGGACGTTTCGAGCGATTTCTTCCCGCTCGACGGCGCGACGACGCTGCGCGTGTCCGGGGGAGAGGCCGAGCTCGAATGGGATGAGAGGTGGATGTAGATGCACGTTGACGTTTACGGCAGGCGCGGCGAGTTCGTCGGCGCCATAGGGGCCGACGAGCTGGTCTCCTTCGTCTGGACCGACTCGCTGGACGGAGGCGACGCGGTCTCGATCGTCACGACGCGCCCGATCGCGGAGGGGCAGCGCCTGGTCTGGCGCGATCGCCTCGGCAAGGCGCACGAGCACGTCTGCCAAGACCCCAAGGGGTCGAGCGGCGGCGGCGCGGTGCTGTACTCGGACACCGCGCTCAACTCAATCTGCGAGTTGTTCGGCGACTACATCGAGGACAAGCGGCCGTACGGGTACACGTTCGAGCGCGCGCTCGAGGTCGCGCTCGGGCCGACGCGCTGGGAGGTCGGCACGGTCGATCAGGCGGGGACGGTTTCAAACGGCCTGACGTTCTACCACGTTTCCGCGCGAGAGGCGGTTCAGGCGATCCTCGAATGCGGCGGAGAGCTCGAGACCTCGATAGAGGTCGGCGCGGAGGGCGTGGAGCGCCGCTCGGTGTCCATACGCGCCCATCGCGGCGCGGCGGACGGCCACCGCCGCTTCGCGTACGGCAAGGACGTGCTCGGCGTGTCGAAGACGGAGCATTGGGGAGCGATCACCGCATGTTACGGTTATGGAAGGGGGGTCGAGACCGATTCGGGCGGATACGGGCGCAAGCTGACCTTCGGCGACATCAACGGCGGCAAGGACTACGTCGAGGACGCGGAGGCTTTGGCGGCGTACGGGCGGCCGAGCGCGGACGGCCTCGCTCACGTGTTCGGAAAATACGAGAACGGCCAGTGCGAGGACGCGCGGCAACTGCTCGACGAGACCCGCGCGTACCTCGACGCGCGCAAGGTCCCCGGCGTCACCTACGAGGCCGACGTCGTCGACCTAGTTGCAATGGGCCGCGAATGGGAGGGCGTGGGGGTAGGCGATGACGTGCAGATCGTCGACGCGTCGTTCTCCCCGACGCTTCGATGCGAGGGACGCGTCGCGAAGCTTGAGACCGACCTGCTCGGCGGCACGCAGACCGTGACGCTCGGGAACGTCGCCGAGACGATGGCGGACGTGCTCCAGCATCAGCAGCAGCAGATCGGGAGCCTGCAGCAGTCGTCGGGAAGCTGGGACGCGGCGAGCTCCGCAACCCCCGCGTACCTCGAGAGGTTCATCGCCAGCCTCAACGAGCGATTCAACCGAGACGGCATGAGCTACACGCATACCGGCTTCGAGCACGGGAGCATCTGGTCGAGCGTCCCCCTCGATGAGGACGGCAGGCCGACGAGGAGCGGCTCTGCCATACAGATATGCTCGCAGGGCTTGAGGATCGCCGACGGAACGAAGCCCGACGGAAGCTTCGACTGGCGGACGTTCGGGACGGGAAGGGGCTTCGTCGCGGACATGATCACGGCGGGGACGCTCGACGCGAGCGCAGTCAAAATAGCGAACCTTTTGAGGATCGGAGACGAGGCCGACGGCATCTCGATCGAGAGCAACCGGGTGTCGTTCTCCGTCGACGGCGACGAGGACGCGATGACCCTGGAGGCCGTTCCGTACTCCACGGTCACGCATATGGAGTACAACGAGAACGGCACGCCGATATTCAGCACCGGCAAAGGCTCGGGCGGGTGGCACAACCGCGCGATGACCGTTGACGTCCCTCCTTATATCGAGATCAGGGGCGGCGCGCCGTTCTATCTCGTCGAGGTCGCCATGACCGGGCATATCGGCGGCGCGTTGAAGATCGTCAGCAACGAGGCGTACGTCATGAGCGGTCGCGACGCCACGGTCTTGGGATCGGACGCTGAGGAATACGAGATAAGCGTGAGGGAGAACGCGGGGCGAGGCCTGATCGTGAACATGAGGCTTCTGACGTCGGCAGATCACGCGAACGCGATATACACCCTGTCCTTCTCCCTCCGCAAGGCCGTGCCGAGCGGGGAGATCAAGTGCAAGGACGGCTCGACGTTCGTCTCCGACGGCAATCTGCCAAGCACGCTCCTGGGCGGAAAGACCTTCACGGGGCAGATATGCCTGCCGTTCGTCTACAACAACATCATGCAGAACCACAACTTGTATTTCCGCAACGGGGTCTTGATGCGCTACGACATGCTCACGCCGGCTTCCGAGGGGTTCAGGGACCAATACTAGATAGGAGCATCACATGTCAAAACACCACATCGACCTCGATCTCGACAAGGGCACGTCGCGCCCGGGCGTCGTCCGGGTGCGCGTCGGCGACAGGGCGTCCTGCACCATCGTCGCGGACATCTACGATTGCGGCGCTCAGGCCGACCTCGCGGGCAGGGCCGCACGCTTCGAGTGCCTGAAGCCGGACGGCACGATGGTGCGCGACGCGAACTGCAATATAAGCGGCAGCACCGTCACGTACACGTTGGCCGACGAGGTGTCGGCGGTCGAGGGCTCCATCAGCGTGGCGTACTTCGCGATCGTAAAGGGCGCGGATGTCGTCGACACGACCCAGTGCATCACGGTCGAGGTGCTTCCGAACGCGGAGGGCGGCAGCACGGGCGTGTCCGAGAGCTGGTACTCGGAGGTGGACGCGCTGCTCGCCAAGATGGAGGAGCAGCGGAGGTCCTACGAGGCGTCGGAGGCGAGGCGCCAGTCCGATTACGTCGCGGCCGAGGCAAAGCGCGACCAGTCGTTCGAGGCGTCCGACGGCAGGCGCGACGCGTCGCAGGCGGAAAACGACTCCGCGCAAGCTAAGAACAACGCGGATCAGGCCGCCAACAACGCGGCGGCTCAGGGCCTGCAGGTGGTGCTGTTGGCCGAGGGGCAGTACGATCACGAGACGCTCAAGCCCACGATCGAAGGCGGCATCGGAAAACTGTATTTCGTCCCCGCGTCGAAGGCCGCCGACGACGCGTACGTCGAATGGATGCCGATCGGCGGAAAGTGGGAGCGCGTCGGCATGAGCAACGCCACGCTGGTGGGCCTCACGACTGCCGAGATCGATTCCGTTGCGGGAGGCGGCGCGCTGGCGTCGGAGAGCGTCCTCAACGGCACGGGCCTGTCATATCTGTGGAGCAGGCTCAAGGCGGCGTTCGCGTCCGTCGGGCACGCTCATTCCGCCACGGATCTGACGAGCGGGGTTCTCCCGGTAGATCGCGGCGGGACGGGCGCCGCAACCCGCGACGGGGCGTTGACCGCGCTCATGTGCTCGACGGTGCGCAACTGGGATACGGCCGACTGGAACGAGATCACGGAACCGGGCGTGTACGCCACATCGAGCGTCGCGGGAGCGAACGCGCCTGCGTGCAGTTACGGGTACGGCTTCCTCGAGGTTCTGGTTTCTGGCAGCGTCATAACGCAGCGCTGGACGGGCGACAAGAGATACGGCACCTTCGTGCGGCAAGGCTGGAAGAGCCTCGAAGGCGCCGTCGTCTGGCACGCCTGGGCGCGATTCGCCTATGAGGGCGACGTCGCGCCGAAGACCCACACGCACCTCTACGCTGGCGCGTCGAAGGCCGGTGGCGCGGCCACCAGCGCAGCGAGGCTGGAGACGCCGAGAAAAATCAAGATCACCGGCGCGGTCAACGGCTCCGCGGCTTTCGACGGATCGCAGGATTTAAGCATCGACGTCCTTCGCGCCGACTCCGATGGAGCCGTCAAGGCGCTCAGCGTGGATGTTCAGGGCGTCAACACCCGAGAGGGCTCGATCACCGTGCCCGTTAAATGGCCCGTCGATCACGCGCGCATCAAGGCCGTGGTGCCGACCTACATCTGCCAGACGATCTCGGACCGCGTGGTCGTATCGGACCACGACGAAAGCGGGATCACCGTGCGCGCAGGCGCGTCCCAGGTCGTGGACATGGCGCTTTGCGTCCTTTACGTGTGAGGGGGTCGGCATGGACGAATTCTTGGATGCAATCGCGCAATCGCTCGCCCACGCAGGTCCGGAGTACATCACGGCGCTCGGCTTGGTGGCAATCGGCGCATGGGTGGTGTCTAAGGCGCTGCCGCTCTACGCGTCCCATCAGGACAAGCGCCTGGGCATCGAGCAGCAGCGCGAGAAGCGCAAGGCGGACGAGGAGCGCAGCCGCGAGCAGCGCGACCGCGAGCGGTCCGAGATGGAGGGGCGCTGGCTCACGCAGTACGAGCACGCGACGCACGTGCAGGAGCAGACCAACGCCGTGATGGAGGGAGTCCGCGCGCAGATGGACACCCTCAACGTGACGTTGCAGGACTCCAAGGAGCGCAGCGCCGACATGGCTCGCGAGGTGCGCGAGATCCACGAAGCTGTTATCGAAAGGTAGGAAGCATGAACATCAACTGGAAAGTCCGAATCAAGAACAAAACCTGGTGGCTTGCGGTGGTCCCCGCCGTGCTGCTTCTCGTTCAAGCGGTGGCCGCGCCGTTCGGCTACATCTGGGACTTCGGCGTGCTCAACGAGCAGATCGCCGCGATCATCAACGCCGCGTTCGCCGTGCTGGCGCTTGTCGGCGTGGTCGCCGACCCCACGACCGAGGGCGTGTCAGACAGCCTGCAGGCGCTCGGCTACGAGCACCCCAAGACCCTAGACGAAGAGATCGGAGATTAAATGGACTGGAAGAACCTCGAAGCCGACGTGACCAAGATTCTGCCGTGCCATTACACGCCCGGGCGCAACGGCTCGATTCAGGGCGTCACCATCCACCACATGGCGGGCGACCTCAGCATCGACGACTGCTACCGCGTCTGGACCAACGCCGAGGCGTCGGCGCATTACGCCGTTCAAGCGGACGGCACCGTCGGGCAGCTGGTCAACGACTGGGACACCGCTTGGGCGTGCGGTCACGACTGGGCGAACAGCAACACCGTCAGCATCGAGCACGCCAACGACGGAAGCGACCCGTGGACGGTCCACCCCGCCGCGCTGGACGCGGGGGCGCACCTCACCGCCGCGATATGCGCGCACTACGGGCTGGGCGAGCCGACGTGGATGGTGAACGTGTTCCCGCACAGCCACTGGTCGGCGACCGCCTGCCCCGGCGAATTGAACGGCTCGCAGAACGCGGAGTACATGGAGCGCGCCAAGGCGTACTACCATGAGCTTGTCGGCGACGGCGAAGCGCCCGCGCCCGTAGCGCCCGCGCCCGAGCCGACGGGCGGCGACGCTCCGACGATCTGGCTGCAAGCCCGCACGACGGACGGCACGGTGCTGCCCGCGACGTGCTATCCCGACTACGCGGGATGGGACGAGAACGGGGCGATCGCGTATCTGAGCGTGTGGGGCGACTGGCCCATCGAGGCGCGAGTCCACACCGCCGCGAGCGGGTGGTTGCCGAAGCTCGCGAACCCCGCGAATATCGAAGACCTCGCGAACGGCGCGTGCGGCGACGGGTCGGCCATCGACGGCGTGGAGTTTTACGGCTGGTCTCCCAACGGCGACCACGTGGTTCTGTACCGCACATATCAGGCGGGCGGGTGGTACCCGCACCAGCGCGACACCGAGACGAGCGACGGGCAGGACGGTTACGCCGGCGACCTCTCAACGCCCATCACGCGCGTCGAGGCGCGTTGGGCGGCGTACTAAAGTCGCGAAGTGTCATTCGTGTTCTCATGTTGCTCCTGACCTGCGGAAACTCCTGAAATATCCTCTTTCGGAGCTTGATGGTATATAGTGATAGTACTATAATAAAGACATCAGGAAGAGAGAGGGGAAACCAAAATGACGGAACTCACCTACATTAACGATGTCCAGTTCGTATCCGACGCAGCTAAGCTTATGATCGAGGCGCACCTCGACTGGAGCGGCAGCTGCGAGGATATGCCGAGCCGCGACAGGGACAACGTCAAAGGCGCGATGGTCATCGCCTATTTCAGGGCTTTCTCCGATGACGAGTTCGAGAAGATGAGCGACGAGGACAGCCTGAACAACATCACGATCGTCAACAGGCTCTTCGTCGACGCCTGCAACGCAGCCGACAGGAAGTGGGAAGCGGCTATGACGCTGCTCGGAATGTAACGGGCGCATCAATGGTGCGGGGAGGTCGATGGCCTCCCCGTTTTGGTATGATGCGCTGGACGGAAGGAGACGAGATGGCTCAAACAGAAGCCCAGCGCAGGGCGGCGTTGAAATACACGAAGAAGAGCGTGAAGCAGCTCAACATATCGCTGTTCCCGTCCGATCAGGACATCATCGACCACCTTGAGACGATCCCGAAGAAGGCGGAGTACATACGCCGTTTGATCAGGGAGGACATTGGAAGGAGTAAGTGACTGGTTACGCGGCCCGCGCGATCCTGACCAGCACAGAGCTGCCGAAGCACGCGATGGCGGTTCGAGCGTTTTTGCGCGTGGGGCGCCAGTTGAAATTCGTCCGAACCCGCGAGAGGTTTAGCCTCGCGGGTTCGTCTTCTTTCGCGTCGTAATTGAGCAGCACCACGACGTCATCGTCGGAGACCATTACCTGATACACGAACGCGTCCAGCAGCGCTTCGTCGTCGAGGGTCGCGCCGAACCGCAGGAAGCACGCGAAGTCGCGCGGGTCGATCGCGCGCTCGTCCAACGCCGACAGGTCGCGCCGCGCCCGCTCCCTCTGGGCCTCCAGCTGCGCTATGCGCTCCTTCGTCCCCGGCGCGATGATGCCCGCCTCTATGGCGTTGAGGATGTTCCGCAGGCCCGTGTCCGCCTCTTTGAGCGACTTCTCCGCGCGCCTGCGCTCCCCCGCGCAGTCGTCCTGGCCGTCGAGCACGAGCTCCGCTATCCGCATCGCCTCGTCCTCGTCCGAGAGCATCTCGCGAAGAGCCGAGACGATCTCGGGCTCGATCCAGTCCCTGCGGACGGGCTTTACGCCGCCGCAGTGCGCGCATGCGTAGTACTCGTACTTCGCGCCGCCGCGCCCCCTCCCCGACGTCCCCGACATGTTGCGCCCGCACGCGGAGCAGATCGCGCGTCCCGACAACGGGTACTCGCTCCAGTCCTCGCTCATCCTCGTCTTCCTTCCTCTCACGTCCTGCGCCGCGAAGAACAGGTCGTCGTCGACGATGCGCGGCATGCCGCCCTCGATGCGCACGTCGCCGAAGACGTAGATTCCCCTGTACTTCTCGTTGCGGATCATCCTGTGGACCATCGTATACCCGCAGGGGCCGCCCTTGTAAGCCCTGACGCCACGCGACGCGAGATCGCGCGCTATGGAGTTGCACGCCTCGCCCTCGAGGCGTCGGGCGAAGACCTCGCGCACGATGGCGGCCTCGTCGGGGTCGATCTCGTACGTCCCGTCCTCGGCCTTCCGATAGCCGAACACGACCACGCCGTTGGTCTTGCATTTGAGCGCGTTGCCCTCCATGCCGCGTTTTGTGCGCACCGACGTCTTGAGCGATTCGCACGCGGCCAAGCCCTCGAGCAGCTTCTCGTAGATGATCCCCTCGGGGCTGTCGGGTATCTGCTCCAGCGCCGAGACGAGGCGCACGCCGCGCATGGACAGCTCGCGTTTGTAGATGGGCGCGTCGTACTCACCGCGAGAGAAGCGATCCATCATGTATACGAGCACGATGTCCGACTCGCCCGCGTTTGAAATCATCCGCTGAAACTGCGGGCGGTCGTCGGTTCGCCCCGACAGCGCGTAATCGCAGTACTCCGCGACTATCGCGTACCCCTCGCGCGCGCACCACTCCCGGCACACCCGCAGCTGGTCGTCGATGGACGCCTCGCGCTGCTTCGAGCACGAGAAGCGCGCGTACACGACCGCCGTTCCGTTGACCTCCATGGCCGCCACCTCCCTCGATCGGCCCGTCATAGGAAGAAGATCGAGTAGAGCCCGAGTCCCCAGACGGAGAGGAGCGCGGCGATCGCGGCGGCGAAGAGGACGAGGAATATCAAGGAGGGGATGGCGAACAACGCCGTCTGCCTCCAGTGCGAGATCTTCGCCCGCCGCTCCTCCTCTTCCCGAGCCTCCTCGTCGGTCATGCGGACGCGAGGGGGGAGGTAGAAGTTGTCGTAGACGACCGCCCGGAGGCCAGACCCCATCGCGTCCCGAGCCGCCTGCTCGAGGCCCTCCGGCACGAGGCCGACGATCTCGCCGCGCGATGTGAACATTCCGACGCCCGCGACGTCGTAGAGCCTCATCGCCTCGAAGTCGTACAACTGCCGCCTGCACTCCTGCACGCGCAGCTCCTCGTCTCGTTCGACATGGGGAAACAACTCCCCGAACTGGTCGTCTAGTTGAAACACCTCGTCGAGCATCCTCATCGACCCCTCTCCGCGCCGCCTCGGGAGCGCAGCCCGCGCGTCGTGTCGACTGTCAGTCCTCCGTGTGCCATAATCTAAAGGTCTCCTTTCGGTTGGGGACTTCGCCCCGACGCGGTCCGCCAAGATCGCGCGTCGGGGCTTTTAGTTTTGCGGTCCGTAAAGACCCGCGAGCGTTTCCGCTATCGCGAACATCGTCCTCTTCCCATCCTCACTCATCGATCGGTACATGGTAATGAGTTCGTCTTCGAGCAAGGAGAGGTCTTCTTTTGAATCGGTCATGAGCAGGTAATCGACTGTCGTATCAAATTCCCGTGCAGCCCTGATCAGCTGCTCTCCGTTCATAACAACTCGACCTTGCTCCCAATTCCGATAAGTGCCAAGCGATACGCCGAAGCGGACGGAAGCCTCCTGTTGACTTAACCCGGAAGCGGCTCGTGCTTCCTTAAGACGGGTCTTCATGTCTCACGCACTCCTTAACGACGGTCGTCGGCCTGCGCGCATCCGCAGAACGCGACGGCGGCAACGATCGTCATGCACGTCATCGCGATCGGGATAAGCGTCCTTCTTACCTGTTAAGCGCTTGGTCTTCTGCCATTGATTGATACATGGCATCCTCAGCCTCTTCAATGAACACATCGTGCAATCCATTGGCGCACGCCAGAAGCGCCTGTCTTCCAGTTTCGCCAAGGTCATCATATATGCGACAAAGCTCATATCTTCCTTGGTCTACATCGGAATCTCCCACCAAGTCATCTACCTTCATCCCGAACTCGTGGGCAAGCTTCAAAAGAGCGCCGATCCGAATCTTGCCGAAATCGGTCTTACCGATTGCGATGTCGTAAAGCGTTCCGTATGGGATTCCCGTCCGCCTCGACATATCCGAGATATTTACCTGCTGTTCTTTGAACAGCTGCTGAATTCTTCCGTCCATTGCTTCTCCTATGGCGTTTCTTGCTGATTACAAGGATACCGCAATTTCAAAAACTTGTTTGCCAATTTTCAAAAATTACAAGCCATTGGCAAAATAATTTTTAAGAATATAAAATTCTCTGTTTACAAATTTATTGGTGGTGCGTAAAATCATTGCTAGGTTCTTTTTGGTAGCACAAGAGAACAGGAGGAAATGATCATGAGCTACCCAAATCTAGAGGCAGAGCTTGCACGTTCCGGTGTCGCACGCATTCAAATAGCTGAGCTTTTAAGTCGCGATAAATCGACCATCAGCACGTGGATGAAGGGCGGAAGGGGCGGTTTCTCCGTCAAAGACGCCAAGGCGATACGCGATTCATTCTTCCCAGGTATGTCGCTCGACTATCTTTTTAGCGATACGCCACGTGAGGAAACGTTATGACCGCCGAAGCCTGCCTCGCGCACATGCGGGGCAAGCTCAAGGCCCTCTACCGCCAATGGCTCCGAGAGGGGAGGCCGATGCGTTGAGGTGGACGACAGGGGAGATCAGGTACCTCGAAGACCACGCCAACGACGGCGCGGAGGCCGTGGCGGTGAAGCTCGGCCGATCGGTCGAATCGGTCAAGGCGCAGGCGAGCCGGTACGGCGTGTCGCTTCGCAAGTCGTGGGACTGCCCGAAGTGCGGGATGCGCGTCGGAAAGCCCCTGAGCGCGCGCACGGGATGGTGCGCGGCGTGCACCAAGGAGCAGAGCGTCGAGCGGATAGCGGACGAGGTGCGCGATCTGGAGGAGGAGGTGAGGCGAAACGAGCGCATCGACCGCGAGAGGCAGCGGCTCTACTCGCGGAAGTCGCGCGCGAGAAAAAAGCTGAAATAGTGCCACTTTTACGACACTAGGCAATTGACCAGCGGAAACACGGAACGGAGAAGAGAAGTGGTCAACATGAAGAGAGGTCAGGGCGCCCCCAATCGCCAAATCACGAGCGCCCATGACGGCATAAAAGCCGAGGACAGGATACCACGGGTCGTCATGAACCCGCTATACGCGCGGCAGGAGCGTGCGCGGGGCTTCAAGCACGGGGTGCTGTCGGGCGTTCTAGCGTGCGCGATCGTCGCCTGCCTGATCCTGTGGCTCTGGATCGTCCCGATGATGGACGCGGCGGCGGCCGCATGCGCGGTGGTCGCATGAGGTGCGGGAGGCCGGCGAGCAACCAGATGGCGCTGCCCGGATTCGACGGCGCGGACATGATGGAGGACGCGCGCAGGTGGGCGGCGCGCCATCACGAGGAGTGGAGCTGGTACAAGGAGTTCGCGCGGAGCGAGTGCGAGGAAGGCTTCAAGGCATCGCCCAATTTCTGCCTCCAGTCGATGCGCCGCGCGTTCGGCGTCGAGGTGCCCAACGCGTACGCCCCCGCCTTGGCGCGCATCGCAATGGAGCAGGACTGCCGCATCGAGTTCCGAATCGCGCGGAGCAGGTTCGACGGGTACACGACGGTGGTCCTATGAGCTGGCGCACCTCCCACATCGAGACGCGCGTCTGCGCGATGGAGTTCGACGAGGTCCCGTCGAAGCAGCGCCCGCGGTACGACGTTCGGCGCAAGCACGCGTACACGCCGAGGAAGACGGCGTCGGCGGAGATCGAGATCGGGCGCGCGTGGACCGAGGAATGCGGCCTCGGCATGTGCGGCTTCGAGGGCGAGGTGCGCGTGACGATCGCGATCTCGAGGCCTCTGGCAAAGAGCAACCCGAAATGCTGGGAAGGCAGAGCCGACCTGATGAAGCCGGACGCCGACAACGTGGCCAAGATCGTCTGCGACAGCCTGAACGGCATCGCGTACAAGGACGACTGCCAGATCACCGACCTGCGCGTCACGTACCTGCCGAGGGTTCCGCACGGCGGCAAGTGCAAGGTCGTCGTCACGGTCGGATATTACGAGGAGGAGAGCGAATGAACCTCACGAACGATATGAACCTCCCGCAGCCGTTCGTGTCTGCGGTCACCAGAGACTACGCGTACACGCCGAAGAGGTACAGCGCGACCTCGGTGCTGAAAGGCATCAGGCAGTCGATCCTGGAGCGCAGGCACTCCGACGAGATCACGCAGGACGTGTCCGAGATGGTGTGGGCGATATTCGGCACCGCCGTCCACTCGATCCTCGAGGACGCGCAGGAGACGGACACCCAGATCAAGGAGAACAAGCTGGTCGTGGACATGCCGAACGGCTACCAGCTGTCGGGCATCTTCGACCTGTACGACGACGCGACCGGCACCGTCACGGATTACAAGACCGCGTCGGTCTGGAAGGTGAACTTCGGCGAGTTCGACGACTGGCGCAAGCAGACGCTGATCTACTGCTGGATGCTCCGCCAGATCGGCTTCGACGCCCATCGCGGCGAGATCGTGGCCATGCTCAAGGACCACTCCAAGACGCAGGCGAAGATCGGCAAGCACCCCGCCCGACCGGTTCACCGCATCTCGTGGGAGTTCTCCGACGCGGAGATCGACGAGTGCGGCGAGTGGCTGAAGGCCCGATTCGCGGAGATCGAGAAGGCCGAGAAGCTGCCCGACGCCGAGCTGCCCATGTGCTCCAAGGAGGAGCGATGGGGCAAGGACGACGTCTGGGCGGTCAAGAAGGCGGGCAACGTGCGCGCGGCGAAGCTGCACAGGTCGGAGGCAGAGGCTAACGCCGACGCGGTGGCGAGGACGGAGAGGGAAGGCCGTCGGTACGTCGTCGAGTTCCGCCCGGGCGAGGACGCGCGGTGCAGGGACTACTGCTCCGCGTGCGCGTTTTGCAATCACTACAAGCAGATGACGGAGGCTTAAACATGGACGGGATCAGGTCGAAGTTCGTCGCCGCGTGGGCGGCGTGCGAGAACCCCGAATTAGACAGCGTGAACCCGCACTTCCACAACAAGTACGCGTCGCTCAAAGCCACGCTCAAATCGGTACGCGACGCATGCGCGCCGCACGGGATCGCGTACTTGCAGAGTCTGGTCAAAACGGAGAGCGCGGAAGGCGCCTCGACGCGCGAGCTCGTCAGCTGCGTGACAGACGGGCAGGAGCAGATCGAGCTTTCAAGGTTCCCCGTCGAGTGCCCGCCGAACCCGCAATCGTTCGGCAGCAACCTAACGTACGCGAAACGCCAGCAGGCGCAGGCCGACTGGGGGATCACGGGCGAGCCCGACGACGACGGGGAGGCGGCGGGCGCGTCGATGCGTCCCGAGCGAGCGCGCGCGCCGCGATCGGCGAAGTCCGACAAGAGGAAGAGGATGCTCGCGAGATGCGCGGAGTTGAAAATCAAGTGCATCGAGAACGGGATGCGGGACGGCGCGGCCGACGAGCACATGATCGCGGCGTTCGGCGCCGAGAGCATGGACCAGCTGACCGACGACCAGCTGATTGAATTCGGCAAGTACCTGAAAACGATGGAGGAGCAGAGCAGGGCTCTCAAAGACGGAGGCGAGGAGCAGGAATGAGCATCAACCGAGTTGTCATCAGCGGCAACCTGACACGCGATCCGGAGGTCAGGCACACGAAGAGCGGCATGGCGATCATGAGCATGGGCGTTGCGGTGAACGATCGCCGCAAGAACCCGCAGACCGGCGAGTGGGAGGACTACCCGAACTTCATCGACTGCACCATGATGGGCAATCGCGCCGAGGGCATCGCCAACTATCTGTCCAAGGGCGCCAAGGTCTCCATCGAGGGAAAGCTTCGCTGGAGCCAGTGGGAGCGCGACGGTCAGAAGCGCAGCAAGATCGAGGTCATCGTCGACGAGATCGAGTTCATGTCGAGCCGCTCTGCGGAGGGCGTGGACGAGGACATTCCGTTTTAGGGGAGAGACGATGGAGCCGAAAGAGTTCAAGTTCACGTGGTTCCCGAAGCTCACGCACACCGTCGAGTGCGTCCCGGAGGAGCAGCGAGGCCTGCTTCTCTGGGCGCTCGCCCAGTACGGCACCTACGGGACGGAGCCTGATCTGGAGTACCCGCTCAACATGGCGTTCGAGGCTTTGAGGGAGGACATCGACAACAGCAGGCGCAACCGCAACCAGAACAGCGGCGGAAGACCGCCGAAGAAAACCGCCGAGGACGATGTGGAAACCGAGGTTCATGCGGAGGAAACCGAGGTTTTAGAAACCGAAACCGAGGTTTCAAACCAGCAAAACCTGGGTTTAGACGATGCCGAACCCAATCCATACCATACCAAGCCAATCCATACCATGCCAAGCCATACCAAGCCAAACCAAAAGAGAGGGCGTTTCACGCCTCCGACGGTCGACGAGGTGAGGGCCTACTGCGGCGAGAAGGGGTACACGTTCGACCCCGAGACGTTCTGCGCCTTCTACGAATCGAAGGGATGGCGCGTCGGCAACAGCCCGATGAAATCATGGAGGGCCGCGTGCGTGTCGTGGCAGAACCGCCGCAAGGACGAGAAGGGGGCCGCTCATGACGAGTACTCGAATCTCTGACCTGCTCGGCGCGATCGAGCTGCCCGACGGAACGGCCTCGTCGAAGATCGAGCCGTACGAGCAGACGGCGGAGTACGCCGAGATGATGCGCGAGGTCGGTCGGAGCCGCATCCGCAAGGCGGGCCTTCGCGGCGCGTACGCCGAGGCGGAGTGCGCCGAGGGGCATGCGGCGTTCGAGCGTTTCAAACGAGGGCGCGGGACGTACCTCCACGGCCTCCCCGGTCGCGGGAAGACCTACGCGGCGGCGGCGTGCGCGAGGCTCGCTGTGCTGCACGCCTACAAGACGCGCCTCGTCACCGCCAAAGCATTGCTCGATCAGGTCAAGGCCGAGTACGACGGACGCGAGCGGGACGCGCTCAAACGCGCCGAGCGTTACGACCTGCTCGTCCTGGACGATCTCGGCATGGAGCGGCCGACGGAATGGGCGATGGAGACGCTATCGGGGCTGATCGACGCGAGGGTGACCGATGGCAGGCCCACGATCATCACGAGCAACTACAGCCTCGGCGAGCTTCGCGAACGCTGGGGAGGCATGGAGGGCGCGCGCCTCGTGTCGCGGATCGCGGGAGCGTGCGAGCGCATCGAGGTCAAGGGCGCGGATCGGCGGCTCGCGTGATCGCCGCGAGCAAGCTGCGCGGCATGCCATTGCACCGAGCGGAACTTTACGGCAAGCCGCACGTCGGCGCGGCGTACACGGGGTCGACGCCGAGGGCGTACGAGCGGATGAGCGCGTGGTGCGCGATATGCGGCAGGCCCGCGACGTGCTGCCATCACCTCGCGCCGCTTCGCTCGGGCGGGCGTTTCGACCTCGTGACCGATTGCGGGACGTGGAGGCTCCGCAGCGCGCTGATCGCGTTGTGCGGCAGCGGCACGACGGGGTGCCACGACGGCTTCCACGGCGGCGCGCGGTTCAGGGCGCGGTGGGCGTGGGACTCCGCCGAGTTCGAGGAGGCGTGGTGGCGCGGCGAGCTTCTCGCGATGCACGGCGAGCACGACCCCGCGCTCTACGGGTACGGATGCTGGATCATCGAGGACGCGAACGGGCGTTCGATAACGATTAGGGAGGAAAACTGATGGAGATCACGAGCTGCGAGCGGTACGTGCTGGACGAGCTGAGGGCGGCGCAGGCGGAGAACTGCCGCCTCCGCGAGGAGCTGGACGAGATGCGGCGGCGCGAGAAGGAGCGCGGAGCCGAGGTCGGAACCGAGCCGCGCGAGGTCGAGATGTACAAGATCAACGAGCCTTACGAGACTGCTTGCCTGACCGTCGAGGACGCGTACGCCTACTCGAGCAGCGAGCACGGTTTGGGCATGACCGCCGCCGAGATTCGCGAGGCTGTTGAAACCGACGACGGGCTGCGCGAGGTCTGCGAAAAACGGGTCGGATGGTCGAACAGCAAGATCGTCGACGTCGAGCTGCGCGTCTGGCCGTACCAATTCCGCACGCTCGACCATACGTACGTCCTCGACGTCTACAGCAGCGGCGAGAGCATATCGACCTGCAAGGTGGAGATGTCCGACGAGGTGAAAACGTCGAAGCACTACCCCGCGAGCCGATGCGACGAGCTGCACGCATACGGCCTCGAGGTCGCGCGCGAGAGGCTGCTCAAGTACGCCGAGAAGCTGGAGGAGGCGGAGCGATGAGCGACAGCATCGAGCACATCTTGGAGGACGCGCAGGAGAAGATCGACGATGACGCGACGCTTCCTCCGTGGGTTTACGCGAGACGCATCGTAGGCGTTGACGTGCGTGGGAATGACGAGGGGGAGATGCAGGTGCTCATGATCCGCGATCTGCTCCGCCGTCAGCGCGAGCTGTGCGAGAGGGGCGCCAAATGATCCGCAGGGACATCGAGCCGCAGCCGGGATGCGTGATCGCCCTCGCCTCGCTGGCGGCCATCGGCGCGGTCGCGGCGGTGCTGGCGGTCGCTGCGGTGGTCGTTCGCGCGACGCACGAGGCCTTCGCGCTGATCGCGGTCGGTCTCCTGGTTTTGTTTTCAATCCATTTAAGCGCATGAGAGGAGAGGCGATGGAGACTTGGGACGAGATAGCCGACGACCTCAAGGCGGTGTTCGGCTTCGACAAGGACAGGCGTCCGCAGGATAGGGCGCACGCGTACATAAAGGACCGAGAGATCACGCGCGGGTACGACGACACCGCGCTGCAGGTCGCGGCGACTGACCTTTGCCGCAGGGCCTATGAGGTCGGATACGATACGGGGTCGCTGCCTTTGCCCGACGACCGCTCGGACGCGGCGCGGATGATCGAGGACGCGAGCGAGCTGATCGCCAAGGCCGCGCGGATGATTGGTGGAGAGCTATGAGGTACGGCAGCGCCCTCGACTACAACCACGACCGCGTCCTGCCGTCGTCCGAGGTTCGCGTGAGCTATTTTGACCCGACAACGGGCGAGCCGCTCGATCGCAAGCCGACGATCGAGCGAAAAAGCAGCGAAATCGAGGAGCGCGTCAGAAACCGCGACGCATGGGCCGCGAGGGACGCCGAGCACCGCGCGGCGGTCGAGGACGCTGACAGGATCATGCGCGAAGCCCGCGAGAGGCGATCGTCTAAGGCGAGGGCCGCCGCGAGAAGGGGCGGAAGGAGGCCGAAGCCCGTGATCGTCGACGGGGTCAGGCACCCGAGCGTCAGCGAGGCCGCCAGGTCGATCGGGTGCGCCCAGTCGCACCTGAGCGAGAAGCTGAACGCGGGAATGCGCGAGCACATGGGACGCAGCGTCAGATACGAGGAGGAGAGATGAACGATAGCATCGAGCGCATCTTGGAGGACGCGCGGAAGAACACGAGCGATTACTGGGACTGCGACGTGAGGAAATCGTGCGGCAGCTGCCCGTCGAAAACGATCGACGGGAGCTGCGAGACGGCGCAGAGCATCGAACTCGTGAAACGAACCCGCGCCCTGTTCGAGCGCCAGCTGCCCGAGGGCGTCGAGTGGCCGCGCTTCGAGGACGGCGAGCTGGTGGAGATCGGCGACGCCTACGAGAAGGCGAGCGGAACGACGGGCGTCGTCACGTCGATGCACCTTCGGCAGTACGGCGGCGTTCCGACGTGGGTCATCGGCAAAGGCGGCAAGGTCTGCGTGAGGCCGGGCGAACGCGTCAAGCGCCCCGAGGCCGACACGCAGGAGAAGATCGACGCGGACGCCGAGAAGGACGTCTGCGAATACTTCGGCTGGTGCGATAAACCATGCGACGACGACGGAGGATGCCCCGCTTGCATCGGCGGCGACTGCAGGGCGATCATGATCCGCGACCTGCTCCGCCGCCAACGCGAGCTGTGCGAGAGGGGCGGCGAATGACCGCGAAGTTGAAACCGTGCCCGTTCTGCGGCGGAGAAGCCGCGTCGTTCAGCATGGACGATAGTTGCAATTACAGGGGCGAAAACGTCTACAGAGCCGTGGCCGCATGCCGGGAATGCAGCGCGGGTTTCGAGCTTTTCCACCTCGGCGACGATCTCCTGACCGACGAAGACGACCGCGCCGACGGGATGCATTGCGACGCGCTGGAAGAAAAAGCCGTCGCCCTGTGAAACCGACGTGCGGACGAAAGTGAGAGTCGAATGAAACCGATGAACGATGAACGGCGCGACGTGGCGTCGGAACTGCGGAAGCTGGCCGACTGTTACAAAAAGACGCCCGCATGGAGCGTGCTTGTGTGCGGCGAGCTGCCCGCGCCGCTCGACGACGCGTTGATGGTGTGCGGGGTAAGGGGCGCGGCGTACGCGACGGAGATTTGCGAACGTCTCGCCGACCTCATCGAGCCGACGGAGCGGACGTGCGTGGTGGAGCATCGGGGCGGCGGCGTGTTTCACCTGTCGTGCGGGCACGACAGCACCGAGCACGTCAAACCCGATTACTGCCCGAC